>DSLMC04103__coassemble_312_pt1 | contig 56035 bp, 77 predicted proteins | sample DSLMC04103__metabat2_high_PE_001 | metagenome-assembled genome bin DSLMC04103
TTTGGAATACAGCTTACAGACTATAGAAGTTTTGATCTGATAATTGAGAAGATTGAAAAATTTAGGATGGAAAAGGCTATAACGAAAGAAACGTACGTCCAATTTTCTGGGAAGGTATTTGATTCTGAAACGAGAAGTATTTATCGTTCTGAACTTTCGAACAAAAACTACTCTGTTAGAGAATCATGCGAGTTTAGTGAAAAGAAATACCTTTCAACCAAGAAACAAAATGCAAGAGACTATACAGATGCTCTTTTTAGGTATTTTGCTATGACTGGTCTTACGGCTGTTTCCCAGTCGGGGCACTCGATAGGAATAGCTCACGATAGAATAGAAGATGTTGATTTCATTTTGGATTCAGTTGATCGCGATCCAGTGTTTGTAGATGACCTCGAAAAATACCAAAATTGGCTATTCGATCCTACGACTCCCTCACTAAGTACAGATAATGAAGAGACTCTTCAATTAAAGATTAAAAATATCAATGAAAATTTTTGTACATCCGGAATGGATATCAGTACTTTGAAGAATGCATACGACTCCTTGCGCACTCTACGCAAGGAGCAATTGCTTAATAATAAAATCTTGGTAATTAAGGACATGAAAGAGTATTTTGATATCGTTGAGGTATTTGATCGTATAAAGCGAAAAGAATACTACGATAATCCTCTTATGTTTGAATGGAATACATGGCGTGCGATGACGATGATCGATGGCGGAAGGATCAATGCCAATCTGAATTTTGACGATTACGGAAATCCTTTGTCTACTGCGGCCGGAAATAAAGCCGATATAGAGTGCGATTATGGTGATTTCATTCTTAATGTTGAAGTAACATTGCAAAGTGGTCAAAAGCAATATGATAACGAAGGTGAACCTGTTGCACGGCATATCGGAAAAGCCAAAAGCAAATGGAATAAAGAGGTTTTTTGTCTCTTCGTCGCCCCTCGTGTATCAGACGCGACTATAGCTCATTTTTACTATCTGCAAAACATAAATATTCGCCATTATGGCGGCAAGGCTTTAATTATTCCTGTTTCTCTTTCTACATTTGTAAAGATGATTCAAGATAGTTATAAAGCTTCATACAAGCCAGAACCTTTTCATATCATGAAGTTAATTAATCGAATTGAAGCGCTAAAAGATCAAGTTTGTGACGAGATTGAATGGTATGAGAAAGTACAAATTGAAGTTGCATCATGGTTGAGAGACTAATAATTTCATTTTGTTCGGTTTTTGAAGGAGTCTGACATGGGATTTTTTGAGCGCATTAGCGAGGGGTTGTCTCGTTCGCGTGATAAGTTTAAGGAGCAGATGAACGTCCTTCTGGACCGCGGTCCCGACTTGGACGAGGACTTTTGGGACGGCCTTGAGGAAACGCTCATCTTGGCTGACATTGGCGGCGCGGCGGCAAGTGAGATTGTTGAGAACCTGCGCGACCAAGCCACGCGCAAAGCTCTGCCGGATGCGTATGCCGTGCTTGACCTCTTAAACGACCAGATAGCCAGCACGTTTACGCCGGGCGGCGAGGAAGTGTTCGGCGGTGGCGAGGCCATCGTGCTCTTCGTGGGTATCAACGGCACCGGTAAAACCACCACGGTGGGCAAGCTGGCCAAGGAAGCCACCGACGCCGGGCGCACGGTGCTTCTGGGCAGTGCCGATACGTTTCGCGCGGCGGCCATTGAGCAGCTGGAAGTGTGGGCGCAGCGTGCCGGCGTGGAAGTGGTCACGCGCGAGCGCGGCAGCGACCCGGCGAGTGTGTGCTACGACACCATCGAGCGCGCCGAAGCTGAGGGCGCCGATCTGGTGCTGGTGGACACGGCTGGCCGCCTGCACACATCGGCCGACCTCATGCGCGAACTGGAGAAAGTGGTAGGTGTGGTGCGTAAGCGCGCAAACATGCCCGTGTACACGGTGCTGGTGACCGATGCCACCACCGGTCAAAACGGCCTGGCCCAGGCGCGCGAGTTCGACCGCGCCCTCGATTTGGACGGCGTCATTGTGACGAAGCTCGACGGCACCGCGAAGGGTGGCATCGCGCTGGCCGTGAGCCACGAGTTGGGCCTTCCCGTACTCAAGATCGGCGTCGGCGAGGGCCTCGACGACCTCAAAGACTTCGACCCCCACGACTTCGCCCGCGCCCTCGTCGGCGACTTCGACGAACGCGAATAGGGTATTCTTGTGAGCGTCGGCGCGCTTGTCGCGCGCCGACCGCTTCAGTAAGGTGTTTCGGTTCATCTGATACCACTGCTGTTTGATGCATGCGAACAGGGAAGGTGTCTTCGCCGGCCCTTTCGTCACCTTCACCTCTTCCCAAATGTGCGCTTCAACCTGGGGTTGCGCCTCGGGTGTGGGGTGGGGGGCCGTGCTATACTCGTCTCTCTTTTCGGGATAGAACAGGGGGGTGTGGATGGCTCGCAACGAAAAGGAACCGGTATTGTCTGACAGACTCGTTGAACATGATCGTCGCGGGCTTGAAAAGGTACTCGACTCCATCTCCGACGGTTTGGGTAAATTCGCGTGTAACGAAGAATTCACCGTTCTCTATTTCAGCGACGGCCTTGCCGCTCTGTCCGAAGTCGATCGTGTGGACGTCGAAAAGCAGGGTTTCAACAGCGATATCTATATTCATGTTGATGATCGTCAGATGGTGCGGCAGGCCATCATGGACGCAGTGGCGGCGAACGAGCCCTTCACCTGCACGTATCGTTTGTATCGCAAAGAGGGCGGGTTCCGCTGGGTCAAGGCGCGCGGCGTTCCTACTGGCGAGGTTTATCAAGGGCAGTTTCCCATCATCTACGTGTTCTACACCGACGTGACCGATGTGGTGGAGACGAGCGAGCAACTAAAAGAGGAACTGGAGCGTCGGCGGGTTCTCATGGATCTAACGGGCGAAATGTTCGTGGAATACGATCACGTGCTCGATGAACTGACGGTACTTGGCGCATTTCAGCCCTATTATGACGGCCCGGAGCGCATCAAGCACTTCAGTGCATACGCCGAGCAACACCACGGCGAGCGGAATATGCAGCTGCTTGATAAGGCGAACGCGCATGTGTTGATGGGGTCCGAGATCGTTTCGCTGGAGCGGCTGATTACCCGTGTTGACGGGAAAAACGTGTGGATGTCCATCAGTGGTCGCACGATCCGCTCCGAGGAAGGTACGCTGCTCAAAACCATCTATCGGTTCAGTGACATTGACGATCAGAAGCGCGAACGCGAGTTTCTCCAACTCCAAGCGGCTTCCGACGATCTGACGGGAGTGCTTGGGCCCAGCGCGCTGCGCTCGCTCGTGAATCGGTGCTTGCAAGAGGCCAAGCCCCAGCACATGAATGCGTTTCTTATCTTCGATTACGATGACTTTAAGGGTATCAACGATTCTTACGGTCATCCGCTGGGAGATGCGGTGCTGGTGGGAGGCGCAAACGCGGTGCGAGGCGTGGTGCGCGAGCAGGACTGCGTCGGGCGCATCGGCGGCGACGAGTTCTGCGTGTTTTTGGACGGCATTACGAGCATTGATGACGCCGCCTGTATCGCGCGCCGCATCTGCAGTGTGTTTCCCTCCGTGGGGGAGTTTACGCTGGGTAAGCCCATCACCTGCAGCGTTGGCATGAGTGTGAGCGTGGGAAGCAACGCATCATTTGAAAAGCTGTACCGCGAAGCCGACGCCGCCCTCTACCAAGCAAAAGAATCCGGCCGCAACCGCTACGTCTTATACGACCAGGATACAACCTAACCCCTCCCACGAGCAAAAGTGTACCGCATTCGGAATACTTTTATCTAGAGGCATCAGAAAAAGTATTCCGAATGCGGTACAATAAACTCCTTCTTTAGCGAATGCGTTCGGAAGGAGTCCGTATGCTCACCACAGCACAAGCGGCGGAGAGGCTTGGCGTATCAAGTCGGCGCGTGCTTGCCCTTATCGAGGCGGGCGACTTGACAGCTGAACGCTTCGGGCGCTCGTGGATGATTGATGAGCGCTCGGTTGAAGAGCGCGCCCGCATGCCGCGCATTTCAGGGCGGCCAAAGATGGGGCAGAAACGCCTGATGAGCCTTAAATCGTACACATTGATGAATCGCAACCATGCTGTGTTTGACTTCGTGTATGACGATGAGCGCAAGCGTGTTTCCATCGGTACCGTGCATGAAGGAGCGGCGTGGGCGCCGCTTGGGTGCCGGAATGGAAGGTCGCAGGCCAAATGCGGACGACTTTGCCACCTGGCTGCGTCGTCGTTATATGCCGCCGCTGCGTCCGGAGGCGGCGCGTCTGATGCGTGCGGCGTGTGTTTCGTCCACCGATGCGCTCATGTTTGGCTCGCTGGGTTTGAACCTTTCCGATCAGTATTGGTTTAAACCGGAAGGGGTCAACCTTGATTGGTATGAGGTCAACTTCTTCGAAAACGGTTATGAGCGTGCGACAGAAGGTCCGCTGCGCACGCCTGACAGTTCAACGCCGGGTGCGCTCGAGAAGCGATGGGAACGCGTGCGAGGTACAGACTTCCTGATCAAAGGCTCTTCGGGAAGTGACGAACGCGAACCGTACAACGAATTGCTTGCCACGCGGCTCATGAAGCGCCTGCTGAGCGAAGGGGAGTACGTACCCTATCGGCTGGTGGAACGCGATGGTCATGCCTGCTCGTCTTGCCCGACATTCGTCACGCCTGAAACTGAGTTCGTGCCCGCCGCTGATGTGGCGGTGTGCGCTGGCATCAGCGAAGGGCGCGATTTCTACCGCGGCTATGCGGCGTTTTGTGAGAGTAAGGGCATACCTGACGTTCGCACAAGCCTTGCGAAGATGATCGTGTGTGACCACCTCATGGCTAACTTTGACCGCCATCGCTGCAACTTTGGCCTCGTGCGCACGGTTGAGTCGCTGGATGGCTGGCGCGTGGCGCCGCTCTTTGACAACGGGGCGGGCTTTTTCTCGCGCGCCTCGTTGCCTGAACTTGAGCAGGCGCGCTTCACGTGGACGGCGAACCCGTTTGATGAATACCCATCCCAACAGCTGGCTCGTGTGGAGGATCTCAGTTGGTATGATCCCATCTTGCTCGCCAACTTTGCCGATGAGGTGCGCGAGGTGCTCTCAACCAATTCCGCCTTGCCCGCAGCCTTTGTTGAACACGCTGCACGCCACGTCCAACGCAACATCGACACCGTTAACGACCTCGCCGCCGAACGAAACCCCGTGTGGGCAGGCTTCTAGCAGTAAGTGCCTCGCCGGAGTTCTCCGTCAGTAGACGAAGGTGTCATCACACCACCTCATTCACGCAGTTTTGGGGGAGGGAAGGCGCGACTCGCTTCGCTTCGTTATAATTCGAGTTTGATTGAAAACGTTACTTCGCGGCAAGGAGTTTTTCCCATGCTTGAGAACCTTTCCGAACGACTGCAGGGCATATTTAGTGGGTTGCGTGGCAAGGGCCGCCTGACCGAAGACGATATCAACGACGCTATGCGCGAGATTCGCATGGCGCTTCTGGAGGCCGACGTCAACTTCAAGGTGGTGAAGACGTTCGTCGCGCGCACGAAGGAGCGCTGCCTTGATGCGGAGGTGCTCGACTCGCTCACGCCGGCGCAAAACGTCATCAAGATTGTGCTTGACGAACTGACGGAACTACTCGGTCGCACCGACTCCAAGCTGGTGCTGGGAAGCCGCATTCCCAACGTTATTATGCTGGTGGGACTGCAAGGCTCCGGCAAGACGACCGCCGCCGCGAAGCTGGCGTATCGTCTGAAGCAGGAGAACCACAACCCGCTGCTCGTGGCTTGCGACGTGTACCGTCCCGCGGCGGCCGACCAGCTGCAAACGCTTGGCGGCGAGATTGGCGTGCGCGTGTATCGCGGTGACGGGCAGGACCCCGTGCGCATTGCCCAGGAGGGCATCCAGGACGCCATCGACAACCTACGCGACGTGGTGATTGTGGACACGGCGGGCCGCCTCCACGTGGACGACGAGATGATGGAAGAAGCTGAAGCCATCAAGCGCGCCGTGAAGCCTGACCAGATTCTCATGGTGGTGGATGCCATGACCGGCCAAGACGTGGTGAACGTGGCCAGCGCATTCGCCGAGCGCGTGGATTTCGACGGCGTTATCATGTCGAAGATGGACGGCGACGCGCGCGGCGGCGGTGCCCTTTCCATCAAGCAGGTGACGGGCAAGCCCATCAAGTTCATCTCGTCGGGCGAGAAACCCGACTCGCTGGAAGAATTCCACCCCGACCGCATGGCGAAGCGCATCCTCGGCATGGGTGATGTGGTCAGCCTCATCGAGAGCGCCGTGAAGGTGCAGCAGGAAGAAGTGGAGCAGGAGCAGGCCGAACGCATGATGCGTGCGAACCTCACCCTGAACGACTTCATCGACATGAACCGCCAAATTCGCAAGATGGGTGGCGTGTCGAAGCTGATTGCTGCGCTGCCCGGCGGCGATAAGGCGCTCGGAAGTGGCCAGGTGGACGAGGGCGCGCTCGATCACATGGAAGTTATCATCAACTCTATGACGAAGGCCGAACGTGAGAAGCCCGACCTACTGAACGGCTCGCGCCGCGCGCGCATTGCGGCTGGTGCTGGCGTGAGTGTGTCGGATGTGAACCAACTCATCAAGAAGTTCAACGAAACAAAAAAGATGATGAAGAAGTTCATGCCTTCCGCCGAGGAACTGGCGGGCGGCAAAAAGGGTAAGAAAGGCAAGAAGGGCCGTCGCCGCCGCATGGGCCTCCCCGGCGGTATGGGCGGCATGAGCATGGCGGACTTGAAGAATTTACAAGACATGATGAAATAGGGTTCGGTGGCCGAAGGCCGCCGAACCCTCCACCATAAAGTTCGCGCGAATGGGGGAGGCGGACGACGCAAAGGGGGGCTTATGGCCTACGAGGAAGTGGCGATACCGGTGCTTGAGTGTAGGGGGCTTGAGAAGTGCTATGGTGCGCAGCCAGCGCTCGCTCCGCTTTTCCTTACGTTGCCGCGCGGGCGCGTGGTGGGGTTGCTCGGTCCGAACGGTAGCGGCAAAACAACGCTTATCAAGCTTATCGCGGGGCTTCTGCGTCCTACGGCTGGTCAGGTGCTCATCTGTGGTCGCGAGCCGGGGCCTGACACGAAGGCGCTTGTGTCCTATCTGCCCGAACGCCCGTATTTCGCGCCAGGTATGAAAGTGTCGCAGGCGATACGGTACTTCGAAGACTTCTACGCCGACTTCGACCGACTGCTCGCCCAGGACATGCTCGCACGCTTGGCGGTTCCACAGGATGCGCACCTTGGCGCGCTCTCGAAGGGTACGAAGGAAAAAGTGCAGCTTGTCATGGTGATGGCGCGACGTGCGGCACTCTATCTGCTCGACGAACCCATCGGCGGCGTCGACCCGGCGGCACGCGACTTCATTTTAGACACCATCATTCGCAACTACCATCGCGATGCCACCATCCTGCTTTCAACCCACCTCGTGGCCGATGTTGAGCACGTGCTCGACGAGTTCGTCCTGTTGCAGTACGGCACGTCCATCTACTGAAAAACAAGGTAAACCTGTCGTAACGCGCGGGTGAATATGGCTCGGGTGCTGTGAATTCTCGCATCCGCAAGAGAGGAGCTGTGATGCAGGGGTATGAGAGCAAGGAAGCGCTGATTGCCGAGATTCGAAAAACGGCAGCGCTGTTCGTAACTGAGTTCGACGACGTGGCTGAGGCCGAGGCCAATGCAATGGCCGAGGGCGTGGATCGCACGCCACGCGAGATGCTGGCCTACCAGTTGGGATGGATGGAGCTACTGCGTGGCTGGGATGCCGATGAGTTGGCAGGTAAGGATGTTGTCACGCCCGCTCCCGGTTTCAAGTGGAATCAAATGGGCGCTTTGTATCAGGGTTTCTACGACCGGTACAGCACAGAGTCGATGGATGGCCTCATACGGGCGTTCGAGGACGGCGTGGACTCGCTTGTGCGGTGGGTGGACGGGTTTTCCGACGAGGAATTGTTCGAGCCGGGCGGCAGGAAGTGGGCGCAATCAACTCCTTCGAACTGGCCAGTGTGGAAATGGATATATATGAACACCGTTGCGCCCTACAAGTCATTTCGAGGCAAGATCAGAAAGTGGAAGAAGACGCGAGCCTAGCAAAAACTGCTAGGACGCGGGGCGGGGGTAGGTGTGCCGAGCATACTCATTGTGGACGACGACGCGGATTTGTCTGCCATTGTCGCACGCTTTTTGGAAAGCGGGGGGTTTGCGGTCGAGCGAGTTGCGAGTGCGGAAGGTGCCTACGAGGTGTTGGGCGCGCGAGCGTTTGACCTGGTGTTGCTCGATGTTAACCTTCCGGGTGACGACGGGTTTGCAGCGTGCGCGGCCCTACGGCGCGCGAGCGACGTTCCCATCGTGTTCGCGTCGGCGCGCACGAGTGAGACGGATCGCATTGTGGGGCTTGACACCGGCGGCGATGATTACCTGCCGAAGCCCTATTCGCTGCGGGAGTTACTCGCACACGTGAACGCGCTTCTACGCCGCGCAGGGCGCGGGCACGACACCGGGCAACCGCTGATGGTGGGTCCGTTTGCGTTTGACGAGGCCGCCGGTGCAATCATGAAGCGCGGTGAACCGATAGCGCTTTCGCCGAAGGAGTTTGCGCTTGCCCGCTATCTCGCGCTGCATGCGGGCGAAACGGTGTCGAAGGAGCGACTGCTTGCCGAGGTGTGGGGTGCATTCTCGGAAGTCGAGCCGCAGACGGTATCGGTGCATATGAGCTGGCTGCGCGCGAAGCTGGAGGATGACCCAGCGCACCCTGTGCACTTCGTGACCGTGCGTGGTCGCGGCTATCGCTTCGAGGCAGCCGAAGGCGAGGGCGTATCGTGAAGGCAGGTGGGCAAGCGCGTTCGATTCGCACCCGGCTTATTGCATGCGCAGCCATCGCCTCTCTTGTTCTCGTTGCCTGTGCCGTGAGCGCAACGTATGTGTTATCCCACGATACTACGGCATCCCAGCTGCGGGAGGAAGTGGTGGCGCTCAACGAAGCGCGCGCCTCACTCAACGATGCTGGTGCGTCTTCCGAAGCTGATCAGGTGCTCATTGAGGCACAAGAGGCACTCCGCCGTGCAGCGGACGTGCGCAGTTCGCTGCCGATAGTGCTGATTTGGGTGCTGTGCGCGGCGGGAGCAGCGGTTGCGTGGGGCGTGGTAGCGTATCTGTATGTAAGCGTCGTGCGTCCCTTCACCAAGCTGGAACACTTTGCGGGTGAGGTGGCAGCGGGCAACCTCGATATGCCGCTTGCCTACGAACGCACCAACCCCTTCGGCCGCTTCACCTGGGCATTCGATAACATGCGCACGGAAATTAAGCGCGCACGTGCTGCGGAAGCGGAAGCCTTCGAGCAGGGTAAGACCTCCATTGCCGCGCTCTCGCACGATATCAAAACGCCTATCGCGTCCATTCGTGCCTACTCCGAGGCGCTTGAGTTGGGCCTCGCGCGCGACGAGGAAGAGCGTGCCAGCTATGCGCGCACCATCGCCCGCAAGTGTGACGAAGTGACCCAGCTCACCGACGATTTGTTTCTGCACGCGCTTGCCGATCTCGATCGTATGAGTGTGGTGCCCACAGACGCGCCCATTCACGAAACGCTGCGCGTCGCCGTTGCCGACTTCGACGCTACGGGCGACGTGCGTCTGGTGCGCGTCGACCACGCCCTTGTGCGTCACGACCCGAAACGCCTCGCCCAAGCGCTCGAGAACCTCATCGCGAACGCGCGCAAGTATGCGCCCGGCTCGCCGGTGGAAGTGTCCGGTGCGTGTACCACAGATGGCACCTACCGCGTTGACGTGCGCGACTTCGGTCCCGGCATCGCTCCCGAGGATCTCCCGTTCGCCTGCGATCGCTTCTACCGCGGCCGCAATGCCACGGATGCTCCCGGCGCCGGTCTTGGCCTCTTCATCGTTCACTACCTCATTGATCAGATGGGTGGCACCACGCACCTCGAAACCACCACCCCCGGTCTCCGCGTAACCCTCGAGTTTCCGTGCGAGCCTTAAGGACTTCTTAAGATTAAAACGCTCTGACCAGGTGATATTCTTTGAAATATCCTAAAATATCCTAAGTGACCTGTGATTGCACCATTGCTTTCGCTACGGCATTGACTAAATTCTCAACTGTTGGGCGTAGATAGTGCTTGCCGGAGACGCCTGGTGGGATGTGCCCCATGAGGAATTCCAAGGTGTCGAAATCTATGCCCCAGTCGTATTGCGCAAACGTACGCCACGAGTTGCGTAGGTTCGCAAAGGGTATCGCATCTTCCTCTATCTCGGCTATCCAGGCGTACTTTAGGCTCATGACATTGAACGGTAGGCCATCACCTCTATCGGCAAGCCATTCAATACCGTCACAAATCTTTGTCTGCGCTATCTCGTACAAACGCGTGCCATATGGCTCAGGGATAACAATGGTGCGTACACTCTGTGGGTTCTTGAGGTCGCCATCCGGCATCGGTGTATCACCTTCTTTTTCCATCCTCCGAACTATTGGCACAGTTGCGAGTTGCATGCCATGCGATTGAACAAGCGACACTTCGCTGGCGCGTACTCCGAGGGCTTCGCCAGATCGGGCGCTGCCAAAACATGCCAAGATATAGGGAGCTTCCACAAGCGCACCGTGTACGCGCTCAAAGACGGCGTTTGCTTGTTGCAGATCGTAGGTATCAGTGGTTCTTACTGATTTTTTCCTGGTAGGCATCTCATAGGTGAGGCGGAATTTGTTTGACTCGACCAACTCGTACTGTACCGCGAAGTCGAATATCCGACGCAACACGACAATCGCATGGCTCGCGTTGCCGGTAGAAAGTGTCAAGAACCAGCGTTGTACGCGCTCTGGTTTTACGCTATCGAGGGGGACGTTGCTCCATTCTGGGGCCACAATGTTGCGCCAACATATGAGATAAGCTTTACGAGTGTTGTCCTTGGTTTTACCCTCGGCGACCCTTCTGTTAATCCAAGGGAGATACCACATGTTAAAGGCTTCTTCGATGGTGGGAACAGGGTGGTCATTCGAGTGCTTAACTCGCAGCTTACTCAGTTCCAGGCAAGCTTCTTTGTAGGTACAATAGACTGTACGTGATCGCCTCTTACGGCCCTCGGGGGTGTTCTCCATCCACCTTAGGACATGCTTGTTCTTCGTTATGGTGGTAATAGAGCCCCATGAACGCCGCTTACGCTTTCTGGGCATGGTATACTTCACCTAGCCTTTCGACTTAGGTTGATGGGTTCTTGCTTAAGCCTCGCGCAGGGTGGCCGCCCATATGCGTGGGGCTTTCCTTACGATTGTCGCTATGCCTCCTAGATTTATTAATCTGGCATGCCTTCTTCAATCCAGTTGTCCATGTCTGTCATTATGACGCTGCAGTACTTCGCTCCGTAGTAAGGGATGCTTTCCGATGAATGGAACCAACCCTCGACGTTTTTGTCCGGGTGATCCTCTTTGTACTTCTCGATTATGTTGTTATAGACGAGGCTCGATAACACTATTCTGCTGCCAACGATCTTATCCCCGTAGCTTGATAGCTTTGCTGCTTTGGATACTGCTTCGCCCATCCATACCGTCGAGTTGATGCCGGTGCCTTTTCGCCCTGCTTTTATAACGTGATCGTTGCCAAGCGCGACTCCAATGCCGGCTTTTATCTTCTCGTATCCATGCTTCCGCAACAATGCGTTGAGCATGTTGAGGTAGGTGTTAATCCAAGCCGTCTTATTGAACACTTCATATACATCGCTTTTATAAGGCGTGGTGTATATCGCATAAACGCAATCACCTCTGATGCCAAGCTCTCGTTCCCGGTCGTCTCCCCTCAATATCTCGATAATTTCCGACGTGAAGGAGCGAACGACCTTAGCGACGTACTCTTGATCGTCCTTTGCCATGAGCGAGGTGGAATCCCTTATGTCGACGAAGATCGCCATGACCCAAGAATGGTAGGCATTATCGAAAGTGAAATTGTCATCAGATGGGAGTTTCCCAGATTCAACAATCTCAATTTTCCCAGAAAGAATGTCGTCGACCCGTTTCTTTCCGCTCTTGTAGTCGTACCCCATATTCACACTCCAATCACATAGCAGATGGAAAAACCAGCGATAAACAAGATCAGAAGATACGTGGAAAACGAAGCTACCGAGTGCCAACGCATTTTCGTTCGGCATATCTTAGAATTAATATATATCTGGTTAACTAAGTCGTCCTCGATGGAGTAGTCTTGACTAACCAGTTCTCTTTTGTAAGATAAAAAATCCTTATGCTTGGCTATCGTGCCGAAGTACAAACTCGAATCTCCTTCACATTTCGTTCTAGGTATAAGAGACGCAAACAGAGAGAAAATAACGAGTGCGGTCGAAATTAAAATGCCCGCCAGCATAACTAAGCACATCGTATTCGACTTACCGGAGAGTGCGGCAAAAACAGAAGATGAGAAGTTGTCGTTCGAGAACAAAATTGCCGCCAAACCAGCCAATATTGCGGTAGTAACCCCGTTTTTCCCATCGACGCTTTTTACAGATTCGACCGTGCGGTCGAGTATCCAGCGATATTGTTCGATGTCGGAATGAGTGGTCATCATTCCATCTCCTTGCCTGCCTGGAACCATACGACCACGCCCTCAAATTTGACGATGCGCCCGTCATCTCCTGTTATCACGATGTCCTCGTAGCTGTCATCCCAGCTATCAGGGGATAGGATCATCGTGTTCGCGCCCCGGTAGAGTCTTCTCATTACATAATCGTCGCCATCTATACTCACGACTGCTATTGAGCCGTTCTTTGGCTCCATACGGCGGTCTACGAAGATAAAGCTACCTTCGGGGTACACCCTTGACATGCAGTTACCCTCGACCTCTAAGAAATAACCCTCGCGGTGCCTGTCCCATACTTCGTAGGGGAGTGAGATATTGTCCTCTAATATCTCGGGCATTTTTGCATCGCCAGCGTGGACGCGTCCGAGAAGTGGCGCGTACGCTTTGCGCGGGGGAGAAGGGATAATTGCTCCTGGTGGGTAACTTATCTCCTGCTTTGGTCTTTTTGTCAAAGGGTCAATCATATCCATGCCGCCATCTTCGATAATGTGTCTCTTTTTTAGTCCGTAGCAGGCAGCTATTTTTTCTACGGCTCCCATTCTTGGTTCTGCGTAACCATTTTCCCATTTTGAAACAGCATTTTCGGTGACGCCAGCAATATCGGCAAGCTCACGCTGGGTAACGTCGAATATTTCCCTGATCTTTTTAATGTTATCTGCGACACCCATGGATTACCGCCTATCAGTAAATATTTTCTTCCATTTTAGTAAATATTTTCTTGACAGTCTACAGGAAATAAATTACTGTTTATGACGAAAGGAGGGCAGATGAAGACGATCGAAGAGATTCGCAAAAACAAGGGTATTTCAAAAGTCGCGGTTGCGAGACATTTAGGCGTGTCAAGGCCGTGTTATAGCCGCTACGAGAACGATCCTAGTACAATGCGAATCGAAACCGCAAAGAAGGTAGCCGAGTTTCTTGGCGTCGATGTGCAGGATATTTTTTTCATCTCTGACAGGAAATAAATTACTGTACCTACTGCGAAGCGGGCTAGGGAAGGAGAAATCGATATGAGCGATCAATGCACGTTTGGACTTCCGAGAAAGACCATCGATGAGTTCGCGACTTGCGAGCTGGTGGATGAGTTGAAATGCCGAATCGATTCAGTCGAGTACTCACACATATCGGAGAACGCCAAAGCGGTCGTAGAAATTGACGGCCCTGCCGACGTGCTCGCGGTTCATGCATCCTGATTCAAATTACACCACGCACATTTACAGCCAAATAGGCACATAAGCGGTAGCACCGTGCCTCCCTTCCACGGGACGGGCGTCACGACATCAAGGGGGTCCCCGTCAGCTACCGCCTGTGTGCCTATTTGGAGGGCACATTGAAAACCGAATAGACACGGAAGCGGCAGCATAAACCAGAAAGGAAACCGCATGTCGTTTTTCATTGCAGCTGATGAAGTAGAAGATAGGTGGGGTAATACCCATAAAGAAGAGCGTCTACGTATTGGGCGTATTGTTGCAGTCGTTGTGGCCTTTGTCGTTTTGCTTGCCGCAATTTTCACCTGCTTCAAAGTCGTTGACACCGGCAAGATCGCCGTGGTGACCCGCTTCGGAAACGTCGTGAGCGTTGAGGGACAGGGCTTCCACGTTAAAACACCCATCGACCATTACAACATCATCGACGTAACGCAACAGCAGGTGACGGCCACCTATTCGACAGCAACAAAGGACAACCAGAGCGTGAATCAAGAGGTCACGGCGCAGATTGTGGTTGACCCGGAAAATGCTGATGATCTTTACAAGAAGTTCCTCGGTAATCACATGGATGGCATTGTCGCACCGGTGCTGGCAGACGGCATCAAAGCCGCAACTGCCAACTACAGCTTGGAAGGCCTTATCGAAAAGCGTGGCGAACTTTCCGCTGACATGTTGAAAGCTGTACAAGACCGCCTTGCCGCTTATGGAATAAAAGTCGTAAGCATGGAAGTTAAAAACGTAGAACTTCCCGAGGAATATAAGGCAGCGGTGGAACGAAAGAAAGTTGCTGAACAGGACCAAGAAACTGCGAAGGTAAAGAACGAGACGGCGAAAACAGAAGCCGACACAAACAGAGTCATCGCTGAATCGCTCGATTCGCGCAACTTCCAAAAACTCATGATTGAAAAGTGGAACGGTGTCTTGCCGCTCTACATGGGTGGCGACGGCTCGCTTGACATGTTGTTGCCGGATGCAAGCCAGCAGTAACACCAGTATAGGCAGCAAATTGCGCTGCCGCTTTCGTGCCTATTCGGCTAGTACCTTGAAAACCTAGGGCGCAGCCTAATACCCACTCCCGTAAGGGCTAAGTGGAGAACACCTGCGCTATCAGTCACTGCAAGCATCAGATAGGGAAGGAGGAACCGATGGAAGAAACATGCACAGGCTTTGAGCTCATGGCGCAGAAGGCGCCGATATTCGCAGGCATGGCTCAGATCGCGGGGCTAAAACCCAAGGGGTCATATTCAATTGCCGAGGTTTCACAAGCCTCTGGTGTCGCGCCATCAACGCTGTTTGAGCACGTGAGCCTTGGGTTTCTTGAAGCCAGATTGCCGCCAGGGAGAGAGCGAGGCCGCAGGGTCGAGCCGGAGAGTTTCGATAGGTATTGGACGGTGCATTGGCATGCCGAGTAAACAGAAAGCGCGCCAAGCCCTGGAAAGCAAGCGCGCATCCGTCAAAAAAGACAAGAGGATGATACCACAAACGCGAGCCTTTGACATGGTTAATGACGACCCGGAGGCATGGAACCGTGCATGCTGGGGCTTTGGCGCCATGTTTAGCCTTGTGTGGGCTGTGGGCATAGTCCTCTACATCCTTTGATAGGAGAAGGCTATGGAAGCAGAGCACTCATGAGCAGCATAAGTGGCGCCGATATGGCGCAAGCAGTTTGCTGCTGGATTAAAGATCATCCTGCTGCGTTCAAGTCCCTCATGCATATCGTGCATAGGGAGGTTGATAGCGGGAATCCCTGTGTGCAGCAGGGAGACGTTATGAAACTTGCAAGCTATGCGGGCATCGAAGTGACTATAACGAACCAGTTTAGACGAGACAGGACGCTTTGGCCTGGCATCGCACGATACATGGTGATGTTGAGCCCCCGCCTTGCGCGCTCGCTTGGTTTTAAGGCATCCAAACTTGATCGTGACGATGTTGATCTTATTGCTACTTGGCACGAAATAGTCAACCCAAACACGTTCTTCCTCGCGAAATCGTGGAAAGAAGCGAAGAGGTTAGTTGAAGAGGGAGACGTGAGCGCCCTATGAAGCAAACCTTCACGATTGATGGAACCCTTGCAGGACAAAACGAGATTACCAAAAGCAATCGGACGAACTACCATGCCGGTGCGCAACTCAAGAAGCGCGAGCAGGAGCGCGTCGTGTGGGCTATCAAGCAAGCTCACTTGAAGCCATTTAGCAAGCCAGTTTCTGGCTGTATCTACATCGTTTGCCCGAACATGCGCAAAGATCGGGACAACATTGAAGGTGGAGCAAAGAAAGTCATCCTCGATGCCTTACAGGAAATGGGCATCATCAAACGCGACTCCTTCAAGCTTGCCTACGAATTCCCCACTAAATGCGTCCTTGGAAAAGACCCACGCATCGTCGTGATGATAACTGACGAGGAACGCACCATCGACCACATCCCCTATTGGACTCAGCTAGACAGTGATAACTGGATGGCCTGATGAAAGGAATCACAATGAGCAACACAAAAAACGTTGAGTTAAAGGGTGCCGGAGAGTACGGCTTGGACTCCCATTTGTATGAATCTCTTACAGACGAAGTATTAGAGGAATATCTATACATCGCTGATGAAAACTTTTTGAATGGTTTCATTGCGGGAATGAACTTCTTCTTAGTTCCTAAGGGCGCAGAAACCCACGGTACAAATGTGTGTGATTACTTCTCTAACGCACTTCGTAATGTTAATGAAGCAAAGTCAAAGTCAAAGTCAGGTAGTTCCTTTGAAATTTTAGGTGCTGTCGGTTCAATTCTCGGTTGGAATTAGTCATGAAACCATTCACCGAGGTTAGGTTCAGCGGAACTGATGATGAGGTGCGCCAACAGTGGCTCGCTCGTCGAAAGCATGGAATAGGAGGCTCAGATTCCGCTGCTATCTTAGGCATGTCTCCCTATTCGACACCACTCACTGTGTGGCTTGAGAAAACTGGGCGCATAGAACCCCCTGACCTCTCCGAGAAGGAGAGCGTCCACTGGGGGAACATGCTTGAGGATGTTGTGGCGCGAGAATTCGCTTCGCGCCACACCGACATGAAGGTTCGCCGAAAAAACGCCATCTTGGTGAGCAAAGAGCATCCGTTCATGTTTGCGAGTGTAGACCGTCTCGTAACAGATGCTGATGGGCGCACCGGTGTACTTGAGATTAAGACGGCAGGGGCTATGCGTGAGCACGACTGGGACGACGGTATTCCTGAGTATTACCTTCCTCAGCCGACACACTATCTTGCCGTTACAGGCTATGAGTTTTTCTGCGTGGCTGTACTGATCGGAGGGCAGAAGTACCGCGAGTTTCGAGTTGAGCGCGACGATGAAGATATCTCCGCACTTATCGAAGCCGAGAAACGTTTCTGGCGCATGGTCGAAGATGACGTGATGCCTGCCACAACTTGTAGCGAGGCTGACACCGATGCACTCACTCATATCAATTGCGACCCGTCTGACGAATACCTCGATATGCTCGATGACGATGCCCCGCAGATCAGGCAGATAAGTGAAGTTAGTGAGCAGATTAAGCGCCTTGAAAAAGAAAAACGCCAGCTCGGAAACGAACTTAAGCAGATGATTGGCTCAGCTAAGGGAATCCAGACACCAACCATGAAGATTACTTGGGTGCGGTCGAATAAGACTTCATTCGATACCAAACGGTTCAAGCAAGAAAAACCCGATGAATACACAAAGTATGTTAAATGCAATCCGTCAGACGGCGGATTGCGAATGTCTGAGAGGTCGTAAATGGGAAAGATTGCAGAGCTGGCAAAAAGCCAGCAGAACGATATTGAGAAACCCCGAGTAACCATTGCGGACGTTCTCAAAAAGCAATGGCCCAAGTGCGACATTGCCACGCTTCTCTCATGTGTCATGAAGTGTTCTGCCCTTGGGTTGGAACCGTCGGCTGTTGACGGCCTTGGACGTGCGTACATCCTGCCATTCCGAAATCACGGGCGCATGGAGGCCACGTTTATTCTTGGTTACAAGGGAATGATTGCTCTTGCACGCCGCTCGGGCGAGATAGAGGACATATCAGCGCGCGCTGTTTATGAGGGAGACGAATTCGAATACGAGTTTGGTCTTAACGAGAAGCTGCGCCATGTCCCAGGTAATGGCGAGCACACGCCGGACAAACTCACATACGTCTATATGGTCTGTCACTTCAAGGATGGCGGTCACTACATCGACGTTATGACAAAAGCGGAAGTTGAGGCAGTACGCAAACGCTCGAAAGCAAATGACAAAGGTCCTTGGGCCACAGACTACGAGGCTATGGCTCGCAAGACGGTTGTCCGCCGCGCCTTTCCCTATCTTCCGGTGTCGATTGAAGCTCAATCAGCAGCCGTATCAGACGAGACAACAGGAGGCTTCACGGCTGATCTGAGCCGCGTCATACCACCTTCTCCTAGTGTTCCCGAATACGAGGTGCCAGAGAGTGAAAACGAGGCCCAGGAGCCGTCTCCTGGGCGCAAGGCAGCATGCAAGACATGCGGGAACGTTATAGACAACGTGACAGAGGATGCCGAGCTTTCTGACATCAAGTTTCAGTGTTGCGACAATCCTGACTATGAGTGGGTGGTGTAAATGAGCATCAACCGAGTAATTATCAGCGGAAACCTCACGCGTGACCCAGAGTTGCGCTCAACGGCCAGCGGCCTGCCGGTCCTTGGATTCGGCGTGGCCGTAAATGATCGCCACAAGAACCAGCAGACGGGCGAATGGGAAGACTATCCCAACTTCATCGATTGCACGATGTTTGGCGCGCGCGCCGAGAGCCTTTCACGTTACCTCGCCAAGGGCACCAAGGTATCTATCGAGGGCAAACTGCGTTGGAGCCAGTGGGAGCACGAGGGCCAGAAGCGCAGCAAGATAAACATCATCGTAGACGAACTTGAGTTCATGTCGAGCCGCAGCAGCGAGCCTGAATATGACCCCGCTGAAATCGTTGACGCATCTTCTTCGGTCTATGACGAAGATATCCCGTTCTAAGATCATGAAGTATTTCGATCACGATACCACTGCGGGCAACGACGATAAGGTTGTGGCTTTGCGTCTCTTAAAAGGCGGCGCAGCTGTGGATGCTTACTGGTGCGTGCTTGAAGAAATCTATCGCTGTGAAACCGACTTTGCAACCGACAAAAACCAAGCTGGTTTCGTTGCCCTTGCCCATAGGTTGTGTGTAGACGCTGACACATTGTCTGACTGGATTGACTCGATGGTCGAAGTGGGGCTATTGCAGGCTACAAACGACGGTTATTCGGTAGGAAGCGAGCGCGCCGCCAGGAACATAGCAAGCTACAACGCACGGCGTGAAACCGCACGTGAGAACGGTAAACTTGGCGGACGCAAACCTAAGAGTAACCGAGTAAAAACCAAGCCGGTTACCAAAGGCAAACCAAGTGCTAACCCAAGCCCTGCCCAACCCAAAACTAAGGAAAAGGAAAAGTTATTGGATACCCATAAAGGGTATCCAAATAACACAGCGTCGGACGGCGCGGCTGCGGCTGAGGCCGCACCGCCCGCCGCTCAGTACGGTCCACTGCGCTGCCGGATGCCTGGGTGTGATGGTCACCTGCTCCCAGACCCATCCCTTGGCAAGTTCCGGTGCGGTACGTGCCGAGCAACGTTTGACCGAGGGGAGTTGGGCATATGACCCCGTCCATGAGGCAACTAAGCGGCCTGAGCGTGGAGGTCGCGAGCAAGTTTGGCATGCCGCACATTCACTGCCACTACCGCTTCGATGACACCGACAGCAACCGGCTCGATGATGGCGCACGGTGTGCGATCTGTGGACGCGTGGCAACCAACTCTCACCACGAGCCGCCGAAGGGCCTAGGAGGGGGTAACCGCCAGTTCGCACTCCAAACCCCCATGGGCCTGTTTATCCTCAAACCCGCGCTGATTGCGTTGTGTGGGAGCGGTACCACCGGATGCCACAACGGGTTTCACGGGGGTGCACGGTTTAGTGCGCAGTGGGTATGGGAGCGCCCTGAGTATGGGGAAATGTGGTGGCAAGGATACTGGCTCTCGCACGGTATAGCACCCCACGATAATGCGCTTTACGAAATGGGGCACTGGGAGATTAGCGACGTGAAAAAGAAGACAATCATTACGTATCGCGGTTCTAGGTCGGTGATGTTCAAATGATGCGCCGAACGCTTTACCTATCAGGGCCAGTATCTGGCATACAAGGGGACAACCGCGCTGAGTTCGAAGAAGCGGCAAGGCGCCTTAAGGCTGCTGGGTATGCAGCGCGAATACCGCATGATGACATCAAGCCAGGGACTCCGTGGACACAAGCCATGCGGCTATCCCTCATGGCAATCATGGCACAAGCAGACGGGCTCGCCATGCTGCCTAACTGGCGGTTAAGCCGTGGTGCAATGCTTGAGAAGACGGTTGCTTGTGCGCTTGGTTTGCCAGTGATGACAGTCGATGAGTGGGTACACCTGAACTGAGAGGATGACATGAAGCGCGAAGCTATGATTGCAAGGACCTACCTGCGCCGCTACGGGGCACTTGCATGGCGGTAGAGTCTGCCACACGAGACTACGAGGAGGCCCTAAGCCGAGCAGAATCTATGTCATCTGTTGCTGGTGTGCCTGGTTCGCGCTCATCCTCGCAAGACAAGATGGCTGAGGCGGCAATTGAGATGATGCGACACGCCGAGCACATCAAGGTGGACAGTAGCGTGCTCAATACGGAGCGAGACATGCGGCAAAATGTGGTGTTTGCCGTGTGTGACAAAAACGCGCTGTGGGGTGATGTCTTGCAGCTCGTCTACATCGACGGACTTAGCATCCCTGAGCTTCACAGGGAACTCGATTCGCGCGGTAAGCCCTTTGCTCGCTCATCGGTCTACCGACTGCATGAGCGAGCCTTAGAGAAGGCCTACGAGGCCATGATCGAACTTGGGGTTAAGCCCTAAACAATCACTAAAACTAAAGATGGGAGGTGGGCTGGATGGTCATCTACGGAAGCGTGGCGGGAATCATCCACCGCGAAATGCAACCAGAGCCGGTTGATAAAGAGCCTAAGCCTGAACCCAAGAATAAAAGGTACATCCCCCGACCTGTTGTAGTGGATGGGGAGCATGAGTATCCAAGCGTCAATGCAGCAGCAAAGGCTCTTGGATGTATCCCAGGCGCGCTGAACCGAACGCTCAGCGGGCAAACGGCATCGTACAAGGGTCATACCGTCAAGTATGCGGATGAGGCGTAAGAGGCATGCAGGAAAACTACTTCGACGGTCCTGCTGCGTGGGAGGTCTACTGTGCGCGCATTGATGCCGAACTGGCTGAGCTGAGACGCGCCAACCCAGGGTGTGGCACATGTGAGTACGGCAATCTTTGCCCGTGTTGTGGCAAGGCGTACTGCATGGAGCTTGCATCCTGGTGTGACCAGGATAAACCTGAGTGCGAATACGAGCTGTACGAACAATCGTTAAGTGACATGGTTGGAGATACATATGAGTGAGAACAAACGCGAACTGACCGACGAGGCGCGTGAGGCAGTGGAGCGGCTGCGGGAGGTCCCTCCCTCTTCGATAAATCGACAATTCATTCTCGTTATGATATTGATGAAAGCTCTCGGCATAAAAAGCAGCGGGCTTCCCTCGAATGACCTAGTGGCAATCCGCGACCGCCTGTGCGATCTCATCGAGAACGGCACTGAAAACGTGCATTTATCGCCTGAATTGGTAGGAAATTTACCAAAAACAGGCAAAACCTGTCAGATTCCTGAGGTTGAAAGTGACAGGTACGTTGATGTGGCGGCGCTGCGGGAGCTGGCTAATAGACTTGAGTGCACCGCAAAATTCGTCAAAGAGGACGAAGGTGTTGAAAAGCTCGCTAGCAACCTCAGTGAAGCAGCATGCTCTTTGTGGATGATTGACAAAGAGACGAAGACAGATGACGTGCATGCAATGTTCTTAGAGGCATCCCAGGACATTTTGAAAGCCATAAGCGGCGCGTCGGTAAAAGATAGCGAGCGCGAGGCTGCGGCTGATTTGGCGCATGAGCCAGACCCTGAACGCGAGGCGGCGGCCGACTTCGTTGAATCACGTGGCGGCCTAAAAGCCATCTATACGATGGAAGTAAATTACGAGCGAATGAAACTGTTCGCGGACATGCTGAATCGCGTGGATTCGCTTGTATCAGGAGACGAGCGGCCCGCCTTCGGTGAGACTATAAGCCTAGATGAAGCGCATGAGTTATTCGAATGCATATGCCGCGAACTTGATAAACGCCTCATGCCATGCGATCTGAAATGGCCCAAGTGGGACGATGGGTTTCCTCTAACACGAGATGATGCTCCTGATGGGGTGTTCTCGGTTGTACTTGGGCTAAACGGATTGGGATTTGCACTGCTGGACAACATCCCTGTTACGGGCGACACGAATTGCCTGCTGTTCACCGGTCAGTGCGCGCCCATAGAGCGCCCGAAGCCCGAGGTGCTGGGAGCGGACGGCCTGCCCATACGCGAGGGCGAGACGGTGTGGGATATCACGAGCCCCAACGACGCAACAGCAATCACTGTATGGCAACACGGAGGCCCTTTAGAAGTTGTTGGCTATAACCAAGAGCGTCCGGGTTACGTCATCTGCAAAAACGATCAAATGCTATTAGTCGACTGCCTTGTCGACCAGCTCACCCACACCCCGCCTGATACTCAGGAGCGCATTAACGGGGGCAAGCGCACGGCGATGCTCGATTATTGGGGTTGCCGTGGCCTTAGTTGCGGCGAATGCCCCGCGAAGATTGACGGGCTGATGCCGAAGCAGCGTTACGGCACATACGATTGCATCGTGGCCCAGGGTCTGGACATAGCGCGCCGCGAGCAGGAACTTCGAGCGCGTACGGCGGGTGATACGAAATGAGTACGGAGCTAATTAACGAGGCCATTCTTGAAGCACGTGGCTTGATCAGCGCCCTGGAATCTGTCGTTGCGGTGGGCGGCGATATTGACGATGCGGTTTGGTGGATAGAGGACGCATCGAAATCACTTGCGGGCATAGCAAACGAGATGAGGGTTGAACGATGAACGATAGCTTGAAAGCGGGCTGCGGTTGCCTTTTCGGATTGCTCCTCGCCGCCGCCCTTGTCATTGGCGGGATTGTATACGTAGGAAGTAGGTCATCCGAGACTGTCACCGTCACCGGAAAAGACGTGAAGAATACCTCGGAAAGCTCTACCTACATGGTGTTCGCGGACAAAGGGGTGTACTGCGTTAAGGACACCCTGCTGTTCTGGCGTTGGGATAGCTCAGACATGTACGGCTCCTTACATGAAGGAGAAACCTACAACATCGAGACTGTTGGGTGGCGTGTGCCGCTCCTGAGCATGTACCCAAACATCCTCGAAGCAAAACAAGTTCAAGGTGATGCGCAATGAGCGACATCATTATTTCACGCCTCGAAACAAAAGAGTGCGGACTGTCTGTCTGGAACCAAGACAAAAGTAATTGCAACATGCTTTTTCGCCCGAGGCACACTATGACGCTCACTCTTGCAAATCACCGAGAGGACACGTGGCCGTGGTATTCGGATATTGAATTCACGAACCGGAAAGCTTGGTTTCAGTTTGTCAAGCTCGTAAACGACATGAACAAGATGGTTAAGAAGCTACCGAAAGACCAATGGGGGTTCCCAATTCTCCCTGATGGGGACTTGAAAGAAGGCGATGAGTCGTGAAGTGTGCGTACTCCTTCCCTGCGACCAAGTGGGTCGAAAGCGTAACGATGCACGAACAGTGGCGAAAGATGGCTGAGGAAGTTGTCGAAGTTAACGAGGCCCTATACAGCTATCGCTTTGCCGATGGTGACCTGCTTGCTATTGCCATAGAGACAATCGACGTCATACAAGCGTGTGAAACCATGCTTCGCATGTTAGAGGTAAAGGGCGTGAACGTCGAAGAAGCCATTGGCGCCGTCTATGTGAAGAACTTGGGGAGAGGTTACTACGGTGGGTGATATCAAACTTATTGGGTGCCCATTCTGTGGCGGCAACGACCAAGACATAGGCGTGACGAGGGCGTTTGAGGGTGTGTATGTCGGAGATGTCACCTGCTCATGTGGTTGTCAGATCATTTCTGGCGATTACGCGACAGAAGAAGAGGCGATAGCAGGTGCAGCGAAAGCCTGGAACACCCGCCAGCAAAGGAAGGGTACGTGTCACTGGGAGTGGGACGACACGGAAGGCGCCTGGGATACCGAGTGTGATAACAAGATGTACTGGGATACCGGGCTGCCTCCTTATTGCCCGAACTGTGGCTCAGAGGTCGTGGAGTGCTGGGGGGAAGAAGGAAGGGTGTGTACGGCAAAGACTCATGCCCCCGCTGTGGTGCCCCGAGGTGTCACCAGCGATATAAAGAGCCACGCAAGAAAACATTCACGCTTGGCGAACATGTTTCGAATTTGCACCCCGTTGACGGAGTGCTGTGCCCGAAGTGCGGGTTGCCTTTTTTGGTACGCAAACTCGATTGCGAGGATGGGTGGCTTGAGAGCGATTGCGAGTTCGAATTTGTACCGAATTACTGCCCGAACTGCGGAGAGAAGGTGGTGGAGTCATGAGGGAGAGCATCGAAATCATAACGTGCGACCTGTGCGGCACGCAGTGTGAGGATGTCGAAGTTGTTAATTACCCGGTCGTATTCATAACCGAGCAAACGGAATGCCATTCGTGCGAACCATACATCGACAACACAAACATCGACGTATGCCCTGTGTGCAAGGAGAAGATACTCAGGGTCAGAGCGAGCGGGTGTATGGGACGTAACAATTACGAGGTGGTGGCACGATGAGCGAGAAGAAGTACCTGCTGACACACGACGAGATTTGCCAGCTCCAAGACATTTCACTGTCTACACAAGCATGGGAAGATGATGGTAACGACGAGATGGTGAAACAACGGCAAGAGGAATATCGCGCGATGCTCGAAGCTCACGAGTACAAGGAGCGCACGTGCCTGATGATCAAACGCCGCGAATGCGAGCAGCTGTGGAATGATTCGACCGCCTATGACTGCTCGGTGTGCGGCCACCTGAATCTCGATCCTATCGTTGGAGGCTATTGCCGGTATTGCAGGGCGAAGGTGGTGTAGCTATGAAGATTGCTCATAAGCTATTCCCTGATGAAACCGGCTATCTGGCATCCATAAGTACGAAAGACGTTGAGTGTCCGTACTGTGGCGCTGAACTTGAAGTCGAATACGACGATCACGAAGGGTGGCCGCTTAGCGAAGAATGCTTCGACACGCATGTAATATGCCCTGCATGTGAGCGCGAATTCGAATTGGCTTGCCGACTAGACTTTATTTACGAAGCTAAGTTGTTAACAGAGGGGGCTTGGTATGACTAAACGTAAACGCATTACGTGCTGTCCGCATTGTGGGAGTGACGAAGGCTTCTACATTCTGTCTGATTATATCAACGTGCGGTACGAACACGGCTTTGATGGCAGTGAGCGAGACAACACTGACTTCGCCGGACCCCGAAGAACCGCGTTGAGTTTTACTGCGAGAAGTTGCAGCAGCGGTGTGATGAGTTGAAAGCTGAACTGAGCCTATGCGGCGGTGATGCTGAGTGATCTTATTCGTTATGTACTATCTGGCAATGATTGTTGCAGTTCTGGCCGCAACCATTCCGGCGTCATTTTTGTTCTATTGCGGCCAGGTTTGGCAACCATTAGTCCTATTGCTTGTTGGAGCGTGCATATTCCACGAGACATCTAAGCGAATGTACGTAATAAAGCGCGGTGAAAAGAAGGTGAGCGATGACTAAGACATGCAACACCTGTGGTAACTGCGTGATATGTGGATGGCGACCGAACCGCGAAGTCATGACGATCAGTTATAAGTGCGACGTGAAACCCGGCCATGTATACCCAAGCGACGATGATTGCGACGCCTGGGTGCATGGTGAACCGCGGGAGCGGGCTGAACGAGAATGGGAGCAGACAGAGCGAGTGTGGGAGGAACACCATGGGCGATAAGACATGCGGGACGTGCGGGCATAGCCCATGGCATAACGACACAATGGCCGTCTGCATTCTCGACAAGTTCTGCTATTACTGGGTGGATGCCGATGCAGAGCGCCCTTCGGGGCGCTTTTTTGTTGCCGAAAATATTATAAATAGTTGCCAAATAGCATTGCATAATAATTAGCAATAGTTTATAATATAGTCATCGGGTAAGGGAAGGACGAAGATGCCAAGCGAAACAGAGAGAAAAGTCAGGAACGTGCTCAAGCGGTTCAGGAAGGAGGGATGGACGGAGCGGCCAGGAAAGGGAAGCCATGTGATCTTTGAGAAAGACGGGAAGACGGTAAGCGTTCCAACCTCGAAAGACCCGATCAAGTTGGGAACCTACCTGGAAATAGCGAAGCAGGCGGGGTGGCGTTAAAGCCCCGCCGGGCTTCCGGCTTTGAAAGGATAAGCAATGGGAAAGTACATCTATGAAGCGGTTCTGCATCCCGACGAGGAAGGCGGGTACTGGGTGACGGTTCCCGATCTTCCGGGATGCGTGACCGAGGGAGAAACTGTGGAAGAGGCGGCCTTCATGGCGGCTGACGCGATGAAAACCTACGTCGCGTCCCTTTTGATGGATGGTCGCCGCCTTCCAAAGGCGACGTTCGGTGCTGATGTTGAGGACGGCGGATTGGCTATAGCCGTGTTCTTCGAGACGGACGAGAACTACATCGTCTCCGGCGAGGTCATGTCGGCGGCCCAGGCATCGCGCGAGCTCGGCGTGTCTCCCGGGCGCGTTACTCACATGATCGACGCGGGCATACTCGAAGGTTACCGTGAGGGCAGGCGTACGTACGTCACGGTCGAATCGGTGGAGCGGCGCAAGGCCGACGATCCCAAGGCCGGAAGGCCGAAGAAGGCGGCGATGGCGTAGGAGAAAGAGCACCGCTTCGGCGGTGCCTTTTTCATATCGGCTGCTGAACAGCTGATAATAAAAGCGATAAAACGGGTATAATCGCAGTCTGGCTTGGTGTTCGACGGATGGGAGGATCATGGCGGTTTCCATTGGCAAGGGCGAGTTCAAGGCGTACATGTGCAGCGTCATCGACGGCATGGAGGAGGGCAGCGAGCAGTACCGGCGATTCAGTGAACTTTTCCTCACGGCGTGCGGTGTGATCGATACTGACGGCAACCTGACCGATGAATACAAGTGCTCGCCCTATTGGGCGGGCGGAGACGACGGTACGCCTCTTCGCCCGAGCGTGCAATCCGAGCTGCTCTCGAAGCTCTCTCCGCGCGTGCGCGAGGCAGTCGTTTCGATGGAGACCGAGCATGGCCGATAGGCTCCCGCGCTCTCCGAAATACAAGCAGGCCCAGGCGTACTTTCGCGGCATCCTCGCCAACGAGCGGCGAATCAGATGTTTGGAGGCCGAGATACAGCGCCAGCAGTCGCGCCTCACGCTCAACGGTGTCGAGGGCGGTGAGACGGTGAGCCGCACCATGGAGGGCGACGCGCTGGAACGTGGGTTTGTGAGGCTCTATGACTACTGCGACGCGCTTGACACCGAGCTGGTGGGCTACGTTGAGGAGCGCGAGGCGGCCATGCGCGCTCTCGCCGAGCTGCCAGACGGCGACATGGTGGAGATCGTCTACCTGCGCTACTTCGAGGGTCTGCGCTTCCCGGCCATACACAAGCTGCTCGCCACTAGCGACCACCCGATGAGTGAGCGCAAAATGTACTCGCTGCACGAGCAGGCAATGTGCAGGTTGTGGCGTTTCATTCCGCGTGAATATCGTCAGCGGAAAAGTGTGCAGTAAATTGCAGTAAAATGTGCGCTATAGTGTATTTCAGCAGAGCCGTCCCGATGGGGGCGGCTTTTTTATTGTCTGCAACTTATCAGTATTGGAGGTGCAGCAGTGCCGTCGTCCAACCCTCGCTACAGCAACCCAGCTAAGCGCCGCGAGATTCGCCGCTGGCTACTCGCAACACAGCACAACTGCGCGCTGTGCGGTCAACCGATCGACAAGACGCTTAAAACACCTCATCCGATGAGTGCAGAGGTAGACGAAATAGTGCCAATAAGCCGAGGGGGGTCACCAATTGCGCGCGACAACGTGCAGCTAGTGCACCGTATCTGCAACCAGCGTAAGGGCAACCGAATGGCACACGAGCCACGCAAGACAATTTCCGAACCGTTACCAACGTCAAGAGAATGGTGAACATGAACGCATACGAATTCATTGATGCCTACGTGGGGCACTGGGTAGACGCTGGCGGAACGATCTACGGCAACAGCCTAGACGACGTGTATCGCAGCGCCGTTGCACTGCATAACGAATTGTTCCCGCCTGTCGCCGAGCATGTGGAATTTGGCTTTGTTGAGCAAGTGCCGAATGAGGTAGAGGAACGAGCCTGGGGGTGATGCCCCCCCATGGGGTCATGATGACCCCGGAGGCATAGCGCCAATCCCCCCGTTTTTTGAAAACCACATTTGAACACAGAGACGCCGAAGGAGGTGCCGTGATGGCCGCGCGCAAAAAAGAACCAAAAACCCTGCTCGAAGCAGCAAAAAGCGGGAACACGCTCGAAACGCTAGAGCGCCTGCGCGACAAGCTGGCCGATTCGATTGAAACATGTGAATCGGGTCGCGACATTGCGGCGCTGTCCCGGCAGCTTTCGCAAGTGCTTGAACAGATTGAAGAAGTAAAACGCAACGAAGCTGGGGCGAGCGATAAGGAGGTGCCGCTTAATGCCATCCTTATCAGCGTCAAAAATCGGAAACCAAGAGCCAAGGATTAGGCTCGAACCTGATTTTGATCTTGATTATGGCGAAGACGCTATAGCCTTGGCGGCGGCATACGGGCTTGTTTGTGACCCTTGGCAAGAAATCATTATTCATGCCTGGTTGGCACAGACGCGCGGAGGGTTGTGGGCGAGCACCACGTGCGGCGTCCTCGTTCCTCGCCAGAATGGCAAAAACTCATGCGTGGAAGTCCGTGAGTTATTCGGCTCGGTTGTTCTTGGCGAAAAAATACTTCACTCGGCTCACAACGTCAGTACGTCGATGAAGGCGTTTGAGCGCCTGAAAGTATTTTTTGGCGAGAAAAAGAACGACCCAAGAGCCAAGTACCCTGAACTCAACGCGTTGGTGAAGCGCATTAACAATACCAACGGCAAAGAGGGCATTTGGCTTAAAAACGGCGGGTCGGTTGAGTTTATTTCCCGCTCCCGTGGCAATGCTCGCGGTTTTACCGTTGACCTAACGGTATACGACGAGGCGCAAGAACTCACCGATGAACAAATGGAGGCTTCGCTTTATGCGAAGGCCGCAGCCCCGCTGGGCAATCCTCAAACGATCTACTTAGGCACACCGCCGAACCACAACATCACCGCCGAGGTGTTCGGGCGCGTGAGAAAAAACGCGCTCAATAAAGAGCCGGGTATGTGCTGGCATGAGTGGAGTGTAGAGGAAGTCGGCGACGTTACCGACCGTGGCCGTTGGTATGCCTGCAACCCGGCGCTTGGAATCCGCATTAGCGAAACCACGGTGGAAGACGAACAGAAAAGCGCCAGTCCCGATGGCTTCGCCCGTGAGCGCCTTTGTTGGTGGTGCGGCACCGTGCAAAACCCAGTGTTTGCCGCTGCCCAGTGGGCTAAACTCGCCACAAAAACGCCGCCCGAGGGCGGGAAGCTTGCCTATGGCGTCAAGTTTTCCGCAGATGGCGCGTACGTCTCGCTGGCTGTGGCAATTAAGCCAAAAACCGGCAAGCCTCATGTTGAGGTAATTGAGCACCGCTCCATGGTTAATGGCTCGGCGTGGCTTGTGGACTGGCTCGCCAGCCGGTGGAAGCGTGCGGCCATTATCGTTGTTGACGGGAAATCAGGCGCGCAAGCCCTTGTCGATAATCTCCGCGAACGCAAGGTGGGCAAGCCTGCATTGTGCATGCCAATGGCTAAAGACGTTATCGCCGCCGCCTCAATGTTTTTAGACGGCGTGCGAGAAGAAGCAATTACCCACTACAACCAACCGGCGCTCAATCTTGCGGTTGAAAGCGCCCAGAAAAGACCAATCGGCCAGGATGGCGGGTTTGGTTTTCGCGGCTATGACGACGTGGACGTGTCGCCGCTTGAAGCCGCCTCGCTCGCGCTGTGGGGAGCGAAAACGACCAAACGAAACCCCAGTAGAAAGCAGGTGATTCTATGATTGATTTTATCCCCACAGCCATTCGAGGCATGACGCAAGAGGAAACGGCCACGCTAAAGCGGCTGCTCAAAATTTTAGATACAAAGAGCCATCGCAACAAAATCCGCACTACTTACTACAGCATGCACAACCGGTTAAACGATATGGGCATCGCGGTACCTCCGCAGCTGACCAATACGCTCACCGTGGTGGGATGGCCCGCGAAAGCGGTTGACCAGTTGGCCGCTCGCTCGATCTTTGATGGCTTTGTTTCGCCGTCTGATGCATCATTGAATGGCCTCGAAAGAATCTTGCTCGAAAATAATTTCGAAAACATGTACAACCAAGCCACCACGAGCGAACTAATCCACTCGTGTTCGTTCTTTACCGTTTCGGCGGGCGCGGATGGCGAGCCGCAGGTAATCATTTCTGCATATTCAGCCGAGAATGCAGCAGCTGAATATGACTACCGGCGAAAGCGCATCAAAAACGGCCTTACCGTCATCGAACGCGACGACGATGCCAACAAAGAGCCATGCCGGATGAACCTATACACCGACAAGGCAGTGATTGAGATTGCGCGCAGTGGTGGAAGGTGGGCGGCGACACGTAAGCGACACCCACACGGTCGCCCTCTTATGGAGCCGTTAATCTACAGCCCTTCGCTTGACCGACCATTTGGTAAGTCGCGCATTTCGCGTGCGGTTATGAGCATCACCGATTCGGCGGTGCGAACGGCCTTGCGCACTGAGGTAAGCGCGGAGTTTTTTACCTCCCCGCAAAAGTACCTCATGGGTGCCGATAGCACGATCTTTGAGGACAAATCAAAATGGGATGCGTACCTGGGCGCAATCTTCGCCGTGTCAAAAGACGAAGATGGGGACATTCCTCAATTTGGCCAGCTTTCGCAAATGAGTATGCAACCGCATACGGAATATATGCGGAGCCTAGCGGCGCGATTCAGCGGTGAAACGAACATCCCGGTGAGTTCGCTCGGCGTCATCCATGACAACCCGTCAAGCGCAGAAGCGATTTACGTGGCCAAGGAAGACCTCATTATAGAGGCGATGAACCTCAACAAGACCAACGGCATTGCGCTGCGCAACGTTGCGCTACTTGTTATCGCCATGTTGCAGAACAAGCCACTGCCGAAGTTGAAGGACGACGAACGGGCTATTAAGGCTCATTTTCGCAACCCCGCTATGCCGTCCGTGGTCAGCCAAGCAGATGCCATGTGCAAGATCGCGTCCGCTGCGCCGTGGATTGCTGAAACTGAGGTGTTTTTGGAGGAAATTGGGTTTGACGAAGCGCAGCGAGACCGCTTGCTGTCCGACAAGCGCAAGGCAAGTGCCGTGGGTGGCTATTTGTCCCAGCTTGCAAAGCCGGTAGAAGCTGCACCGCAAGAGGCTGATGTAAATGATAAGCAACAGCCAAATTGATGAATATTCGAGGGCCATTGACAAGGTTTGCGAACTGGCAAAGATGGGGTTTAACGAAAAGGTTCTGGCGTTGGTTGACGCTTTCGTTCTTGCGGTAGACGAGCCAGAGCGAGCGTTATTCCGAGATGCAATTATTGACGAAGTATATGCGCGCTGTAGTGTTAACGCTTCCATTGCGGCCGAACTTGCCGACGAGTTCTTTTCACAGGTAGCGGCGGCCGAAGCCTTTCCGGTGGCCCTTGCGCCGCACCAAGACACAAGTCTAGAGGCCGTGGATGCTCGCGTGAGGTCGGCCGCAAAAGTGCTGTTTGCTGCAAAGCCGAACAAGGCCGCATTCGTTAACCGTATGGAATCATTCATTGAGCGCCAAGTAAGCATGGCAGCCAATGATGCCATGGCCGACAACGTAGAAGCTGCTCGAAATCGTAAGGTAGATCTTCGCTATGCTCGCATGACCGCTTCGCCTGAGCCGTGTGGGTTCTGCTTCATGCTGTCATCGCGCGGGTTTGTTTATCGGACGCGCTTTGATGCAGGAGACGGCCATCGGTTCCACTCGAACTGTAAATGCCGAGTTGTCCCTGGCATTGATGGGAAGACGAGGGTAGAAGGATACGACCCGGAAGGCATGCAGCAGCGCTGGGCGATGTGTCGAAAAACGTGCGGTTCAGATGACGCAAAAAGCATCATCAAAGAGTGCGAAACGCGCGATGCGGAGTGGCTGTGGACGGGCAAAGAACCGAAGCCAATCTACCTAAAGCCGAAGGAAGCCTTTATTGGAGCGCCAGACGAAAAAGACCTACTAGCGCATGCGGCGCTTTCTCGAAACGGCTTCGCGATTACGGTGCGAGAAGAAAACGCACCAGAAGGCTATTCGAACATCGATCTAGAAATAAATCAGCAATTGTGGGAGATAAAAAGCCCCAAAAGTGGCAATGAACGGGCTGTGGAATCGAATTTAAGAAAGGCGAAAAAGCAGTTTGGAAAGCAATACAAGCCGAAAAGCACAACGGCGCGCGTTGTTTTTAACGGTCAAAAAATGGAACTTTCGGATGAGAAGGTAGCGGAAGAACTCGTAAAGAGGATGAAACAACATGGAATTGAAGAAGTCCTTCAAATACGGAAGAACGGGACGGTAAAGCGATTAAGGGCATAAGAAAAGCCCAATGTCCCTATTAGCAGAGCCACCAGGCTTTTCATTGCTTACATTTTACCATCACACACGCCGTTAGTCTAGCGGAAGGGCGGCAGTCTCCAAAACTGCAAGCGGGGGTTCGATTCCCTCACGGCGTGCCATATTTCCGGGTAGTTCAACGCCAGAACAACGGGCTTTGACCCCGTAAATGCGCGTTCGAGCCGCGCCCCGGAAGCCATTTTAGAAACAAGCGCCTACGGGCGCTTTTTTCATGCCCATTTTCGGGCACCACCCACGTCACTGCGGGCGGAAACCGCAGAAACACGCAACCAAGCGGAAAGGAGCACCCAAGCATGGGCGACGAAATTACTGCCGTGGAGCAGGACGAAAAAACCGACGAGGCAACCGAGGTGGATACGGCTGAGGCCAAACCCAAGGAGGCCGCGACGGACGAATTTACGCCGATCACGACGCAAGAAGAACTCAACAAGATCATCAGCGCTCGCGTCAAGCGCGAAAAGGCCAAAACGGCCGCAGCAATTAAGCGCGCGGAGACGGCGGAGGGGCTAGTGGCTGAGAAGGACGCACTGCTAGCCGAAAAGGACGCAGAAAAAGACCTCGCAACGTGGAAGGCCGAAGCCGCCAAGAAAAACGGCGTGCCCGCAGAACTGCTGCGAGGTGAGACGAAAGAGGAACTCGAAGCCCACGCCGAGGAACTGGCGAAGTTCGTAGCCCCAGCTACCCCCGTGGTGACCGGCGACGGCGAACAGCCATCAACGGGTGGCAAACCAGACCCGTGGGCTGATTTGGCAGCAAGTGTATTTGGACGAGATTAAGGAGTAAGAAAACATGCCCAACATTTTACAAACTGGCGATATTACGATGCCGCGCGAACTTGCCGGTGGCATCTGGCAAAAGGCGCAGAAGGGTTCCGTCATTGCAGCCCTTTCTGGTGCTGAGCCGCAGAAGTTCGGCGAGAAAGATATCATGACCTTTGAAGAGCGCCCGCGCGCAGAACTTGTGGCTGAGGGCGGCAAAAAGTCTTCTTCCGCCGCAAAGTTTGGCCTGCGAACGGTGAAGCCGCACAAGGTGCAGGTTACCGTACGCTTTTCTGAGGAAGTCAAGTGGGCCGACGAGGATTATCAGCTTGACGTGCTGAGCACCCTTGGCGGTTCGCTGTCTGGCGCGCTCGCTCGCGCCCTTGACCTCACGGCCATCCACGCAATCAACCCGCTTACTGGCGATAAGGCCGATAGCATTACGGAGCACATCGGTAAGGCTACCAACATTGTTGAGGCGGGTAACGACCCCGACCTTGACATTGAGGCCGCTGCTGGGCTGATTATTGCCGATGGTTTTAAGCCGACAGGCGTTGCGCTCGATCTTGCCTATGCATGGCAGCTTGCGACGCTCCGCTACCCGGATGGTCGCAAGAAATTCCCCGAAATCGGTCTCACTACCGACGTGACCAATTTCGAAGGTCTCAAAGCTGCGACGAGTGACACCGTGTCTGGCAACCCCGAGGTTGCAGCCCCGACGAATCTTCTTGGCATTGTTGGCGATTGGGGCACGATGAACTGGGGTGTGCAGCGCAAGATCGGCGTAAAGATGATCGAATTCGGCGACCCTGATGGCCAAGGTGATTTGCAGCGAATGAACCAGATTGCACTGCGCGCGGAGGCCGTATACGGCTGGGCGTTTATGGATATGAATGCGTTCGCCCTGATCAAAAAGCCGGTGGCCCAATGAGGTGGCGAAACGTTACCACGGGGTGCGTCGTTGACGTCCGCGATGATAAAGAAATGCCTATGGGTTGGGTTGATGCAGATACACCCGACGACGGCCGACCGGATATGACGTGGAAAGTCGGCGAGATTGACGCGTACGCCTCCGCAATGGGAGTTGACACGACGAAGCTTGCCAAAAAGGACAAGCTGGCCGCCATTGAGGCTGTCGTGGAGGGTAAAAACTAGGGAGGTGGTGCCACATGGAGGCTTTTGCAACCATTGAGGACTTGCAAGCCAGGTGGCGCACGCTGACTGCAGACGAACAGGCACGAGCCACAGCCAAGCTAGCGGATGCTTCCGTTATCATCGCTACCGAGTGCCAGCGCGCAGGAGTGGACGTGGCCGACCCCGACGAATTGACCGCCGCGAATCTGTGCTTGACGACCTGCGAAATGGTCAAGCGCGCCATGCTTGCGGGCACTGACCAGGTGCCCATGTCGTCGTACAACATCACCGCAGGGCCGTTTTCGGAGCAGCAAACCTTCGTCAACCCATCGGGCGACCTTTACTTGACGAGCAAAGAGCGCGCACGCCTTGGGATTAACCGGCAGCGCGCTGGCTCCATCATGCCCAACATCGGGGGTGTTCCATGATTGGCGAGGTGGTAACCGCACTAGTGCCGGAGCAGGTCGGTGAAGACCCGTACCACCAGCCAATCGTTGAGTTGTGCCCCGAACAGGTGGATAATGTGCTGGTGGCCCCAGGGGTGACGGATGATTTTAGCGAATCGAACCGCCCCGATGGGGTCACCGTTGCTTATACCCTGTATTTTCCCAAGGCTTTTACTGGGTGTCTTGATGGGGCGCAAGTGGTGGTGCGCGGTGAGACGTTTTCCGTGATTGGCGCGCCACGGAGATACCCCGAGGTCATCACCCCGACGCAGTGGAATCTGAAAGCCGAGGTGGAACGAACCGATGGCTAAAGCACAGGTAAAAATGAATAGCGCTGGGGCGCGCGAAATTATGAACTCGCGGGCAATCCAAGACGAACTACTGCGCCGCGCGAGGGCAATTAAGGCGCACGCCGACAGCATGGGAAGTGGATGCTATGAAGCTGACGTACAGCCAGGTAAAAACCGTGCTCACGCGATGGTAAAAACCACAGATGTGGTGTCGATGGCCTCTAATGCTAAGCACAACACGCTGCTTAAATCGCTTGACGCTGGGAGGTGAGGGAAGGAGCCGAATGGACATTGAAAAAAGGCTAGCCGACTACCTCACTACCAGCGTCGGCGTATTGGCACAGCCTGATGTGCCGCGAAAGAGGCCGGATAGATTTATCACTGTGGAGCGCACCGGCGGGCCGCTTGAAAACGTCGTTATAGATCGCGCAACCGTTGCGGTGCAATGCTGGGCAGCTTCGCGCTATGAGGCATCCGCCCTTGCTGCGCGAGCCGATGCAGCCCTTGCCAGCTTTTCTCAAGAGCCAGGAGTTACAGCAGTCAAGCGCCAGTCGCTCTACAACTTCCCCGACCCAACAAGTGGGCTGGCGAGATACCAACTCGTCGTCGAGATAACAACGATCAGATAGCCGCGAACAGCGGCTTTTTTATTTTAGGAGGACTTTATGACGCAAAACGCGGCAAACGTTTTTACTGCCAAGCCCAAAGTGGGTGGCGCTGTTTGGAGTGGCGCGCTCACGATTGCCCCGCCGACCGATGCGGTGACGGCGCTGCCTGACGGCATTAACAGCCTGGGCTATATGCACGAGGACGGTATCACCGAATCTGTGGAGACGGACAACGAAAGCATTGCGGCCATGGGCGGCGACAAGGTGCACGTTGTTCGTACAACCCACGATGTAACGTTCAAATTTCATCCGATTGAAACCAACCGGTACGTACTTGCTGAGCAGTACGGCGACGAGAACGTGACCGTTGGAAATGACGGCAATATCGCGGTGAAGTACAACGCCAACGAGGCTCCGGCTCGCCTCTACGTCCTCGAACTGCTTCTGGATGCGACTCACGTCATGCGCGTGGTCATCCCCAACGGCAAGGTTACCGAGGTCGGCGAAGTCAAGTACGGAAGTTCCGACCCCATTGGGGCCGAACTCACCATTACGGCCTTGCCGGATAAGGACGGCAACAAAGCCTACAAGTATTTCTCGGAGATTAAACCGACGAGCGGGAGTGAGGCGTAGAAAATGGCTACACGAGCAAAGAACACCGAGGTAAAGGTAATCACAAACGCGGACGTGCCCGCTCCCGCGAAGAAGCAAAAGGTCACCGTGAAGGGCATCACCGTGGAAGTGTCCGCCGACGTCATGGACGATATCGACATGTTGGAGTGGATTGGTGAGATGCAGGAGGGCAATATTTTCGTATTCCCGAAAATTCTGCGCCGCATGTTTGGCGATAACTATGCGGTCGTGAAGGAAAAGCTATCCACTGAACACGGCATTACGACCACCACGGAAATGACGGACTTTTTCACGGGTGTTATGAACGCCCTGAGCGCACTTGATGCAAAAAACTAATTTTCTTTGCCAGGGTACGGAAGCTTTACCCCAACGAAGTCCGCGCTGATCTACAGCGCTATTACGGCATCTGTCTAGATGACGTGGGCGTGAGTGTGTCCGTTAAGCACGCCGCCGCGCTTGTCTATTCGCTTCCGCGCGGCGCGCAAACCCTGGCAAAGATTGACCCAAAAAGCGAGTGGGGCGACGCCGAATGGCTCCTGCTCGCAATCCTTAATTCCCTCAGAGAAAAACCAATAGACCCGTGGGACACGGGCGAAAAACAAGGGTTCGTAGCTGACCAAGATACCTACGAAGCCCTGCTTAGTGCTCCCAGAAAGGAGGTGATCATAGGCAGTGGCAACTGAACTCGCTGCGGCTTATTTGTCGCTTGTCCCCTCGCTTAAAGGGGCGCAGAAAAGCATTGAAAGCCAGTTAGCCGGGGTAAATCTTGAAAAAACCGGCGCAAACATGGGCAAGTCCCTGTCGTCTGGCATGGGCAAAACGCTGTCATCTGGCGTGGAGAAGCACATGGCAAACACCATTTCTGACGTCGGAAAAGGCATGAGTAGCGTGTTTGGCAAGGTCGCGAAAATCGGTGTTGGTGCCATTGCCTCCGTTGGTGGTGCAATTGTGGGACTTGCCGCTAAGGGTGGTATTTCACGAGCCATTAACATTGAAAACGCCCAGTTCAAATTCCGCGCGTTAGGGCTTGATGTTGAGCAAACTATGGCATCGTGCAGCAAGGCCGTAAACGGTACCATGTACGGCCTTGATGCCGCCGCCACCGTCGCCGCAAGCCTTGGCGCGTCTGGCGTTGAAGCTGGCGACCAGATGACGCGCGCCCTAAAAGCTGCCGCCGGTACGGCGACCATGAGCGGCCGCTCGATGGAAGATATTGGCCTGATTTTTGGCAAGGTAGCGGCTACCGGAAAGCTACAGGGCGACGAACTTAATCAGTTTGCCGAATCGGGCGTTAACGCCCTCGCGGCGTTGTCTAAGCACCTCGGCAAGTCGCAAGCCGAAGTGCGCGAATTGATTACCAAGGGCAAAATTGACTTCCAAACGTTCTCGGATGCCATGTATGCAACATTCGGCGAAGCTGCTGCCGGGGCAAACGAGACGTTTCAGGGGGCCATGGCCAACGTCCGTGCGGCTCTTTCGCGCGTGGGTGAAAAGTTTGCCAGCCCCGCGTTGGATTCGTTACGGCGTGTATTCGTCGCGGCAATCCCTGCAATTGATGGCGCTTCGGCGGCACTTGGCCCGGCGGTCGCGCAGTTCTCCGCTTTCGCTAATGTGGTGTCTGGCCGACTTGTTAGAGGTATCGAGGCATTCGCGGAGGGCATTAAACCCATCCACGAATTCGACGAAAACGGCACCATCCTAAGCACCACGGTTGATGTGTTGGGCGCGCTTAGTTCGGCGCTCGATGCGGTGTTTGGCCCTGGCACGGCTGAGCGAATTCAAACAGTCGTTTCGGTGCTGGGCACCCTCGCAGTGCTCGGCCCTGGGCTGCAACTCGTGGGCAAGGGTATGGAGATTGCCGGAAGCGCAGTGGATGCGTTCAGCGGGGCCACCGGAAAAATTGGCGGCGTCGTGTCGTCCTTCGGCGGTTTTGTTGGCAAAGTCAGCGGGGCAGGGCTGTCTGCCATACAGACATTTGGCCAGTCATTGCTGCATGGCTTTATCCCGCCCGGGGTGTTTGACAGCATCGCGTCGCTTAGTAGCGAACTGGGCTATGGTTTGCGCGATTGCAAGACTGACCTCGTTAACGCGTTTAGTGGGGTTAAGCAGTCAATCGCTGACAAGTTCAACGGGCTGGGCGATGCCATTAACTCCAAGCTGGGCGGTGTGCCCGGAAAGATTAAGGGCGCGCTGTCCAATGTAACTAGCGTTTTTGGCGAATCTGCCAAAAATGCGTGTGACACCTTCCGCGCCAAGCTGGGGCTTGGCAAGGTGGCCGACGGCGAAACGTCCAAGGTGTCGGCGGCATTTGGAAAGGTCAAGGGCGCCGCCGGTACGCTTGGCCGTGGTCTTACGGTTGCGGCGGGCGGCGTTGCTGCGGTGTCAGCTGGTCTGCTCGGTATGAGTATGGCCGCCGCTGCCGGCGGGCTTGATTTACAGGGCATGGCAAACGGGCTGCTGGCTAATATGCAGCAGTTGACCACGGGGCTGCCAATCATGGCTCAGCAGGTTGCGACTATGCTGCCCGCACTGGTGCAGCAGGTAGTGGCCGCAATGCCTGCGCTGACGGGCGCGTTAATTACGGCGCTACAGTCCATCGTTACGGTGCTGCCCACGGTGCTACCGGTCATTGTGACTGGGCTTACCGACATGATCACCCAGCTTGTGCCCGCGCTGGTGGAGATGGCTCCGACACTGCTTGCCGCCGGTATCCAACTCTTTACCGCACTTGTTAACTCGCTGTCTGAGATTGTGCCGGTGCTGATTGAGCAATTGCCTACGTTGGTGGAACAACTTTCCTCGGCGTTAATTGCCAACATGCCCGCGCTGCTCGAAGCTGGCCTTGCGCTCTTTATGGCGCTGGTCACGGCGTTTATCGAGATGCTGCCCCAACTGATTGAGAACTTGCCGCAGTTAATTGACCAGGTGTCAAGTACCCTGATCGGCTTTTTACCGCAACTTGGAGAGGCGGCGGGGCAGCTTTTTAAGGCATTGGTTGACGCTGTGCCTAAAATTCTCGATGCGCTCCTTACAGCAGTGGGTGAACTGCTTAACAACTTGCCAGGTAAGGTGGAAGAATTTATCGGCCAAATGAAAACAGCTGGTGAAAACCTGATTAGAGGCGTAGCGAATGGTATTTCTGCTGGCGCTGATTGGGTTATTTCTAAGATCACAAGCATTTGCAGTGACGCCCTGGGGGCCGTTAAGTCCTTCTTCGGCATTGCGTCTCCGTCCAAGTTGATGACCAAAATGGGTAAGTTTATTACTCAGGGCTTGGCGAATGGCGTTGAAGCTGCTGGCAAGCTGGTAACCAAGGCGGCCACCAAGGTATCTGTTGCCACAGAAAAGGCCATGAGCAAGACGAGTGGCTGGGCGTATGGATACCACGCAGCTGTGGATTACTCCAAGGGGCTTGCAAGCGGCACTAAGCTGGTATCCGATGCAACTACCTCCATGGTGGGTAATTCGGCCGATGCTGCTGAGCGCGAACTTAACCAATATATTGATCGGATGATTGCGGCCTACGAAAGCCGCGTTCCCGAGGTTAAGGAAGCCTCGAAGGTGCTCACGGATGCCATGTGGGGCACGGTTTACCCAACGATCATGGCCGAAAAGTATGCGCGTCCGGCGACTGGTGCCGTATATGACAGCATGAAGGTGATCGAAGCGGCGGGATATACGCTTGATTCTTTTATGGCGAAAAACAACGAATACGCCAACAAAAAGGCCGAGTGGGACAGAAAGCTGTCCACGGAAAAAGTCACCGACGCCACCAAAGAAAGCTTCGCGAAGTTTCAATCCGAATACGATAACTGGATGGCCCTAACCGGCCGCCTTACGGCGTCGTATGAGGACATGGGCAAATGGCAATCCATGTACAAAATGAAGGATTCCCTGCTCACGGGGTTGGACGCTGCTACCACCTGGTCTGATACGTGGGACAAACTCACGAACAAGGCCGGAGTTGTTTACAGCCAGAACTTCGTTGATCGCGTGGCCGAGGGCGGGGCCGATTTTCTGGTGGCCCTGAACCAGATTGCGGACGGTTCGGCCGAGGAAATTCAGGCGGTTGTTGACCAGTTCGACGCTCTAGCGTTGGCTGAGAAAGAGCAGGAACTGGCCCAGCGCAGCCTCTACGTGAACTCGCAGCAGAACTTAAAAATGAAAAAGCCGAAAGAGTGGATGCTTGAATTCCGCTCTATCTGCTTGGATGTCAAAGAGGCGCTAAACGGCAATGATGGCCTGATGGCTGCATTTAAGGCCACCGCTACCGAGGTGGTGGACTTCGCGGCGGACTTGCAGGGGCTTGATGTGTCCATGGACGCGTTCGCCAGTGGTGTTGCCGATTACGTGAGCAAGGTGAGCGATGGCTTTAATCAGCTAACCAAGCACGGGCTAACCGGCCTGACCGAGTGGAGCCGCAACCTAAAGTTAAATATCGCGGAATCGCAGCAATACGCTGATGACCTCGAAAAGGTGTTCGCGAACATTGACCCCTCAATAGATTCCGAGGCGTTCCGCAAGGCCATTTATGAGGGCGGTTTTGAAAAGTGGGGCATGGTGGTCAGTGACCTCGCCAAGGCATCATCGGACGAGGTAGCAGCGGCCATTAAGCTGTTTAACGACAGTGTCGCCGCCGCGAACCAAAACGCCATCAACCAGTTCAAAGCGTTGTCCCCCGGCGCTGAAATGCTGCAAGCCGCAGTGCTCGGCATGCAGGATGACAGTATCGCGCTTATTGAGGTGGTTGGGCAGACGGCTGTCGATGCAGCCAATGCGGCTGCCGTGACAGTTCCACAGTGGTTCGAAACCGGGCAGAACTTGGCCGGTGGAATTGCCCAGGGCGTTGAGTCTAAAATTTCGGCCATCGCAGCTTCGGCTGCGGCAGCGGTGAGGTCAGCTATTGAAGCTGCTCGGGCGGAGGCCGGTATCCACTCACCCTCAACGGTGATGGATAAAACCGTGGGCCAGATGCTTGGCCTGGGCGCGGCGCGTGGTATTGACCGCACCCGTGAAACGGTGGCCAAGGCGCTGTGCGATTTGGTGGATGTGCCCATGCGCAAAATTCGCAACATCCAAGGCGCAATTGATGTGGAGGGAAAGCGTACCAACCCGGTGGGCGTTGGGCGTGCCATCCATAACGAAATCACGCTAAAGGTGGAAAAAGCGGAGGTTAGAAACGTAACGGATATTGACAAGATTACGGACAGCTTCGCCCGCAAGGTGGGTATGAAGCTGAACGCGCTAAACATGAGGACTATGAGGGCGGGTGGTATGGCATGAAAGGCTTAACGTACGACGGCTACGACCTGAGCAGCTTACTTATGGTCGAAAATGTTATTCGCCCGCTCGTGCCGCCGATGGAAGTTACCACGGCGGAGGTGGGAAGCGATGGCGCGCCTGTTAAGCGGGCGCGTCTGCTCCCTATGACGGTGCGAGTGTTGGCCCATCTGGTATCGGATGAAAAGACCGAGAAAGACCAGATCAGACAGTTAGAAGATATGCGCCGCAAGGTCGCCTACCGACTGTACCGAAAAGAACCCTGCCGCCTCGTCCTGCCGGACGCTCCGGACGTGTTTTTGATGGCGGTACTGGCTGATGAAAGCGAATTGGAACGCCTCGGGTATACCCGGGGCACTGAGATATCTTTTCGTTGTGCCGACCCGGTAGCCTACGGCAGTGAGCGATTTAAGGAGGCGAAAAGCGGCGGCATCATCCGCTGTAACGTAGGCGGCACTTATACCACCATGCCAACGGTTGCGGTGCTTGCGGAATCGGCAGAGGTCACCGTTAAGTTCGACGGCGTGGAATTTAGCACCCTTGGCAACTTTTCGAGTGCCGACCCGCTGATAATCGACGCCTTGGCTCACGTTGCAAGCAAGGGCCAGATTGTAGTGCCGGTGAGCATCATGAGCGACTGGCCCGAGTGGGAGCCAGGCGTGCACACGATCGAATGCAGCCACCCCTTCGCCGTGTCATGGCGGGAAAGGTGGCTATGATGCGCGCAATTGTGTATAGCAACTTCGGCGAGTATCTCGGCGAATTGGTGGATATTGAAACGGCTGAGCACAACCAGGAGATTAACGGCGAAGACACCCTGGCGCTAACTACCACGGATACCATCCTCGCTAAATATGATCGGGTGCTGTGGAGTACTGGCGAGGACTGGCACGAGCACGTTGTAAATGAGACGGGGCAAACCCACACACTGGGCGAAACGCACGAGTACACACTTGAAAGTAGTATGCAGGTAGATCTTCGACGCGCCTATATCGACGTGTGCGTAATGACTGACGTTGCCGCGAGCGAGGCGCTGGCAATCATGCTGGAGCAAACGGCCTGGGAAGTTGGCGAAGTTGACGACTTCGGGGCGGCCCAAGTGGTACTTAGCGACATGACCGGATGGGAGGCGCTGCACGAAATTGCCGGGGTGTTTGGTGGTGAGTTTTATCCGTCGATAGCTGTTGATGCGCGCGGCGTCACGACGCGCCGGGTGAACCTGGTTAGAACAATGGGCGGGTTCTACGGCGCCCGTTTCGAGTACTCGCATAATATGGAGGGCGTTACCAAAAACATACTCGCGGACGACGTGTATACCGCAGTGTACGGCTTTGGGAAGAACCTCGAAAGCAACACCGACGGCGTAACTGACCGCCTCACTTTCGCGAGCATCAACGGCGGCGTGCCCTACGTTGAGGCCGAAGACCCCGAGGCAATACAACGGTGGGGCGTTATTGGCCCAGGCGGTCAGCTTATCCATTCGTTCGGCTGCTACGTTAACAGCGAATGCGAGGACAAGCAGCAACTTCTTGATGAAACGCGAGCCTATCATGCAGAGCATTCGGCCCCGGCGGTCAGCTATACCGTGCAGCGCATTTTTGATGGACTAATCCACTCAGGGCTGGGCGACACCGTGCAGGTGATTGACCTCGATTTTACCCCTGAGTTGCGATTACAAGCCCGTATTGGCGCACTAACCCGCGACCTACTTAATGACGTGGTGACAAGTGCAACGTTCGGTACCGTCGTATCGATATTGCCCGATGTGCTGACGCGCACCTATCAGCAATCGCAGCGTGCTATCACAACAGCAAACGCGCTTATGGATACATCAGGAAAGGCGATAGCGTCAGCCGCCGAGACATTGGAGCAGATTGGCCGCGAGGTTAACACCCAGACGGTCACCACTAAAACGGTGGTGCTGTCAGATGGTGGTGCCACCGGCACGCTCACGGTTAAGGCGGACGGGCTGTACTTCAATAATACGAAAATAAGTTAGGAGGGATAAACTTTGGCAATTGTCGAAATTACGCTTGACGTGACAAAACCGCAGGAATGCATCGAGAAAATCGAAGGCCGCCAGGGCGACACGGCGACCATCGTACGCGCAACAATCCTAAACGACGGCGAACCGTATGACTTCGTAAGTGGCAAGTACCTCGAACTTGCACTCGTGCGACCCGATGGCGCATGGGTGCATTTGCGCGAGAATGTCGTGCAACACGATGGCAATGTGTGGGATGCCACGCTTCCCGTGGAAGCTACGGCGTCGGACGGCTTGTGCAAGCTGTGTTACTTCGTTGTGCGCAAAAACGATGATGTGGGTTATCACGAATCAACACAGCGGTTCATGGTTGACTTGGACGTCAGTGCAACTGCCGAGGCTCACCTTGGGCCGTATTCTGACCAGGTTGACAAGCTTGTAGCCGAGGCCGAAGCGGTCATCGCCGCTTGGGAGGCCGAGCGAGCCCGACAGAGGGCTGCGTTTGAAGCGGAACAAGCAGCCCGCGCCGAAGAATTCGCAGCTGCTCAGCGGGCGCGTGCAGCTGATTTTATCGCCGCCCAAGAGGCGCGAACGGATGCGTTTAACGCCGCGCTCGAGGATTGCGAAAAGCAATTCACCGCATCGGAATCTGCGCGCCAAGAGGCCTATGATGTTGCCGAAGCTGCCCGTCAGACGGTAAGCGAGGCGGCAGTGACGCGCGCAAACAACGCCGCAAAGCGTGTGGAGGATGCGGTAACCGGAGAACTTGACCCGCTTTTTAAGGGCTGGATTGACGACCAAAAGAACGTCGAAGGTGGACTTGTAGGCTACGACAAGTACCTGCAAGAAATGGTAGTAGCCGACGAATCGACCCTACACAAATCAGGCACTAGCCTCTCTATCGCCAACGGCGGAGTTAGCGCCAGTAAGTTGGCCGAAAAGTCCGTAACCACCGGCAAGTTGGCGGACACCGCCGTGACGGAGGCCAAACTAGCAACCAACGCCGTGACGGCAGGCAAGATCGCAAGCGGCGCAGTGAGCACCGCAAAGCTGTCCGACGGCGCGGTGACAGCCGCAAAGCTGTCCCCGAGGTCGGTAACGCCGGAAAAAATCGACGAAAGAGTATTCACAGAATTTGACTACGGCAAAGCTCTTGACGGAGCGGGGTATTTAGACCTCACCAATACAGGGCCATTTAAACGTATGTTTTCCGGGCTGAACTACTCGTACGTTAAGGTACCTGACAACTGGTACTTTAGTCATTTTGAAACATCTGATGGTTTGCCCGTCTTCTATGCAAGAGCGGCGTTTTCAACAACCTCTGAGAAGCTGGTAGTGATCTTGTCTGTTGCGTCTCCGGAAGGCGTGGTGCGGCAGATCGAGCTTGACACAGGCATTACCAAGTTTGTGAAAAGTAACACTTACATGAATACACAACAATCATGTAACTATGTAACCGTTTATCCAAGTCATGGACACCTTTACCTTGTGGCTGCGGTTGTACCTGGTGGTTATATAAAAGACTACTTTTCTGGTGATTGTTATCTGGTTGTCTACGATATCGACCGAGAAACCCTCACCTATACAAGCAAAACATTAAATCCTGGTGTTTATATGTCCTTGTACAACCTGAAGGACCAACACTGCTGCTGGCTTATTCCTGCTTATGCAAGTATAAAGGCGAGTGACTCCCTCGATAAGGACATCAACATCGCTCATATGAAGTTTGCTCGCAGAAACTCGTCTTCGTCTACTTACACAAGCAAAAAACTCGATCTGCAAACGATGACGCTCGCAAATGAAACTCTACCGGAAGCCGATCAAGAATCAATATTTCCGCTGGGGGATGTTTCTTGGGCATCTACTTCGACTGGTTATGTATCTAGCATGGCTTATACGTTTTTTAACAATGTGACAGGGGTTACGGGCAATGTTTCGTATGACCGTGACAATGGAAAGTATTTATACGAACTTGCTAAGGCTGATGGGGATAAAAGAGCATGGTTTGCCGAGGGAGAGGCTTTCACTATAGAGGGCACGACGGTTTCCCGCTATAGAACTGATGGTGAAGCATTCGGAAAAATAACAGAGCCCGTTTATAAAGCTGAGGTCTTATTTAATGCTCCTGAGGTTGCCACGATAGATAGTTTGTACTCGGGCAAAATCGGAAATGTGATCTTGTTCAAATACTCAGACGCAGCCAGCACACCAAGGAAGGGTGTCGGCATGCTTGATATGAGCACCATGAAGATGGTGCTGAGTGGCGATACAGCTATTGAGCCGAATGGCACCGCAATCAGCTCGTGTGAGAGAAATAGAGCTGCGTGGAGCAACGGCGACGTATGCGTGTTTCCGACCTATCAATATACAGACACCCTCAGGGGAAGTTACCTCACATTCATGACACCGAAAGGAGTTTAACCAATGTATGAATTCTATAAGGGCCAAACGGTAAAGACGGTGATCGGGAAAACTCTTACTGCTGAAGAGCTTCGAGAGCGGCCTTTCTTTGCTCCGTTGTTTGAAGATGAGTGCGTGATTGTCCTGAATAGCGATGGGCGCATGACAAGCTTCAAAACACTTTCCGAGGCAAAAGCTGATCTTGGAATTCCAGTTGATGATGGTACGACGGGAGATGATGCGGCCCGTTTGCTTAACGAAGCCCAGGCAGAGGTCGACCGCAAAGCCGCCGAAGCGGAGGCTCAGGCCAAAGAGGAACAAGCAACCCTGGCCGATATCCAGGCCCAACTCGACGCCCTCACCGGTGCAAACTAAGGAGGCACGTGAACTATGGAAAAAGCAGAACTCGATGCCAGGATTGCCATGCTTGGCCAGATGCATACGGCCATGCAGTACGCCGTAAGGGATGTTGACCTCACTGACGAAGAGGCCATGAAAATCAACACCATATACCCTGCATGGGGCGATGGTGTTGCTTACGCGGTAGGTGCCGTAGTTAACCACAACAATAACCTCTACCGCTGTGCGCAGGCCCATACCTCCCAGGCTGACTGGACACCGGATGCAGCAGCGTCGCTGTGGTCGCCTATCAGCATTGCCGAGGATGGCACGGAGATGTGGACACAGCCCAGCGGCGCGCATGATGCCTACGCTGCAGGAGCTGTAGTGCTCCACGGGGGCAAACGCTGGGTATCTGATATTGACGGCAATGTCTGGGAGCCGGGCTTGCACGGTTGGACGGAGCAGCCAGCCTAAGCCAACAAAACAACTGATGTGAGTGAAGCCCTGGGGCATGGCCCTGGGGCTTTTTAGTTGCAAAAGGAGGTGAGGAAACATGTTGGAAGAAATGAGACTCACCGGAGGCGACATCGTGACCATGAGCGCGCTTGTTGTTGCGGCGCTTGGTCTGGTCATCAACGTGTGGCGTTCGAGTAGGGATGACAAAAGGTCAGATTCTGCGGACGTCGAGCGCATCGTTCGCATTGACGAGAACTCGCGTGAAACGCGCGCAGACGTGGCGGATATCAAGGCCGAATTGCGATCTGTCCGAAACACAATCGGCGACCACGAGCGCCGCATCATCAAATTGGAAGAAACATCGAGAACTCAATGGATGCGCATTGATGAAATCAAAGATAAAGCAGAGTAGGGAGAAAACATGAATACCAAGATCAAAAAGTGGGCAAGGGCTGCCGCTGTGCGTGCCATCAAGACTGCCGCTCAGACAGCTGCCACCATGATTCCGGTTTCTGCGGCGATGGGTGACGTTCTCTGGGCGCTGGTTGGTTCCACGGCACTCTGTGCTGGCATCCTGTCCGTCCTAACGAGTGTGGCAGGTATTCCCGAGGTGGAAGACGGTGCCAGCGTAGCCAAGCTGGCGAAAGGAGAATAACCATGAACGATAACCGAGTTATGCCGGAACAAATCGACGCAATCATGAACGCGGCTGAGGTGACCGTAGAAGACCGTTTCGGCTGCATGACTGTCGTGCACGCGAAGCTGTCGTGCGGTTTCATCATTACCGAAACGTCGGCGTGTATTGACTCGGCGAATTATGACCGAAAGATCGGCGAGGAAATCTGCATGGAGCGCGTGCGAAACAAAGTGTGGGAACTTGAGGGCTACCACAAGATGCGTCGCAACGCCGATGTGGAGTAGCCATGGGGTGCGCGAACGTCGCGGCGACGCTGCATCATCACAAGTGTACTCATCCCTGGCACGGCTATACCCAGGGGCCTGGGCGCTGGGGCGACGGCGAGGGTACGTGCCCCGTGGAGGTGGACGGACGCACGTACCATCTCCAGCAGGGTGATGGAGACTGCTCTAGCACGGTTGTTGAGTGCTGGAAAGTCGCGCTTGAAGGCACGCCCTACGAGGGCGCGCTGGACACGGCGACATACACCGGCAACATGCGCTCGGTGTTCGTTGGCTCGGGGCTGTTCGAGTGGCACCCTATGGGCGACGGCTATGTCGCGCAGCGCGGGGATATCTATCTAAACGAGGCCAACCACACGGCCATGTGTCAGTCGGCAGAGCCCGATATGCTGAGCGAATTTTTGAGTAACGAGCATGGCACTATCACGGGCGGAGCGGTAGGTGACCAGACGGGTTATGAGAGCGTTGTGCGTGAATACTACGACTTTCCCTGGGATGGCATTCTCGCCTATAACGGCAAAGCGGATAGTGCAGTACAGGGGGGCCACACGCCAGTTCCTAACGTCTCGGGTGGTAGCTATGAGTGCGTTGTCGATATCCTCAACGTGCGAGGCGCCCCAAGCCTCGCAGGCAGTGTGGTAGCATCCTATACGCATGGTGAGACGGTTGTGCTCGATGATTGGAGTAAGGAGGCAGACGGCTACCTGTGGGGCCGCTACACGTCCTACAGCGGGGCCGTGCGATACATCGCCATCGGCACGTCTGACGGCGGGGAAACGTACTTGCGAAAGTTATAGCCGGTATACTCATGTAAGTGATGGCAAAAAACAGGGGGCATCGCATCGCGCGGTGCTCCCTGTTTTGTTTTGCAGCCTCAGACTTCTTAGCGGCTTTTGACCACCTCGGACACCTCGTATAACATGTCTTCGACCTCACCAAGGATGGCTGCTACACCGCGCAGTGCGTCCTTATCGTCACTCAAATTGCTTGCCAACTCGATACAGCAGGATTGTGATGCCTTGATGCGGCATCTCGCGTCATATATACAGGGTACGACACGCTGCATGGGTTCGCCGTACATGCGGTAGCTGAGTAGTGCACAGTCTTCGATATTGTTCATGGTATGATGCTCCTTGCCTCGTTTTGGGGTGAGCCTTCGCGTGTCTGTCCAAGGATTGCGGGGGCTCTTTTGCATTTACTGCTGTTTTCGGAGGCCCCCTTGCTGAGTTTTGTGATGACGCTAAAACGTGCATTTCATATCCTTTCAATATCCTAAGTTACCGTTTTTCATGAGCTTTTTAGACTTGGCATTGCTAAAGACGCAGGTCACAGAGTTGTCGGAGTTAAAAAATGTTAAGCTGCTTAAGGACTTCTTAATGTTGCCGCGCCTACGATGCCTTTCAGGAATACATCAATCCGGAAGGTGATCATGAAACAACCTGTTATTCAAACTGAGCGGCTTTCGAAGAACTATGCGGCTGATGGGGTGCAGACGCATGTGCTTTCCAATATTGACCTGGCGCTTTATGACGGTGACTTCACCGTTATTATGGGGCCGTCGGGCTCCGGTAAGTCTACGTTGCTCTATTGTCTTTCGGGTATGGATACGCCCACGGCGGGTGACGTGCGGTTTCGCGGCTCGTCCATCGCGGGGCTGCGAGAGCGCGATATGGCTGAAGTGCGCGCGCAGCATTTTGGCTTCGTATTCCAACAGGCGCATCTCGTGTCGAACCTCACGCTGTTCGAAAACGTCGCCGTACCTGGCTATCTGAAAGCGGGTCGCACGTCCGCCGAGACGCGTGCGGTGGCGCAGGCGCTCATCGAGCGCATGGGCCTCGCTCCCGATGCGCGCCATCTCCCTAGTCAGACCTCCGGCGGTCAGCAGCAGCGCTGCGCCGTGGCGCGCAGCGTGGTGAATGACCCCGCCCTCGTGTTCGCCGATGAACCCACGGGCGCCCTCAACCGCGCGAATACGCTTGAGGTGCTGGCGCTGCTTGTGGAACTGAACGAGCGCGGGCAAACCATCTGCATGGTGACGCACGACGTGTTCTGCGCCGTGCGTGCAAACCGCATCCTCTACCTGGAGGACGGCGCCATCGTCGGTGAGTTGGAGCTGCCCACGTGGCCCTCCGACGCCGATGCGGCCCTCGTGAAAGCGCGCGAGGCCCAGGTGAACGCCTGGCTCTCGTCGCTTTCGTGGTAGGGGGCGGCACCTATGGCACTCATAAGTACACTCGCGCGAGCCGGCCTCAAGCGCGGGAAAGCCACCTTCGCGGGCCTGTTTTTCCTCATGGCGCTTACGTCGACGACGCTCTGCTTCACCATCGGTCTGTACACCGACCTCAACGCGCGGCAAGCTGAGGCGTTGGCGCAGGCCGGCGCGGGTGACATATTTGCCTACGACGTGCCGCAGAACCTCACTGACGAGGTGGTGGAGGAACTGCGCAGCCTTGACGAGGTGGGGGAGGTACGGGCGTATTCCGGGCTGAGCATTCCCGCAAGGTTTAGCCATGCGGGCGAAGAGAGTGACAAAACCCCCACGTTATCGAACATGTTTGAAGCGTGGGGTGAGGGTTTGCGCTACCAGGTACTCACGCAGGATGGTACAGCGTTCGTGGAAGACGCGCAGGCGCCGCGCGCAGGTGAGCTGTACGTGCCTGCCTCGTGGAGCCTGTCACCGGGCGTTGAGGTGGGCGATACGGTGGAGCTGCTTGTTGGTGATGAGGTGCATCCGTTTACCATCGCAGCGTTTTTCGAAGACCCGCAGGTGGGAACCATGTTCATGGAAGTGAAGCGCTGCCTGCTCGCGCCGGATGACTTTGAGAAGGTTGGCGCGGCAGTCGATGAAGCTCTGGCCGAGTCGGGTGCGCAGTTTGATATATTCACGGCAACGCAGCAAGCATTTCGTGTGGTTCAAATGAACGCGGATCTCTCCGCCGAAGCGCAGGCTGCGGGGCTGACCTCGAACGATCTCACGCGCATTATTGCGGAGGAAACCTTGTGGGGTAAAACCACCTCGGGCTTATTCAGCGCGGCAACACTGACGGGTTACGCCATGATGGTGGTTATTGTTGGGACGGCTGTGTGCGCGGTGTTTGCGTTGCTGCTGTTCATCATTGCGCTTGTCATCTGCACGCATGCGGTTTCGACATCCATCGAGCAGGACTACGCCGACTTTGGCACCTTGAAGGCGCTCGGCGTGTCCTGCGGCACGCTGTCGCGAGTGCTCGTGCTTGAATACGGCGGCGCGAGTTTGTTGGGGCTGCTCGTGGGTCTGGTTCTCTCCCTCGGGCTTGTTCCTGCGGTCTTGCCGCTCTTCACACCGATTACGGGTGTGCTTGCGTCGAGTCATGGCATGGCGCTGCTCTCGGTGGCGTGCGTTGTCCTGCTCACGGCGCTTGTTGTGGGTGTGGTGGCGCTTAAGGCGCGCAAGCTTTCGCGCATCTCGCCGCTTGTGGCGTTTCGTGGTGGCGCTCGCGACGTACGTTTTGCAAGTCGGCTTGCGCGTCCTGTTACGGGTCGACTGCTTAACGCGCAGCTGGCGATGCGCGCGGTGGTGTCGGCGAAGCGCCGCTATATCGGCCTTCTGACCTGCTCGTTTTTGCTGAGCGCATTCATCGTGCTTGTGTTTGGCATCGGCGGCACGTTGGGCGCGCCGGGCGCGGCGTATGCCGCATTCGGCATGTGGACCAGCGATGTGTCGGTGCGTGTGCCGTCCGACGACGTACCCTTCGCCGAGGTGGAACAGGCTATCGAAGAGGTGAGTCCCATCGAGAACTCGTGGAAAGAGCGCTTCGCGATGGTGAACCTGGGAGGCGAGAGCCGCGCTTTTGTGGGGTTGACCGACCTAACGCTTGTCTCGGAAGTGGCGGAAGGTCGCGAGCCGCGTTACGACAACGAGGTGATTATCGGCCCGAACCTTGCACGTACGCTTGGACTTGCGGTAGGCGACGAACTTGAGCTTGAGGTGGCAGGCGAGCCGCGCACGCTCATGGTGAGTGGGTTGCTGTCGGGTATGCTCAATGCTGGGTACGGTTGCGTGCTCACCTATGATGCCTTCTGTAGCGTGTTCGGCACAGACGTGGACGATGCGAGCGTCGCCCGACAGTATACCCTGGCTTACCCTGAGGCGGCCGACGAGGTACGCCACGCACTGGAAGAGCGGTTCGGTGATGCCGTCGACGTGCGACCGACCGGTCTCTTTGCTGACACAAGCGACCTCATTTCGCTCATCCAGACGCTGTTCATGACTATGGCCTACCTCATGGCGGCGGTTGCAGCGGCGCTCGCGTTCCTTGCCGTGGGCCTTATCACCAGCCGCATGTTCACCGCTGAACGTCAGGACCTCGGCGTGTACCGCGCGCTCGGGTTCACCGCAAGTCGCCTGCGCCGCCAGTTCGCCCTGCGCTTCTTCCTGGTGGCGCTCGTGGGATGTGTGCTGGGAGCGATCACGGCCACACTCGGCGGCGGAAACCTCATGGGTCAGTTGTTTGGCCTGTTCGGCGTCACAAAGTTCAACCTCGCCTCAGACCCTCTTGTGGTGAGCGCCCTCACGCTCGGCTTCGCTCTGGTGTTCTTCGTGGCCGCCTACGCAGGCGCGCGAAAGATTAAACACGTCGACGTACGCGAACTCGTGGCAGACTAGCCAGGTGGAGAAGGCGTTGCCGAGGGGTGATGCCCGGGTCTTTGCGCAGTGCTATACTGCGCTCGGCGTTGGTGGAAGGAGGCGTTATGGCGCTTGAGATTCGGGCGTATCGTGAGGAAGATCTTGCGGGTATGGTGCGGGTATGGAATGAAGTGGTGGAAGCGGGTAATGCGTTTCCGCAGGTTGAGCCCCTCACTGAAGAGACGGCGCGCGAGTTTTTTGCCGCACAGACGCTTACTGTGGTGGCGGTGGTGGACGAGAAGCTGTTCGGGTTGTACATCCTGCATCCGAACAACGTGGGTCGCTGTGCGCATGTGGCCAATGCAAGCTATGCGGTGGCGTCGGGTTCCCGCGGTTTGGGTCTTGGCCGCGAACTGGTGAAAAACTCCCTTGAACAGGCTGCCCGTGCCGGCTTTCGCGGCCTCCAGTTCAACGCAGTGGTGGCCTCGAACGAGGCGGCTATCCATCTGTACGAGGATGTGGGCTTTACGCGGGTAGGCACCATTCCCGGTGGCTTCTGCAACGGCATGGGTGCTTTCGAGGACATACATATTTACTATAAGAGTTGCCTTGATGCTCGCCGAGGTTGTTGAGGCTGACAGGCGCCCGGTCGGGTGCAGTAAACATGGGATTTTCGAGGATGCGGGCGGTTGGCATTGGCTGAATGTGCGTGGTTCGGTACAATTTGGGCAAGTAATCCGCTTGTCAAACGGTCGTTTACGCCGTATCATAAGCAATTGCTGTTTTCGCTACGCCGCGCAGCCGCTCGGCGTTGAGCATCGAATCGAAGATAAGAAGCAAAAAGGAGTTCACCTTCATGGCAGTCAAAATTCGCCTCGCCCGTCATGGTGCGAAGAAGCGCCCGTACTACCGCATCGTCGTTGCCGACTCGCGCTGCCCGCGTGACGGTAAGTTCATCGAGGAAGTGGGTCGTTACAACCCCTGCGTCAACCCCTCCATGGTGTCGTTTGACATGGAAAAGGTCGACCAGTGGGTCAAGAACGGCGCCCAGCCGACCGACACCGTCGCCCGCTTGCTCAAGCAGGCTCGCGAGAACGCGTAGCACCTATGGCCGAGCAGACGGAAGACATCGTCGGCCTCGTCGATGCCGTTGTGCGCCCGCTCATCGAGTTCCCAGATGATCTGCGCATTGAGGCAAGCGAAGCTGAAGACGGCTCCATCCTTGTGGAAGTTCATGTGAACGAGGAGGACGCCGGCAAGGTGATTGGCCGTCAGGGTCGGGTCATCAAGGCTGTTCGCACGCTGGCCCGCGCGGCTGCCTCGCGCACGGCCACTCATGTGGAAGTGGAGCTCATCGACTAGATGCGCACGTGGGCTGACGTCGCCGTCTTGGCGAAAACGAGAAGCTTGCAGGGAGGGTTCGTCGCACAGAGCGCGGCGGGCCTTCCCTTTTTGCTGTCTGAGGGCCAGGAAGTGGCCTTTGTGCCGCCGGTGCTGGACGCGCCGCGCCGCGCGCACGTAACGTCGGCGGTGCCGCTGGATGATCATTCTTTCGCAGTCACGTTTGATGCGGTGGAAGACATCGACGTGGCTGAGGCGCTGGTGAGGTGCCACTGCTTGGTACGCCGTGCTGAACTTCCCGCCGATGCGCTTGACGTGCGCCCTGACGCCTGGGAAGGCTGGCGCGTGTTTGACGCAAGCACCGGGTTCGTGGGAAACGTGCTGGGCATGGTGGAACTACCAGGTCAAACGCTGCTGGAGGTGGCACCTGAGGCCGAGTCTGCGGCAGGCGAGGGAACTGGCGCTGCGTCAGGTGCTCCCGCGCGTACGATTCTTATTCCACTTGTGGATGAGTTTATCGTTTCCATGGACGAGGACGAGTGCCGCATCGATGTGGACGTGCCCTCCGGCCTGCTGGAGTTATAAAGCCGCCGAAAGGATACCCTCGTGCTTATCGAGACGCTCTCGACCTTCCCCGATATGTATACCTCCGTCATGGGCTCTTCCATGATGCGCCGCGCCCAGGATAAAGGCATCATCACCTTCAAGGCGCACGACCTGCGCGACTGGACGCACGACCGTCACCGCACCACCGACGACGACCCCTACGGCGGCGGCGACGGCCTCGTAATGAAGTGTGAACCCATCTTCGAAGCGTTCGATTCCCTTACCGACCATCTGCCCGTCCCCCCGTACACTATCTTCCTTGCCCCCCACGGCGAGCCCTTCAACGATGCGCTCGCCTGTGAACTGGCTCGCGAAGAGAGGTTGCTGTTCATCTGCGGGCACTACGAAGGCATTGACGAGCGCACGTATCAGCTGGCCGATCGCATTATCTCGCTTGGTGACTACGTGCTCACCAGCGGCGAGCTGGCCAGCATGGTGGTGATTGATGCGGTGGTGCGCAAACTTCCCGGCGTGCTGGGTGCCGAAACCGGCGCCGAGAATGAAAGTTTCGCCGACGGGCTTTTGGAGTACCCCCAGTACACGCGCCCTGCGGTATTTCGCGGCGAGGAAGTTCCGGCCGTGCTTCTGTCGGGTGATCACGGCAAGGTGGCGCGCTGGCGGCGCGAGCAGAGCCTTGCGCGTACGGCCCGTATGCGCCCCGACCTGCTAGATCACGCGGATCTTTCGGCCGCTGATCGGGAATTTCTGAAGAGTTTATCGAACGGCGAGGGCGTGTAGGCGCGAAGCGCTATCATATACGCTCACGACCTCATCCGGGCGCCTGCGCCCGTGCGGAAAGGATAGACTACCTTCATGGATTCCGGGCAACACGCCGAGCCTCGAAAGCCGGGCATCTTCAGAACGTTCGTGAACCTGCTCGTGGCGGTGGCCTTCATCTTCGGGCTGTCATGGGCACTACGCACGTTCGTCTTCCAACCCTACGAGATACCCTCCGGGTCGATGGAAACCACCATCATGACCGGTGACATGGTGTTTTCGGAAAAAGTCAGCTACTATATGCGCGACCCTGAGCCGGGTGACATCGTCACGTTCCAAGACCCGGAAATTCCCGGGCGCGTACTCATCAAGCGCTGCATCGCCGTGGGCGGGCAGACGGTCGATCTCCAGGACGGCAAGGTGGTAGTGGACGGCGTCGTGCAGGATGAACCCTACACGCGCGGCCTGCCTTCCGAGCCGCTGACGCCCGCGCTGGGCACCACTATTACGTATCCCTACACCGTGCCCGAGGGGCACTTGTGGATGATGGGCGACAATCGCACGAACTCGCAGGACTCGCGCTATTTCGGCGCCATTGACGAAAGCACCGTAACAGGGCGAGGCATGCTGATTTACTGGCCGCTGAACAACATCGGCCTTTTGGGTTAAGCGAATAAGCAGGGGAAGCGGGCCGGAAGACTCGCATACGGGCAGAGTGTACCGCGGTGCGTGTGCGCGGGCGTGTACAAGAGGGAAGGACAAAAAGAGCCATGTCAACCGAAACTGACTCCGCGATGCGAGCGGAGGGGCAGGCCGCAGAGCAGCTGCCCCCGACGTTCCAAGACGTCATCATGAACCTCCAGCGCTACTGGGCAAGCGTTGGCTGTGTCATCTTACAGCCCTACGACAACGAGGTGGGCGCCGGCACGAACGCCCCGGCCACCACGCTGC
>DSLMC04103__coassemble_322_pt1 | contig 54367 bp, 50 predicted proteins | sample DSLMC04103__metabat2_high_PE_001 | metagenome-assembled genome bin DSLMC04103
GCTTCCCAGAGATTGCCACGCACTACCAGATCATCCTCACCACGCGCGGCCCGCTCGACCACGTGGAGTTGCAGGTGGAAACGGAGCCCGACTTCCCGATTGACGAGATTCGTCGCATTGAGGACCTGAAGCGCCGCCTGGGCGTGGAGCTGAAGAGCAACCTGCAGGTGTCGGTGGAGGTCAAGATCGTGGAGCCGAAGACCATCGCCCGCAGCGAGGGCAAAGCGAAGCGCGTCATCGACCTGAGAGAAGGGAAGTAAGCCATGATTTCTCAGCTGACGGTATTCCTGGAAAACGAAAAGGGTCGCCTGGCGGCCGCCTGCCGCACGGTATCCGAGGCGGGCATCAACATGCACGCGCTCAACGTGGCCGACACCGCCGACTTCGGCGTGGTGCGCATGCTGACCGACACCCCCGACGCGGCGGCCGAGGCGCTGCTTGCGGCGGGCTACCGCGCCACGGTGACGCCGGTTTTGGCTGTGCGCGTGCCGAACCGCCCGGGTGGCCTGGCGTCGCTCTTGGAGTTTATGGATGAGCAGGGCACCAACGTCGAGTATGGCTACTGCTTCTCGGTGAACGAGGACATGGCCATTGACGTGCTGAAAGTAGATGGCGAGAGCAACATTGAGGAGAAGTTGGTTGCAGCGGGCTTCGAGCCGGTTCAACCCGAAGAAATCTATGAGCTGGGCTAAACATTTGCATCATACCCTATCAGCGAAGGGTGCGCGCCTGGTGGCGTGCGCCCTCGCCTTCACGCTTGTCGTGTTTCCGTTTGTGCCGATGTCGGCATATGCTGACGTGCGCAAGGCCGACGTGGTGTTCGGCCAAACCGTGGACGAGCGCGGCTTGTCGGTGGCGCAGTGCCCCGATATTGACGCGGAATACGCCTTTGTCATGGACAAGGACGGCACGGTGTACTTCGAGCGTAATGCGACCAGTCCTACTCAGATTGCGTCCATCACCAAAATTATGACCGCCGTGGTGGCACTTGATGCCGCTGCTTCGGGCGCGGTTACGCTTGACACGCCGGTCGTGGTGTCGGCTGCTGCCGCGGCGGTGGGTGAGTCATCCGCTGGCTTGATGGAGGGCGATTCCATGCCGCTTGAGGTGGCGCTGAAAGCGCTGCTGGTGCCCTCGGGCAACGACGCCGCGGTGGCCATTGCCGAGATGGTTGGTGCTACGATGTGGAACGCACCGACAGACGGAGATGTTGCGGTGGCAATCGAAGGTACTGCAAGTTCTGCCGAGAATGCCTTCGTGGCTGCCATGAACGCCAAGGCGGCGGAGCTTGGCTGCATTGACACCGTGTTCGAAAACCCCCATGGACTTGATGACGGGGAATTTGCCGGTAACCAGCACAGTTGCGCCTCTGATGTGGCCACCATTGCTCAGTACGCCATGAAGAATGAGACGTTCCGCACCATTGTGGGCGGCGGCGACACGGCTATTGTAGTGACGCGCGCCGATGGCTCGCGGGCCACCATCAACCTGGAATCCACCGACGAGCTCATTGATTACTACGAGCCTGCCATCGGCATCAAGACGGGCTTTACGGCGCTCGCTGGCCCCTCGTTTGCGGGCGCGGCCAACAACGGCGAGAAGGAACTCTATGCCATTGTGATTCATTCCACCTCTGAGGCACAGCGCTTCGACGACGCCGAAACGCTGTTCAACTGGGTGTATGAGCACGAGGTGGACTACACGCTGGCCAACAGTTCCCAAACGGCGACCATGACCATGAATGGCAAGGCAACCGAGGTGCCCATCGCGGCCGAGGTACCTCACACCGAATGGATTGACAAAACCGTCAAGGCCACGATTTCCGACCCTACTGCGTCTGTGCGTGTGTTTGACCTCAACGGCAACGTGAGCCAGTCGCTTTCGTTTAACCAGGTGACGGGCAACGTGCGCGCCGGTGACAAGGTGGGCACCATCACGTTCAAGCAGCGCAACGCCGTGATTGCCGAATATGACCTGGTAGCCTGTGAAGACGTGGCGGCGCCTGACTTCTTCCAGGGCATTGGTATCTGGTGGGATCGCCTGTTCCGCGGGCTTTCCGGACAGCCGACCGTAGCCGAACCCCTCACCGTAAACGAGACACCCCTCGTTGTTGACAAGACCGCGCCTGCCGTATAACCCGGCAGCGATAACCGATAAGGAGCCTTCATGAGCGAAACCTGCCCTGTGTGCCGAAATGAACTACCCCCCGAGGCGGCGGCCTGCCCGTACTGCGGATTCAAGCTGCTTGGCAGCACGCAGCGCTTTGCGCCCGTCACGCTTGGCGACGAACCACTTGCGGCCAAGCCCGCACCTGCTCCCTCAGCGCAGGCCGAATTGCGTGTGGTACGTGGGCCGCAAACCGGCGTATCATTTCGCCTGGGAGATGAGCCGCTGTCCGTGGGGCGTAGCCCGCAGCGCGATGTGTTTTTGAACGACATGACGGTGTCGCGCGAGCATGCGCTCATCGAGCCGGTTGACGGCGGGCATGCGGTGCGCGACCTGAACTCGTTCAACGGGACCTGGGTGAATAACGACAGCGTCGACGCTCCGCGCACGCTGAAGAACGGCGACGTTATTCAAATTGGGGCGTTTTGTTTGGTGTATCAGACGGAATAACTCTTTTTTGGTTGGGTGTGGGACGGGCTGGTGGGCGTGAGGTGGATACCCTGCGCTCGGGCAGTCCTGGCTCGCACGAACAGTCCACTGGACTGTTCGGCTCGTGCGGAATCTACGCAGGGCACCCACCTCACGCCCACCAGCCCTCTAACCTTATCGAAGATTCTGGCTAGGACACTTTCGTAACGCCTGCTTTGTATTCCGTCGGGACTTTACGGGGGAGGAGCGTCGAGGCCTGAGAAGGGAAGAAGGGGTTCAATCCCGAACGCTGCCCTCCTCGCTTCGCCGTAAGCGCTACCCCTTGTCATCCTGAGCGGAGCGCCGCCAGGCGCGGAGTCGAAGGATCCCGTGTGGCGGTAGCAGGAGGGGCTCCTGCGCTTTAGAAGTATGCGAGCGGCGCCTTTTGGGGTGCCGTTTGTGTTTTGGGTTGGAGTTGATCTGAGTAGATTTGTTGGGTTGCCGTATACTTTTCAGTTAGGTATCTCATAAGCGGGGAAGGTCGTCTATGGAACTGATGTCAGGAAACGAAGCCATCGCCCAGGGAGCATGGGAAGCGGGTGCGCGCATTGGTGTGGCGTATCCTGGTACGCCCTCTACGGAAACGCTTGAGGCGTTTGCTGAGAAAGAGGGCGTGTACGCCGAGTGGTGCGTGAATGAAAAAGTGGCTGTTGAGGTGGGTATTGGTGCGTCGGCTGCCGGTGCGCGTGTGCTTGCCACTATGAAGCATGTGGGCGTGAATGTGGCGGCTGATCCGCTGTTTACGGCTGCGTATACCGGCGTCGGCGGCGGTTTGGTGGTGCTTGCGGCTGATGACCCGGGGATGTATTCATCCCAGAACGAGCAGGACAGTCACTATTACGCGCGTGCGGCGCATATTCCTCTGCTTGATCCGGCAGACTCCGCTGAGGCGCTTGCCTTTACCCGTGATGCGTTTGAGTTGTCTGAGCGTTTCGACGTGCCCTTCTTCGTGCGTTCCTCGGTGCGCGTTTCGCACACGAAGACACCGGTGGAGTGCGGGCCGCGTGTTGAGGTTCCCTTGAAAGCTTATGAGAAAGACCCTGGTAAGTGGGTCATGATGCCGGCGTTTGCTAAGCCGCGCCGTAAGGTGCAACTTTCTCGCATTGAAGATTTGCGCGCGTGGGTGGAAGACTGTCCGTTTAACCGCGTTGAGCAGCGCGGCTCGGCGGCGGGTGTGGTGTGTGCGGGCGCGGCGTATCAGCACGTTGTTGAGGCGTTGCCTGACGCGTCGGTGTTTAAGCTTGGCTGCACGTGGCCGCTTCCTGCCCAGGCACTGCGCGCGTTCGCGGATTCGGTGGACGCACTCTATGTGGTGGAAGAGGCCTCCGAGTATCTGACTGAGGGCGTGCGAGCACTGGGGATTGACGTGGCGGAGTTTGCAGCGCCGCTCCCGCAGGATGGGGAGCTTTCGCCGGGGTTGATTCGCGCGGCTTTCGGGCTTGAGACGCCTGCTCATGCGGTCGCTCCAGAAAACCTTCCGAGTCGTCCGCCAGCGCTCTGCCCGGGTTGCCCGCACCGCCTTGTATTCAAGGAACTCACGCGCCTAAAGGCCATCGTCACGGGCGATATCGGCTGCTATACCCTGGGCGCGTTGCCGCCGCTTTCCGCTATGGATACGTGCGTTGACATGGGCGCTTCCGTGTCCATGGCGCACGGTTTCGAGCTGGCACTTGAGGGCACCGAACATCGTCCCGTGGTGGCGGTTATCGGTGACTCCACCTTCGCGCACTCGGGACTTTCTTCGCTTATTTCTACGGTCTATAACCGCGGGTCGGGCACGGTGTGCGTGCTTGATAACCGCACGACTGCCATGACCGGCCGCCAGGGTAACCCCTTCAACGGTGAGACATTGCAGAAGCGACCCTCGCGTGAGCTTGACCTGGAAGGCGTGGTTCGCTCGCTTGGGGTGGAGGATGTGCGCACTATCGACCCGCATGACGCGCTGGCCGTGCGCCGCGCGCTCAAGGATGCTACCAGCTCTGATGAACTGTCCGTGCTCGTATTCCGCAGCCCGTGCGTGCTGCTTGAGCGCACGCGCAAGCCTGCCTTTGAGGTGACGGGCGACTGCACGGCGTGTGGCGTGTGCCCGACACTCGGGTGCCCCGCCATTGCCAAGGACGCTGAAACCGGGTGCGCCGACATCGACCCCGACCTGTGCATCGGGTGTGGGCAGTGCGCTCAGTACTGCGCGTTTGGGGCTATCGTGCAACCTGAACCGGCGGCGAAAGGGGGCTCTCATGAGTAGTACGACAACCGTGCTTTTGTGCGGCGTGGGTGGTCAGGGCACCATTCTTGCGGCTGACGTGCTGGCGCGCACGGCCCTTGCGGCGGGCTCGCTCGTGAAGTTGTCGGAGATTCACGGCATGGCGCAGCGCGGCGGCGCGGTGACCACCGTCGTGCGCTTCGGCGACGAGGTGCCTTCCATGGTGTGCGACCCTGGTTGCGCCGACTGCGTGGTGTCGTTTGAGACTACCGAAGCCCTACGCAACCTGCCCTTCCTCAAGCAGGGCGGCTACCTGCTGAGCGCTGACGAAGCCATCAAGCCGCTGCCCGTAGCCACCGGGCGCGCTGTCATGCCGGCCGGAGCCCGCGAGACGTTGACGGCGGCGGGTGCCACGCTCATTCCCGCAGGTGAACTTGCTCGCGCCGCGGGCAGTGCGAAGTCGACGAACGTGGTGCTGTTGGGCGCGCTTTCCACCCGCTTGCCCTTTGCAGCCGAAGCGTGGGAACAGGTTATAGCCGATCGCGTGCCGCCCAAGACCGTGGAGGCGAACCTGGCGGCATTTCGCGCGGGGCGCGCGTTCGCACTTGACGCATCGGGCGCGGAAGCTGATAAGGAGGTGCGCTCGTGAGCGTTCAGCAGATCAGCGTATTCTTGGAAAGCCAGCCGGGACATTTGAGCCGCGTGCTGGACGCGTTCGTGGCCGCCAAGGTGAGCGTGCGCGGCTACAGCGCCTCGGACACGGGCGACTACGGCATTGTGCGCTTCATCGTGGATGACCCCGAGCGCGCCATGCAGGTGCTCCAGGAGCTGGGAGCGGCCGCCACCACCGCTGAGGTGCTGTGCGTGCGCCTCGACGACAAGCCGGGCGAACTGGCGCGCGTCATGGGCATTATGGCTGGTTGCGGCATCAATGTGACGTATAGCTACTCGCTCATTTCCACCTACATTGCGCTGTCGGTGAAGGATCTCGCCCGCGCCGAAGAACTGCTGGCAGGCGAGCCGGTTGAACTCATGGAACAGCATGACCTGGTGCGTCCCATCGCACCTGAGGGACGGTGAGCTCGGTGGCGGATATGACCGTAAAAGGGGCGGCGCTCGCTGCCGCTGCGGCCGGGGATTTTTCCGATTTGCCCATCCACAACCCGACCATCGAATGCGCTTCGCGTGAGCAGATTCGCGCGCTGCAGTTGGAAAAGCTTATCGAACAGGTGAAATGGACCTACGAGCGCGTGGAGTGGTACCGCACGCGCATGGACGAAGCGGGTGTGACGCCCGCTGACATCCGCACGTTGGAAGACGTGCGCAAGCTTCCCTTCACGGATAAGTCGGTGCTGCGCGATACGTTCCCGTATGGCCTTTTCGCTGTGCCGCTTGATGAAGTAGTGGAGTTGCATGCATCATCCGGCACCACAGGCAAGCCTATTGTGGTGGGATACAACGCCCACGACATGGAGCTTTGGGCCGATTGTATCATGCGCCTTGTGCAGATGGCGGGCGTGGTGCCGGGCGACCGCGCGCAGATGGCGTTTGGCTACGGCATGTTCACCGGCGGTTTCGGCCTGCACTACGGGCTGCAGAAACTCGGCTGCATGATGATTCCCGCAGGCTCGGGCAACACCGAGCGCCACATCCAGATGATCGAGGACTACGGTACCACGGTGCTCGTGGCCACGCCCTCTTACGCGCTGCATATGTGCGAGGTGGGGGAGCAAATGGGCTTTAATTGGGAGGTATCCACGCTGCGGGTGGGCCTGTTCGGCGGCGAGCCGTGTCCGCCGGGCCTGAAAGCCGAGATCGAAAGCCGCATGCACATCGTGTGCACCGACAACTACGGCCTGACCGAGGTCATGGGGCCCGGCGTGTCGGGCGAGTGTCTGGCTGCGCGCGACATGCAGCACATCGCCGAGGACCACTTCCTGTGGGAGGTTGTTGACCCCCAGACGGGCGAGCCGGTGGGCGAGGGCGAAGAGGGCGAGCTGGTGTTGACCCCCCTCGGCAAGCAGGCCATTCCCGTGCTCCGCTACCGCACGCACGACCTCACGCGCGTTGTGACCGAGCCCTGCGCCTGCGGTCGCACGACAGCCCGCATGCAGAAGGTGCGCGCGCGTTCGGATGACATGCTTATCATTCGCGGCACGAACGTGTTCCCGTCCCAGGTGGAGGACGTGCTGGCTGGCATTGAGGGCGTCACGCCGCACTACCGTATTGTGGTGGAGAGCGTCGGCGGGATGGATCGCATGACCGTACACGCGGAACTGAAACCCGAGGCGTTCTCGGACTCGTTCGAGGAAATGGAAGCCCTGCGCCGCTCCATCGAAGAGCGCTTGAAGGGTGTCCTTTTGGTAGGCGTCCACGTAAAACTCGTCGAACCCGGTGGCATAGAACGCACCACCGGCAAAGCCAAACACGTTGAGGACCTGCGGAAGTAACCTGCTATCAACAGGGGAGAGGGGAACCGGAGGGGGCATCCCGTGCTCAGACAGTCCTGGGCTTGCACGAACGCCCCGCTGGGGCGTTCGGCTCGTGCGGAACTGCGCGCGGGACACCCCCTCCGGTTCCTTCCGCTTGTAAGAGACGTCGACCTACATACTTAATAAATGGAAACCGTAAAGCACATAGAACAGCATTCTGTACAACCTTTTTCTACTCCTGTGGTGGGACGGTTTGCGCCTTCGCCTACGGGGCGGATGCATGCGGGGAATGTGTTTGCGGCGTTGGTGGCGTGGTTGGTGGCGAAGTCGCAGGGTGGGCGAGTGGTGCTGCGCATCGAAGACTTGGACGCTGAGCGATCGAAACCGCAGTTCATAGATGCCGTGCAGCGTGACTTCGAGCGGCTGGGACTCACATGGGACGAAGGGCCGTACTTTCAGCACGACCGCACTGAGGCATATCGTGCAGCGTTTGAGGAATTGGTTGCACAGGGGTTGGTGTATCCCTGTTTCTGTACGCGGGCCGATCTGCATGCGGCCTCGGCGCCGCATCGGGGCGAAAAGCCGGTATATCCGGGAACCTGTCGGGGCCTTTCGTCTGAAGTGCGCGCTCGCCGTGCCGCAGAGCGTACGCCTGCCGAACGTTTGATTGTTCCTGATGAAACCGTTGCCTTCACGGATCTCATACAGGGGCCGTACGCCCAAAACCTTGCGCATGACTGTGGCGATTTCCTCGTGCGACGCTCGGACGGGGCATTCGCCTATCAGTTGGCTGTGGTGGTGGACGACGCAGAGCAGGGCGTGAACTCGGTCGTGCGCGGCGTGGACCTGCTGTGCTCAACGCCGCAGCAACTCTACTTGCAAACACTCCTCGACCTGCCGCATCCCACCTACGCGCACGTGCCGCTTATCACGGCCGAGCACGACCGCCGCCTCTCGAAGCGCGACAAGGATGCCGCCCTCGACGCATTGCTGGCACGGTTCAGCACGCCTGCTGGCGTCATCGGGCATATCGCCGGCCTTACCGGCCTTGCGCCCACCGATGAGCCGGTCACTCCCGAAGAGTTGCTGGCCATCTTCGATCTAAGTGCCTTACCCACAACGTTTCCTGACCTCGTTCAAATACGCTGGAAGTGAACGCTCGCTCTATACTCAATCCGCCTGATGACGTGCTAAAATACGCGACGGCAAAACATTCGGCAAGAGGGCGAAAGTGAGCGAACGTGAGTTACGGGAAAATTTTGGTTGCCTATGACGGGTCGGCGCCGTCGAATCGAGCGTTGGCGGACGCACTGGAGTTGGTGGAGTGCGGGCTCGGGCGCCGGGTGGTGGTGCTCAGTGTGAGCGATCCCACGAAAAAGGCTGACCCGGCGTTTGCAGCAGCTGCACGTGCAGCGGGCGTTTCGCTAGCGGCAGCGGAAGACGAGAAGCCCTATCTTGAGACGCTCAAGCATCAGGTGGTAGAGCGCATCGCCGGCTTCGAAGATGCCGTTGACCTGCGCGTTGCCTTCGGCAAGCCGCAAGAGGCAATCGTCAGATTCGCCGCCGAGGAACCCTGCGGTCTCATCGTCATGGGCAGCCGCGGCCTCGGCGCCGTCCGCGGCATGCTCGGCAGCGTAAGCACCGCTGTCCTCCACGCCTCCTACGTCCCCGTACTCATCACGAAGTAGCCGCCTTTAAGAGTGGGATGGAAAGGTAGATTGCTACTATGCCAATAAGGATGGCAATGGCGACGAGGGTTTGTTTGCGTGCGAACTTGACGTTCTTTTCTTGGGTGGGATCGGCCTCTACGAGCGCTTGTTGTTCTTCGTAGGCACGTTTATTTGACCAGATGAGCACCCAGATGCAAGGTAGTGCTATGAGTGCGATAGCAAGGCCTATGAGTGCATCGGGGAGTATGCCGGCCGCCGGACCCATCAGGGTGTCCAGTACTGTTGACGCCACACCTACGAGAATAGCAGCGCAACAGAAGAGCATCACGACAGCAACGCGCCGACCGAGTGCGCGTTGGATTGGAGTGTTCATCTCTTCCTTGGTGACAAAGTTGTTACCTGCGATAAGGTTAAGCCACTTGCCGTGCCACAATTTCCAAGCAAAGAGTGCAAACATCATAAACAGCACCAGGCAAAACACACCGCCACCGAGATATTTGTCAAACTCCATGCGCTCTCCTTCGCTCCGCTCTCTTTACTATCATAGCATGCCTCCACTTTGCGGACGCGCGACCGCGTAAGGCGAAGCGGGCGCAGAGGAGAAACGGGCGGGCAACCCTTGCTTTTGCGACAGGTGCAAAAACAGCGTACGGAGTAGCATCCAACGCAAACGGATACGCACAAGAGCAAGGGAGCGTGTTATGACCACCTACATGAAGGCGATGGGGATTTCTCGGTATCATCAGGAGAAGCTTGAGACGTTTACTATTCCGGTGCCTTCTATCGCGGATGATGAGGTGCTGGTGGAGGTGCATGCGGCCAGCGTGAATCCTGTGGACTTCAAGATTCGCGATGGAGTACTGAAACTGCTTGTGAGTTATCGCATGCCCATCATCTTGGGTTTTGACTTTGCCGGCACGGTGGCGCAGGTGGGCTCGAAGGTGACGAAGTTTAAGGTGGGGGACAAAGTGTACGGGCTGCCCCGCCGTACGATGATAGGCACATTCGCCGAATACTTCGCCGTGAAGGCTGAGGAAATCTCGTTCAAGCCGAAGAACCTCACCTATGTGGAAGCGGCGTCAATTCCGCTGGTGGGGCTCACCATCTACCAGGCCTTTAACGAACTTATGGGCCTTCAAGCGGGGGAGAAGATTCTCATTCAGGCGGGCGCAGGCGGCATCGGCACGTTCGCCATTCAGCTGGCGCGCGTCATGGACACCTACATTGCCACCACGGCAAGCCCGGCCGGCGAGGCGCTGGTCACCCGGCTTGGCGCTGATCTGGTGATCAACTATCGCGAACAGAACTTCTGGGAGGTGCTTCACGACTACGACTGCCTCCTGGATGTGTTCGGCGGGAAAAGTCTCGACGAAGGTTTCAAGATCATGCGACGTGGTGGACGCATTGTCTCGCTCAATGGCACGCCCAATGCGCGCTTTGGCAAGATACAAGGCCTCGGGTTCCTCAAGACTGAGGCGTTGCGCATTGCCTCGCTTCCGCTTACGCTGCGCGAGAAAAAGTACGACGTGACGTACAACATGATCTTTGTGCGGCCGGACAGCGCGCAGCTTGATATCCTGCGCGGCCTCTATGAGGAAGGCCGTATTGTTCCCATTGTGGACAAGGTGTTTCCCCTGGCAGATGCTCAGGAAGCGCTTGATTACTCGCAGTCGGGCCGCGCCAAAGGAAAGATTGTCCTCAAGGTGAAATAGGGTAGGACGCTCCCTTATAGCGCAGACACAATGCCGACAAGGCCCACAACGGCGAGCAGGGCTATCACGAAGAGGATGGTTCCGATGTGAAGGTGATCGAGGGTGACTGCACGGGCACGGGCGGCAGGGCGGGAAGCTTCTTCGTCCTTTTCGTGACTAGGGCGCTGCACCACGAAAAACCAGATGAGCACTATCACCAGGGCAATGAAAGCCGCGTTGTTTGCCATTGAAGCAACGAAAGCAAGGGTTGGGTTCAACGTCAGTTCAGCGGCAAGATAGACGACGAGCGTCGCCATGAGCGCACAGCCAACCATGAGGACAATCGCCATACGCCGTCCCAGCGTGCGACAGGCAACGGCATTTTCCCCCTCAGGCTCAAGGGCGGCTTTGCCGGCAAGCAGATACAGCAGCGCGCCACGCCAAAACATGAACGCGAACAGCGCACACGCCACCAGCGCAACACCCGTCACAACGAGTGCGGCAGCAAGAGAACCCTCCATGGTAAAACTCCTTTTCCTTCTGGTACTTGTGCGCCCACGCGAGGCCGTGGACGCACTGAAATTTATATCGTAAGCACAACGGCGCTGCTTGCGAACAAGGCCGCAGCATAAAACGCGCCCAGCGCCACGTTCACGCTGCAAATCTGAGCCATCGCACCAATGCGCGATGCGGGCACCAGCGGGTTCTTCATTAGTGCGCCTACCAGGGGATACGCAGCCAGCAGCATGAACGGCACCACGATAAGTCCGCTGGGGAAGAACACGGCCAGAATCACAATGATGGCAAGCAGCCACACCATCACCGCACCATGGTAGAGCTTCCGGGCACCCGCGCGCCCCAACAGCACCGGCAACGTGCGCCGGCCCGCTTCAACATCCTTTTCGATGTCGCACGTGTTGTTCGTCAGCATGATAAGCCCCACGCCGATGATGGTAGGCACCGCCCACAGAAGTGCGCGCAGATCAAAGATGCCGGTGAGCGCCTGGTAGCAGGCAAGTGGGATAAGCCCACCCATCACGCCGCCGCTCACCAGCTCGCCGATAGGCAGGTAGGACACCGGCGTTTTGCCCGCTGAGTACAGCACCACAAACGCGGCACCTACCACACCGATGGCAAGCGGAATCCACCCCGCAACCCAAATGACATAGGCCCCCAGCGCAAAGGCCACTACCAGAAAGCCAAAAGCCAGCGTGAGCGCCGCGCGCGGGTTCACGTTGTTGTACACGAGCACCGCGTCCGTGGGATCCACGTTGTCACCAGCCGAGTCGGTGCCTTTGACGTAGTCGTAGTAGTCGTTAAACGTGTTCACCGCCGCCTGCATCAGCACGCAAATAATCATCAGTACGCACGCCATAACCACCGACACCGTGCCCGTGGTGGCCGCTGCGCCCACCGCTATGAGGGAAGGTAGCAAAGCCGCAGGCCAAGTGTGGGGTGCTGCCAGCTGCAGCGCCATGCGTGGGGTGAGCCGCCCGGTGGCGCGCTCCTTGCTCATAGGTCGTTTCCTTTCTCACTGTCATACCGTGCGCGTCGCCGCGGAAGCCACGTGGGCGGCGCAGGCTTAAATCGCCTGATGGTTTCGTTCTTCAAGATGCCGCCCAGCGAACCCAGCGTCTGCCAGATAAAGCTGCGCGTTTCTGCGTCGAGCTTCGTACCCTGGCCAAGGAGGCGGCGGGTGTTCGCGAACAGTTTCTCCTGGAATTCCGCCCACGAACTTGCCTCGGTGGAGGCGAAGAGCTCATAGATGGTGTCGATAAACCGCTCGCGTTCGGCTGGCGATTTGCCGCGCAGCCAGGCATCGAGGGCTTCGTCGAAGAACACGGCCGACGGGTTGAGCGCCTCCTGGTACACGAAGTCGTCGCCCTCAACCTGCCAGGAGAATGGCTCATGCTGAAACACCGACAACGCCGAGGACACCACCACGCGGTAGTCGCGCCGGCGTTCCAGAATCATGCCGAACGCCGAGGACTCCGGCACCGTCTTGTGCAGCAGGTCACAGAAGCGTGTGCTCTCGATGCGCGGCGACGGATCCTCAAGAAACGAGGGGCCGTCGTGGTTGTACACGCCGACAATGCGGGCGAAAGTGCCCTCGTCCACGGTGAGCGTCGCGTATTCGGCGAGGTTGCCGCCCTTGGAGTGACCCCCAAGGATGAGCGGCCCTTCGGTGGCCGACGCCACGCCCGAGGCATACGCGAGCGCCGTGCACTGGGAGGGGATAACCTCTTTGAAGCACAGGTTGAAGTCTTCCTTCCAGCCAGCGAAGCTGCCATCGGTGCCGCGAAACGCCAAATACCCCGTCTCACCTGCGCCGTCGGGGAAGAACAGCGTCACGGCCGAGAACTGCTTCTCCACGGCTTCGGAGTGCTCGTTGGCATAGTAAGCAACGCTCACGTCGCGCATGCGTCGGCTCGCGGCCAACACATGCAGAAACGCGCGCGTATCCTTCGCGTCCTCCATCCAGCTGCACGCGGTAAGGTCATCCCAGTCTGAGAGCATGATCACGTCGTGCAGCAGCACCCGGCCCGCCCCGGCGGCGGGCATGCAGGGCGCCTGTTCGTAGTTGAGATAGGCGAGGGTTGCGAACACGAGCGAGTCCACCGGGTTAAACGGTGATTCCGCGAAAGTTCGCTGCTCTTCGGCGAGATACGTTACGATTGTTCCCATGCTGCCATTGTAGCCGATCGGAAAGGACAGGGCTCGAACCATGCGGGTTTGCACGCCAATTACCATACGCTACGCCGAAACGGACATGATGGGCATCGTGTATCACGCGAACTACCTGCTGTATTTCGAGGACGCGCGCACGGCGTTTTTGGAAGCCATCGGGTTTCCGTACAATAAGATTGAGGAAACCGGTTATATTTCTCCTGTGGTGAGTTTCACGGTGAACTACGGCGAGCCGCTGCGCTACGGCGAAGTGGCTGTGGTGCGCACGCGCATCGTGTCGTCGCGGCCGACGAAAACCGTGTATGCGTATGAGGTGTTCAAGCAGGGGCAAGATGTTGAGACGGCGCGGCCCTGTTGCACAGGTCAAAGTGTGCACTGCTTGGTGGATGCGGCCACGTTTAAGCCGGTCAGCTTGAAGCGCGCACTGCCCGAATTGTACGCACGCTATGCCGAAGTGCTGGAGCCAGAAGATGGTGCCGCGCCGAGCGGACATCCTGCGTCGTAGCGAGCAGGTGAGGCTACGATGGATTTCGCCATTCTTGATGCCATACAAAACGCGTGGCGCAGCCCGTTTCTTGACTGGGCCATGCCACTGGTCACGCACCTAGGCGACCTCGCTTTGATTTGGTTCGCAGCGGCAGCCGTGCTGCTTTCGCGACCGAAGTGGCGCACGTATGGGCTTGCGGTGCTTATTGCGGTGGTACTGACGGCCGCAGTGGGTACGCTGGTGCTGAAACCCCTGTTTGGACGCGTGCGACCCTTTGAGATTGCCGGGTTTACGGAGCTTTTGATACCGGCACCGTTCGGTTCGTCATTCCCTTCGAATCACTCGATGGTATCATTCGCAGCTGCTACGGCGCTCTGCTGCATACCGGCACGCGGACGCGGTGTGACGGTGGCGAAGGTGCTCGCGGTGGTGGTAGCGTGCTTGATTGCGTTCTCGCGCGTGTACTTGTACGTGCATTTTCCCAGCGACATCGCGGTAGGTGCCGTGCTGGGCATCGCGCTGGGCTTTGCGTCAGTAGCCCTGGCCAAACGCCTGCGCCCGCCCGACTCTGACGTGGGGGAGTGACAAGACCTTTACGACGCAGCTTTCTTGCGGGCGGCGGAGCGCTTCGCGGGCTTCTTCTCCGGGTCCTCACCCGTGCGTGCCTTCAGGCTGGCGGCGAGAGCATCCATGAGGTCGATGACGTTGGACGGTTGCGCGGAGGGTTGTGCGGCTACAATCTGCTTGCCGGCAATCTTGTCCTGGATAAGCCCCATGAGCTTTTCTTGGTACTCGTTCTTGAACCGCGCGGGGTCAAAGGGTTCAGACATGCTCTCTACCAGGCGCTTCGCCATATCAAGTTCGGCATCAGCCACGTCGGGGTGGGCGAGCGTTTTGGGAATATCCTTCACTTCGCTTTGGTAGTGCAGCGTCATCATGACGAGGTCGTCTTCGTAGGGAATGAGCGCGATGGGTGTTTCAGAGTTGCCGAGCACCGTGGTGCCGATGGCGATTTTGCCTTCCTCCACCATGGCAAGGCGCAGCAGCTCCAGCGGCTTTTCGCCGCCGGGTTGCGCCACCACCTGATAGGGTTTTTCGAAGTAGATGGGCGGGACTTCCTCCATGTCGGTGAACTGGACTATCTTCATGGAGCGGTCGGCGTCGGTTTTGATGGCATCCAATTCTTCATCGCTCACCACAACGTATTTGCCCTTTTCGTACTGGTAGCCACGCACGATGTCATCCGGACCCAGTTCGCGCTTGCAGTCGGGGCACGTCTTTACGTAGCGCACACGCTTCATGCTGTCTTTGGCCAGCTGATTGAAGCGCACCGCATCGTCCTGCGTGGCGGCGAACAACTCAACCGGTATATACACCAGGCCAAATGCAATAGCACCTTTTCTGCCAGCCATGAGCGCTCCTTTCCCGAGTTTGCATGCAAGCAGCACGCCGATAGATAGTGTACCCACGTGAACAGGGGAAAGAGGGAAGCGCTGGTGCGTTGGGGGAGAATTGCGGGGCGTTCGCAGGCGGGGCGTTACCACGACCTCAAGAACTAAGAAAGGGGTCGGTCCTTACGAACCGACCCCTTTTCTGCGCTGTGCGTCACGCAAGTCGCCGTATCAGCGAGATGCAGAGCGCGGCGCCCGCGAAGCACAGCAGGGAAATCGAGTATCCCATGGCTTCCTCCTTGCATCCAGAAACCCTCATCCGGGTTCCCATTGCCTGCACTTTACCACGCAGAAACAACGCATCGAAAGCACACAATGGCCTTCGTAACCAATCGGTTGTTCTGCCGTTGGAAACAAGGACACCATGGGAAAGATTCACATCGCGCTCCCCATCTTTTGACAGGGAGCGCTTTCAATTCAGTCCGTGAGGCTAAAAAGTATACGAACCCTTTTCCTCGTTCATGTCGATTTCCTTTGGCGTCTCTTGCTTTGTCTCCAACTTCATGGTCCTATGCAAGCCGAAGGCGAAGAACACAATCAAAGCCACGATATAGAACGGAAGCATGGCGATGTAGGGACCCCACATCCATCCGAATGCAGTGATGGCACCACCCATGAAAACGGCACCAATAAACATGCCGATGTTCTGCGTGAAGGCCAAAAGCGAGTTAGCGGCAGGAACATCGTCGGGATTCGTAACGGAGTTCGGAGCGAACTGCCAGAGCATTCCCGGAACCCAACCTGCGACGATACCAGCAATAATTGCTTCGATATAGTAGAGGTTCGGATCCTTCAAAACGAACACCGTTGCGGTCAGTATAACGCCGCAGATAAGAGCAATCAGCAACAGCCACCTATGGCAGTTGAGCTTCTGGGCAATGACGCCACCAATGGGAGGCGCGATAGCCGCGATCAAACCAAAAATGGAAGCCATTCCCGTAGCAAAAATGAGACCCGTGCCTAACTGCACATCAAGATAGGTGGTCAAGAAGCCATTAATGGCCATATAGACAGCTTCGTCAAGGAAGAAGATGATAGCCAAACCCCAAAGCATCTTGCTCTTGTAAGCGCGCTTGAACACCGCTTTGTTAGCCTTTGGCTTATCAGCAGCTTGATCTGGTGCAAGTTCCTTCGGGGGCTTGCGATAGAAGATCATGAACAGCGCCCACGCGACAATGTCGTAGACCATCGTACCCCACCACACGGAAACCCAAGGGGCATTAAGCCCGTCGGCGGCTACGATCCAGCCGTAGAGGACGGGGCATATGCACATCGTGATGGGTACCCACGAAGCCCAGAATCCCAGAGGGACACTGCGCTTTTCCGGCCTGAACCACGGGGCAATGCAGGAACTACCACAGACACCCATGATACCGAATCCTACACCCTCGAAAACACGGCTGACGAGAAACAGTGGAACGTTCCCGATAGCCATTGCACCCATAATGCAGCCGATTACTCCTGTCGCACACGCGATGGTCACCGTGCCTTTGAATCCCAGTTTATTAATCAGTCCTGTCGTGGGAAATGCCATGACGAATCCCATGACGTAGAACAAGGCAATTACCAAACCTAATTCAGCTTCGTTAAAGCCGAACTGAGCCATAACTACGGGACCGAGCGCAGTCACCTTGCCCATGTTTGCAGGAGCGGTAATGCCAGCTAAAAGGGCGACAATAAGTATCACCCACCCATATGCGCTCCCCTTGCTTTTTGTTTGTTCGCTCATGAAATAAACCTCCCTGTTATTTGAATTGCTAACCGGTTTGAGCCTTACCCCTCGCGCTTCCCCCTTTCCCTCTGGCCGAATCGTTGTGCTTCAGCCCTCCCATCCTTGCTGCTAAAGCGTTGCGAAGTTGATGCGCCCCTTGGATGCGTAGCAACTTCGGAATGCGATGTGCAGCACAATCAAAATTAGGAGGGATTAAGGGGGTCGGATACCTCCTAATCAGATGAAATGAGGTGAATTCCGGAGGGGTTTTTCGTCCTTTTTGACCCAAGAAGCTTGCTCGACCAGGGACTATGTCGCTTAAAACAGGTCTTTCGTGAGCCTGTACTGGTGATTTAGTGAGCCTGTTTGCTCAGTAAAGCGACCAACGAACTCGTTTTCTTCTGGAGAGATGCCCCTTGGGATGCAAAACAGTACCGAACCATACGTTCTCGATATCTACCTGATGAAGACGTCTCTTGCAGGTAAGCGTTTTCCCAGATAGTCAACTTCATACAATTTGGAGGAGGCAATTTCTCGTTCGGTTTTGACGAAAAAGTAAACAAGAAATCATTCTTAACGCTCCTAGGCTGGCTCTAATCCGAGGCCTACGATCAGTCCATCGCACTCTTATTTCGAGGGGGTGGTTGGCTCGAAGCGCGCAGAGTCAACGATCAAGGAGATTCAAGGGGTTGCGTAAAAGATTCCTTCGTGAAAGGAGAGAGAATGAGTAATTGGAAATGGCAGGAAGGTGAGTACGAAGTTGTCCGTACTTGCACATGGTCGCCGCCGGGCGAGCATCCCGTCGGGTGGAGCGTGCTGCTCTATATTAAAGATGGGAAGCTTCATCACGTCGAAGGCGACCGTAAGAATCCCCTGACCCAGGGGCGCGTTTCAATTAAGTTCCTTGAACTCCCGGCTTATAACAACAGCCCCGAGCGTATCATCTACCCGATGAAGCGCGATCCCAAGTTCCGTGGTGACAACTCCAAGTGGGAGCGCATCACCTGGGATGAAGCTTATGACATGATTGAAAAAGAAACCCGTCGTGTGCAGAAGGAATATGGCCCCGAGTCCATCATGACCTTCATCGGCACGGGCCGCGACCTGTGGCACACGGTTCCTAAGATCACGTTCTCCGCGTTCGAGTCGCCCAACTTCAACTACCCGCACAATGGTTGGTCGTGCTACGGCCCCCGTTCTTCTATCTGCGTGTACGTGCTGGGCGCGGGGCTATCCCGAACTCGACTATGCGACAGCTTTCCCTGAGAAGCGCTACGACGATCCCGACTACACGCTTTCAAAAGTTGCTCTCGTCGTTGGTAAGAATCCTCTCGTTTCCAACCCCGACGGCTTGTTTGGACACGCTCTCGTTGACATGATGAAGCGCGGTACTGAGCTCATCATCGTTGATCCTCGTGCAACCTGGCTCGCCTCTCGCGCGAAGTACTTCCTGCAGCTTCGCCCCGGAACCGATGCCGCGCTGTACCTCTCCATGTGTAACGTTATCATCGACGAGGATCTCTACGACCACGAGTTCTGCGACAACTGGATCTACGGTTTCAATGAGTTTGCAGAGCGCTGCCGTGAGTACAAGCCCGATGTGGCTGCCGCCATCACCGGCGTGAACGCCGACCTGATCCGCGAGGCTGCTCGCTACTGGGCCACCAACAAGCCCGGTTCGATGACGTGGGGTCTTGCTGTTGACCAGAAGTGCAACGGCATTCAGACCGCTACCCTCGTTCTTCTCCTCTGCGCCATCACCGGTAACCTTGACGTGCCCGGCGGCGTGCTGCTTGGCGCTTCCGACCGCGAAGCTCCGACTTCTTGGTGGGGCTGGGACGAACTTGATCCGGAAATCCAGGCGAAGCGCATCGGCGCTGCTGAGTACCCGGCTGTCTCGACGGCCTGCTCGACGACGCAGCCCGACATGGCAATGGACGCCATCATGACCGACAAGCCCTATCCGATCAAGATGACCTTCACCATGTCCTCGAACCCGATCGCCTGCCCGGTTGCCGATCCTCAGATGGTGTCTAAGGCGATGCTCCGCCCTGACTTCAACGTCTTCGCCGATCTGGTCATGACGCCTTCTGCGGCCGCCTATGGCGATTTGTTCCTGCCTGTTGCTTCCTCCGGCGAGAAGGACGGCCTCGTCGGTACGCATTACGGTGCTCTGACCCTGTTCGTGGCTGCCTGCGTTAAGGGTGTCCAGACGGGTGAATGCAAGTCCGACGACGAGATCATGCTCGATCTTGGCTGGCGCCTCAATCCCTCGAAGTTCCCGTGGAAGGACCTGCATGAGTTCCTCACGTGGGAGCTCAACGGCTACGGCATTGAGGGCACCTTTGATGATCTGGTTAACTCCGAGACTGGCTTCGTCACGCCTCCGTATGAGTACGAGAAGTACGCTTACGGTCTTCAGACGTGGAACGGCGAGCCCGGCTTTGGTACGCCGTCCGGCAAGGTTGAGGCGTACTGCCAGCGCTTTGTCGAGTGGGGCGACGACGCTCTTCCGTATTACGAAGAGCCGCCTTACAGCCCGGTCAGCACGCCTGACCTCTTTGAGAAGTACCCGTTCGTGCTCACGACTGGCGCACGTTCATGGTCGTACTTCCACTCCGAGCAGCGTCATATCGAGCGCCTCCGCGATCTTGATCCCTGGCCGACCGCTGAGATGAACCCGGCTGATGCCGAGCGTCTGGGCCTGAAGGATGGCGACTGGGTGTACCTGACCAACATGTTCGGCAAGTGCCGCCAGATGCTGAAGGTTACGCCTATCGTCAAGCCCGGCGTCATCATGGCGAAGCATGGCTGGTGGTACCCCGAGAAGGGTCCCGATGATGGTGGTGCAGGCCCATTCGGTGTCTGGGATGCCAACATCAACCAGCTGGTTCCTCACAACTGCTACGGCAAGCTGGGCTTCGGTACGCCTTTCAAGTGCATGATCTGCAACGTGGAGAAGGCCGAGGGCGGTCCCGACTTTGAACCGGCGTGGCCTAAGACGAACAATTATCTGGAGTTTTGCAACTAACCAACTTTTGAAAGAAGGTGAAAAGCATGGCAGAAAAGATGGGAATGCTCATCGACTATGAATACTGCACTGGTTGCCATTCGTGCGAAGTGAGCTGCAAGCAGCGCTTTGACCTCGGTTCAGACGACTGGGGCATCAAGGTTGCCGAACTCGGTCCCTGGCAGCATGGGGAAACCGATTTCGAATGGGACTACATCCCCATGCCCACCGAGACGTGCGACATGTGCAAGGATCGAATCGCCGCAGGAAAGATTCCTCTGTGCGAGCAGCACTGCCAATCTTTCGTTATTGAGGTAGGCCCGGTTGCTGAACTCGCCGCAAAGATGGGTTCGAAGAAGAAGCTGGTTCTCTACAGCGAAACCTGTGAAGCGTCTCGCAAGAAAGCGCTTTTCTAAACAGTTTCTAGCGACCATATTCGACTCCTCTGACCCGGTCGGCGACGGTGTTGACCGACCGGGTCTCATGCGAAAGGGGGCCATTAATGAGCGGTAAGTATGTTATCAAGAAAGAGCGGTCCAAGTATCGCTTTGATATTGTTGATGAGAACGGTGAAGTAGTGTTCAAAGGCGCCATTGGTTCAACCAAGGATGCGGTGACACGCAAAATCGAACTCATGAAGAGCTTCGGAGCGGATCTTACGAACCATCTCCAGGCCGTTGAAGGGCGCAACAATGTCTACGTCATTCGCGGTGAAGAGCACTCTGCCCGAGAGGGAGAGCAGGGTCGCGTTGGCGATGCGATTCCTCTCGGATTTGGCACGGCCCAGGGCACTCGTGAAGAGGTACTTCTGACCAAGGATGCCATTCTCGCTGCATGTGATGGTGCATCCGTAGTGGATGAAACTGGCGAGTAGTTACCTTACGTTATAGTGGACATTCTTTCTTTGCTCTCCGTTTTTGTTTGTCCTTGGCATTCGAAATGGTTGCGCAAGGAAAGAGTGTCCTTCCATCTTACTAAAAAGAGAAAGGAAGACTATGTGCTACAGACCACCAGCTGCGGAAATAGCTGCTGCTGAGGCGGAAGGACCCAAAAAGAAAGAATGTCCTGAATGCGGTTCTGAGGAGATGCTCACAGCAAAGACCTGTTCAAAGTGTGGGTATAAGTTTCCTCCGATGAAGCTTGCCCCCAAAGGCCCGAGCGCCCCTGCTCCTGCAGCGCCGGGTGCTCCGTCTGCCCCGAAGGCGCCCGGAGCACCGCAGCCACCCAAGGGCCCGCAAAACTAAGAGCACCATTATGTGGGGTCGATTCCTCGGGAGGCAAAGATGGAACAGGGACTGTTTGAAATAACGCAGCGCAAAGAAAATCTGCGCTACTTGGTTGTCTTAAAGGATGAACGAGGAGAGGCAATCCTCACCAGTCAGTACAGGGAAGTCAAACCCATGTGCTTGAATGAAATTGACTGGATACGAAGGTGCGGCCCCGAGGATAGTTTTTATGAGAGGATTGACGTCGAGGGAGCGTGGTCATATGTGTTACACGCTCGCGATGCTCATATTCTCGGAACCGGGCCGAAATTTGTGACAGAAGAAGAGCGGGAGAGGGGTATTGAGGCCGTAAAGAGATATGCCCCTGACGCACCTCTTTATGATTCGACGCCCGCTATTGATCTTTCGACGCGCATTCCGGAAACGTTGAGACAGCACGCAAGGGAAACGGTAGAACTCGCCGAGGCTGAAAAAGCCTGCTTTCGACACACCTCCGCATGATTTGACACCCGGTTGTGATATTTCAACGGACGCTCCGAATACGTTAAACCAAAAGGCAAAGGAAACAGTCAGGTTTGCTCAGGCTTACATTAGGATAGTAGCAGAAACGAAATAACTGACTGTTTCTTTTGTTCTCAACATTCCTCTGAGCAGATAGGTAGTTATCGACGGTGCTCAATGCGATTTGCCTTGATGGCGGCATAGTTTTGTGGTGGGAAGCGTGCAATACATGGTAACAAGCTTGTTCAATCACTGGCCTTCGTCTGATGCTGTCCTCGGTGCGGTCGGTAGCGGTACCGCGGTTGTTTTCAACTACGTCGTGTTCTTTGGCAGAATTTTCACGTTTTACGATGGTGGATCTGCCCTTCTTCAAGCAGCAGGGCCGGCGGTAGGAGTTGTTTGTCAAGTTCTCACTTATGCAGCTCTTTACATCTTTTCTGATAAAGTTTCGCGCATCGACTACAGGATTTTTGTTTTGCTTGCGGTATGTCTTATGTGCGCGTCGCTTATAGGTGCTTTTTTCTTCTCCGATATGTTCGTCTCTCCCGTGTTCGACTTTCTCCTGTACGCATGTTTTGGCATCGGGCTTGCACTGCAGCTTGTCGGTTGGACTGACTATTCATGGTGCGTACGCGGGCCAGAGTTGATCGTGGTCGCTTTGCTATTTTTTTGCGCTATCGCCTTTGAACTTCTTCTGCATTCGAGCGCAGACGCTCATTCTCGCGTGCTCATCTGCATTGCGTCGACCTTTTTTATGGCTCTTGCCTTTATTTCAAGCCGTCAAAACGGTGAGACACATATTTTTATCAGCAAGAGCGAAAGCAACGAGTCGGTAAACCTCAATTATGGGTCGCTGTTTTCCTATGCGACGACGGGCTTCGCGATTGCATTGGTAGCAGTACTTTTGTGCGAATATACCTCAATCGGACTCATGCTATTTGCCTCAGCAGCGCTTGCGGTTGCAATTACCGGTGCGGTTGTTGTGTGTTTGGGGTATGGTCGTTTTCTTCTTCAAGGACCTATTGAGCGTGTGACGTTTCCCGAGCTCATTGCGTTTCTTTTGATTTCTCTGTTCTTTGACGGATATGTCAGACTTGCGCTTGTATGGTTTGTCGTTTTTTTACTATTGCTGCGAGACTTGGCGCGAATTGTGAACCTCTATGTCCTTGGTTCAGAGTTTGGAATTCAAACTTTAAATCTTTCCCTGAAGGTGTCCCTACCTCTGGCCTTGGGCTTTCTCTTCGGACTCCTCATCCCAGCGCTGTTTCCGCAGCTCTATATGGTCAATGTCGTTATCTTGGTTTGTGCCCTTTGCTTCGCCATAGCCATTGTTCCCTATGGTTCTGATGCGCTCACCATGCCGGATACGAAACCAGAAAAAGCGGCAACGGGGGATAGCGAAAAAGGGTGTTGGAAAAAAGCGTGCGATCAGATGTCTGAAGAAGCCCATCTCACACCGCGTGAACGGGAAGTATTCCTTTTGCTTAGTCATGGGCGGTCTTCGCTGGTGATTTCACGTGAGTTACATGTTGCTGTTACCACAGTAAAGACGCACACCTCAAACATTTACCGGAAATTTGACGTGACAACACAGCAGGATCTTATCGACCTTCTTGATGACCGCCGAGTCCAAATCGGCAAAGAAAACTCCGAACCCAAGCAACGTCTCTGACGGACACCTATGAAGTGAGGGAGGCTGTAATGTGTTTGACCTGTAACCCCTATTGTGGCCGCTGTCATCCACCGACTAAACGGAGAGCAGTTGAATGCCTCGATTGCGGAAAAACCAATACCTTCGATGATGGCAACGTGACGCGCGAGGTTTGCTCCTTTTGCGGCGGTCGTTTGCCGAAATTGCGTACAACACAAACCCGCCGCTGCCGCTACAGCGGATTACTCTGCGCCGATCCGTGTGGTCGCGTGTTCGAAAAGCAGGCGGACGGCGTATTTAAGGTATGCGACAGAAGAGTGCCACCACTTGATGCGAAGGAGTTCGCCCGCTCATTAAGGAAGGGCCCTTCTGAGGAAGACAAGAGGAAGCGACGCGCACTTGTTGAGAACCACGCCGGACCTACGTCCGGTTTACCCGTATAGCTTGATATGAAAAGATAAGGAATCTACTCCATGGAACTCACTTCTTATGAACCGTTACACGTCCCTCTGCCAAAGATGGCAGTGACCGACGCGCAACTCGATGAACGCATAGCCTCAATTGTTGCGCAAATTCCCACGTACGCAAATCAAACAGATGCACTGGTTGAACTGCACGATAAGGTGAATGCCCTTGTTACGATGCGCGAAAACGGAGAGCCTATGCCGGGGCTCGAAGAAGCTTCTCTTACTATTACGGTGGGGGACGGGTTCTTTCCCCAAGAATTTGCTCAAGGTCTTGTTGGCATGAAGTGTGGCGAAACAAAAACTTTTGAGTACCAACAAGCGGGAATTGGCACCGAGAGTGAAGATGATCTTTCCTCGACTATTGAAGCGACGGTAACTATTGAGTCGATACGCAAGCGCGTTGACCCGGAATTGAACGATGAGTGGGTTAAGCGTTTTGTTCCCCGTTTTTCAACCGTGGAAGAGTTTCGCGCTGATGTAGAAGCACGACTCGTGGAGGAGATGGACAAGAAACGCGAGGAACTGCTTCGCGAACGATGCTCCGTGCTTCTTGCGCAACGGCTCAAGGAAAAGCCGACGGACGAGGAAGTGGAAAGTGCGGCGATAAACGTGCGCGCATCATTTGAGCGGGACTGCATGAAAGAGGGGAAGGATCGTGCCCAAAAAGCGTCTGAAATGGGAATTCCCGAGGAACAGCTTGAAGCGTTCTTCCATCAAGCAGGCACAATGGCTGTGGCTCAAGGTAAAGCCATTGCAGCAATGGCCGATTATTGGAACATTCAGCCTACTGACAAAGATCTTGACGAAACGCTACAAAAACACTTCGGCAATGATAAGCAGGCAAAGGCCAGATTTGATACCGAAGAGGGACGCGAGAAACTTATCGAGATGGCACGCTGTGAGCTTGCGCTCGATGCTGTTATCACAGATGCCATTGTGTTTGAGCAAGAAGAACCCACCAACGATGTTCCCCCGCAGGTCGCCGCGCGCCAAGCGCTGAACCCTTTTGCTTAACGGTTTGTGCTCAGCGTTTCAGCAGGTAGGTCACGAGCTATCACTGCTGCATGCGTTGATGTGTTGTTGAAGCCCCGTTAGAGTTACTCTAACGGGGCGCCTTCGGTATCAGCCACTGCGGGGTGGACTACTCTCCGCAAAGACTCGTTTCGCATAGCATCTGTTTCGTGTATGATGACCGCCATGAAGTTCTCAGGGGATAGTTACATCACACATAACGCCCACGCGGCAACGGTTCTTGTTGCGGTGGGGTTCACGTGCCTGTATACGGTTGCTATCGTTTTTTTCTATTGTGACTGGCTTTTCGACCTTCCCGGTGCCAATCCACTTTGGTATGGCGGGTTACTGAACGGCCTACTCTGCCTAACTGCGGCGGTGGTGTTTCTCCTGTCGCGCAAGGGACGCGTGCGCGAGGGTAGTGCTATAGGGGTGGGGAGTGTAAGCTATCTGGCATCGCTCGCTGCGGTGTTGGCGGCCTCGCCGTCTTCTTCGCTTCTATGCGCGTACGTCGCCGCTGCGTTAGCGGGTGTGGGGGCAGGTTTGCTCATCCCTTTGTGGTTTAGCCGGATGGGGATGCTTGCGCGGAATAACTCCGGGTATGTGCTGGGCATATCATCGCTGGTCAGTGCGCCGATTGCACTTGCGCTTGACCTGTTGCCGGATGGGGCTTTGGTAGGTGGCTGCGGCGTACTGGTAATTGCATCTTCTGTGCTGCTTGTTGTACTGCGCGCTCTTCCGCACCAAGAAGAGACTGAACCTTCACACCTTCTTGCAACCGCCGCTGAAGAACCGTCAGATCCGCTGAAAAGGCTCGCCGCGCCGCTGGCCTATGTGTTCATACTGTCCCTTGCGTACGGTGTGCTCGATGTCGTAGCTATGGCAACTCCTACCGCCACGGCGGCCGATTCCGGGTTTGCCTCGCAGGGCGGCGGTATTGTGGCCATCGGCGTATTCCTTTTGTATGTGCCCTTCGGAAAAGGACGCTACACAGCACTGCTGAACGCATCGCTTGTCGTAGTGGCCACGGGGCTGGTGTTTCTCCCGTTCCTCGGCGGCGTATACAGCATTGTGTTGGTTGTGCTCACCCATGTGGGGTGGGAGATAGCACTGTTGGTGTCATACGCGCTGGTCATTGATGTTTTCCGCAGCGACAAACAGAAGCTTATGGGTTGGTCGGCAGCGGTGTTCGCATTTCCGCGTCCCGGTGTGGTGCTAGGAGGACTTGTGGCCTCGCTGGTTGCTGAGGGGAGTCATTTCGCCTTTGCGCAGATGACCATCATCGCGTTTGCGCTTCTCTATCTTATTATGATGGGCGTGTGGCTTTTGCGAACCCGCGAGAAGCGTGCCGCTGAACGCGCGCTGCGCAAGCGCGATGAACTCATCAAGCGTTATGTGCGCGCTCGCGATGACGTACAGATGCTCGCTTGCGATGAGTTGTCCGCTGCGCACGGACTTACAAAGCGCGAGACGGAGATACTACGCCTGCTTGCCCAGGGCCGCGACGCCGCGCATATCGAACGCACCTTGTTTATCTCACGCAACACGGTAAAAAGCTATACAAAATCACTCTATGCGAAGCTGGACGTTCACTCGAAGCAGGAGCTTATTGACCTGGTGAACGCCTCTCTAGAGCTCGATTCTATAAGCTTCTGAACTGGTATTTCTCAGATACCCACCTCAGGGGTGTACCGCCTTTCCCGCAAATCCGTAGCATGAGATGCGCACAAGGCGCCTCTCTTGGCGAAAAGAGAGCGCCGCACTCAAGGATTTACAAGGGAAGGGAAACGCATGACACAAGAAGACGAGACGAGGCAGACTGCTTTGCCGCCGCGCCGGCGCGGTATGTCGCGCCGCACGTTTGTCGGCGCGGCTGCGGTGGCTGGCGTGCAGTTGGCAGTATTCGGACTGGCAGGGTGCGCCCCCAAGGCCGACGATGGGAAGGCGGTTGGCTCGTACCAGCCCGGAACGTACACGGGCACTGCGGACGGCAAGTTCGACACCTTGACGGTGGAAACCGACTTCACCGAGGATGCCATCTCGGCGGTGCGCGTTGTGGAGCACCGCGACACTGCACGTATTGCCGATGCGGCTGTTGAGCGCATGCCCGAACGCATTGTGGCTGCCCAGGGCCTCGGCGTTGATGCAGTCACCGGTGCCACACTGACGAGCATGGGTATTGTGAACGCCGTGGCGGAGTGCGTCGATCAAGCGGGCGGCAAGTCCTCCAAGCTGATGAAGGTGGGGGCATCGCAGCTGACGGGGGAGACAAAAACGCTTGAAGCCGACGTGGTTGTGGTGGGCGCGGGCGCGTCTGGCATGGGCGCCGCTCTTGCCTCCGCGCAGGCGGGCAAGCGCGTAATTGTGCTGGAGAAAAACTCGAACATTGGCGGCAACTGTCTGGTGTCCGGTGGCTATCTTGAGTACCTCAGCGCACCTGAAAGCGCGCGACCTGAGATGACCGACCAGCTAAACCGCTACGTTGAGGAAGTACTTGCGAGCGAACTGGTGACCACCGTTGATCCCGAGTTGGTGGCTACGGTGCGCGCTCAATACGAAGCACATAAGGCATCCGGGTCAACAAAGCTGTTTGATTCGCTGGAGTTTTACGCGCTTGATTTCGCAGCAACCACCGGCGAGGGTCTGCCGCCGGCGGTGTATCTTCCCGTGGCGAAAAACATATCTGCAACGAACGACTGGATGAGTGACCTGGGCTTTCAGTGGGAAACGCCGACGCACCTTATCACGGGCTACACCTACCCGCGCTGGTCAAACCCCACCACAGGCGTGTGCGGCGAAGGGTACTTCGACTTTTTCGACGAGGTGCTCACGGGCGGTGGCTACGACGTGAACGTGCTTTTGGCGACACCTGCGCAAAGCCTGATGACCGAAGGCGGCGCAGTGGTTGGCGTGACGGCACGCGCCGAGGATGGCACTACCTATAAGGTGAGTGCTCCGGTTATTATTTTGGCGTCGGGTGGCTTCTCTGGCAACGACGATCTGCTACGCGAATACAACACCATGTGGCCCTATCCCGAGGGACCGCTCAGCACCACCAACGTGAACGGCCACACCGGTGACGGTATTGTGATGGCGCGCGAGCTGGGCGCTGCGGTGGCCGATATGGGTAATCAGATGATGTTCCCGTTCAACGACCCCATCACCATTTCCGCCGAGAACGTTTCCGGTACGTTCGCCGACTGCCCCATCGTGAACAAGCAGGGCAAACGCTTCCTGGATGAGACGGCCGACCGCTTCGAGATGACGGCGCTTCTCATGGAGCAGGAAGACAGCCTGTGTTACATGATCAGCGACGCGGACAGCGTGTACGTGACCGAGGCATCGCCCGGTGAAGAGACGCTGCTGCGTCGCGGTCAGCTGTTCAAGGCCGACACCCTGGAGGACCTGGCAAAGCAGATCGGCATGGATGCGGATACCTTCGTTGCCGAGATGGAACGCTTCAATGGCTTCGTGGCGAAGGGGGAGGACGAGGAATTCGGCCGCTACCTGTTTAGCGAGATCAGCGCCGTGGATACACCACCCTTCTACGCCTCACCAGCCACGTGGGCGGCCCACATCACCATCGGCGGCCTCGACGCAAGTGACGACACCTTTGCCGTCCGCAACGAGGCAGGCGAAACCATCCCCGGCCTGTATGCCTGCGGCGAGGTACGCAACGGCATCTGCGGCGTAGGCAGCATAGCCGACGGCGTAGCCGCCGGCAAAGCCATCTTCGCATAGAGCACGTGACAGGTTTCGGGAAGTACTATGCTAAAGAGAAGCCTTAGAGTTACTCTAAGGCTTCTCTTATTACGGCACCACTGAGCGTTTTAGAGTTACTCTAATTAAGCATGCGCCGAACGCGACGCTGGCGATAATTGCAACCAAGAGATGAAGACGCTCCGTCTTCTTCTTGAATAAGCAACCTGGAAAGATCATCTATAAACAAGCGAAGCTTGGAGAGAGGTAAGGTGTTCGAGTAATCAAATATTTTCAAACAAGTAATTACAAAAACAACCAAAACTATAGTAAATATTAGCAACATTAACGAAACTAAGAGAGCATTTGAAATTACAGCTCCAACAGTATTCTGATTAGGTAAAGCTTTTTGTATCACAACTGCGAACCCCGCAATGATGATCACATCGATAGATATTCGAATAAATCCTTCGTAGCGATGCTCCTTATGCTCGAGAAACCTTATAGCCTCATCTCTTACAATTCTTATCTGTTCACAACTTACTAATCCAGCACTCATCAAACTTGCACGAAGTAATTGAGAAAAGGCTGCATCCTTCGCCATCCACCGTTCAAGCATTCGTCGTCGAAACATTGTAGTGGTTCTATTTACTGAGACAGCAAAGATTAAATAAACCAATACGCTAAATATGAAAGCAGGAAGGAGCGCATAATTGTTTAGAGAGACCACTGCACCCAGACACATCGTCACTGCACTGGACAACAAGAAAGCTATGAATACTGCTTTTTCTTTAACGTTAAGGCGTTTCCACGCTCCACGAAAAGAACTGACGAGTGGTTCGTCTTTTGGTTTGTTTTTTGTAGTTGCAAGCCAAATGGCAAAATAGGATTCAATCATATATAGCCCTCGTTATCTTTTATCTTCTTCAGACGCTCCTGCTCATAATAAAAGAAATAAAAGAAATAAAAGAAAAGCCCAATTGAATTTGGGATGGATATGTTGTTTCTTTAAGTCTTTCAAGAGGTAGGAGCGCAGCGAATGAGGAGGAGTAACCGCAATCAGAGTGTTCCTATCTCATCAATACGCATCCCTCCGTCTTCTTCGAGCGTGACGGCGACGAGTTCCGAGTCGCCAAATCCGTTCAGCATCGCGCGGATCTCGCCCGCAGTCGCCACCTTCGCCAAGGATCTCGGGGTCTGGTTCGACAGAATCTTCTCGATGCAGTCCTGCGGCATGTTTTCCTCGCGCCTGCCTTCGTGTGCGAGATTGTAGAGCGGCATCTTCGAACGGAACCGCCCGAACCTGCGAAGCTCGTCCTCGCTCGCCCCTAGGCTGACTGCTATTTCGATAGATGTCCTGATGACGCTCTCCGAGCAAGCAGCCCCCTTGATGCCCGCCCTCTCGAAGGCTTCGCCGGCGATTTTGCCGATGGTTCCCGAAGTGAGCCTTTTGCCCTGGATATGACTCCTGCTGGACACCGAGGCGAAGAGTGGGTCTTCTGCCGCAGCTCCCCTCTGCTTGATGTACCGTCGGAGTAGCTGCGTCGTCCCTTTCGGGACGTAGACGACCGATTCCAGCCTACGTATACCCGCAGGCACAAAGATGGTCGCGCACTCACCGACCGTACAGACATGATTGACGTCAAGTACCTGTAGCTCGCCCGGCTTTAGCGCGCATACAAGCATCAACTCAACGATCGCACGGTTCCTCAGAGCCTGTTCGGGCGAGCCGTGCGACTCAGCTGCCTGTAACGCGAGCTGCGCGCTCTCGACGGTCAGCGGCTTGCGCGATAAGCCTCTTTTCCTAGGCACGATCCTCATGTTCTTAGCGACGTTCTCATGGATACCCTCGCTCTCGAGCCAGCGATAGAAACGCTTCACGTTCGAGACGGCCTTTCTGGCCACATGCTCCGAATGAGTGTCCAGAAGCCAGTCGACGAACTCGTCGAGCACAACCGCGTCGGCAGCATCAAGCGTCGTCTTCCTTTTTGCGAGGTACCTGGAAAGGTAGTTTACGTCGGTTCGGACGGATCCCTTCGAACCCTCCGTCAAGGTATCATACGTGAGGCTGAAGCGCTCAACGAGCTCGGGCTCAATGGCGCCAGGGCCCAAATCTATCTTGCGCTTGAAGCACTTGGCTCGCCGCCTGATGTCGACGACCGTCGAGATTGCGATCATCCCCCCGAGCGCTAGCCACTCGGCGAACGCTCGGCACCCGACCATGTACGCGTCCAGCGTCGCCTTCGTGTACCGGTATCCGACTTGCCTTCTGTACTCCTCGAGGACGTCGTAGCTGATGTCGGCGATTCCGCGCCCCGTTTCTTCGAGGTATGCGGCGAAGCCCGCAGCTCCGGCCGAGTAGTTCTTCGCTGTTCTCTTGGGCAGCCCGCATTCCCGCCTGAAACGCTCCACGAGGCTGCGCGGAGTTGCTTCCCTTGCGCTTTCTTCCATGCGGTTCCGATCCTTCGCTTCTTTTGTACCATCCCATAATGATAGATTAGCGTACCATTATGGCATTCGTTTTGGCAGAAAAGGAGGAGATGAATGCCTACCAAGAAGAATTCCAAACTGAACGCCGCCGACAGAGTGCTCATCTATCAGCGGATCGAAATGAAGGATTCCATGTCAGCCATGGCACGGAAAGTCGGTGTGTCCACCAAGACGGTAATCAACGAAATCAAGCGCAACGTCGTGAGTGAGAGCCCGATGTTCTTGAGCCAGAAGGGGCGTAACCTCTGCAAGAAAGCGGGGAGGTGCACGGTGACCTCACTTTGCGAGGGAGGCTGCATCGCGTCGTGCAGCAAGTGCACAAAGGTGTCATGCAACGAGATGTGCCCTGACTACGAGCCGGAACCGTGTCCGCTGCTTGAGAAGCCCCCTTACTGTTGCAACACCTGCCACCAGCGCTTCGGGTACGGCTGTGTACACGAGTACCATTTCTACGACCCGCATATCGCCGAAGAGTTAACACGCAAGCGCCGTTCGGAGGCCCGGCAGGGCATCGACATCACGCCGGAGGAGCTTGCCAAGATGAACGAGTTGGTGACCGTCCTTGTTAAGGACCAAGGGCAAAGCTACGAGCACGTCTGGGCGACTCATGGCGACGAGCTTCCTGTCACATGGCGAACCTACTACAACTACACCCATATCGGCGCTACGGAGCTCATCCCCCTGGACCTCCCGAAGGCGGTCCGCTTTAAGCCGCGCAAGAAGGCGAAGGGGCATGGCGACGCGGATGTGCGGGGCGACATGGAGGGTCGACTCTACTCGGACTTCAAGGAGTTGCCCGACGAAAAACGTGCGAAAGCCGTACAGATGGACTGCGTTAAGGGGAAGAAGGGCGAACGCCCGGCTATCCTAACGTTCACCTGGCCGTCGATGATCTTCCAATTGCCATTCTACATCGAAGCGGAGGACCAGGAGCACGTCCAGGAGGTGTTCTGGATGCTGCAGGATTTGCTCGATGACGATTTCGATGATGTATTCGAGATCGTTCTCACTGATCGCGGCAGCTCCTTCCTTGATTCCTCCAAGCTCGAGCTCGACAGGGATGGGAAGAAGCGCTGTAGCGTCTACTACTGTGATGCGCTCAGGTCCGACCAAAAGGGGTCGTGTGAGCGCGAGCACGCAGAACTCAGGAGGATCGTGAGAAAAGGCACCTCGCTCTTGAAGTTTGAGAAACGCGACATGCCACTCATCGCATCGCACATGAACTCGTACCTGAAGCCGGAACTCAATTTCGATTCGCCGCTGTCAAGGGCAATCAAAGTGCTCCCAGAGAACCTTCTCGTTGGGTACGGCATAGAGCTCATACCACCCGACGAAGTCGTTATGAAACCGAAATTAATCGAGCACATTCTGCAGCGGTAGCGGTGCGCTCGAACTGAGGAGCATACGGCCCAGACGGGTTTTAACCGTGGGAAGACCACAAAATCGTGTTGCCTTGCGGCACAGCCGTTGCGATAAGTCTTTCAATAGCAGATACAGGGCTTTAAACAGGTGCGTTCTTATACGGTGCTTCTTCACATTTTAAAGGCGAGCAGAGATTGTTGAATGAGTTAAGGAAACGAAAATGCGTTCCTTTACCTAGAGTTTGAAAGAGTAAAGGAAAAACACCTGCTCAAATCCATATTTCATGGACATTGTTTTTTCAACTGACCCAATAAAAGAAAAGGCTTTCGATTGTTCTAACTTTACATAAGATATGTTATCAATAATTTTGATTTTGGCTGAGGGGAGTGCTTAGCCCCAGGCGGAGGTGTTTTGGGCGGGTTCGGAAGTGGATCCGTTGAAGAGGTCGCCGTATTCTCCTGATTCGAGGGCTTCGAGGATCACGGGAGTTGCGAGATAGGCATAGACCGCCATGAGGACAAACGCGACTGCGCAAAATACGAGTGCTATGTAGCAGGAACGTTTAAGGTTTACTGCTGCAGTACGTATGGCACCTGACTTCTTAGTGAGTTCGTTGAGTTTTCTGAGCGCGATGAAACCGCATATAAAGCCCGCGCCACTCAAAAAGACGCCACCAATAAGCAGCGACACAGCGGCGGCAAGACTTGAAACCAAAATAAGGTTTTGCGCGGTTTTGAGTTCATGCATGTCTTGCTTGTTCGGCTGCGGGGTGTTTGAATTATGTCGTGGTGGCTCAGGCGAAATGGGCGCCTGAGGCGGTTGTGGCAGGCCATTATGCTCGCTCATACGGTGTTAGGTCCAATCTCTCTCAAAACAGGCCTTTTGACCTGCGGTTTTATAAACGAGGCTCTGAGAGCCGTTCTAAGGCCCTATGTTGCCTTCGGACGACTCCTAACCCATGAAAATGAAAGGTTTCCAATCGCCCACGAGGGAACTATACCATCTCACGAGCCTCAGCAACTTCCTCCGACTCCAAATCCATGGTAGCGGCATGGAGTCGGCGCAGACTTTCATCGAGTTCTGCACGTTGATACTCTAACACTGTTTCTTGCGCGCGCAGAATTTCTAACCTCTCAGCACGCGTCCGTTGGCCGCGGCGCTGCAACTTCACGTAATACTGGATACCTTCTATCGAAAGACCGCTTTTGCGAAGCGCATCAACAAACTGGAGCTGAGCCACATCTGCCTGCGAAAACGTTCTGACGCCGCGCTGATCGCGCGCGAGGTTCGGGAAGAATCCGCATTTGTCGTAATACCGAATAGTGAAAGCCGAAATGCCGGTGCGGTCGGAAACCTCGGCAATACCGAGACACGGCACGGTTGACGGATACAGCGCAGCTGCCGCCTCGCTCTGGTTGTCTTGCTGCACTACATCCTCCTTTATTCTGGACGAGCGTTTGTCCTCATCAGCAATCCCCCATAGTCCTGTCGTTTTAGGTTAGAGTAACTCTAAGCAATACGTAAGGAGGGGATTCTGCTCCAATAGAAATCGAACGACACACAGACAACAAGATAAGAGTGGTAACAGAAAGATGCTACCATTCCTTATGAAGCAACACCACTGCTGCCGAAACCACCCTCTCCCCGCTCAGATGAAGGAAGTTCTTCGCAGGGATTGAACGTGGCCTCTTCCACGCGCATGATGACCAGCTGAGCAATACGATCGCCGCGACGCACCGAAAACGGAGTGTGCGAATCAAGATTAATGAGCACCACCTTTATCTCACCGCGATAGTTGCTATCAATGAGACCAGGAGCGTTAACCACTGACACCCCGTGCTTAATGGCGAGCCCACTGCGTGGCACCACGAAGCCAGCATACCCAGCAGGCAGCGCCACCGCTATACCAGAGGGCACCAGCGCACGCTCGAAGGGAGCAAGTTCAACGTCACAAGTTGCACGCAGATCCACTCCCGCATCCCCTGGGTACGCACACACAGGAACAGGCAGTTCAGGATCAAGTTGTGTGAGCGGAATGGCAAGATTCGTCATGAGCGCAATCCTTCAAGAGCGGAAGCAAATTCCTCGACGTTTTGGAAATCTTTGTAGACGCTTGCAAAGCGCACGTAAGCCACATCGTCAAGCTTCGCGAGACGCGCAAGTGCCATGTCGCCAAGCTCCTTCGACCGAATTTCATTGCGCGAGGCATTGCGTAGTTCTGTCTCAATACTGTCGATAAGTGATGCTATCTGCTCAGGAGATATGGGGCGCTTCGCGCAGGCGGTAAGCAAGCCGCGCATAAGTTTCTGACGATCGTAGGCTTCCGAAGAACCGTCAGTTTTGATGACAATAAGAGGGTTGTCGCCCAGCCGCTCATAGGTAGTGAAACGGCGTCCGCAGTCGAGGCACTCACGACGGCGGCGGATGGCGGTACCATCTTCAGAAGGGCGAGAATCCACTACCTTTGATTCAATGTTTCCGCAGGAAGGGCAGCGCATAACGGCTCCTTTTACTCGATTTCCGCACAGCCTAACATACCAGATATTGTGCTTCAATCGACATCGCCGATCCCTTCAAAAAAACCGCCCCCACCCGTGACAAAATGACTTCGTTCTTTGCGATGAGCGCTTACAAGTTATTCAAAAGAGAAAGCGGGTGCTCCTGGGGTGGACAGGAGCACCCTGCAGCCACAGAAACGCAGCAATCTGTGGGTAAAGGAAAGAGGCCACTAGAGGCCAGCGAGTATACTTACCAAAGAAAAAAGCGTGAACGCGCAGCCAGCAAGAGCAGCTTGCCACGACTTCATACGATGATACGAACAGCCGGCGAGGCTTCCGTCACGCAACGTGCGAACAACCCCTTTTTCGCGAACATATTCGCGAACCGCACTTTGCGAAGAAAGATTCGATGCGGAAGTGTACTGCCTCACCTGTCCCGGGAACTCTATGATAGTAGCAGCTTGAGACACCGCGTCGAGCTGCGGGAGCAGGGCTGACGTGCCATCAATCGGACACCGCGTTTCAAAATTCTTCATCTTTCTGCCTCCTAGCTCTTGCGTAGAACCTTTGTTCGCATATATAATAGGACGAACAAAAGTTCATGTCAATACAAATTTAAAACATTTGTTCGCCGAGGAAAGGACAGAGCATGGCCGGTAAAGTGACGAAGCGGCAGCAGGCAGTGCTCGACTGCATCGAGGAATGCATTCGAGAAAAGGGCTACGGCCCCACGGTACGTGAGGTCTGCCAAAGTTTGGGTCTTTCCTCCCCCTCCACGGTTCATGTGCACCTGAAGGCGCTTGAAGACAAGGGGCTCATCAAGCGTGACCCGCTCAAGTCGCGCTCCATTGCACTCACTTACCCTCTTGATGCTGCGGAGGGCGCATCGAACGTGATCCAGCCAACCTTTGGCAAGGTGGTGAACGTGCCGCTCGTTGGTAATGTGGCTGCAGGTTCACCCATCCTCGCTGAAGAAAACATCACCGACACCCTTACGCTGCCCACCGACATCGTTGGCGATGCCCCGTCCTTCCTTCTGTCGGTGCGCGGCGAGTCCATGATTGAGGCCGGCATTAACGACGGTGACTACGTGGTGGTGAAAGAGCAGCCTGTGGCGAACAATGGCGACATCGTTGTAGCCATCATCGACGACGGTGCCACCGTGAAGCGCTTCTACAAGGAAAGCGACCATATTCGTTTGCAGCCTGAGAATTCAACGATGGATCCCATCATTACGACCGATTGTTCCATTGCAGGTAAAGTGGTCGCCGTGTTTCGGAGGCTGTAACTCCTGACTTTGAAGAGCACTACCGCCCCTTAGAGTTACTCTAAGGGGCGGTAGTAGGTACGTATTCAGGGGATTTACGCTTCTATCGAAAACGGGCGAAACAGGCCGGCATAGGATGGCGCCGCCAGCATAACGAGATGGGTTCCGTCCTCGCGATGTTCCTCGCTCACAATATGGCAGCGTTCATGCGCAAGCGATACCAGGTCTCCCCTGCTGTAAGGCAGAACAATATCCAAGTGCGCATCGCGCACCGAAGCGACACGGGCAATGCGGGCGACCAGTTCGTCAATCCCCTGCCCTGTCTCCGCAGATACAAGCACCGCCTGCGGGTGTCGCGACCTGAGCGCCGCTTGTTCCTCTTCATCCAGCAGGTCACACTTGTTGAATACCTCAACCCTGTCGACATCATGCGCGCCAATCTGGCCGAGCACATCCTCAACCGCTTCAATTTGTGCTTCGCGCTCGTCTGAGGAAGCATCCACCACGTGCAGCACCAGGTCTGCACCCGTGATCTCGTCAAGTGTGGATTTGAATGCCTCCACCAGCGTCGTCGGCAATTTCTGAATGAAGCCAACCGTGTCGGTAACGGTGATCTCGCGACCTTCCGGCAGTTCAAACTTGCGCGTGGTGGAGTCGAGCGTGGCAAACAGCTGGTCATAGCTGAGCACGCCAGCACCGGTCAACCGGTTAAGCAGGCTTGATTTGCCTGCGTTCGTGTAGCCCGCCAAGGCCACCTTAAACATGCCGCTGGCGTAGCGACTCTCGCGCTGAATTTTACGTACGTCGGCAAGATGCGCCAGCTCGCGTTTGATGGAGGTAATGCGTTTGCGCACCATACGACGGTCCACCTCAAGCTGGCTTTCGCCTTCACCGAAGCGGGAGCCCACGCCGCCACCCATGCGGTTCGAGGCCAGGTGAGCCCACATGCCACGCAAGCGCGGCAGCAGATACTCATTTTGGGCGAGCCGCACCTGCAAGCGACCCTCTTTACTGGTGGCATGCAAGGCAAAAATATCCAAAATGAGCGCCGTACGGTCGATGACCTTAACGTCGCGTCCCACTACTTTTTCCAAGTTAGCCTGCTGGGACGGCGTGAGTTCATCGTCGAATACCACCAGGTCGGCGGCATGTGCGCGAGCTAATTCGGCCACTTCTTCGGCTTTGCCGGTACCAACAAAGGTCTTCGGGTTGGGAGAATCAAGCTTTTGCGAGGTCACCGCCACCACGTCGGCCCCCGCTGTATCGACAAGGCGCTCAAGCTCGGCAAGCGACGAAGCCAACGGCCACGACGTTCCGGGGCGCTCCACGCCCACCAGGACGGCGCGCTCGCGGCGCTGTTCAGAAACGGAAGTCATTCCCCGCACAATAACGGATTCAAATTCGGACATGGGGCTATCCTTTCCCATAGTAAGTGAACGTTCGATATGAGAAACGATTAGCGTGGCTGCATACATGCTCCTGTCCGATTATCAATATATCACCTGTGCTCAGGCATTTCCTATGATAGCACAGCCGCCCTGTACGGCGTAAACCACCAGGAAACGAAAGTCCCTGAATATCAAGCAGCGCCCTGCGCCTTTATTAGGGCAAGTGCTTCCTCAGCAAGTGAATCGGCCACACCTTCAGTAGCATCAATCCAGTGGATGCGCTTATCCTTGCGAAACCACGTGCGCTGACGCTTCGCATAGCGATGGGTAGCCACTTTGATGCGCTCGATAGCCTCTTCGAGTGAGCACTTCCCTTCAAATGCTTCAACAATTTCCTTATACCCAATGGCTTGAGGCGCCGTCACCCCTTCATGGAAGCCCTGCGCAAGCAGCCCGCGCACCTCATCAACGAGCCCCGCCTCAACCATGGCATCCACCCGCGCATCAATGCGCGCACGTAAGACATCCGGTTCAACAGCCAAGCCCACGAACACCGCAGGCACCACTTGAGGAATCGACGCCAGCTTTGCACGCTGCTTTGCGTACGTTGTCCCGTCTTCCAAAAGCTCAAAGGCACGCACCACCCGCTTCACATCCGCAGGGGGAATGAGCGCCGCGCTGGCCGCATCGCGCTCATCAAGCAGCCGCCACAGCGCCTCCGCGCCCTCAACTTCGGCAATACGCATATAGTGCTCACGCACGGGATTGTTCACCTGCTCACCCTTGGGAAAGTCGTAGCCATCAAGCGCGGCGCGCACGTAGAAACCGGTGCCACCACAGAGCACCGCACGATGGCCACGCGCGTCAATGTCGCGAAAGCACGTGCGCGCAAACGTCTGGAAAAGAGCGGCTGAAAACGGCTCGCCAGGATCCACCAGATCAAAGCCATGATGTGGCACTAGGCGCTCAGAGACAGGCAGCTTACCGGTGCCAATATCCATCCCGCGATATATTTGCATGGAGTCCGCGCTTACCACTTCGCCATTGAGAACACCTGCCAGCTTTTGCGCAAGGTCCGTTTTGCCGGACGCAGTCGGGCCAACCACGCACACCACTGGCGCGTGTAAGGCGAGCACTTCAGACTCAGCGACCATCCACAACCTCACCAGCCAGATACCACGTCTTGGCCTCATCAACGCGCACACGAACGATACTGCCCGTCAGCTCATCAGCCGTTGCGCCTGCGGGCAGCGGCGCGTGCACTGTTTGATTTTTCGGACTCTTACCGGCCAAAAGGCCTGCATCGCGCTTTGACGCGCCTTCCACCAACACGTCCACTACCGAACCAAGGTCGGCCTGGTTGGCCTCAAAGGCCCGCGCCTGCACGAGATCCACCAGCCGGTCGAAGCGCTCCTGAATGACTTCGCGCGGCGTGGCGTCCTCCATCGTGGCCGCCGGCGTCCCTTCGCGCTTGGAGTAGATGAACGTGAACACCTGATGGTAGCCCACTTCATCCACTAGGCGAAACGTATCTTCAAAGTCCTTCGCCGTCTCACCGGGGAAGCCAACAATGATATCGGTTGAGAGTGCAATAGTTGGGCACGTCTCGCGCACCTTTCGCACCAGACCAAGGTAGTGTTCCCGCGTGTAACGGCGATTCATGGCGGCGAGTACCGCATCGGAGCCCGACTGTACCGGCAGATGCAGGGCGGGCATGAGCGAACGCAGTGTGGCGAACTTACCAATCACCTCGTCAGTGAGGTCCTTGGGGTGGCTCGTTGCGAAGCGCAGCCGCTCCACACCCGTGGCATCCAGCGCGTCGAGTACCTGCGCGAACCGCGGAGCGCCGTACAAATCGCGGCCGTAGGAGTTCACGTTCTGTCCCAGCAACGTGATTTCCTTCACGCCGGACGCGACATAGCGCTCGGCCTCGGCCACAATATCCTCCAGCGGGCGCGACTTCTCGCGGCCGCGCACATACGGCACGATGCAGTACGAGCAAAAGTTGTTGCAGCCAATGGTGATGGGAAGCCACGCAGCCCATTCATTCTCGCGCGCGGTGGGTAATTCCGTGGGGAACGACGAGGATGCGTCAAGCACTTCCACCTGATGCCCGCCCTCTTCTATCGCCGCCTGCAACAGGCGCGGAAGTGAACCGAGGTTATGGGTGCCAAATACCACGTCGAGGTGCGGCAATTCCTCCGCCAATTTCTCGCCGTCGCGCTGGCCGATGCACCCGCCCACGGCCACGATGCGCTTCGAAAGCGGGGTACCCGCGCGCAGCGGCACGTTCTTCAAGGATGCCACCTGGCCATACAGGCGCGTATCAGCAGCTTCGCGCACACAGCACGTCATAAACACAACGATGTCGGCGTCCTCGATAGCCTCCACCGGCAGGGCGCCTAAGCCTTCCAGCATGCCGGCAACGCGTTCTGAGTCATGCTTGTTCATCTGGCATCCGAACGTGCGAACACAGAACGCAAGGTTCGTAAAGGGGGTATGATTCATGAGTGTCCTCAGAGTGCGGGATCGGTTACAGCCGGGTGCGATTCGGCCTCTTGGAGGGCAGCAGCAACACCACGGGTATAGCGGGGTTCAACCGCAAAGCGGATGGCTGTGCGGTATTCACCGTCAATAACAATGTCGGCGAACGAGGGAATGCAGGAAATTTCAATGCCAACGGGAGAAAGGAACCCGCGCGAAATGGCAATAGCCTTGACCGCTTGGTTCACCGCTCCGGCGCCCACGGCCTGTATCTCCACGCTCACGCCGTCCTTCACCATACCAGCAATAGCGCCAGCCACGGAAGCAGGTGAAGACTTCGATGAAACCTTTAGGCAACCATCCATTGGCTTGTGCTCAGGTGAGACCATGCATATCCTTCGTCGAGTAGTCCGATTCCTTGTGCGTTTCCAACCGATCGATATGCTTCGTGGCGCCACGGCGCGACTTTTCGATCACCCGTTATTCTAACCATTAAAGGTAGGGTGCGCAAGGCGGATACTCCCTGCTCGGCAAGGCTGTGCTAAAGGCGGCGGTAAGCTGTTAGGAAAGTTTGGTCACCGAGATGGCAATAGTGATGCGGTCTTTACCCACCCGAACCTCAGGGTGCACAGTGGGCTCCAGATAGTAGCGCCGCGCAAGATCTTGGTAGGCCGCCGCCACGCGTGCGGAAAAATCTTCCACGTCGTCAGGTGCTATCTTGAGGCCGCGCGCGTCGGACGAGGTGCGGGAGCGCGGCACAGGCGCGACGTGAGGGTGTTCAGATTCGAGGCCTTCAATACGAATGCGCTCAAGTAGAGGACGGACGGGCGCAATCTCACCATCGAGAACGCGGCGCGCCGATCGTTCCGACAATTCAAGGCCCAGCCCGCCAGCGATAGCCGCAAGTTCGGCCGGGTCGGCGGCGAGTGCGCAGCGTTTGCATACGGGTGTCTCTTCCACGTCAGCAAACGCACGGGCCGCAGCCGTCAGCGACGAGAGGCCAAAGGCATACAACGTGGCCACGATGTCGGTGGGAGAGCCCAGGTAGACCGTACAGTCACGGCGATGCTCAAGCGCGAATTCGCACACCGTGCGCAGAATGTTTTTGGGGCCGCGCACCGACACCGTACCTTCCGCCGTGCGCTCAAACGTAGGGAAACTTGACTGGTCGGTTTTCTCACCGAGCTGCGATAGATCGGTCTCCACAACGAAGGCCGCTCCCTCCCCCACGTCAGATGCTGCAATACGGGCGGAGGTGGCGTTCACAGCGATGGAATAGAGCGCCATACCGCGGCCGTGCACACCCCATTTGTCGATGTGAACGGAGTCAAGCTTCGAGGTGACGCGTGGCTCAAAGATACGCTCATGCAACGCGGGCGGAACACCGTCGCCATCATCTACCATGATGATGCGCCGTCGCGTGCCTTCGCGCGAAACCGCAGTAAAGATACTACTCGCGTGAGCATCGCGCGCGTTGCGCAGCATTTCAATGACCACGTCTTCGGTGGAGCGGATGTCGTGCGCGGCCTGGCGGCGCTCGGCCTCGGCACTCCTTAAACGGACGAAGCCATCCCCAAGGTCAGCTTCGACCCGGAGATGGCTGTCGCCACAGACACTGCCGACGAAGGCTTCTAACGCGTCGTCGGACATGAGTTACTTCGCGATGCCGACCGCGCGGCTCTCACGGATAACCACGACCTTCACCTGGCCGGGGTACTGCATCTCGTTTTCGATGCGATGCGCAATGTCGTGGGCGAGCACCGTTGTGGCAGCCTCGTCGACCACCTCAGGCTCTACCATAACACGCACCTCGCGACCAGCCTGAATGGCGTACGTACGCTCCACGCCCTTGTAGGAGTTCGCAATTTCTTCCAGCTTCTCGAGGCGCTTGATGTAGGCATCGAGCGTTTCCTTGCGGGCGCCGGGACGCGCCGCAGATACCGCGTCTGCCGCTTGCACGAGCACGGCCAACACGCTGGAGGGCTCCACGTCATTGTGGTGCGCCTCAATGGCGTGAACGATGTCGGCCTTCTCACCGAAACGACGCGCAAGATCGGCGCCGATAACGGCGTGGCTGCCCTCAACCTCGTGGTCAACAGCCTTGCCCAGGTCGTGCAGAAGACCCGCGCGCTTGGCTGGGATGGGATCGAGGCCCAACTCCGCCGCCATAACACCCGAGAGGTAAGCCACCTCAAGGGAGTGGTTCAATACATTTTGGCCGTAGGAGGTGCGGTAACGCAGACGACCCAGCGTACGCACCAACTCAGGGTGAAGGTCGTGAATGCCGGTGTCGAAAGCGGCCTGTTCGCCCGCCTCCTGCACGCGCTGGTTCACAAATGCCTCAGCCTTGCCAAACATTTCTTCGATGCGTGCCGGATGAATACGTCCGTCAGCAACAAGGTTTTCCATAGTCACGCGGCCAATCTCGCGGCGCACCGGGTCGAAGCACGAAATGGTCACGCACTCCGGGGTGTCGTCGATGATGAGATTCGTGCCGGTGAGTTGCTCAAACGAGCGAATGTTGCGACCCTCGCGGCCAATAATGCGGCCCTTGAGGTCATCCGAGGGAATATGAATAGTGCTCACCGTGTTTTCGGCCGAGTGGTCAGCAGCCACACGCTGAATAGCCAGACTCAAGATGGAACGAGCCTTTTTGTCAGCCTCAGCCTTCGTGCGAGCCTCCGAGTCGCGGATGATGGCGGCAGACTCGTGCACGACTTGATCGCGCAAGGTGTCGAGCAACTCCGCCTTCGCCTCTTCCGGTGTCATGCCAGCGACGCGCTCCAAGCGCCGATCCACTTCACGAGCGGCCTCTTCCAGATCACGTTCGCGACGGTCAAGTTGACCCTGCACCGAAGAGATCTGATGCTCGCGCGCATCAAGTGATTCCACGCGGCGGTCGAGCGATTCCTCGCGCTGGGACACACGGTTTTCGGCGGCACGCACCTCGCGCAGCCGCTCTTTATTCTCGGCTTGTGCCTCCTGCTTGAGTTTCAGCACTTCGTCCTTAGCTTCGACAATAGCCTCACGGCGCAGCGTCTCAGCTTGTCGTTTCGCATCAGCTACCAGGCTCTCTGCCTCTTGGGCCGCGCGCTTCGTTGAAGCGTTGACCATGAAGCGAGCTGCCACGAAGCCGAGGGCGATGCCGATGACCAGGCCAACAAACAGCCAGATGAATTCGGGCATACGCTCCCCCTTTCGTTGTTCGTTTCGGTTGTTCAGTGTAGTAAAACTTTTCAGGTTCATCAAAAAAGCCGGTTCCAGGGAACCGGGCATGAGCGAAGAGCACGCAATACGGTCAATCATATGGGATTGTCTATATGAAATACCCTATCGGGTACGTATCACTCAAGCTATACCACATGATACGTCTTGTGATTGATTTGTAAAAGCCCCGACAAGAAATAATCGGAAAACGGAGCCGTAGACGGTCGGCGGCTGATCAGCGCTTCTTCGCAAGGACCAGCCCTAAGGCTACCACCAGCCCCGCAGAAAGCGCAGTTGATACCAGCATGCCGGTCCGCACAGAGCCCACAGAAAATGTCCTCAGTGCATCAAAGTTCACCGAATTGGCGGCGTGTGCGAGTGCAGTTTTTGAGGTGTGGCGACTTGCCTGCCCTGGGCTATCGGAAAGTAGATGCTGCGCGTACGGAAAGCACACCAGACGTGTCGGCTTCGGCGCAATGATATCTGCATGCCACGTTGCTGCTTCGAGATTCAGGTTGTCTAGGGGAACCTCAAGAGCACGAGCCATAGTTTCAGGAGGAAATGTGAGCGAAAACACATCGGCGTGATTGGCTGAGAGTTCCTTGCCGTATCCCACCGAAAGATTCCCTTCAATCCAAAGGCGCTCGTCAAGCGTTCGCTCCTGCGCACCCGCAAGGGAGGCGGAGAACGCCGAGTGCGCACCCTGCTCCCCCGTCATATCCACAAGTACCCGCCCATCCGCTGCCATCGTGACGACAGCGTGATGCGAGGAGGGGCCGCGCAGCGCATGAGTGCGATCGTAGCTTATGGTATCGCTGAGATAATCGACAATGATCCAGCTGAGAAGTCCTGTTCGTTCATTTTCAGCAATCAGATAGAACTCGGCACGCGCACCCCAGAACGCACTGGTATGTACCCGAAAATAACTCGCACAGGCAAGAGGTACAGGGGTATCCCCCTCAAACACGCGCGCCCGCGCGAGCCGAAACCCGGTGGGCAAAAGTTCTGACGCACGCTTCTCGTCAATCACTTCTGAAAAGACGAAGAAGGCGTAGGGTTCAACGACAAAGCCCATATAAGGCGACGTACGTGACGACTGTTCGAGCACCGCACGCTGAACAGAACGCGGAAGAAGACCCGCGAACTGCTGCAAGAAATGTATTGAGCCCACCGTGACGGGGTCGATAAGCCGCTCGACACCTTTAGCAAAATTCTCAGTTTCCATGGGCCTCCCTCAGTTGCGCACACTAACCAAGGGATACGCTATCTCAAAGGCAGTACTCACGATGTCCACGTCGTCCGGTGACGCACTCCTGTCAACAAAACGATAGTGTGGGGTGATTTAGTATACCGGTTACTCTTCGAGCGATTCACTCCACAAACGGGCCGCAGTGGAAGCCACCGAAGCACCGAAGCCTTTTTGGGCGAGACGGCGGTAGGCAGCGTCACGGCGATTTTTTGCGCGTGGCGGTTTACGTTCAAGTAAGGCGAGGGCGCGCGCAACTTCATCGTCGTGCTCAACCGGGAATTCATCGGGCCAGCCGGGTACGCACGCGATATCAATTCCCAAGCCGTCCAGTTCAGCGGCTATACCCTGTGCACCGCAACCTTGCGACACACGGCTGCGCACAAGCACTTCGGCGTAACGCACATCGTCAACCAGCCCACAGGCAAGCGCTCGCACGAGCGCTTGCTCGACAGCATCAGCCGAGAAGCCTTCACGGACAAGGCGCGTGCGCAAAAGGGTGCTCGCCTGCTCGCGCATCGCCGCAAGCCGCTCTATCTTGCGAAACGCCCGCTCGGCTTCCTCGGCAACATCAACCGAGCAAGAAGCGTCACCCTCATCAAGCGCATCACATTCCGCACTGCCGCGCACGTTGCCCTTCACACGCACCGAAGAGGCACTGCGCGACACCACGCCGACGCGGGTGGGACGCTCCCCTTCCTGGCTTGACGCCCCACCATAGCAACGGTCGACTTCGGGCCCATCAGGCACACCGTTGCCCGCCTCAATGGCAGCAATGCGTGCGCGGAGACGGGCGCGGACTTCCTCGGCGCTTTCGGGCATGCTACTTCTTCTTCGTGGGCTTGGCCACCGGGTTCATCGCGTCCGCTTCATCTGCCGTACGCGTCACCACGGGAATCTCAAAAGCCTCACGCACCTTAAGCTCTATCTCTTCGCGCAGATCGGGGTTTTCCTTAAGCGTCTGCTTTGCCGCCTCACGGCCCTGACCGAGGCGTTCTTCGCCGTAGGTGTACCAAGCACCGCTCTTCTTGGCGACGCCGGCCTCCACTGCCATGTCGACGATGCAGCCTTCACGTGAAATACCCTCGCCGTACATGAGATCGAACTCGGCCTGACGGAAGGGCGGCGCTACCTTGTTCTTTACGACCTTGGCGCGCACGCGGTTACCCACCACCTCGCCGTCCTTTTTGATGGAGTCGATACGGCGAATGTCGATACGCACGCTTGAGAAGAACTTCAGCGCGCGACCACCGGTGGTAGTTTCCGGGTTACCGAACATAACACCAATCTTCTCACGCAGCTGGTTGATGAAGATGCACGTGGTGTTCGACTTCGAAAGAGAGCCAGCTAACTTACGAAGCGCCTGGGACATAAGGCGCGCCTGCAAACCCACCGTGGTGTCGCCGATTTCGCCCTCAATTTCAGCGCGGGGCACCAATGCAGCTACCGAGTCGACAACCACCGCATCAATAGCACCCGAACGCACCAGCATGTCGCAGATTTCAAGTGCCTGCTCACCGGTATCAGGCTGCGAAATGAGCACCTCATCAATATCAACGCCCAAACGCGCCGCGTACACGGGGTCGAGCGCATGCTCGGCGTCGATAAACGCTACAATGCCGCCCATGGCCTGCGCCTCTGCAAGAATCTGCAACGCAAGGGTGGTCTTGCCGCTCGATTCAGGGCCGTATATCTCCACGATACGACCGCGAGGCACGCCGCCAATTCCCAGCGCCGCATCGAGCGGCAACGACCCGGTAGGAATGACACCAATGTTGAGATTATGGCCATCCTCGCCAAGCTTCATAATGGAGCCTTGCCCAAACTTCGATTCAATCTGATCGGTCGTCAGTTTGAGCATCTTCGCTTTTTCGTCGTTCATGGTCCTTCTTCCCCCGACTGAGCGGCTTTTTTGTCATAATTCTATTATGCGTACATTTGTTTGTCTGTCAAGCCCTCTCTTTGAGGGGGCCAAGAAAAGCATAGCGCCGCAACCTTACCGGGGAGTCGTAAAAAGACCGTCACCGAGCCGCCAAAACCTTACCGAAAGCCGGCGCAGCAACCGTCCCCGCGTCGACAAAAATCCAACGCAGTTCAAGCGCGAATCAAGCGCACGTCCAACGCCGCGACGCACGAATACCACGCAGAACACCCAAAAAACCTGATCAGTCGAATCTTACGCGCGCTCTGCAGGTTCAAATGCCGCCAGCAGGCGCTCAAGTGCCACGCACACCGTCTGCGCACGCACCTGCGCACGGTCACCGGAAAATTCATACAACTGCGCTTCTGTCTGCGCACCGTCCGCAAAGCCGACCCACACCGTCCCCACCGGTTTGCCCGGCTCAGCGCCACCCGGCCCCGCAATGCCCGTCACCGCGATAGCCATATCGCACCCCAAATCGCGACGCGCACCTTCAGCCATGGCGCGCGCGGTCTGGGCGCTCACGGCTCCCTCACATTCAAGCGTCTGGCTCGGCACCCCCAAAAGGCCGTGCTTCACCTCATTCACGTAACTCACCACACCGCCGCGCACCACCTCGGAGCTTCCCGGCACCCCGGTCAACGCGCCCGCAATGAGGCCGCCCGTCAAGCTCTCCGCCGTGCCCACGGTCGCACCAGCCGCGCGCGCAGCAGCAATAACCTCAGCAGCAAGACCCTCCAAACCAGGGTCAGCCTCACTCACACCAACGCCCGCAGCACCATGCTCCTGCACATCCGCCACCGGCGAGGCGGAACCTCCAGCAACCTTCTTCCCACCCTTCGGCCCAAATCCAATAAGATGGCGCGCCTTCGCGATGTAATCCAGCATACTCACGATGGTTAGCACCAGCGCAACAATCATAACCGCCCAACTCAACAGCCACAGCCAGTCGGAGAACGCCGCGCCAATGCTACCCACCATGTAAGAATCCTTCACACAGAAGAGCACGATGGCAATCATCTGGAACACGGTCTTGAACTTGCCATACCAGCTGGCGGCGATAACCACCCCTTCACTAGCTGCTACCATGCGCACGCCGGAGACAATGAACTCGCGCGCAAGAATGACCAACACCACCCAGCTTGGCAGCGACCCCAGCTCCACCAGCGCCAACAGCGCCGCGGCTACCAAAATCTTGTCCGCGAGCGGGTCCATAAACTTGCCGAAGTCCGTCACTTCGCCGCGACTGCGCGCCAAGTAGCCGTCAAGCCAATCCGTACACGAAATAAGAATGAAGATGCCTGCCGCAATGAGGCTCTTTGAGTCGTCCGCCACCTGCGGCAGGCCGAACCACTGGGGCCAGGGGCTCAAGAGCGCCACCACGAAAACCGGCACGAGGCAGATGCGCACAAGCGTGACGATGTTCGCTGGCGTCCACAGCTTGTCGGTTGGGGTTGGTTCCACCTGTCCGGTTGTGCTCATGGGGCCGATCACGCACCTTCCATTTCGTACAGAAGCGTGTCCTCAATCTTCACGCGCACGATCTCTCCCACCTGTCCGCGCTCAAAATACGTCACGCCGTCCACCTCGGGCGCCTGGCACATCGCCCGCCCGTAGAGCTGGCCATCCTCTTCCGCGCCTTCTACTAGCACGTCCATCTCGCGGCCAATGCGGGCAGCCACGCGCGGCGTACACACCGCATCGGCAAGGTCGCGCAAACGCTGAGCGCGGTCGGCCTTTTCGTCGTCATCCACCTGGTTGGGCAAATCCGCGGCGCGCGTACCGTCCTCACGCGAGTAGGCGAACACGCCCACATAATCGAACAGACCTTCTTCCACGAAGTCGCACATATCCTCAAACTGCTCGTCCGTTTCACCGGGGAAGCCGGCGATAAGCGTCGTGCGCAACGTCGCGTCCGGCACGCGCGTAAGAATGCGCGCGATCAGCGCCTGGAATTCGGCGCGCGAGCCAGTACGGTTCATGGCGCGCAGGATATCCGCATCTACATGCTGCAGCGGTATGTCCAGGTAGTTGCACACATTTGCGTGCATTGCCAGCGCATCCAAATACTCGTCGGTCACACCCTCCGGCTGCAAGTACATGATGCGGAACCACGTGGTGGGAAATTCCTCAGCCAGCGCTGACACTAGCTCGGCAAGCGTCGAAGGCTCGTCAAAGTCGGTGCCCCAACGCCCCGTATCCTGGGCAATGAGCACAATCTCGCGCATACCCGCCGCCACATGAGTTGCCACCTCAGCGCGAATAGCAGCAAGCGGGAAACTGTGGTACCGCCCGCGAATGTAGGGAATGGTGCAATACGAGCAGAAGCGGTCACAGCCATCGGAAATCTTCACGTAGGCGAAAGGTACAGCGGGCTCAAGCGCGCCAGCGCCGCTCACCTGCGCCTGCGCCGCGCCTTCCGCACCACCAGCAGGCCCAATGGCATCAGTCAGCACCGCCACAATGTCCTCTTCGCCCGCGCACGGCACGAAGGCACGCGCCTCGGGAAGTTCCGCCTCCAAGTCGGCCCCGTAGCGCGCGGGCATGCAGCCCGCCACCACGAGAGCCGCCTCCCCCGCCGCGACGCGCGGCAGATCGGCAGCCTCCAGTACGGCCTCTATGCTTTCCTCGGTGGCCGCCTGAATGAACGAGCAGGTGTTGACCACCACGGCATCAGCGCACGCGGGATCCTCCACCACCGCGTAGCCCGCCTCCTGCACGCGAGCACGCATGTGGGCCGTGTCCACCTCGTTTTTCGCGCAGCCAAGCGTTACAAACGCCACCGCTTGGGGCGCAATGGGCACCTCGTGTTTCATTCCCACAGGCCTTAGCGGTAGTTGACGTATTGAAGCGGCTGGCCGTAATCCTGGCCCTTCAAAAAGGCGATGACCTCCTGCAACGTATCGCGCGAAGCCGAGCTCACGCGCAGCTTGTCGCCTTCAATCTGCACCTTCACCTTAAGCTTGGTGCCCTTGATGTCCTTGTTGATGCGGCTCGCCGTGTCCTTGTCGATGCCCTCCACAATACTTGCGGTCTGGCGCACGCTCTGACCAGCGGCAGCCTGCGGGTCACCCCACTTCACGGCGGCCAAATCAATGCCGCGCTTGATGAGTTTCGTCGCAATCACATCAATAACCTGCTTGGCCACGAACTCGGCAGGCGCCGCCACGGTGATGGTTTTGCCCGCTTTGTCAAGCGAAATCTCCGCGCCCGAGTCCTTCAGGTCGTAGCGCTGCACAAGCTCCTTTTTGGCCTGCTGAAACGCGTTGTCAACCTCCTGCATGTCAACGGTGGACACAACGTCGAAGCTTGATTCCTTCGCCATGACTTGCCTTCCTTTCCCCGCGTGCGCACCTGGTCTGGCGCACGATCCGTGTTTTTGTTTCCGCCAAGCATACCTTATTTTGCCCGCTCGGAGGCGCGATTGCAGGTGAGTTCCACAGAGCGCGAAGGGAACGGCACGCGCTGCGCTCCCACAACACAGAAGCACCCGGGATAGCCCGGGTGCGTTTATGATGTGGTTACCAGAGAGGACACGTGTTACGCATCAGCATCGCCGTTGTCGCCCGCGTCGGCTGCTCCACCGGAACTACCGCCATCCTCAGGATTACTTGCTGCGTTCGCACCTGCGTTTGTTGCCGCGCCACCCGTGTTCGAGCCCGTGGAAGCGGTCGGATGATCCTTCTTCCACTGGTCGAGAATGGCAGCGAAGTCAACGGTGTACGTGTACACACCAGGCTGACTGGATTCAGTGGGCTCAACAGCCTCGCCATCAACCGAGATTTTAACTCCATCGGGATTTGAAGTCACAAACAGCAGCGTACCTGCTTCCGTCACATCAAAACTCGCCTTCGCAGGTCCGTTAATCGTTTCCGCTACGCTCGCAGATTCGCTTCCGTTCTCGTATATCTCGATATAGGAAGAATTATCCGAGGGAATCTCATACTCAAACACTGCCTTCGTCGGTGCCGTCGGCGCGGGCGAGGTCACGGGTTGCTGCTGACCATCGCCACCATTTTCACCCTGCGTGGTATCGGTAATACCCGTAATAGGCATCTTGGGAACGTCTTCCTCCTGGCCGCCCCCCTTGTTGCCAAACACCAGCATCAGCACCAAAACAAGCACCACCAGAATAACCGCGCCCGCAATGATGAACGGCAACTTCGACTGCACCGGGCTCGGCGCCTTGGGCCCCGCGTAGAAATTCGTGTACTGCGCGTTCGGTAACGCCGTGTGGCGGCTCGTGTGCGTACGATCCTCCGAATACAGACGGCCCCCCGTACCACCCGACCGCCCGTAATCGGGGCGGGTGAACGACGTACGGTCGTCATAGAGCGTGCGGCCGAACGCGTTTTGTCGCGCAGGGCGTTCCTCGAACTCTTCCGGCTGCGCCTGACGCTCACGCGTGCGCTTCGTGCGGGAGGTGCCTCCCATATCAAATCCCGTCGGACGCACGTCCGAGCGGGCGCGTCCCACCTGATAGGCGTACGCTTCGTCCAAATACATGCGCGTGATTTCGGTGGGGTTCAACCCCAAAAGACGCGCGTAGGCGTTCACCATGTTGCGCGTGTAGCCGCGCGGCGGCATGCGCGCGAAGTCGTCCTCTTCGATAGCGCGCAAAATATCAGGCCTGATGCGCAGGCGACGCGCCGCCGTGGACAGGTCGTAACCCTTACGCTCGCGGGCTTCTCGCAAAACCGTTCCGAATGTCACCTGTGCCACGTCGTCACTCCTCGTATGAGTCCTGCGCCTCGAACGCCTTTAACGTTTCCAACTCCATGGCGTCAACGAGCACCTCGCGGGGCTTGCTGCCGTTCGGCGGCCCCACGACGCCCTTTTCTTCAAGCATGTCCATTATACGCCCAGCGCGAGAATAACCAACTTTCAAGCGCCTTTGTATGTTCGATGTTGATCCCAAGCCGCTCGACACCACAATTTCGGCGGCTTCCCATACAAGCGGATCGTCCGACGCACACGAGCCACCGCTGCCGTCAGGCTGCGACGCGCCCAGTGTAATGAGGTTCGTGCTGAGAATCTCCGAGTGATACTCCGGCTCGCCCTGCTCTTTCAGCATGGACACCACGGCGTTGATCTCGTCTTCCGACACGTAGCAGCCCTGGATACGCTGGGGCTTGGCGTACTCGGGCTTGCTCAGCAGCAAGTCGCCCAAACCAATGAGGCGCTCGGCGCCCGGTGTGTCCAAAATAACGCGCGAGTCGATGCCGCTGGCTACGTTGAAGGCAATGCGGTTCGTGATGTTTGCCTTGATGAGGCCCGTGACCACGTTCGTGGACGGACGCTGCGTGGCCACAATGAGGTGAATGCCCGCCGCGCGCGCCAGCTGCGCGATGCGGCTGATGGAGAACTCCACTTCCTTGCCCACGTTCATCATGAGGTCCGCCAACTCGTCGATGATGATAACGATGTAGGGAATCTCTTCGCCCAGCTCACGCGCGGGTGGCTCTTCGCCGGCCTCTTCGGCTTTGCGCACGGCCTCTTCTTCGGCCTGCACCTTGGCGTTGTACTGGCCGATGTTGCGGGCACCCACCTTGCTGAACACCTTCAGGCGCCGCTCCATCTCGGCCACGCCCCACGACAGCGCACTCGCCGCCTCGCGCGCCTCGGTGACCACGGGCACATAGAGGTGCGGAATGCCGTTATAGGGCGTAAATTCTACGCGCTTGGGGTCAATCATGATGAAACGCACCTCGGCGGGCGTGGCGCGCATGAGAATGGACATGATCATGGCGTTGATAGCCACCGATTTACCCGAGCCGGTGGTACCACCAATGAGCAGGTGCGGCATCTTGGCCAAATCGGACACGATGGAGCCACCCTCCACGTCCTTACCCACAGCAATCATAAGCGGGCCGTCGGGCGCGTCTTTCAGCACGTCACCCAGAAGCACGCTTTGCCGCGTGCGGTTCGGCACCTCAATACCCACGTAGTTCGTGCCGGGGATGGGGGCAAAAATGCGCACGCCGGGCGCGGCCAGGGCAAGTGCAATGTCCTGCTCAAGCGCCGTCACGCGGCTCACGCGCACGCCGGCGGGCAAGTCCACCTTATACAGCGTCACCGTGGGACCAGCCACCCAGCCCACCACCTCGGCCATAATGGAGAAACTCTCAAGCGTTTCTTGGAGGCAGGCCGCCGTTTCAGAAAGCTCTTCATCAGCGGCTTTGTCGCGCTTGGAGGAAGTGCTCGTGGCCAGAATGTCGTAGGGTGGCAGTTGGAAGCCATCCGCTGGGCGCGGCGTTGCCAGCGGCACCGTGGAAGCTACCGACGTCTGCGTGGCCTTTTCGGCCGCCTGATCTGCGCTTTTGTCCGCCACGTCAGCCTCGGCGCGCGCGCGACCCAGCTTGCGCGTGAGCGGCAGTTCTTCCGAGTCGGGCACCGAATCGGGGATGCGGCGGCTGCCGGAAATCTGCGCGTCAAGCGGCGCGGAAGCACGCCGTGGTTTCTTCTTGCGCCCGTCAAGCACCTGCGTCTCGGCAGCCTCATCGGCCCCGTTCGCGCGATCTTTCTTGCCACCCAAACGCGGAAGCACGTTGGTGGCCTGCGCTTCGCCAGCCACCAGCGGCACGAACCCGCCTGCACCCTCAGCGCGCTGCACGCGGGCATACGCGGGAGCACCCAGCACCCCGTCGCCCTCTTCGTGCTGAGCCCGCTTTTCCTGCAAACGTTCCACGAGCTTGCTCAGCGAAAAGCCAATCACCATCAAGCCGGCAATGATGACGCCCGCCATAATAATACAAGAAATAACCTGGCCAAACAGCGTGAAGCCCACCCAGGCAATACCCGCGCCGATATAACCCCCGCGTGCTGCCAGCTGATCGGGGTCAAAAAGCGCCGCCGGCGGCCCCTCTTCACCAGGCGCAACCGGCGTAAACAGAGCCAGCAGCACCAGCACCGCCACCAAAATCATGAGCAGCCCCACCGACACGCGCGCAGGTACGCGTTCACGCCCTGCGCGAATGAGGAAGCTTGCCCCCACCACAATGAGGAAGAAGGGAAGCAGATAGGCACCCAGCCCCAAGGTGAGGTGCAGCGCGGTGGACACCAGGGAGGTGACCAGGGCATTCGTTGGCATAACGGCCGCTACAAACAGCACGACACCCGCCACCGCGAACGCGACACCTGCAATGTCGCGGCGAGCGCGGTCGTCAATGAGGCGGTCGTCGTCAGCGGCGCGCGCGGGCTTGGACGCTCCGTTTTTGCGCGCGCTCTTTTCGGCCGGAGAGGCCGCCTTGCTCTTCGACTTCGCGGATGAAGATGCCTTCGACTTGTTCGATGGTGATGATTGTCGGGCCACGGCCCAGCTCCTTTTGCTGCGTTTACGGTGCGTTTCAGTGAGTCTGCGTTTTATGGGGTACACGTTCGCCCTGCCTGCGGTTTCGCACCACAACAAGGGCGACCGCACGCGCCGGATGAGCGCATGCGGTCATTATAGCCTAAACTTCCAGCAAGTTCACGATGGCCATCGGGCGCTGCTTGGTACGCTCCCACAGAAGGGACAAAAGCGCATCGCGCCCCGCCTTCTTGAGTTCGCGCATGCCGCCGCCTTTGCCCAACTGACGCTTGAGGGCGTTCTTCACCGTGGACGATGCCTCGCGCGTGAGGTAGTCATCGTCGCCGCCCGTGATGCCGTGCATTTCCACCTGCACCTCGCCCACCACGTCCTTGCGCTTGAAAGACACCGCTGCAGCCACCGCCGCGAAGCCCTGCGACCCGAGTGCGCTGCGCTCGTCGAGCACGTCTTGCGAGGTGTCGCCCACTGAGAGGCCATCCACGAACACAATGCCGGACTGCACCACTTCGCCACGGTGTACACCGCGCGCCGTGAGTTCCAGCGACTCGCCGTTTTCGCAGATGAAAATGTTGTCGTGAGGCACACCCGTGGCCTCGGCCAGGCTGGCATGGGCGCGCAGGTGCGTGGCCTCGCCGTGCACCGGCATGAAGGCCTTGGGCTGCA
>DSLMC04103__coassemble_335_pt1 | contig 50631 bp, 39 predicted proteins | sample DSLMC04103__metabat2_high_PE_001 | metagenome-assembled genome bin DSLMC04103
CTTCGTTCACTTCGAAGATAAGACCTTCGGACACAAAGGTGCCAAGAGTTGCTTTGGGGGTTCCTTGAACAAGAGGCAGAGCGCCTGTGGTTTGAGAATCAAGTGCAGGGGTGTAGGTGCTAGGTAATCCGGCGGAGGTCGCGCCTTGGGTATCTCCTTGGGAGATAAGAGGCTCAGAAAGCCCCCCCCCGGAGATTTTCGGCTTCAGCACCAAAGGCTGTTACCGTACCCGAAAACGCGAGGCTCGCGACCAGAACGACAGAGACAGCCGCGTTTGCGACGGTCTTGCCGTGTGTGCGATTGCTTGTCAGCCGCATGGTAATCGCTTCCTCACTTCGTTTCGGTTTACAACGTATCCGGCATACGTACATGCCGAGTTCCCCAGACTAGTGCCCGGGATGGATATATTCGACAGTATAGCCACAGTTTCCATTTTGCAAAGGGGGCAATTTTGGAAAACACGTTTACAAAATCCAACAGGAATGCTTGAAAAATTACAGCACATGTTGGACAACAGAGCAACAACAAGCCATTTTGGATAGCAAATGGCCATTTATTGTTTTCAAAAGTAAAGTATACTTTCATTTCATTAGCAACTATACAAAACTTGGTGGAATGCTATGAATGAACTCGAAAAATACCTTCATGAAGCGCTCGGCTTAAGGATTGCCTGTGAAAACTGGCGTCCTTCTGACGGCCTTCCGTTTTTCCTTTCACGTGCGGCATCGTACACGCGCTGTGAAGTTAACAACATCGCGTTCATTGCTGCAACAATAAAAAGCGAGGAAAGTCTCCCCAGCATCAAGAGGGTCCACAAGCAACTCGGTAAATACACCGACCTGCCGGTTGTTATTGTCAGCGAAACACTAGATGCGCGGCAGAGGAAGGCACTCGTTGCGCAAGGGGTGCCGTTCGTTGTTCCTGACGTTCAGGCTTTTCTCCCCTTTTTCGCCCTGGCAGCAACAGCAAGGGAGCCGAAGAAATATCGCCGGGAAGGCCGCCTGTCTTCTCGGGCTCAAGCCGCCTTCGTTGCCCTCGTCGCGCATCCCGAGATCGCAAGCGCCGCAGAGTTGAAAGAAGTGAGCGGCCTCACGGCGAGCGACGTGTCTCGAGCCTTGGCAGAACTCGACGAGCAGGAACTCATTGTCCGCGAGAAAAGCGGAAGAGCACTGCTGTTCAAATGCGAACGTGACACAAGCGAGTTGCTGAAAGCCGCGAAATCCTTGCTGTCCTCCCCCGTCAGTCGAACGCTTTACGCCAAACGCAGCGCGGCACTCGATGCGCTACCCAACGCCGGCGAGACCGCCTTAGCCGAACGATCCATGCTTGCAGTTCCAGCAATTGTGTGCAAAGCGGTATCCAAAAAGGGGCTGAAAAATTTAGCTTTCACGGAGGTGCTGGAGGGCGAGATAGACGACAATGACACTATCGAGCTCCAAGTGTGGCGCTACGAGCCACTTGTCGCCGGCGGGAAAACTATCGACAACGTGTCTCTAGCCCTTTCACTTGCCAGCATGGAAGACGAGAGAATTGAAAAAGAACTAAACGTCCTGTTCAACAAGGAGAATCTATGGTAACACACGAAGTCAAAGGCTTGGATCGTTTCAAAGAGCACATGGCAGGGCTCGAGGATTGCTATGCGCTTATTGGCGGAACCGCATGCGATGTTTTGTTGCGGGACGCTGACTTTGATTTTCGTGCCACAAAAGATATTGACATGGTCCTTCTTGTAGAGGGACGTCTCCCTGAAACCGCTGCAGCAGTATGGCGGCTCGTGAAAACAGGGGGTTATCGTTGCGGATGGAAGGGTTCGACACACGCCCACTTCTACCGCTTCACGGAGCCCTCCGACCTTAGCTATCCCGTCATGATTGAAATCTTTAGCGCGGCACCTGACTTCATAAACGAAGATGCCGAGATTGCCGTAGCGCCCCTTCCCATTGATGACAAAATATCAAGCTTATCAGCCATCCTTTTAGACAAGGATTACTACGGGTTCATGAAAGAAAGCCGCAAGGTTGTAAATGGCGTTGCCGTACTGGACGAAACCGGTCTCATACCGTTCAAAGCGAAGGCGTTTCTTGACCTCTCTCAAAGAAAAGCATGCGGGGAACACGTTGATTCCCGTGATTTGAAGAAGCACAAGAACGACGTTCTGAGACTAGCTCAGCTCTTAAGGCCTGGCCACTGCATTGATCTTCCAACAACAATCGCAGCGGATATGACGGAATTCTGCAACACAATTGCCAACGACGAAGTAAACATGAAGCAGTTGGGAATCCCTGCGTCCTACAAAGAGATTATTGAATTGATCAGGGATACCTACCGCATCATTTAGATGCAGAAGGTGAAACCGTCGTGCTCGATGCTTGGCGTAATTAGTAGCGCGTTAGCGCGTCACTCTTCTTCGCGGCGAGCAGTGCGCAAAAGTGTGACGCGACCTGGGTTTTCGCGCTGGCGCGCGAAAGGGCGCTTCGTGAAGCGCCCCTACGTGGATTACCTTTTTAGTTATGTTTATCGTGCAGGCAAGAGCCCTCGTCATAATAGCGCGGAAGCGCTTTGCCTCTTACCAGTAGTACGAGTTCGGCAAACCATCAACGCGGATGGCTTGGCCGTTTTTGTAGTAGGTGCGTTGGGCGGCGGCGGTGCTGGGGCCGGTGTACCAGGACTGGGGCTCGATGTAGTCGAACCACTCGGGGCGGATGCCGTACATTTCGCACGTCAGCGTGTTGCCGGGCGTAGACACCACAATCTTCACGGGGAAGTCGAAGTCGTTGCGCACCTTGAAGTCGGATGAGCCGTAATCGACCATGGCATCGAGGCCGATAGGCACATACGTGGACGGCACGCTGTGGTTGCGGCGCTGCACAATGGTGAGGCCAGTGCGGATGGAAGCGCCATACAGCGTCGTGGAAGCCTGGCAGATGCCACCGCCGTAGCCGATGCCGCCCACGATGCCCGCCGGCAAGTATCCCTGAGCCGCCCCGCACGGACCCGCCGTACCGAAGAACGACAGCGTCTGCCCAGGCTGAATGATAACGCCGTTGAACGAGTTCAACGCGCGCTGCATGTTGTACGTACCGTTAAACGTATTAGTGGAGTACGTGGTGAAGGAACCGATGAGATCGGTGAAGTCCTCGGGAATATACGTCGTGGGCACCATGCGGAATGACTGAGCAGGCGTGTTGTTGGGCGTCCACGTTTGCGCGTTGGCGCCGTCCCAGCCGCCCGCGCCCTCAATGTCGAGCGCGAGGTCGCCACAGGCAGACACCAAGCGATAGCTTCCGCCGCCCACGTACTCGATGCGCCAGCGCTGGGCATCCGTGCCACTCTTGGCCCACTGTTGCACGTTGGTACCGGGCTCAACGCCGTAGTCGCGCACATCAAGCGCCTTCTTAGAACGGGCGTTGATGATGACGTAGTAGCCACCACCCGCACCGTACACGTTCCATTTCTGAGCGCCTGAGCCGTTGGGGGTCCACACCTGCACGTTGGCGCCGTTGGAGCGGGAAGCCCCCGTCACGTCGAGCGCACGGCCGTCAGCAGCGCAGATAATCTCGTAGCAGCCTTCGCCGGCGATCTGGTCAACCCGACTGGGCGCGAACGCCTGAGCTGCCGTACCGTTGGGTTCGTAGACGCCGAGGGGGCACCCATCCCAGTCGCCCGCGCCGGACACATCGAGGGCCTGGCCGGATTCCACATTGACCAGCGCAATGCCACCGAGCGGCGCAGCCTCGACACGCCAACGCTGGGAGGCGGCAGGCACGCCCTCAGGAGCGAACGTCTGTGCAACCTTGGAGCCACTTTGGGTCAACAGCATTCCCGAGCAAAGCGCTTCCAGGCTCACGGTGCCATCTTCATACGTTGCCACGCGCCAACGCTGGGCGGGCGTGCCGTTCCACGACCATATCTGAGCGCCACCACCCTGGGCAAACGAGCCACCAGCTATTTCCAATGCACGAGCCGAACCCGTGCGCGCACGCAGCGACCAGAAGCCCTCGGGCAGAAGTTCCGTCACCGGTTCAAGCATAAAGGCCTGAGCAGGAGTGTTGTTCGCCGACCAGGTTTGCAGAGCAGTGCCGTTGGCGGTGGCGCCGCCGGCCACATCAAGCACGAGGCCGTTGGCCCGACACACCACTACATAGCCGCCCTCGGGAAGCGCCTTGAAGGCCCACTGGCGGTTCAGCGCCGACTCGCGCCCCCACTGCTGCACGCGCGAACCGGGAGCGAGGGAGCCCGCATCGGCATCGAGCAGCTTGCCGGAGCTGACCGAACGCAGTTCGTAGAAGCCCTCGTCGCTCGGCGTCACCGAAAACGCCTGCGCCAGGGAGCCGTTGCGCTCCCAGAGCTGCGCGGCCGCGCCATCGGTATCTGAGCCACCCGCGATGTCGGCAACCTTGCCGGACGCGGGATTCACCAGCGTGTAGATGCCCGCCGTGAGCGCTTCGCCACCAGGCACCACCGGGTTCGGGGAATACAGGGTAAACACCTGAGCCGCCGAATCAGTCTTCTTCGCCAGCACAAGGCGTGCGCCATCGGCATCGGCCCCACTTTGAACCGCCAGCACAAGCGTGGGATCAAGGAGGCTCACCAGCACATACGTGTTCTCAGCGGGCCCCGCAACAAGGCACCACCGCTGAGCGTCGGTGCCGTTGCGCGTCCACTGGTTCACGAGCGTGCCTTCCTCAGCACGCCCGGCCTCCACATCAAGTGCCTTAACCGTGCCTTCGCAAACCACCTCAACGTAGCCATCTTCGTCAGCAACAAAGCTGAAAGCTTGCGCGGCGCTCTTGTTCGAACGCCACAGCTGCACCCGCGCGCCGTCGGCTTGCGAGCAAGAGGCCACATCAAGCACGCGCGTGGGAGCGCATCCGGGCGACAGCGCAAACACCCCTTCCGGTGCGGGCGCGGGCGCAGGCATCTCCGGATCAGACGGGGTGGTCGGCACTTCAGGAACCTCAGGCTTTGCCAGCGGGTCAACCACACCCTCAGGCGCGGTGTCTTCCGAAGTACCGCCCTCGGAAGTTCCCGCCTCAGGCGCCACAGGCTCAGGCTCAGGCACGCCCGCCACTTCCCCGCCAACAGCGCCCGACACCTCGTCACCCGCGGGCACCGCGGGCTGCGGAGCCTCCACTTCGCCCGACCCACCAGCCGCCGGAGCCTCCAGCGCGTACGCCGGCACGGCAAAGAGGCTAAGCGACATGCTCAGCGCCATCGCAAGCACGCATCGCGCCAGCTTGCCCGCTCCATCCACCTTTTTCACAGTAGTTCCCCTCTCGTCGCGCTCGGCCGCCCGAGACACTAGTACCATCCGCACATGCTGTTCGAAGACGCCTCCACAATGCCGGCCGCGAGGAAGCGCGCCACGTCGTCTTGGCGTTTGAAATAGGTTTCCATATCTTCCTTGCGGTCGATGAACGCAATCTCGCAGAGAACCGAGGGCAAGCGTCCGCCGCACACCGCCAGCGCCGATTTCTTCATACCTCGGTCGGGCAAGCCCGTGCCGGTCACCAGGTAGGAATGCATGATCTTTTGGAATGCGGGCGAGCCAGCCGCCGCGTTGTAGGAGTGGATGTAGGTTTCCGTACCCGTGCCACCTGCGGCGTTGAAGTGGATGGAAAGGAACGTCGAGCAGCCCTTGGCCACCGCGTCGGGGTGGCGGTCCCAGTAGGCCTCGCCATACCCCACGATGTATTCGATGCCGCGGCGGTCGAGTTCTTTCGCCACCTTGTCCACCAGCTCTTCGGTCAGGTCACATTCGCGATAGCCCTGGCTGCACGCCCCCGCGTCCACGCGGCCGTCGCCGTTGCTGTTGTAGCCGTGACCTGCGTCCAGATACACCTTGAACGCCTTCGTGTGTTCAAGCGAGAACCGCTGTGCGGCCGTGTTGCGCAGGGGCGCGAGCGCCAGCGTACCGCCCGCATTCGTGAGGTACTCGCCCGTCCAGGCGGACTCCACGTAGTAGGTGTCGGAACCGTCGTTGGCCGGGTAGAAGCGCCAGGTCTGGTTGTCGCCCTCGGTGCGATCCCACTGCTGGAGCACCGCGCCCGTGCCGGTGTCAATGTCCAGGTAGCGCGACGAATGCACGTTGACGAAGTAGTAGCCGCCCCAGCCGTCGGCCAGCACCTTGAACTTCTGAGCGTAGCTGCCGTTCGCCGCAAAGAGCTGGACGCGCGCACCGTTGTGCCCGGCCGCCCCCTGGATGTCCACCACCGTGCCGTCGGTTGCGCTGCGCAGCACATAGGCACCCTCATCCACCGCCGTGGAGGTGTCGGTTTCCAGCAGCGTGAAGCGCTGCGCGGCGCTGCCGTTGCCCGTCCACACCTGCACGTTCGCGCCGTTCGCGGCCGAGCCTCCCGTCACGTCGAGGAACAGGCCATTCGCCTTTGAGCGGAACGCGTAGGCATCGCCGAAACGCACCGGCTTCCATAACTGCGCGTCCGAGCCGTTGTAGGTGTACTGCTGCACGTTCGTGCCGGGCACCTGACCAGCCGCAGCCACGTCGAACACCTTGCCCGAGGCCAGCGAGCGAATGACGCAGAAGCCATCGCCGCGCACCTCCACGTTAAACTTCTGCGCCCAGGTGAAGTTCGTGCGGTAGAGCTGCACGTTCGCGCCATCGGCATGACTTGCCGCGTCGATATCCAAGGCGTAGCGGCCGCTGAGCGCGCTTTCGATAACGTAAAGGCCCTCGTCAGGCATCACGTTTGCGGGCGCGTCGAACGTCCAGATTTGCGCGGCGGAGCCGTTGCTTTCGTAGGTTTGCACGTTCGCGCCGTCGAAGCGGCTGGCACCTGCCACGTCCAGCACGAGCCCGCTGCACGCTGAGATCACCGTGTAGCCAAGGCCGCCCGGCGCGCGCTCAACCGCCCACTTCTGAGCCGCGGAACCATTGGCGGCGTACTGCTGCACGTTCGCGCCGTTGGCCGCGGAGGCTCCGGCCACGTCAAGCACCTTGCCCGTGGCGAACGTTTCCACCGTGTAGTAGCCCGTGGTCTCGTCGTACACGAAAACGAACTCCTGGGCTGCCGTGTCGTTGCGCGTGTACATTTGCACGTTCGCGCCGTTATTCGTACTCGCGCTAGCCACATCAAGCACCGTGGTGCCGGCGCGCGACGAGAGCACATAGGTGCCGTCGTCAATGGTGCGCTCGGGGGCGTCCACGAAGAAGCGCTGGAAGCGGCTGTTGTCGGCCGAACGCACCACGAGTGCCGAGGCGTTGCGCGCGTCAAGCACGAGATCGCTTCTCAGCTTCGAGGCAAGGCGGTAGGAGCCGTCACCCGCGGCTACGAAGCGCCAGCGCTGGGCGTCGGTGCCATTGTCGGCATAGAGCCCCACCCGCGTACCATCGGCCGTCGAGGCGCTAGCCACGTCAAGCGCCTGCTCGGTTTGTACGTCTATCAGGGCATACCATCCGCCACCCACTGGCCTCAGGAAGAAGCGTTGGGAAGCGGCGGATGTGGACGCGGATAGCGTGAGCGTGGAGGCATTCCGTGCGTCAACCACGCGCGTGCGGTCGGCGGCCGAAGCGAGCGCGGCCACCTGGGGTAGATCCGTGGCCGTCGGGCCTGTGAGCGCGCGCAGGGCGATGTCCTCATCTTCGGACGGGTCGGCTGCTTCCGTGTCTTCCGCATCCGCGTCAGGCGCGTCCGCGTCGCCCGCAGCGGGGTCAACGGTCTCGGTGCCTGGCGTGTCGCCTCCCTCGCCGGGAAGCGCCTCGTCGTCAGGCGAGGGCACCTCAGGGGTGCTGGGGGTTTCGACCTCCGGCCCGGGAGCAGGCGCTTCGCCATTGTCACTTTCAGGAAGGGCGCCTTCCCCACCCGTTCCGGGCACCTCTTCCGTAGCCGCAGCACCTCCCAAAGCCGCATTCTCGGCGGCCAGCGCTGATGCCGGCGCGAAGACCCACAGCGCCAGCGCTACGGCCAGGACGGATGAAAGGAACGCGTGCGCGCCGCGGCGCGCGGTGGGAGTATTACGCATAGCTGGGCACCACATATCTCAACTCGGGGTCAACCACGCCGCTCGCGACGTAGCACTGGTTCATCAGGCGGGCGATCTTCTTCGCCCACTGCACGTCGGTGGCGTACTGGTGCCACCCGTAGGCGTGCGTGGCATTGCTGGATGCAACGTCCCATTTCATGGCGTAGAGCGTGGGTTGGGCGTTTCCGGACGTGCGGTACACGTAGTTCGAAGCAATCCACTTCGCCGCGCCTTCCACGGCTGCGTCGATGCTACTCCAGCCATTCTTGATGGCCGCTTCAATGCCGTACTTGTGCGGGTCGGAGTCGTAGGCTCCAATGCCGAACAGGTTGTAGTACGTGCCCGGCTCGTAGCCCGGCAGCTCTGCACGGTACCAGTTGCCGTCGGTGCCCAGGTAGTCGTAGCCCGTGCCGTCGTAGTAGGCGCCCTTCGCCAAGCGCGAGAAGCCCCAACCGCTCTCAAGGCACGTGTGGGCCGCAAGGTACACCTCATTCAGGTTGTAGCGTTTCGCTGCAGCAACAAAGGCTGCGCCCTTGCCTTCCAGAACGCCGCCCTCACCGTTGGTGGCCAGGTAGCCATCGAGCTGCCAGCCCTCAAGACCCGTGTAGACGCGCAGGTCAGCGAACTGGTTGAAATCCGCGCCGCCACTGTTGTTCGGGTCGAGCGCGCCGCGCAGCTCTTCATCTGAGATGTCAGTAATATAGGGGTTGCCCGCGCGCTGGTAGCCCATCATCTCTTCAAGCGTGATGCTAAGAAGGTCGTTGCTCACCGCACCGGCTTCCACCAGCTTGAACTTCTGGGCGGCCGTGTCGTTGGACCCGTAGATGCCCACCGACACGCCATTTGCGGCAACGCCAGCTTCCACATCGAGGCACGACTCACCGCCGCCCACTACGGCGAACAGGCTGTAGTACCCGCCGCCCGCATACTCGAAGCGCCACGCCTGCGCACGGTTGGTGGGATCGCTCTCCCACTGCTGCACCGTGCCCGCGCCCGTTGACGCGTCCACCTGGCTGTCGCGCACGTCGAGCGCCTTGCCCGACCCCAGGCACACGAGGCGATACGTGCCGTCAGCCTGGCGCGACACCTGGAACTTCTGCGCCGCCGTGCCGTTGGACTGGTACACCTGCAGAAGGGCCCCGTTGGCGGACGAGCCGTCACGCACGTCAAGCACGTAGGAACGATCAATGGCGCTCTGCACCGTGAACAGACCTTCCACGAAGGGAGCCGTCTCAACAAGCTGCCACTTCTGGGCCTCGGAGCCGTTGGCGACATGCACCTGCACGTTCGCGCCATTCGCCGCCGAGGCACCAGCCACGTCAAGCAGCTGGCCCGTCTTTTTGTTGACGAGCGCCACACAGCCGTCACCCGCAATGGAGGCGCGCCATAGCTGCGCGTCGGATTGGGTAGGCGTGCGCAAGCTCACGTTGGGGCCCACGCCGCCGTCCACGTCCAGCACCAGGCCCGACTTCGCGCACTCAAGCGTGTAGAAGCCCTTGCCCTTCGCCGTCACCTGGTACTTTTGCGCCAGGCTGCCGTTGGAAGTATAGGTTTGTACATTCGTGCCGCTGGTTTCCCCGCCCGAGGCCGCGTCAAGCACAGTGCCGAGCGCGCTTTTCACTTCGAAAAGGCCCTCGTCTAAAAGCTGTGCTTCGTGGAAGTTCCACGCCTGCGCGCTCGTGTTGTTAGGCGTCCAGGTTTGCACGTTAGCACCGGACGTGGCTGACGCACCTGCCACGTCAAGCACGAGGCCGCTGCACGCGGCGCGCACGATAAACGTCCCGTCGCTGCGTGTTTCAATGGCGAAGCGCTGGGCGAGCGAGCCGTTCACTTCGTACTGCTGCACGTTTGCGCCGTCGTACCCGCCCGCGCCCGCCACGTCAAGCACCTTGGCCGAGGCGGCATTGCGCAGCGTGTAGTAGCCGCTTTCCTCGTCGTAGGTTGCTTCGAACTTCTGGGCGAGCGTGCCCTCATCAGACCCGAGGCGCACGTTCGCGCCATCCGTCGACGAGCCGCCCGCCACCTCAAGGGCAAGCTTGTTCGAAAGCGCCGAGATCACCGTGTACACGCCGTCCTCAATGACGCGGCCGGGGGCCTGCTTGAACGTCCAGGTTTGCGCCGGCGTGCCGTTTGCGGCGTACTGCCATACGTTCGTGCCGTTCTCCATGCCGCCCCATTGCAGATCGAGCACCTTGCCTGAGCAGCCCGAACGGATAACATAGCCGCCCGTGACCGCCTCCACACTCCAGAGCTGCGCGGCGCCGCCATTCGCGGCATACTGCTGCACGTTCGCGCCGTCATCCGGCGAGGCGTTGGTCACGTCAAGCAGCTTGCCGGACGCCACATTGCGCAGCGTGTAGTAGCCCGAGGCCTCGTCATACGCAACGGCGAAACGCTGCGCGGCGCTCCCGTTCGCGGTGTAGATTTGCACGTTGGCGCCATTCGCAGAAGAGGCGCCCGCGATGTCGAGCCCCTTGTCGGGTGCCGCCAGCGTGCGCACCTCGTACAGGCCATCTTCCACCGTGCGCGCCGCCTCGCGCAACGCAAAGCGCTGAGCAGGGGAATTGTTGTACGTGTACAGCTGCACGTTCGCGCCGTTGGCCGCCGAGCCGTCAGCCACGTCAAGCACGAGCGCGCCCGTGAGGCCCGAAGTGGCCGACGACAGCGCCGAGGCCACCACATACGCCCCGCCGCCCACGTCAACGATCTTCCACTTCTGCGCGAGCGAGCCGTTGCGCTCGTACTGCTGCACGTTCGCGCCCGCCTCCGCTCGGCCGGCCTCAACATCAAGCACCTTGCCCGACGCAACGTTTACTAAATAGAAGTAGCCGCTACCCGCCGCCTCGGCGCGGAAGCGCTGCGCGGGAGAATTGTTATCCGTGTACTGTTGCACGTTCGCGCCGTTGGCCTTCGAGGCCGCCGCCACGTCGAGCACCTTGCCCGAGGCCTGGTTGGCAAACACGTAGATGCCCTCGGCCTTGGCGGCCGCTAGCTCAATGCCGCTTGGTTCAGCCGTAGGTTCAGGCTCTTCGGATGCGGGCGCTTCCGGTTCCGCAGGCGAGGGAACGCCATCCTGGGGGGACGCGGGCCCTTCCGGAGTGTCTACGGGAGCGCCACTTTCGGGCACTTCGCCTGTGCCTACGCCCTCCGGCTGCGATTCGGTTTCCTCACGCGGTGCGGCGGTTTCGCCACCTTGCACGCCTTCGATTTCCGCCGCCCATCCGTATGTGGGCGTCAACGCCAGGCACAACATCACGCACAACAGCGTCTTCGCTCGCTTTGCCATACACGCTTCCTTCTTCTCGTCGTTTTCCTGTGTCTATGATACCATCCTTCGCCAATGCCCCACCTGAAGAGCCTTCTCACCTCGCCGAAGCGCCGCACCTTTTTCCGTGCGCGGCAGCTGGTGAAGAAAACGAGCAGGTGCGCCCGCTTCCGCCAACACGCGCAAGTCACTCGTCATTTGCTGGTATCATACCGGGGAAGCCATCTTGAGTCCTTTTGCCTGCAAGAGAGGGAATGCATGATCCGCAACAGAGAAGGCGCGCACGAGCGTCCCGCCGTATCGATACCCGTGTACGCCCTGGTCACCGCGCTTTTGGTCGCGTGCTTCCTAGGCGTGGGCGTGCTCAACAACGCCGCGGCCGTGTATCAGGGAACCTCGTATGACCCCTCCATTCGCCACTATGCCGACCACGATCAGTACGCTCGGCTTGCCGACGCGCTTTTGCACGGCTCCGTTTCGCTTGACCTTCCCGTGCCCGATGAGCTGGCCGAATTGGAAAACCCCTACGCGTTTGAGAACCGCGACGCCATTCAAGACGGCGGCAACGTGCCTATCTTTTGGGATCATGCTTTTTATGAGGGGAAGTACTACTGCTACTTCGGCGTGGTGCCGGCGGTGCTGCTGTACGCGCCGTATCAGCTGATCACGGGCTCATGGCTGGCCACGCCAGCGGCCGTAGCGTTTCTGGGATCGTGCTTTCTTGTGTGCGCGGCGCTGTTGCTCTACCGCGTGGCGCGGCGGTGGTTCGCGCGTTCCGCCACTACGGGCTCGCTCGTGCTGGCGCTGTTGTGTATGTTCGCGGGCAGTAACGTGGTGTATCTGGGCTTTGTGCCGACGTTTTACTCGGTGCCTATTCTCACGTCCATGGTGTTCACTATGTTGGGGCTGTGGTTTTGGATGGGCGCGCGACGCGAGGGTGGGACGAGCGGTGCCCATGGCGGCGTGACGCTTTCGGCGTGGCATCTGGCAGCGGGTTCAGCGTGCATGGCGCTTAACCTGGGGTGTCGCCCGCAGTTTATGTTGGCGTGTTTCTTGGCACTGCCGCTGTTCTGGCGCGAGATAACGCGCGAGCGCCTGTTATTCTCGCGCGCGGGACTGGGTTCGACCCTTGCGGCGCTCGTTCCGTTCGTTGTGGTGTTTGCGCCGCTGTTTGCTTATAACTATGTGCGGTTTGGCTCGCTGCTTGACTTTGGCAGCTTCTACAACCTTACCGGCTTCGACATGATTGGTTACAACCAAAGTTGGCGCCTCACGCCGGTGCTGTTGTTCTACTACCTGATCCAGCCCTTCAACCTGTCTGGAAGTTTCCCGTTTGTGCAGGCGACCGACCTCACCTACCCCGTGAGCTGGGCGCCGTTCGAGCCCATGTACGGGGGGTATTTCTGGCTCGTGCCCTGCGCGCTTTTGGTGCTGGCTCTGCCCGTTGTGCGCCGCGAGTTGAAGCAGCGGAATTTGTGGGGAATCAGCCTGCTCATGCTGCTGTTCGCCGCCGTGGTGCTGGTAGCCGACGCGCGCACGGCTGGCATTACACAGCGCTACTTCAGCGACTTCGGCTGGTACCTCATGCTGGTGGCCGCCTTCGTACTGTTCTCCCTCCAAGCGCGCGCTGGCGAAAAGGAAGAGAAGGGAGCGCGCAACTACCGCATCCTGGTTGTTGTGCTGGCAGTGAGCCTTGGCATATCGGCCCTGGTAGGGCTGCTGTCGCTGTTCTCACCCGTCCACTACGCTTCCATTGCAGCCCTCAACCCCGCCCTCTACGACGCAGTCGCAGGCTTATTCGGCTAGCGAAGAGGCCATTCCCCCATACAACAATCGGCGCGGTCCGCAAGTTAAAGCGAGCCGCGCCGATTCTATTCATGTACAGTGGCGGGAAACCCTACAGAGCTTCTTTGTACTTCTCGAAGAAGGCGTCGGGGTCGGCCATCAACTCTTGGGCGATGCCCCAGTCGTAGTCGTTGAAGCTTTCATGACGCAGCATTCCCTCGGCTTCGGCCTGCTTGAACTCTTCGGCCCAGCGGCGCACAAACTCAAGGCGGCACTCCACGGCAATGCGGTTGTAGTTCCACCGGTACGTGTCCAGCTTCATGGCGTTGAGCAGCGGTGCAAACGTCGCGAAACGCTCGGGGTCTTCGCGCAGAAACGCCTCGGACGTGGCGTACTCGCCGCACACCTCAAACACCTTCGCCGCCGACTTCACCGACGAGCCGGCGTTGTCCACGCGGTAGTGCAAGTAGGCGGGCTTGAGCAGAGCCACCCGGCGTGCGGCAAACCACACGCGCTGCACAAACGACGTATCCTGAAACGACGCCCCCGGCGTCTCATTGAAGCGAATGCCCTCGTCAACCAGCATCTGGCGGCGGTAGAGCGCCGTCCAAATAATGGGCAGCACCTTCACCACGGCCTGCATCTCGCGCGGATCGAACACCTTCTTGTAGGGAAAGCCCGCGAACGGCTCCTGCGGGGCATCTTTGCCGTCGCAGAACTCGAAGTAGTTCGACTTCACAAGATCCAAGTCGTGGCGCGACGCGAACTTGTACAGCTGCTCGAACATCTCGGGCGAGGCGAAGTCGTCGGATTCCACAATGCCAAGGTAGCGCCCGCGCGCCGCGTCGAGCCCGCGGTTCATGCTGGCGCCGTAGCCCGAGTTCGGCTTATCCACAATGCGGAAGCGCTCGTCCGCTTCAGCATACGAGCGCAGAATGTCGAGCGAGCCGTCGGTCGACCCATCGTTGATGCAGATGAATTCAATCTCTTGCAGCGTCTGCGCCTTCAGGCTGTCCAGACACGCAGGCAAAAAGCGCTCCACGTTGTACACCGGCACGAGCACCGACACTGCCAGCTCGCCGGGTGCAAGCGGCTTCTTTCGCGCGAACAAACCCATAACCATCCTAACCGTCGAAGATGAAGCCCAAAACGGGGCATTTTGCCAATCGGCTTCCATGGATTATAATGCAAACCGCTTGCGTCGCGTACCACGCCGCCAAGCACTCTACCAAAACCAACCCACGCGCGAAAGCCCTCTATGAAACCTAACGTCTCCATAATCATTCCCATCTACAACGTGAAGCCGTTCCTTGAGCAGTGCCTGGAAAGTGTGCTGGCGCAGGACATGCCCGAGATTGAAGTCGTGTGTGTGGACGACGGCTCAACCGATGGCTCAAGCGACATCATCGACCGTTTCGCCGCACGCGATGAGCGCATTGTGGCCGTGCACAAGGAGAACGGCGGCTACGGCAAGGCCGTGAACAGGGGGCTCAAGCACGCCACGGCCGACTATATTGGCATCGTGGAGCCTGACGACTACGTGGATCCCACCATGTACCGCACGCTGTGGGAAGCTGCGCAGCGCCACGGGTGCCCTGACGTGGTGAAAGCCGCCTACTGGCGCGTGTGCGCTGCGGGCACCGAGGAAGAGCATATGCTGCCCGCAAACTACCTGCACTGTGTGAGCAAGGTGGACGAACCTTTCCAGCTGGCCGAGGATGCCGAGTTTCTGTTCCATCACCCGAGCATCTGGTCGGCCATCTATCGCCGGTCGTTTTTGGACGAGCACAACATCCGCATGCGCGAAATCCCGGGCGCTGGCTGGGCTGACAACCCCTTCCTCATGGAAACGCTCGCGGAGGCGCGCACGATTGTGTACGTGGACGAGCCGCTGTACTTCTACCGCGAGTTCAACGTGGGCTCGTCAAGCAACGTGAAGGACCCGTCCATCATTTATGGCCGCTGGCTTGACATGGACGACATCGTGAAGGCCCAGCACATCACGGCACCGCGCATCCTGGAAGGCCACTACAACCGCGGCTGCGCGTACCTGGAAATGCTGAACGACGACTTCGACGTGGAAGATCCCGAGATCAAGCGCAACATTAAAGCCATGGTGGCGCGCATCGACTACAACGCGGTGATTACCTCGCAGAAGATCCCACAGAACTACAAAGACGCCTACCAACGCCACGTAAGCGCCCCCGCCCGCCTCACCCACAAGATAGGCCGAGTGTTTAAGTAGACGCTCTTTTCCAGGCAACAAAACTGTGCGCCACCAGGCGCGCAGTTTTGTTATGGAACTCGTGCATTAAGTGTCTATCCGCGTACCTTGCGCAACACGTCTACTGCTTTGCGGGGTAGGAATGTTACGGTGCGGCCTACGCGGTAGCTTACTGAGCCGTAGAATTCGTCGATTTCGGCGCGCTGGCGGGCGTTGTCCTGCTCGAGGGCGCGAATACGACGCTGCAACTCGTCGATGCGGCGGAAGTTTTCCTCGCGCAGGTACTGGTCGGCCGGCTGCTCCAGCAGAAGCAGCGCGCGCTCGTAGTCGCGCGCCTCGTAGAACCAGCCGCGGTCGTACTTCTCAAGCTCCACCACCTCACGCAGCGCCTGTACCGCAAACGGCCCAAACGCAAGCACAGCCTCCTTCGCGCGCAGCGAGTCCATCCAACCAAAGAAGCTGGTCAGCACCGAATTCACAAACGACTTCTCCAGCCGCTCAAACTGCCCCGCACTCACCAAATCTTCCTTGAGGGCGCGATAGCTCTCCACCAAGGCAGCGGCCACCCGCGCGGCGCGCTCGGGCACGAGATGTGTGTGCGGCTGCATTTCCAGCAAATACCCGTTGATGGGACAAATGCTCGAAGCGCCCAGAAGCGCGCCCGCCACACTTTTCACGTCGGCCGGTGCCACGGGATGCGCCAGCAGATGCTCGCGACGGAACAGCTTATTGCGCGCGCTCAGCGACGAGAACGTGAACAGCCGCTCAGGCACCTCGCCCGGCGCAAACGTTTCGCGCTCGTCGGCCTGCCCCGTGCCCGTCGGGTCGGACAACATCTTGAGGTCGCGGCACATATCCTGCGTGCGCAGGTTGTGGAAGCCGTCGCGAATAGTCACCACATCCGCGCCCGTTTCCGCAGCGCGCTCGTGCATGAGTTGAAGTGCGTTCGGATCGTAGCGGTCGTTCAGATTCGCGAACAGCACATAGGCACCGCGTGCCTCGGCCACCGCGCGCGCGTAGAGCGACGCCGCATCCTCGCCCGCCTCGGCGCTTATCACGCGGGCACGGGCGTCATCCTGAGCGCACGTGCGCAGCGCGGCCGACATGCGCTCATCGAGCCCATCGTCCACGCAGAGCAACTCCACACGCTGCTCGAACTGGTTCGCCACCGACACGAAGCCCTCATCAATGCTGCCAGCACCCACGGCCGAGGCCACCACCGTAATGACGGGCTCCTCCTGCGCCACCGCGCGCGCCGAGCGAATGAACCCAAGGGCGCGCCCCGCGATTTCATCCACATCCCCACACGCATCCACCAGCTCGTGCTCGGCCAAAAAGTTCTCAAACGCTTCCGCAAACTGCACGCGGTCGTCGAAACTCATAAACTGCACGTCGTCGAACAGGAAGTTCCCCGCCCAGGTCAAAAGCTCGCCCTGGTGCCCGCGCAGAAAGCCGCGACGCTCCCACTCCCCCACCACGTACTGCACAATCTTGAAGTGCAGGTTCACCTTGCGCGTGCGGTCGGCGTAGAACGTGTCGATGGCCGACCCCTCGCGCTCGCAGCGATAGTGGTAGAAGCGGTCGGAGCAAAACGCCACGCACGACGCGTACGGGAACGTGCAGAACTGAAACGCGTTGTCCTCGCCCAGCTTCAACTCTTCGTTGAATCTCAGCTGGTGAATGTCAAGCAGCGGACGCGCGTACAGCTTGTTGCACATGAGCGGGAACGACCCCGTCTCCTGGAACAGCGCGCGCACCCCTTCGCTTTTGTACGAGATGTCGTGCGTATCGAAGCACCGGTCGATCCACGCCACACTGGGAAAGGTCTCGCCACCGAACACCACGATGTCGGCCTTTTCGCGCCGCGCCACGTTCACCAGCTTTTCGCAGGTGTTGGGCTCGATGAAGTCGTCGGAGTCCACGAACAAAATGTAGTCGCCGCGCGCGTTGTCCAGCCCCACGTTGCGCGCATGGGATACACCAGCGTTCTCCTGATGGATCACTCTCACGCGCGCGTCGCGGGACGCATAGTCATCCAACCGTGCACCCGAACCATCGCTTGAACCGTCGTCGATACACAACACCTCAATATCGGCCAGCGTCTGGCCCAGAATGCTGTCCAGGCATGCCTCCAGGTAGCGTTCCGTGTTGTACACGGGAACAATGACGGTGACGCTCGGGGCGCTCTGCTGCGTTTGATCGGTGGTTTCGGCCATATGAGCTTCCTGCCTTCCTGCGGCTTATTCGGTTTCCTTCGATTCCCCTGGTTGCTTATGTGATAACACAGTCCGTTGCACAAGGCGCGGAATATAGCACAGCGCTTGACCCACTTTTTGCTCGGCGGCGTTCATGTGCTCGTTGAACGTTGCCTGCAATGTCTCGTAGTTCTCATGCGAGACGGCCAACTCATCGCGCACCGACGCAAGCTCTTCCCGCAGAGCATCGGACACGCGGGCAGCGTCGTCAAGTTCGTGCTCAAAGTGTTTTCGCTGCGCTTGTTTGTCGTAATATTCCACCGCTGCGCGATAGCTGTTCACGTCGCGCTCTTCGGCAGCCTCGGAAAACAGCCGGAACGCGTAATCAGCCGGATTGAGCTCCTGCACATCGTGCAGAAATTCCTTGTAGCCCTCTTCCAGAAACACGGACTCGTCGGCGTCGAGAAGGCCCAGATCGCGCAAGCCCCCCTCATCCACCAGGGCGCGGCGCACCGCAGAGAAGCCCTCGAAGGTGCGCAGCGTATGCAAATTGTAGCGGCATCCGTCCACCGCCCAGTTGGCGTAGGCAACAAATAAATCGTCGAAGAGGCCTTGCGCTTCCAAGAAGGCCTTGAGGTTTTTGAACGCCACCAAAAAGTCGAGCGGGTGCTTGTCCTTGCCCGCCATCACGTTGCCGCCGGTACCTTCGCGGTGGTAGACAAGCGCCTCGTCCACGCACGTGATGCGCTCGGCCAACACCAGCGCCGGCGCGGAGAACATGAGGTCTTCGGTCAGGTGAATGTCTTCCTGGTAGCGCAGGTTGTGCGCTCGCACAAACGACGTTTTCATCACCTTGTTCCAGGGGTAGTTCCCGAACGCGCGGAACAGCCACGACGGGTTGTCGCGCCACGAGAACACGTCTTCGGGGTAGCGGTCGCGCAGCACACACCACCACGCGCGCAGCGGCACACCCACGCGCTGGTCGAACTGGTTGAAGGGCAGCACCACAATGTCGGCGTCGACGGACTCAAGCTGCGCCACGGCCACTTCCAAAAGCCGCGTGTCCACGTAGTCGTCACAGTCGAGGAAGTAGAGGTAGCGCCCGCGCGCCCGGTCGATGCCAACATTGCGCGCCGCGCCCGGGCCCTTGTTCTCCTGCCGGATAACCACAAAGCGCTCGTCGCGTGCAGCGTAGGTGTCAAGCAGGCTGGCCGAGGAATCGGTAGAGCCGTCATCCACGCACACAATTTCGATGGCGTGCAGCGTCTGTTTAGCCAGGCTATCGAGGCATTCTGCCAGGTAAGCTTCGGCGTTATACACGGGAACCACAACACTAACCAGCGGTGCATCTGACGACATGTCCGTCCTTGTCTTTCGAGTCCTGCAAAAAGCCGCCACGCGGCTCTGTGCATAGTGTACCGCACAAACCCCAAACCCTCAGTTTCTTCAACAGGATAAGAAAAGGTGCCTTGAGGGAAAGCGGCGGAAGGTGTGGTGGCAAATGCCTCGTAGGAAATTCGGTTGAAGTTTCACAAAAATCACTCTTGCCAAGAGGCGCGTGCTTTGCAATAATGTTCGGGCTGCGCTCCGCAGGGAGCAACGCCTTCGTCCCCATAGTCTAGAGGTCAGGACGCGGCCCTTTCAAGGCTGAGACACGAGTTCGATTCTCGTTGGGGGCACCACACTTTACATCCCCGGTTGCTTAGGCAGGCGGGGATGTTTTCGTTTTCGCGGGAAGTAGGCTGGGAAGTTGGGACACCACCACGCCGGCGAGAATAATGATAACACCGGCGGCTTGGAGGGCATCCACGGGCTCGCCGAGGGCGAACACCGAGATGAGAATGCCACAGGGTAGCTCAGACGACGCCATAATGGTGGACAGGCCGCACGGAAGATGCGGCGTACCAATGCCGAACAGTACCACGGGTATCAGCAGCCCAAATGCGCCCAGGATGAGGCCATACTTCCAGATACCCGCCTGCAGCGCGCCGCTTACGAAGTATGTTGGGCACACGGCGAAACCGAGGACGCACGCGCCCAGGCACACGATGAGACCGCGCTGGATAGGCGGCAGGCCCACGCCGATGCGGCCCGACAGAAACATGAAGAGCGCCGTGCTGACCGCGGACAAAAGCCCGCACACCACGCCGAGCGGGTCCACGTCGGCAAGCGTCTCGGAGAAAAGGCCGCTCGCGAGAAGCGTGCCACCTAAGATGATAACGGCCGCTGCCAGCTCAGCGCGGTGGGGGCGTCGGCGGGTCACCGCAATTTGTATGACCACACCAATCCAGGTGAACTGGAATAACAGAGTGATGGCGACAGCCACGGGAAGCTTCGTCAACGCGAAATTGTACAGCACGCAGGTGGTGCACGTAGTGAGCCCTAGTCCCATGAGTTTGGCAATCTGTATCGGCGCAAGCCGCACGGGCCGCTTACCTCGAAGCATCTGTATCGCAAGAACCACAGCAAACAAAAGCGCCCCGAACAAGGGTTGACTGGCGACAATCTGCGTCCAACCGAAGCCGTCCATGAGGGCAAACTTCACGGTGGTAGCCATGACGCCGTAACTGGCCCCGCCCGCAAACACGAGCGCTGAATATGTGAGGGTGTTTTTTCGCATGGGGTTCATTCTAGCGCAACAGTGCCGAAGCGGCGCACGAACGACATGTCTCCAGCAGCCGCATGAGCCTCTTGGAGGCAAAACGTAACTTAAAGATTACATTTTTTGCCGTTTGACCGGCACTTTTGTTGTGAATAACATTTCAGTGTGACATGAAATACGTGCCCAGTCACTACTTATTCTAAGTAAAAAGATAAGCTATGATGTATTTGCAAGGTGGATAGGGAGATGAGGGAGCTTGCGTCCAAGCAGGACAAGAACTTCCTATCCGTCTTGCCGTTCATTTAATTGAACGGCAAGACGACTGAGTGTCGCGTGAACACGGATCGCACTACATATCGCTGAAACGTCAGATATGAGCGTCAAAGGCGAACTCTCAACGGCCTTCGTGGTCGGCTTTCGTTCCCAGATAGGTTTTCACCATGTGCAGCGTGTTGGCTGGCCCTGTGTTTTTGAGCGTGTACCAGCCCTCGCGCACCAAACTTCTCACGTAGGGCAGCTTCGGGAAGTCACGCTCAGGCTTGCCGGTGAGTAACAAATACAAGCGCTTATAACCAGGCGAAATATTGTCATCGGTGAGCACTAATTCCTCGTTCATGCGCGCCATCATGCCGCGCGCCGCCTCGCGCACGCCCGGGCAGTCAAGGCCCACCGTCTCCAAGATGCCGCCCAGGTAGGTAAAGCCGCGGCTGTTGTGGGCTTTCCACACACGCTCGTCGCGCACACCAAGAGTATCCAGCGCGTTCGCCATTTCCTGCCAGCGCTCGATGGGCAGAAGCGGATTCGCCTTATGGAAGGCGAGCGTCTTTTCCTCGGTTTCCTCGCGGTAGCAGTAGAACGGCTCGTCGAGGTAAGCAATGGCGTCGGTCTGGCACAGCGTCTCGATGAGGAACGGGTTGTCGGCCCAACCGGAGCCGGGATACTCGCGAAAGCGGATGCCCTTTTCGCGCAGAAAATCCGCGCGGTACACGGCCGACCAGATGGAAGGATGGTGGCACAGAAGGTGCGCCGCCTCGCCGATGGAAAACGGCTGGCGATGAGGGCGAATGCGACTATGGTAGCTGCAATGAAGCTTGCGCTGCTGCGGCGTGTCGGGATTGATGATACGCCAATAGGGCGTCTTTATGATATCGACGGACGCATCGAGCGTCTGCGCGAAGGCCAGCATGCGCTCGTACATGGCGGGTTCAATCCAGTCGTCGGGTTCCAGAATGGCAATCCACGTGCCACGCGCCTCGTCCATACCACGGTTGCACGTGGCCCCGTAGCCCTGATTCCCCTTGTCAATGACGCGAATGCGCGGGTCTTTGGCCGCGTGCGCCTGCATAATTTCCAGGGAGCGATCCTTGCTGCCGTCGTTTAAGCAGATGATTTCAATGTCTTTGAGCGTTTGCGCACAAATGCTTTCAAGAGCCTGATCAAGGTAGGGTTCTGCGCCGTACACGGGGACGACGACGGAGAGGATGGGCGGGTTTACCATGCGTACTTCTTCGCTTCCTGTCGCGATCTCGTTCAAGCGCCCATAATACCACAAGGCCTGAGACTACCGCTCATTGGCAAAAGAGCCCCGAGAGTCCCCTTCCCCCGTGGGTTCCGCCTCAGGCAGAGGCACGACGGGCCTCGCCTGGAAGTCGTCACCATCAAAACCGCATCCGGAACGTGGGGAAAAGTTTCCGCTTGAAGGGCAGTTGAGGTATGATGAAGGGTATGGAACACGACGATACGGCAGCCTTGTATACTTCTGACGCACGCCCAGACGGGTCGACCCACGTGCAGGCACTGGCGACGCGCAAGGACGGCGCGTCGGTTGATTTGACGGCTGCGCCCGTCGACGAAGACGCGGCTACCCTCCCTGATGAAGAGGCGGCTATCCCTGCTGACCAGGACGTAGCCACACCGCTGCGGCCGCGGGTTATTGTGATGCATGCTTCGGTGGGCTCGGGGCATCGCAGTGCGGCGCTGGCCATTGCCCAGGCCTTCGAACTGCTGCGCGACGAAGCGGCGGCGCGGCGCGCTGCGGGCGCGGCCAACTACGACGGCGCGGCAAGCGCCCTGCCCCCCATTCCCGAGGACTACGAGGTAGAAGTGCTCGACGTGCTTGACTGGGGGCGCATCAAGTTCGACGGCGACCATGCCGCCTCGCTCTTCACGGGTGCCACGCGTCCCATCTATGACCTCACCTGGCGCTATACGCTCACCGGTCGCCTTCTGTGGGCCGGCGGCTCGGTGTGGTCGCGCATCATGTTCCCCGCGTTTACTGAACACGTACGCAAAACGCGCCCGTTCGCCGTGGTGTGCACACACATCACGGCCGCCAACGTGGCGGTGGGTGCGCGCATGCTGTCCGGCGTGGAGTTCCCCATTGTGTGCGTGCCCACCGACTACGAAACCGAGGGCCTCTGGCCCCATCGTGGCGCCGATGTGTTCTGCGTGGCGAACGAATCGATGGCTGAAACTCTGCGCGCGCGCAAGCTGCCCGAGGAACGTATTCACATCACGGGCATTCCCACACGCGAAGACTTCCGCCGCCCCTATGACCAGCGCGAAACGCGCGAGCGGTGGGGGCTGCCGCAGGACAAAACCGTCGCGCTTGCGCTGGCTGGCGCTCACCTGCCGCGCCCCTACGTGCACTTTCGCGAGGCGCTGGACAAGCTCTTACCCTACGTGCACCGCTTCCAAGGCTTACACCTGGTGCTCATAGCCGGACGCGACGAAACCTACGCGCGTCACCTGCGCCAAGCGGTGGACGATCTGGGGCTTTCCAACGTCACAATACTCGACTACGTGGAGGACATGGCCGCGCTCATGGCGGCAAGCGACCTCGTCATCTGTAAGTCGGGCGGCCTCGTGGTGACGGAGTGCCTCTGCGCGCAGGTGCCCATGATTCTGCTCGGCCGCGCCTATGGCCAGGAGAAAGTGAACGTACGCATGCTCACGGCACTGGGCGCCGCCATGCATGTCACCACGGCGCGCGAGCTGCTGGACGCGCTGCGCCACATTGAGAAGAACCCGGAGAGCATCCGCTCTATGCTCATCAACGGCTCCTTTTTGCGCCATCCCGACGCGGCGCGCGATGTCGCCCATGCGACGTTTGAAGCCGCCCAGCACCCGAAAAGCCCCGATGACCCCTTGCGCAAGAAACACTTCCTGCGCTTCTACTGGGGCGGCAAGCCCGCCCACACACGCTAACGAACCGGGTGGCGCTCGAAGGCGCATGCCCCCTGCTCATCGAAAGGAACGAACCGCACCTATGACCGACTTCACCGAACTGGGCCTCTCGCAAAAGACCCTCGACGCCGTTGCGCGCCTGGGCTACGAGGCCCCTACCCCCGTGCAGGAGCAGGCCATTCCGCTGGTACTGGAAGGCCGCGACCTCATTGCCGCCGCCAAAACGGGCACGGGCAAAACAGCTGCTTTCTCACTGCCCGCGCTGGATGGGCTCGAGCACGCCAAGGGTGGCCAGGGTCCGCTCATGTTAGTGGTTACCCCCACGCGTGAGCTGGCACAACAGATTGGCGAGGTGTGTTCTTCCATTGCCGTATCCACGCACCACCGCATTGCCACCGTGGTGGGCGGGCTGTCCTACGAGCCGCAAATCAGCAAGCTCAAGCGCGGCGTGGATGTGCTCATTGCCACGCCGGGGCGCCTCGTGGACCTCATGGAGCAGGGTGCCGTGCGTTTGGGGGATGTGGAAGTGCTCGTGCTGGACGAGGCCGACCGCATGCTTGACATGGGCTTTCTGCCGTCCATGCGAAAGATCATTGGCGCCACACCCGACACCCGCCAAACGCTGCTATTGTCGGCCACCATCGACCGCTCTATCATGAACAGCGTGGGGAAACTGCTGCATGACCCCGCACTGGTGGAAATTGCCCACAAGGGCGAAACGGCCGACACGGTGGAGCAGTTCATTGTGCGCACCCCGCAAACACTGAAGCCTGCCCTGCTCAAGGCCGTGCTGGCGGAGAAGGGGGCGCGGCGCGTCATCGTGTTCACGCGCACCCGCAGCCGCGCCGATGCCACGTGTCGCCGTTTGAAGAAGGTGGGCTACACGGCTGAGGCCATTCACTCCGACCGCTCACAGAACCAGCGGCGACGCGCACTCGACAACTTCGCCGACGGCACCACCGACGTGTTAGTGGCCACCGACGTGTTGGCTCGCGGCATCGACGTGGAGTGCGTCGACCACGTGATCAACTACGACTTGCCCACGGTGCCTGAGGATTACGTGCACCGCATCGGCCGCACAGGCCGCGCTGGCGAGGAAGGCTGGGCCATTTCGTTTGTGAGCCCCGAGACCGAAGAGGCGCTGCGTGACATTCAGAAACTGGTCAAGCGCGAGATTCCCGAGATGGAGATAGCCTCGTTTGACGAGCAGGCCGCTCTTGCCGAGTCCGCCGCACATGCCACGCGCAAGGCAGCACGCACCGACCCCGACATCGCCCAGGCCGCTCGTGAGCTGGCCCGTCGCGAGCGCCGCAAGGAGAAGGCGCGCGAAGCGACCGCTGAGGGTACGCCCGCGAAGGGGCCGCAGCAGGGAGCAAAGAAGCGCACGGGTAAGAAGCCCGTTGGCGTATCCGGCGCGCAACCGAACCGCCAGCGCCCCGCCCAGCAAAACGCCAAGCGGAAGCCTTCGCAGGGCAGCACCCAGCCTAAGCCGAAACAAGCCTCTCCCAAAAAACCCACGTCCGGCGGCCCCGATCTACGCCCCGGCCGCGCCCACCGCGCCGCCGTTGCCAAACAGCGGGGAAAGAGGCGCTAGAGTCCGACACAAGAACGCCCGTCACTCGACGGGCGTTCTTACTACAATGTAACGCGATGAGCGAATCTTAGCCCAAAGGGTCTTTGTTTTGGTTGGCGGCTACGCGGACGAGGCGGTTGGCTAACCATACGCAGCCGGCCAGTACTACCAGGGCACTGCCGGTGAGGAGCCATTCGCCTTGCAACAGTTCGGCCAACAGGAAAAACGCCGCGGCGGCGGCTACGAAAATCAGCACCACTACCCCTACGGCCACAAGGGCAGTTCCCGCAATGCGGGCGCCACGACCCTCTTCGTGTTCTGCCGCTTTTGGTTCCTCTTCTGCCATGGTGGTACCAGCCCTTCCCTGCGTATGTGTGTTGTGAACCATCATGGTACGCTCTTTGTGGCCACCACGTCCACGCCGGTGCCGCATACGTCGGCGATGACGACCGCACCCTCCGCGACCGGTGCTTCCACCTGCGCCGATAGGCACGCCGCAAGCACCTCAGCCACGCGCTCTTTCGGCACGGGGCGCGGGTCTTCACGCTGAGCGGCTCCAGGCATCCCACTGCACACACAACTGCGGTCACCATGCGCTCGGGCGCGGTGGCCTCGCGCACGGCGTAGGCGGCACCACGCGCGCACGTGTTGCCGCTCACGTCCGCCACCTCGCCTCGCTCGTTAAACGACACTTCCAAGAGGCACCCCAAGGGACAGCAAATGCAGGTGAACGACGCAATTTCGGTGGCTACTTGCACGGCGCGTCACCTCCTTGTGGTGTGGGGCGCGGCGTATCGGGCGTACCTTCCACACGCACGCGCACGGACGCGAAGCCTGCCACCTCGGCACCCGTGAGAGGAATCTGAATCATTTCAGCGGGCACGGCCACCATGGTCTTTGCCTTCTTTATCAGGTGCACCGCGCCGCTTGCGTTCGTTCCTTCCACAATGAAGCGCGGGGTTCGCAGCGGCTTTGAGACGCGCAGCGAGAGCGTGATGCGCTCGGTTGCGTCGGTTGCGGAGTTAAGCCGTTGGGGCACGACGTAGCGCACACCCTCTCCAGCGCTTACCGGCACGCTGCCCTGTGCGACAGCCCCTTCCCCGGCCGCAAGGCGGCGGGCATAGGCGGCCGCAGTGGCTCCGGCGAGGTCACCTTCTGCTGAGGCATGGTCAGCCAAGTCGTGCACGTGCAGCGCGTTTCCGCAGGCGAACAGCCCGGGCACGTCGGTCGCGAGGCGATTGTCCACCACCGTGCCGCCGGTCACCCTGTCGAGCATGGCACCAGCCGTAGTGGCTATCTCGTTTTCGGGTACGAGCCCTATCGACAAAAGCAGCGTGTCACACGGCACGCGGCGCTCGGTGCCGGGAAGGGGCGTGAGCGTTGCGGGATCCACCTGCGCCACATAGACTGCCTCCAGACGGCCCGCGCCCTCCAGACGCACGACCGTGGTGCTGAGGTGTAGCGGAATGTTGAAGTCGTCGAGGCACTGCACGATGTTACGGCGCAGGCCAGAGGGCCTATCGAGCAGCTCGTAGACGCCCTCTACCTCCGCGCCCTGCGAGGCCATGCGGCGCGCCATGATAAGCCCGATGTCGCCCGAACCCAACACGACAGCGCACCGCCCCGGCAAGCACCCTTGCAGGTTCATGAAGTTCTGCGCGCTGCCGGCCGAGAACACACCCGCAGGACGGCTCCCCGCCACGTTGAGCGCGCCGAGGCCCCGCTCGCGCGAACCGGTGGCCAGCACAACGGCGCGCGCGTGCAGCGTACGCATGCCCGCGCGGCCAGACGTATGCACGGCAAGCTCCCCCTCCGCAGCGCGTGTGGCATCAAGGGACAACACCGAAGCGTCCGCCAGCACCTCAACCGCGGCCGGCAACGCCGCAATCTCGCGTGAAGCGTATTCGGGCCCCGCCAGTTCTTCGCCGAATCGGTGCAGGCCAAAGCCCACGTGTACGCACTGCTTGAGGATACCGCCCTGTCGCGCCTCGCGATCAACCAACAGCACGCGCTCGGCACCACCCGCCACCGCCGCGCGCGCCGCCGCGAGACCGGCCGCGCCACCACCCACCACCACAACGTCGTAGGGGCATTCCGGGGCGGCACTTCCCGCCGTCGCGTCTGCGGCACGCACCGCAGCCTCGGCGCGCGCAGCCTCGGCCTGAGCAAGGCTGGCGTAGTCCGGGCGCGCCGTTGCTGTGAGCGGCGAGCCTGGCAGACGTTTGTCCAGCTTATCGGGCGCAACCCCCGTCTCGCGCGCCACAATTTTCGCCACCTCGGGCGAGCAGAAGCCGCCGTGGCAGCGACCCATGGTCGCGCGTGTGTGCCATTTGAGCGTGTCGAGCGAAAGTACCGGCACGGGCGCGTGCAGCGCCGCCACCACCTCGGCTTCCGTCACCTCGCAGCAGCGGCACACCACATGGCCCGCCCGCGGGTCAGCCGCGACAGCACGGGTGCGTTCATGCTCGCTCATCAGGTGAAACGGCTTCGTTTGCGGCCGATAAGGGTTAAAGTTCGCACGAGGACGCGCGCCCAAAATGTCCGCCACCTCACGCGCAAGAGCCACCGCCACTGCGGGCGCCGACGTAAGCCCCGGCGAGTCGAAGCACGCCACGTTGAAGAACCCGGGCGCGTCGTCGGGCTGACCAATAACAAAGTCGCCCTCGGTTCCCGTCGCACGCACGCCCGCAAAGTTCGCAATGATGCCGCGCGGCGTCAGGCCAGGCCAGGTGCGCCGCCCCGCGTCAAGCACCGCCGACAAGCCCTCGGCCGTCGTGGACGCGTCATCCTTGTCCGGCTGCTCAACGGCGGTCGGCCCCACCAGCAGGTTGCCGTGCACCGTAGGGGTGACGAGCACACCCTTCCCCACCTTTGAGGGCGCCTGGAACAGCGTATGGGAAAACGTCGTGCCGAAGTCCGTGTCAAACAAGCAGTACTCGCCGCGGCGCGGTACGATGCGCAGCGTGTGCGCGCTCACCTGGTTGTTCAGCTCGTCGGCATGTACACCCGCCGCGTTCACCACTGCGCGCGCCGCAAACCGCGCGCCCGAAGCCGTCTCCACCACATAGCGCGCCCCGCCACCGCGCGCGTCGGCCGCACCGCCCTCACCACCAGCACCTTCCCCACGCGCAACGCGTTCAACCCGTTCGTTAAAAAACACCTGCGCCCCGTGCTGAACCGCCTGCTCCAGACTAAACAGCGCCACCTCGTACGGGTCGCAGATAGCGGCTGTGTCGGCCAGAAGCGCCCCGCACGCCTCCCCCGCCGCTGGCTCCAGCGCCCGCACCTCGGCACCCGTCAGCACGCGCAGGCCTTCCACGCCGTTGCGCTTACCACGCTCGGCAAGCGCCCACACGGCTTCAAGCTCTTCCTCCGTGAATGCCAGCACCAGCGAGCCGTTGCGCTGATACGTAAATCCCAGCTCATCGGCCCACGTGGGAAACAGCCGCGAGCCCGCCAGGTTAAAGCACGCCTTCAGTGTGCCGGGCTCAGGATCATAGCCTGCGTGCACGATGCCGGAATTCGCACGCGTTGCCCCACACGCCACATCGTTGCCGGCTTCCAGCACCGCCACGCTCAGTTCAAAGCGGGAAAGTTCGCGCGCACACGCAGCTCCGACCACGCCAGCGCCCACCACAACCACGTCATAATATGGTTCATTTTGAGTGTCCATGTCGTTCAGCTTACTATTTTTCCCCGCTGGGCGAAAGGGTGGGCGCGAAATCGGGGCATCGCGGTATCGTATGAGGAACGAATTAGGCGAAAGGGAGCTTATGAGAATTGCGGTGGCAAGCACCGGCTTGGAGGTAGCGCCTCGCTTTAGCCAGTGTACCAGCTACATGTGTTATACGGTGAGCCGCGGCGTTATTGTTGAATGTCAGAATATGCCCAAACCCGCCGTGTCGGGTGCCAAGTTGGTGTCGCTTTTGAGCGAGATTGGCGTCGACGTGCTTATTGTGGGAACCATTGAGTACGACATTGCGAATTTGTTCTGCCACGCGGGGGTTGAAGTGATTGCCGGTGCGTCGGGCAGTGCACGCGAAGTGGCGCAGGGCTACCTCACCCGTACGCTCACCGGGGTTGATGAGCTGTGCCATCTGGACGACTGGGATCGTGAGGACGAACCAGAGCACAACTTAGCAGAAGCGTAAATGGCGCCCCTGCGGCGCCTCTCACCCCTTGTGCGCCCCGTCGTTACCGTTTCGTGACAGAGCGCTGGGATACTGTCCCTTTCGCGAACGATTGACGGAAAGGCGGACTTCCCGTGGCGCACATTCTTGTCGCTGAAGACGAAGCACCTATCAACGACCTTATCTGTCGCAACCTTCAACTTGTCGGACACAGCACCGCCTCCGCCTTCGATGGCGCCGAGGCCCTTACCTGCGCGCAGGGCGGCAGCTTTGATCTGGCGCTCATTGACGTGATGATGCCCGTCCTGGACGGCTTTGAGGTGAAGCGCCAGCTGGACGACGACCTTCCTGTCATATTTGTTACCGCGCGCAGTGACCTGTCGAGCCGCCTTGATGGCCTCAATTTAGGGGCGGACGATTACGTGGTGAAACCCTTCGAAACGCTAGAGTTGCTGGCCCGAGTGGAAGCAGTGCTGCGCCGCACGAACCGCCAGCAGCGCGTCTTCGAGCACGCCGGGGTGCGCGTTGATTTCGACACTCACCAAGTGTTTCGCAACGGCGAAGAAGTGTGTCTGGCACCGAAGGAGTTCGAGTTGTTGGACACGCTTGTGGTGAACCGCAACCTGGCGCTTTCGCGCGAGCGGCTGCTGGAGCTGGTGTGGGGCTTTGACTTTGTGGGCGAAACGCGCACGGTGGACATGCACGTGCTGCGGCTGCGCAAGAAGCTGGGCTGGGAGGATGTGATCCAGACGGTGCGTAAGGTGGGGTATCGCTTGAGCACGCGCACGGGGGCAGCTGCGGCGGCGGGGCGTGGCGGCCATGCGTAACCTGCGCTTTTGGCAAAAGACCTATCTGCTCACGCTGGCGGTGGCACTGGTGGCACTCTGCGGCGGACTGGCCTTTATCGGCTGGCAAACCCAGCAACAAATGCTGGAAGCACAGGTAGAAAAAACGAGGGGTGAGCAGGCCTTCGTGGCCCAAAGTCTTGTGCGGGACCTGGAGGTGGCGCACTCCGGGACCGGTGCCGCGCTGCGCGAGGCGGCGCTCGCCCGCTCCTACGGCGACTACTACGCGCGCGACGGCGCGTATCTGGAAGTGACGCGCGCGGGCGTAGTGCTGTTTTCGAATTTGCCGGGCGAGCCTGAGGCGCAGTTCAGCGTGCAGCCCGGCGAAGACCTGCAAACGTGGATGCGAACGAGCCTCGGCGACACGCACGTTGTGATAGTGAAGAGTGCACTGCCCGACGAGTTTGCGACCTATGAATTGTCGTACGCGCGCTCGCTCGAGCCGCTGCGTGCCACCTGGGAGCAGATGCGCCTGACGCTGGTTGTAGGGTGCGCCGCCGTGGCCCTGGTGCTGGCCGTGGGGCTATTCTTCGTACTGCGCAGCCTGTCGCGTCCCCTGGAACGTTTAGCGCACACGGCTGATACGTTTGCCGCGGGCGAGAGGTCGGTGCGCTCCGCTGAGGCGGGAAACGACGAGATAGGCACGCTGTCGACCAGCTTCAACGCCATGGCGGACGCGGCTGAGGCCGACATCAACGAGATCAGCCGCATCGCCGAAGCGAACGCACGCATGGCCGCCAGCCTCTCGCACGAGATTCGCACGCCTCTCACCGCCGTGCGCGGCTACGCCGAATATCTGCGACTGGCCGACGCAACCGAGGATGAGCGCGACTCCGCGCTGCGCTACGTGGTGGAGGAAAGCGAGCGCTTGCAGAGCATCGCGCAACGCATGCTGCAACTGTTTTCGCTGGAGGCGGACGAAATAGAACGGGTGCCGGTCGACCTGTCCGAGGTGGCTCGGAGAGCGCTGCGCACCGCCGAAGCCGCCGCCCGCGAACGCGGCGTGGAGGTGTGTGCCGTACGCCTTGATGCCGCCTGCGTTGCGGGGGACGAAGTGTTGCTAGAAAGCCTGGTCACGAACTTGTTGTCAAACGCCGTGGCCGCGTGCGAGGCGAGTGGCATCGTGCAGGTATCGGTGATCGCTGAAGGTTCGCGCGTGACGCTTTCCGTGTCCGACACCGGACGCGGGCTTGCCCCCGAAGAGCTTGAGCGTTTGGGTGAGCCCTTCTACCGCCCCGACAAGGCCCGCAGCCGCGCCCACGGCGGTGCCGGTTTAGGGGTGGCGCTGTGCGTGCGCATTGCACAGGCCCATGGCGCAACGCTGTCGTTCCGCTCGCAGGAAGGTGAGGGAACCGTGGCCGAGGCGGAATTTACCGTTTCGTAACACACCGGTATTCAGGCGATGACCACCGCGCGCGACTATAGAGGCACACCGAGCGCACGAAGCGCCGGGACCCCTCGAAAGGAGAACGACATGGTTATGACCACGAAAGCGAAGGCACGCGCGAGCGGCACCCTCATCACTATTGGTATTGCCGCGTGTTTGGTGACGGTGGGATCCGCCGGGTTGGGATCGTACATTGCGCTGGCGGGCGAAGACGGCGCGGGCGTGGTGGAAAGCGCCTCCGTGCAGAGCGCTTCGGCCGCCGTGACCGACGAGGTGCAGGCCCCCGAAGGTCTCACCGTGAAGGTGGATGACCGCGGCATCGCGCTTCCCGAAGGCAATGTGTCGGCGCAGTACGCCGTTGCCGCTGCCGCCGAGGTGGCCGAACGCGCCTACGACCACCCGGCAACGGGCCGTGCCCAGGCGGTGCTTCGCAACAGCGAGACAACCACGGCCCCTGAAGCAGACTACATTCACGGCCTATTTTGGGATGTGCTTCTTGAAGTGGATGGCGGCTCCGTATCAGCCACTATCGTAGCTGATGGCGGCGCCGTAGCAAGTTCCAACTTCGACCCCTACGAAGGCAGCTGGCAGGCATTTGATGATTGGAACGATGAGACTGGTGAAGGTCCCAACTTTGGCACCGAGGCTGAACTTATCGCCTTCCGAAAAGAAGTACATGAGAAGTACGGCGAGGATTACGGCAAGCCTTTGATGAGCGAAGAGGAAATCGCGAAATTTCGCGAGATGAAGCGAAACGCCGCTATAGAATTTGCCGCAGGGTTCGCTAACGAACCTCACGCAGCACGCGCAGTTGAACTGGTTAATGAACGCAATCTCGGCAACGGCGCAACGGCCGTCTCGGCCACCATCGTCACCACAGGTGGCAGTGGCCCCGTTGACGAGGAAATTCAGACTAAGTACTACATCGATGTCACCTTGGACAACGGCACCCACCTGTTCGTGCAACTCGGCCAAGATGACCAAGCTCTCTACGGCTACGAAACCTGCCCCACCGACTGGCTCACCAGCATGTACGGCTAAGCTTCCAACTTCGTAAACTTCCCTCCCCGCACAACAAAGGCCCCGCTCACGCGGGGCCTTACGCATAGGTAGAACCAAAGTCAGCGAGAGGCGCTGAGGTGCCCGAAATCGCCCCGTTTCGCGGCCGAGCGTGCTTCGCACGTGAGGGTAAGCGAAAAAGGGGCGAGATTGGGTGCCTCAGCGCCTCGCAGCATCGAGCAGTTTCGTCGTTCGTAGAACGACGAAACTAAAGAGCCTTCTTCGCCACTTCCACCACGGCGGCGAACGCGGCGGGGTCGTTCACGGCCATGTCGGAGAGCACCTTGCGATCCAGCTGCACGCCGGCCTTCTTCAGGCCGTTCATGAACACGGAATAGCTCAGGCCGTTGATGCGGGCAGCTGCGTTGATGCGGGTGATCCACAGACGACGGATGTCGCGCTTCTTGTTGCGACGGTCGCGGTACATGTACTGCAGCGAGTGCTGCACCTGTTCCTTCGCAGCGCGATAGGAGCGGGACTTCGCACCGTAGTAACCCTTGGCGCGGTTGAGAACGGTACGACGCTTCTTGTGGGCGTTAACTGCACGCTTAACACGAGGCATTGAGTATCACTCCTTTTCGACTTAGCGAAGGCCGAGGTTGCGGGCGACGACCTTCTGGTCGGCCGTGGCGATCTCGGTTTCGTGGCGGAAATTACGCTTGCGCTTCTGGCTCTTCTTGGTCATGATGTGGCTCTTGAAAGCCTTGGAGCGCATGATCTTGCCGGAACCGGTGACGCGGAAACGCTTCGCGGTGCCGCGGTGGGTCTTCATCTTAGGCATTACTCGTCCTTCCCTTCTGCTTCCTTTTTCTCGGTTTCCTTTTTCTTCTTCGCCGCAACCGCAGAGGGCAGAGGGGCGATGAGCATGTGCATGTTGCGGCCTTCCATCTTGGGCTGGCTCTCGATGACGGCCATTTCCTTCAGGTCGTCGGCGAGGCGCTCCAGGATGGTGAGGCCCTGTTCCGGGTGCGCCATTTCGCGGCCGCGGAACATGATGGTGATCTTCACCTTGTTGCCATCGTCGAGGAAGCGCAGGACGTGCTTCTTCTTCGTGGTGTAGTCGCCGATGTCAATTTTCGGGCGGAACTTCATTTCTTTGGTTTCGATCTTGCTTTGGTTCTTGCGCGCCTGCTTGGCTTTGATGGCCTGATCGTACTTGAATTTGCCGTAGTCCATAATGCGGCAGACGGGCGGTTCGGCCATCGGCGCGATCTCCACCAGGTCAAGTCCCTGGTTGTCGGCGATCCGCTGGGCTTCCGCCGTGGCGTAAATGCCCAGTTGCTCGCCATCGAATCCGATGAGACGGCATTCGCGGACGGTAATTTCTTCGTTGAGCCGGGGCTCCTGAGCAGCTATCGCGCTCACCTCCTAATCTTTCGCGCTTGCGCGCTTCACTAAAAAACCCGCCGCCTCGGGAGGCGACGGGTTCGCAATCGTGTGGCGAGGCGTGAACCTCGGTATGCGAGCGACCCATCAGCAGCCGAAGCGCCGAATCAGGTGGAGGGTTTCCCCTCGCTTGAATAAACAGCCTGCCTATTGTAGCACGTGGAAACTTTCGCGCAAGAGGGTATTTTGCCATCCCTCGGGAAAACCCGTCAGTTCGGCGACACATAACAGAGGGCGCGCGGGCTTTTGTTATACTGCGACTACCAGATGCCCGAGTCCCTGCGCTGCGCGCGCCGCGTGTGCGCCTGCGAACAGGGCCGCCTTGTACGACGGAAAGGACACCTCATGAACCGCGTTTCCCGCCTGCTCATGCTTGCCGTCGCTTGGATTGCCTGCATCCTTGGCTGCATTGGGGTATTCGTGCCAGTACTGCCCACCACTCCCCTGCTGTTGCTGGCGACGTTTCTGTTCGCGAAATCATCGCCGCGCTGCCATGCGTGGATCGTGAGCACGAAGGTGTACCGCACCTACGTGGCTGCGTTCAAGGAAGCCGGCGGCATTCCGCTGGGCACGAAGGTGCGCATTCTGGCAGTGTCGTTCACCGTGATGGGACTGAGCGCCTGGTTTGTGCAAAAGCCTGTGGTGTGGGCCATCCTTGGCTGCGTAGCGGTGTTCCTGCTGTGGCTCATGCTAATCCGCATCCCCACCATCACCCCCGAACGCGTCCAACTAATCCGCGCCAAAGAAGCGGAATGACACGGCTTAGTATCGTACGATGCCGCAGAGTTCTTTGATGGCGCGGATGTCGGGGGGTAATTCCTCAAGCGGGATGGCTTTCACGGCATCCTCGGAGCCCAGTTCAAGCGCCTTGTCGTAGTACCAACACTTGTAGGTGATGAAGTCGAGCGTCTCCTGCAGGCGCTCCAGTTCCTGCTTCACGGCGTCGCGCCGGTCGTAGATGAGCGCGCGGCGGTCGCCAAGCGTGGCGTCGCCCTGCTCGTACAGGTCGATGTAACGCTTAATCTCTTTGATGGGCATGCCGGCGCACTTCAGCCGCTCGATGAAGCGCACCCACTCAAAGTCGTCCTCCGTGAACATACGGATGCCGCTGCCGCTGCGGTTCATGTGCGGCAACAAGCCCTCTTTATCGTAGTAGCGCAGCGCCGAGGCGGGAATGCCCAGTTCCTTGGCCGCGTCGCCGATGGTGTAGAGCACGGTTTCCTCCTTTGTGCGGAAATTTATATTTACCTCTTGACTTGAAGTTAACTTTAAGTTCTAGGATATCTATCGAAGTTACGGAAGTAAGAACGAACACAGGGTAGCAGCAATGGAATCGCTTGTCCATGGCGAAGATCACCAAGGAGAAGCAACCAGAAGAAAGGAAGCACCATGAAACCGACGACCAAAACGATGAGCCGCCGCGCCTTTGTGGGAGTGTCTGCCGCAGCGCTTGCGAGCTTGGCGCTGGGCGGATGCGCGCAAACGCCCGTTGAAGAGCCAACGCCCGCACCGGAACCTGAGCCCGAGCCGCAGACGCCGGCGAACGACGTTGCACCCGAAACAACTACAGAACCCACACTGGCCCCTGCACAGGGCGCTGCCGTAATCGCCGTGTTCTCGCGCACCGGCAACACGCTCGCGCTGGCCGAGGCAATCCAAACGCGCACGAACTTCGACCTCGTGCGCATCGAACCCGCCGCACCCTTCCCCGATGACTACGACGAGATGCTCACCGTAGGCCAGCGCGAACGGGACGAAGACGCGCGCCCGGCACTCGCCGATAGCGTGTCGAGCCTGGCCGACTACGACACCGTCTACCTGGGCTTCCCCGTCTGGTGGGGGCACATCCCGCAGATCATACGCACGCTCGCCGATCGCGGCGACTTGGCCGGCAAAACCATCGCGCCATTCTGTACGTCAGGCTCCAGTTCCATCTCTACTTCAGTGGCCGACCTGCGCGAGCTTTGCCCCGATGCCACCGTCCTCGAAGGCCTCACTGTCACCGAGTCCGGTCTGTCTACCAGGGACACGCGCGCCGAGGAATGGCTCGCGTCGCTTGGCCTGTAGAAAAAGGTATCTAAACTATAAATACCAACTCCAATCAACACGCGCTTGTGATGGGTTCGATCGGCTTCGGCATGGCCGTACTCGCCGGTAGTGCGATGACAGCCTGCACCCCGCAACCGAAAAATCTGCCGAGCGGCAGTACGGAAAAGAGAAAACAAAAGAAAGGAACTCACTTATGAGCAGCACAAAAACCCTCGTTGCCTACTTCTCCGCCTCGGGCGAGACGGCACGCCTTGCACGCACCATCGCCAGCGTGTGTGGCGCCGACCTGCACGAAATTCAGCCCGCACAGCCCTATACGGCCGCCGACCTCGACTGGCACGACCAGACCAGCCGCAGTAGCGTGGAGATGAACGACCCCACCTCACGACCCGCCATTGCCAACCGCGTGACCGCCATGGATGCCTACGACACCGTGTTCGTCGGCTTCCCTATCTGGTGGTACGTTGCACCCACCATCGTAAACACATTCCTTGAGGCGTACGACTTCGCGGGCAAAACCGTCATCCCCTTCGCCACCTCCGGCGGCAGCGGCATGGGCCGCACCGAGGACATCCTGAAAACCTGCTGCTCCCCCGACACCCGCTGGCTCCCCGGTAAACGCCTCGCCAGCCGCGCCCGCGAAGCCGAAGTACGCCGCTGGGTGGAAAGCTTGGGACTGTAAACGCTCAGTTTTCGAGGGCCAACCGCTTTTCCAGCCAGACCATAAACTCGCGAAAGCGGAAGTTGGGGCGGTTGACGGCGACGAGGGAGAATTGCACGTGCACGTCGTCGTCTGTGAGGGGGATGATGTGGCGGCCGCCTATCATGCGCCCGCTTTCGGGCGTGTTCGTGACGAAGCCCGGAAGCGGCGAGGTTTGCGCGAGCTGGCCGAACACCACGTAGTCGTGCTGCACGACGTAGTGCGCGCGGGGCATGTGCCGCTCGCATATCTCGCGCCAAAAGCCGATGCCTGCGAAGATGAGGAAGGTCTCGCCGTCGAGGTCGACTAGCGCCAACTCGTCGCGTCCCGCAAGCGGGTGACCTTCTGGCAGAGCGGCGAACAAGTCCTCGCGCATGAGCGGAACCGAGAGCATGGTGGAAAGATCCGGCACGTACGGCAGGATGGCAAAGTCGAGACTGCCGGACATGAGCCTCTGTTCCAGCTCCTTCAGCGGAAGCATTTCCGGCATGACCACCAGGTTGGGCTCGCGCTCGGCGATGGCGGGCACGAGCCGCCAGAGCGGTGCCGGGGCGCACGTTCCCACGCGCAGCACGCGCGATGCGTCGCGCCGGGCACGCAGCGCCTCCTGCATGCGGTCAGCCTCGGCGAGCACCGCGCGGGCGCGCTCCACGGCAAGCTCGCCCGCGTCGTTGAGCTCCATGCGGTTCTTCGTGCGGTCGAAGAGCGCCAGTCCCAGCTCCGCCTCAAGCCGCTGGATGGAGCGACTGAGCGCCGACTGCGACAGGTGCAGCTGGTCGGCCGCCTTAGAGAGCGTCCCGTTACGCGCAATGGCATCCAGTTGTTTCAGCTGTTCCAGTTCCATAGCCATTCATTTCATCTTGCGTCTAACACATAGTAACTTTCCCTTTCGGCATTGTACTTCCGCGCAGCCGAGGCGCACACTGGAATCAGCAAAAACCTTCCACCACAACCGAAAGGACGCAACATGGAATTCGTCACTCTAAACAACGGTGTGCAGATGCCCAAGCTGGGATACGGCGTGTACCAGGTGGACCCCGCGGAGTGCGAGCGCTGCGTAAGCGACGCCATCGCCGCAGGGTATCGCCTCATCGACACCGCGCAGGCCTACTACAACGAGGAGGGCGTGGGTGCCGCCATGGCCAAGAGCGATGTGCCGCGCGAGGAGCTGTTCATCACCACGAAGGTGTGGATCTCAAACGCCGGCGAGGCGAAAGCAGCCGCTTCCATCGACGAGTCGCTGCGCAAACTGGGCACCGACTACCTCGATCTATTGCTCATCCACCAGCCGGTGAGCGACTACTACGGCACCTGGCGCGTTATGGAGGCCGCGTACGCCGCCGGCAAGGTGCGCGCCATTGGCGTGTCGAACTTCTACCCCGATCGTCTGGTGGACCTGTGCAACTTCGTGGACGTGCAGCCCGCCGTGAACCAGGTGGAGACGCACGCGTTCATGCAACAGCAGAAAGCGCACGAGGTCATGGCCAAGTACGGCGTGGTGCACGAGTCGTGGGGTCCCTTCGCCGAGGGCCGCAAAGACTTCTTTAATAACCCGGTACTCGCGGCCATCGGCGCGAAACACGGCAAAACGGTGGCACAAGTGGCGCTGCGGTTCCTCATCCAAAGCAACGTGGTGGTCATCCCGAAGTCGGTGCGGCCGGAGCACATGGCCGAGAACTTCGACGTGTTCGACTTCACGCTGGACGCCTCCGACATGGACGCCATCCGCGCCCTCGACCAGGAGGAAAGCGCCTTCTTCAGCCACTACGACCCCGAAACCATCGAGTTTCTGGCAAACTTCGGGAAGTAAAAAGAGGGAGAAGTCAGCCACAACACCTTCGGCCGTCGCTACAGCGAGCGGCCGAAGGCGCGCAGCTCTTCAAGCTTGGCAGGCGATTTGTTTTCCTCACCGACGCCCGTGAGCACCTCGATATCCTCGACGCCAAAGTAGCCTTGGATGAAGCCGTGGTAGATAACTATTCCGTCGCCGTGATTCCAAGGGTGCCTGAGAGGGTGGCGATGGCGTCCGCGCCGGACACCGCGTGCCCCAGTTCATAGAGGCTGCCACTCGGCGAACAGCTACCGAAGAACATGACCACGTCGCCCCATTGCAACCAGTCCACACATCAAGGTCGCCGCGCAGATCAGTCCCACTATCTTCCTCATTCTACCCCACCTACTTTCGGTCAATTCCACTGCACAGACACGCCTCTACTCCTTCCCGCACCTGTGTAAAGCTTCAAAACTTACAAAACACTTGCGGCGTAGAAGGTGTAGCGGGCGACAACTACGCCGGCGAAGATGCAGATGAAGGTGAGTCCAGAGGCAGCGGGTACGGATAGTTTGTTCGCTCGTGCGAGGAGTGTGACGGCTGCCGATGCCACGGCGAGTACGACAGCCACCGTGAAGGGAGTGATGTCGTGGCCCGTGGCCGCGAACTGCATGCTCACGGCAACCATCGACGCTGCGGCAAGCAAGGCCAACACCGCGGCAGCTACGGCAAACACGGCCTTGCGGTAGCGTTCACCTTTGAAGAGCCCCGCGAGCGCGGCACCCATGGCCAGGTCACCAATGACAAACAGGGGCAGGGTTGGCCACGCGGCCCAGGCAGGATTGCCGTAGGCCGTGAAGTACGCCCAACCCATGATGCACATCAGCACGAACCCGCAGAGTGCCGCCAGGATGCGCACCACGCGCGGGCTTGTGCCTTTGCGCGCTAGAAACACCAGATCAACTAGCACCAGCAGCCCGAACGCAATCGACCAGTACGCCTCTTCAGCAATCATGGACGTGGGGTTCGCCAGCGCCAGCAGGAAGCGCTCGGGGCGACCGAGGTGCCCGAGCACGCCCAACAGGCCCACGCCCAGAAGCACCAGACACGCCAGCGGGAAAAGCCACGGGCGTTTCGCGTTCGCCTCGCCTTCGCCGCTGAGGTCACTGGGGAGAAATGCATACACCACATACGCACCGGCAGCCAGGCCGCCAAGCGTTGTGAACAGGAACAAGGGGAATTCAGAAATCATGTCAGCCACCTCTTCTTATGCTGCGCCCAGCGAGGCATCGCGCCCGCAGGGAACCAACTCGTAGTCTTCACTGCCGAACGGCCGCACAGAGGCGAGGCCAGCGAGCGCGTGTTCGAAGTCCGCGAGGGAAGCGCCCTCTGACGCTTCGAGAGCAAGCCCGTCCAACGACTCGACCCAAAACGCCGCCTCGGTGAGAAACGTTGCATCCACGGCCGCGAATGCCGCAAGGGCCTCGATGAGCTGCGGATAGAGCACCGCCGTCTGCGAACGGCGCTCCGACTGGGCAAACGCCTCCAGCCAGCTTGTCAGATGTGCGCGCACGAACGCCAGTTCATCACGCAGCTCGGCGGCAAGCGCCGCCACATCCCCCGCACGTAGCGCGGTAAGCGCCGCCCGCGCCCGCTCCGCCATGAACGCACACAGCAGCGCCACATGGTCGTCGGGCACACGCTGCAGCCGCTTCGGCTCCACACCGTGCGCGCGGTAGGCGGCGCGCACGGCAAGCGTGTTCTCCTGGAAAAGCGTTGGCTCCTTCGTGAGGTACGGCGACTCCCAGGTGGGTGCAGGGAGCGCGCCCGGGCCCACGAACAAGCGCGTGTACTCGTCGCGCGCCGCATCGAGCAGTGCCGCACGGTCCTCGCGCGCCGCTAGCGCCTCCAAGAAAGCGGCGAACCCACGCATCGTCGCGTCATCCTCGGCGTATAGGCCCGCTCCTTCCGCAGGTGCCTGCCCAAGAAGCGCCTCGAGCACGTCCGCATCCGGCGCAGCGCCCATCAGCTTGTGAAACAACTCGTACAGATACACCCGCGCCAGCAGCAACTCTTCAAGCGCAGCCGCCCGCTCCCGCGCCTCATCTGCGGCAGGTGAGGCAAGCTGCGTCTGCGCGCTCACAGTGCCACCTCGCGGAAGTCTTCGCGCAGGGCCGCCGGCGACGCATCCACCAGCAGGTTCGGATTCGTGAAACTCGCCGAAGGCAACACTGGCAGCTCACGCGCCGCTTCGCCGTGCAAGGCGCGCAACTCGTCCACGTCGCCGAATTCGATGGCGCGCATCGGGCAGGCATCCACGCACACCGGGTTGCGGCCGTCCGCGCGCAGCGCTTTGCAGCTGTCGCACTTCACAATCATGTTCTCCACCTCGTCAAGCTGCGGCGCGCCGTACGGGCACACGGTCATGCAGTTGCGGCACACCACACAGCGCTCGTCGATGTGCTGTACAGTGCCGTCGTCGGACACAAACATCGCGCCGGTCGGGCAGCCCGCCACACACGCAGGTTTTTCGCAGTGGTTGCACGACACCGACAGCTGGAACATGTCCACGTTCGGATACGTTCCGCACTCGAAGGTGCCCACGCGGCGCGGGCGTGGCCCGGCCTGTTGCAGGTTGTGGCGATCTTTGCAGGCCACCTGGCAGGTTTTGCAGCCGATGCAGCGCTGCAGGTTTACGTAGAATCCCAAGCTCATGGCGCGTTACGCCTCCTTTGTCTCATAGATGCCGTCGGTCACATAGGCGGGGGTATCGGGCGCGTCGATGCCTGCGGCCAAAAACGGCCCGCGGTCGTAGTCTTCGGGGATGGGTTCGCCGTTGTACTTCTCAATTTCAATAAGCAGCGAATTGTAGCCATCTACCTGGGGGAAGTAGTTCGACTGCTGCCCGTCGGAGAGCATCTGCTCGCTGCCACCGCAATCGATAATGCCCGCGGGATCGCTTTCATCAAGCACCGAGCGCACGCCGTGTGGGATGGCCACCGTACCCGGCATCATGCCCTCAAGCGGCTGAGCACGGCGCAGCATGCGGCCGAAGTCGTTGAAGCACATAACCGTGTCGCCCGCTTTGATGCCGCGGTCGGCGGCGTCCTGCGCGTTCATGAACACGGGGTTTACGAACGCCTCTTGCGTCCAGGTCATGTTGTCGTAGCAGGTGTGGGCGCGGCGCAGGTAGTGCGGCGTGTAGGCTTGCAGCGGATAGGCCCCCTTCACCTTGTTGTCCCAGTCGGCGAACGTTTCCTGGTAGCCGCGGTTTGGCACGAAGTAGTTCGCGTAGGGCTTGATCGGTTCGGGGTTGAGGCCCGTGCGGTTCGCGTTGTCGGCCTTGAACTGGCAGTAGATTTCCAGCTTGCCGGAGATGGACGGACGCGGCCACGCGGTGTCGGCCACCACCACTTCGCCATCGGGGCCCATGCCCAACTTGTCGTCGCGGTAGCCCACGTAGTTGCGCCGGTCGGTGGCGGAGCGCTGCACCACGTATGCGCCATCGGCCATGAACTGGTCGAACGACACCTTCCCCTGCTGCTCCGGGTAGTTCGCGTGGTACTTCTCGTTGTCGGCGGCCGTCCACGTGAGCACCGGCTCCCAGCGCGTGAGGTCCTCCGACAGCTCGCGCATCCCTAAGAAATACCCGAGCCACTGGTCGTAGTTGCTCTTGGGGTAGGCGTCGTCCGGGTCGTAGCCCATGCGCTCGATGATCTCGCGGAACACGGCCTTTTCCTCGCGCGCCTCGTACAGCGGCTTTACGAGCGGACGCCACGCCAGCAGCGCGTCTTTGCGCTGCTTTTGGCCGTTGCCGTCGCCGAAGGGGCTTGGCCAGCAGAGTTCACCCCACGCCTCGTCGTCATTGCCTTCCCAGTGGGTGGCCACCGGCAAAATGATGTCGGCGAACTGGGCCGTGAGCGAATACTTGATCTCCACCGACACACACATATCGGCCGCGCGCATGACCTCAATGGCGGTGGGCAGGTTGCCGCGCGTCTGCATGAAGTTCGAGTTCGTGGCGAACAGGATGCGCGGGTTCACCGGCATCTCGCGCGCCTCGTGGTAGGTGGGCGTGTTGGCGCGCAGCTTGGTGGAAGCCTTCACCACAAGACCATTCGCGGTGAGCGTGTCGGCACCACCGGCCGCATTCGGAACCTCACTGCCCAGGTCATAGGGGCCTTCCGACGTGGAGATATACGTCCCCGCCGCAAGCGAGCTCCAGTATGAGTTGCCCTCAATGCAGCGGTTGGGGCCCGTGACGGCCGGCGAAGCCACCAGGTTGTCGATGTAAGCATAGTCGCCACCCGCGTGCTGAATGAGGCGGTAGCCCGAGTCACCCGCGTCCCACGTGTAGATGGCGGCCGAGCCGTGGCCCGATTTGCCGTAATGGCCACCGAGCGCCGACACCGTCATGAACGCCTGCGGCAGGTTCTCTGCGCCCAGATAGCGCGAGGCGGCGTAGCTATGGAAGAACACCACCTTGTTGTTTTTACCAGCAAGTTCGGCATACCACGTGATATCCTCCACCGGTGTGCCGCAGATTTCGCTCGCCCACTCAGGGGTTTTCGGAATGCCGTCGTATTCGCCCAGGATATAGTCGCGATAGTTCTCGCTTGTGGTGGCATCGGCGGGCATCGTTTCGGGCGTGAAGCCCACCGTGCGCTCGTTCACGAAATCCCAGTCGATGATATTCCCGCGCTCTTCATCCAGGCGAATCATCTCGTAGATCACGGCCAGCAGGAACGCCGTGTCGGTACCGGGGCGCACGCGAATCCAGCGCGCGCCCAGCGTGGAGGCGGTCACGTTGTAGCTGGGGCCCACGTACACGAAATCGACTCCGGCATCCTTCGCATGGGAAAGCCAGTACATGCTGGAGTGCTGTGCCCACGCAGGGTTGCAGCCGTAGAGCACGATGGTGTCGGCGTTGGGCAGGTCGTACTTGTCCGGGCCCATCATGAGGTCGGGATGGTCGCCCCAGGAGTACAGGCCCAGCGCCTCGGTTTGGAAAGCCCAGCAGCCAAACGACTCGGTTTCCGTGTCATACACCGCGCCGCCGATGACGGGGAACATGGCCGAGCCGGGTGCCCAGCGCCACGCGTTGCATACGACGGCATCTTGGCCGTATTCGGCGTAGACGCGCTTGAGTTCGTCGGTGACGTAGGTGAGCGCCTCATCCCAGCTGATGCGCTCCCACTCGTCCTTGCCGCGCAGTTCGCCGTGCGCCGCTTCGCCGCCGCCGGGCTGCCAGTTCTTGCGTTTCATGGGGTACTTGATGCGGTCGGCGTTGTACACCTGCTGGCGCAGGGAACGTCCGCGCAAGCAGCCACGCTGTTGCGGACAGTCGAAGCTGTCCTCGCGCGCGTCGTCGGTCTTTTGGCGAATGACCACACCATCCACCACATACCCCATGTTGAGGCACATCTGGTTGCAGTTCTGGTGGCAGTGGATGGGCATCCACTCGCCCTCCCCTCCCACAACGCTAACGTCGGACGCGACAACGTGCGATCCGTCGGCGTTCGCCGCGGGCGCACCTGCGCCTTCTGCAGCGGCGTCACTTGCGCAGCCTGCCAGGCCAAACGCCGCTGCGGCCGCCGTGGCCCCCGCGCTTGCCCGCAAGAAACTGCGGCGACTCAAAGCGTGATTCGAAAGACTCATGCCCTCTCCTTCCCTGTTCGGTTCGGCCGTGAAAGCCGGATCCCTTCGGATGGCCTCATTGTGCGAGCGCGCCTGCGGGAAAGCTATTGCCTATAGTGAAAACTTCTGTATGCCTTAAAGGCATACATTTATCCCTTGACTTTGAGCGCACTCTAAGGTGTTCAATAGGGGCAACCGAAACTGAAAGGGGTCTGCCCATGGATACGGCAACCGTGTATTTCACAAAGGACATCAGCCCGGCTGGCCTGGCGAAAGCCTACGAGGCGCTGGGGGTGACGCTGCCGGGTAAGGTGGCAGTGAAGATTTCAACCGGCGAGCCGGGCGGGCACAACTTCTTGCAGCCCGCGCTGATCGCCGACTTGGTGAAGTCACTCGACGGCACCATCGTTGAGTGCAATACCGCTTACCCGGGCCGCCGCGACACCACCGAAGAGCACCTGAAGACGTTCGAAGAGCACGGGTTCACCGCCATCGCGCCGTGTGATCTCATGGACGAAGAGGACGAAATCGCGCTGCCCGTAGTAGGCGGCGTGCACCTCACCGAGAACTTCGTAGGCGCACACTTTGCGAATTACCAGTCCATGCTCGTGTTGTCCCACTTCAAGGGCCACGCCATGGGCGGGTTCGGCGGAGCGCTTAAGAATATGTCTATCGGCGTAGCGTCGTCACACGGCAAGGGGCACATTCACTGCTCGGGTGCCGTCATGGAGAAGTTTGAGGACATGTTCTCGGCCGACCACGACGCGTTTTTGGAGTCGATGGCCGATGCCGACAAGGCCGTCATGGACTATATGGGCCGCGAGAACATCGTGTACGTGAACGTGGCGAACCGCCTGTCGGTGGACTGCGACTGCGACGCGAACCCCGCCGAGCCCGAGATGGGCGACCTCGGCATTTTCGCCTCGCTCGACCCGGTAGCACTCGACCAGGCCTGCGTCGACGCCGTGTACGCCTCGGATGACCCCGGCAAAGCCGCCCTCATCGAACGCATGGAAAGCCGCAACGGCATCCACACCATAGAAGCCGCAGCCGCCCTCGGCCTCGGAAGCCGCGAATACAACCTAGTGGACTTGGACGCGTAAGCACGTTGCTTTAGCTGTAGCACACGGGTTTTACCTGGTAGGTTGACCGTAGGGCAAGGGCTCTGCCCTTGCCGTCAACCACGTTTGACCTGCAAGTTTACCAATGCTGAGCGGCAAGGGTAGAACCCTTGCCCTACGGAATTACTGCGTATCTTCTTCGCATTCGTTGCATTCTTCTTGTAGGGCTTCCAGAAAAGCGGTAGCAGGTCGGGAAAGGCGGCGGTGTTTTTTCCAGATGAGGCCCATTTCGCTTACGAGCGGTGGGTCGAGGGGGCGAAAACACATGGTGCCCTCATCCGACAGACGAACGAGGCGGTCGTAGCACACGGCCACGCCCACGCCTTCCTCCACCATGAGCGCGCCGGAAAACGGCAGGTTGTAAGTGGCCACCACGTTCCACGCGTCCGCTACGTCGCCGGCCCACTCGCGCAGCTTGCCGGTCTTGGTGGCCTGGCGCGACGTGATGAGCGCACGATCGGCGAGGTCATCCACGCGCACAACGTCGTTGGCGGCAAGCGGGTCGTCCTTGCGCATGAGCACGCCCCACCGATCGAGCGCCGGAAGTCGCAGCGATTCGCAGTCGGGGCGCTGCACGAATTCGCATTCCAACAGAAAGTCGAAGCGACCGTCGTGGAAGCGATCCACAAGATCGACCGTCGTGCCGCTGGCCAGGTGAAACCGCACATCGGGGTACGTGGCACGCAGGCGCTTGGCTGCGCGCAGCACAATGCGCAGCGCGTCGGTCTCGCCGCAACCAATGTGCACGTCCCCGCTTACGGCGCGCTCGGGTTGCGAGAGTTCGGCCTCGGCCTTGTCGGCCAATTCCACGATAGCCTTGGCGTACTCGCGCAAGCGCACGCCCTCGTCGGTGAGCGCAATGCGCTTGCTGCCGCGCTCGAACAGCTGCTTGCCGAAGCTCCGCTCAAGGTCGGCCAGCTGCCGCGAGAGCGTAGGCTGCGTCACATGCAACGCCTTCGCCGCGTTTGAAACGGTGCCCTCCTGTGCCAGCGCAAGAAAGTAGCGCAGGGTCCGCAGCTCCATAGCGCCTCCTTCCCTCTCATGCTTATGAGGCATACAAAACTATCAAGTATAAGCATTAGCTATTTTACTGCACGGGCAGTACGGTGTACAGGAACCACTTTGTCGAAAGGACGTCCCCCATGTCACTTACCTCACCCGCACGCACTCCACGCTCCGGCCTTGTCGTTTCACTATTGGTGGCGCACGCCTTCGCCCTCGGATTCGCCGAGTTCGTGCTCATTGGCATCACGCCCGATGTAGCGGGCGCGCTCGGCGAACCTCTCACGCGCATCGGTGACCTCGTGGGCTACTACGCACTCGCCTGCGCCGTGGCCACGCCGCTCGTGTCACTTGCCACCGCACGCATCGACCGCCTGAAACTCACGGCCGCGCTCTTGGTGGTGTTCAACGCCGGAAACCTGCTTACCCTCTTCGCAAACGACTACGCGCTGCTCGTCGTATCGCGCCTCATGCCGGCCATCACCTCCGGTACGCTGCTGGCCGTAGCTCTCACCTACGTGCCCGACATTGTAGGGAAGGAGAAGGCTCCGCGCGTGCTTGGGCTTTTGCTCGCCGGATTTTCGGTGTCAAGCGTGGTGGGTGTACCCATCGGAACCCTGCTCGCCGACGCGTTTGGCTGGAAAGCCGCGTACGGATGCGTGTTCGCACTTGGCCTGGTAGTAAGCATAGCTCTGCTGCCAGCCCTTCCTCGACGCACGGATGCGCCCACATCGCCCAGCGTGAACCCCACCACAAGCACGCCCACCGTGCGCTCTCAGCTGCGCATACTCACCGATAGCCGCGTACTCGTGAACACGGCTATGATCCTCCTTGGCGCGGCAGCTACCTACGTATTCCACACCTACCTCACGCCGGTGCTCGAAGGGCCGCTGGGCCTCGATGGCGCAGCTGCAAGCGCCATGCTCTTGCTGGTGGGAGCGGCATGCGTGGGTTCCAACCTGCTCTCGGGGTGGATCGCCGAACGCTTCGGCCTGCACGCCCTGCCCCTCACGTTCGGCCTGCACGCCATTGCCCTCGCACTCTTGGCCGTGACCATTCCCACCGGCCTGCCCGCCCTTGCGAACATTCTTGTGGTGGCAGTGCTCATGTACGCAATGAACTCCACCGTGCAAATGCTCTACCAGACAGTGGCGCGCACAGACTACCCCGCCGCCGTAACCTTCTCCGCGTCACTGCATCCCATGTCGTTCAACGCGGGTATCGCGCTAGGGTCATTCGCGGGCGGTATCGTGGTGAACACGGAAGGCCTGCTAGCCACCGGCCCCGTGGGCGCCCTCTTCGCCCTGGCCGCAGGCGGCCTTGCCCTCGTGCTGGTTCGCCTGGTGGCGACGCGACATGCCGAAGAGCGAAGCGGCGAACGTGCGGTCAAGCAAGATGCAGCTTAGAGCAGCTTCCGACACTAGAGCAGCTTCCAACGAGAAAGGACGCTTTTGATGAAGAACCCTCAAACGAACGACCTCAATCGACGGGAGTTTCTCCTGGCCGCAGCCGCAGTGGGGGCCTTGGGAGCAACGGGGCTTTTGGGCGGCTGTGCAACCTCAACCACACCCGCGCCTGATTCCGTGGAGCCTTCAGCACCTGAGGCCTCACCACCTCCCGCCCCCACCCCGGAGACGGCAGCCCCGTCCGCAGGCTCGCTTCCCTACGACTCGGTCTTTCCCCCACATGAACCTTTGGGGCGCGGCGTGGGCGTTATGCCCGGTCGCGTTACCTGGGTGCGCGACGCCGCGGCCGTGAACTGGGACGGCTCCGGCTTCTGGTGGCAGACTGAACACTTCAACGCCGACACCCTGCGCGCCATGGTGGCCGATGGCATCGCCAACCTCGCGGGTGCCGATTCCGCAGCCACCGGCTGGAACGCGCTTTTCGAAGCGCACAACGCGCGCACGGGCACGGCGGGTGGCTATCGTGCCGGGCAAAGCATCGCCATAAAGGCCAACATGAATGGTGCCGGCACGTTCGGTCGCGACGAAAACAGCGCCATGAGCTACACCACGCCCACACTTCTGCGGGCGCTTTTGCTCTCGCTTGTGGAGGACGCGGGTGTGGCCCCCGCCGCTATCGCCGTGTATGACGTATGTCGCATCTTTCCCCAACACGTGAGGGACCTTTGCTCGGAAGGCGCGCTCGCCGGCGTGCAGTTCCGCTACTTCGACGAGGGCAGCCCGAATGATGCCGTGGCCGACCCGAACGCGCCGCTCGTATGGTCGGCCGATGTCGCTGGCGACACCAACACGGTTCCCACCTGCGTGTCAGAGGCAACCTACCTCATCAACCTGGCCAGTCTTAAAGGCCACAGCTACGGGCTCACGCTTTGTAGCAAAAACCACTTCGGCTCCCTCATGAACTCAAGTCGCCTGCGTCCGCCCGAGGCCGCAGGCATCCATCGCTACGTATCCGGCCAGACCATGGGCTCCTACACGGTGCTCACCGATTTGTTCGCCAACCACCTGCTGGGCGGCAAAACGATGCTCTGGATGCTCGACGCGCTGGTGGTGGCTACCTCCGAAGGCGCGTCGGTTACACGCGAGGCGGCGCTCTGGGAAAGCGCGCCCTTCAACGGCGGCTTCACGGCGAGCGTGTTTTTGTCGCAGGATCCGGTGGCCATCGATTCGGTGGGTGCCGACTTCCTCATTAACGAGCCGGCGGTTACCAGCCGCAACAGAGCGCTTGACGGCAACCTGGGCGTGGAGAACTACCTGCATGAAGCAGGCCTGATATCTGCCCCTCCATCAGGTACAACGTACCGCGACGGTGCAGGTGGCGCGGTTGAAAACCTCGGTGTGCACGAGCATTGGAACAATGCAGTTGAGCGCCTTTACAGCCGCGACCGGGGCGAAGCCGAAGGGATTGAGCTGTCCCGCATTCTGCGCGGCTAGGGGCAGGGGTCATGCGAAGAGAAAACGCTCGCTTGCTGGGTTTAAGATGATGCGGCGGTGGTCGTTTTCTCGATGGCGCGGGTGAGGGATTGGGTGACCTGAGGGATGGATTCTAGGTTCAGGGCGGCGTAGTTTATGACGAAGGCGTTTTGGTGCGAGCGTTCTTCTAGGGTGCCCACAGCGGCGGGTTGCTGGCAGAACGCGGAAAGGGGCGCGAGGACTACGCCTTCTTCGCGGGCGGCGGTGGTAAGGTAGGACTCGGTGGCGGAGGTGGTGATGCGCAGGAGGAAGTGGAGGCCGGCATCGGCGCCTTCAATGGCGAAGTGTTGGCCTGCCGGTGAAGCGGTCAGGGCCTCGATGAGGGCGTTTTTGACCGTGCGGTAGTGAACGCGCATACGGTTTATGTGACGTTCGAAATCGCCGTTTTCGATGAAGCGCGCCACCGCCAACTGCTCGATGGTGGACACCGTGCACGAATAAAAGCCCAGGTCGCGCTGGAACCGCTCGGCCAGATGCGCGGGCAACACGGCATAGCCGATGCGAAACGACGGCCCCAGACTGCGTGCGAACGTGTTGACGTAGATGACGCGGTCGGTAGCGTCGATGCTTTTCATGGCAGGAATCGGCCGGCCCGCCAGGCGAAACTCACAGTCGTAGTCGTCCTCTATCAGGTAGCGCCCCTCTTCTTCAGCCGCCCAGCCTAACAGCTCGTAGCGCCGACTGACCGGCGTCACCAACCCCGTGGGGTACTGGTGCGAGGGCATGAGGTGGGCGACGTTCGCACCCGAGGCGCGCAGGGCTGCTACGTCGATGCCCGCCGCATCGAGCGGCACGTGGGAAAGCAGCACATCATTCGCCCGATAGATGCTGGTCAGGCGCGGGTAACCGGGGTCTTCAACGGCGAAGTGGCTGCGCCTTCCCACCAGCTGCACAATGAAGTTGTAAAGCGTTTGCGCTCCTGAACCCACAATGATCTGTGCCGGATCGGCCTCAAGCCCACGGAACGTGCGCAAGTGCGTTGCAAGCGCCTCGCGCAGACACAGCGATCCGAACGCCGAGGTTTCGCCCAGCAGCGTGCGCTCGGGCTCGTGCGCCAACACGTCGCGCAGCGTCTTCGCCCACAGGGCGTAGGGGAACAGCTCGGTGGCCACCGACCCGGTGGCAAGATCGGCCACGAGCGAACTGGGCGCGGAAGCGGCGGCGGGTACCGACACCTCATGCGCACCGAAGCGCGCCACGGCGGCTTCCGTTTCCCCACGCGGCCGCTTCCCCCCGTTCATCTGGGCGCACGCGAGCGGAAGGTCGTTCACGAAGAACCCTCGGCGTGGCTCCGCGCGCACATACCCCTCGGCCACCAGCTGCTGGTAGGCTCCTTCCACGGTGATCAGACTCACGCCGAGGTGCTTCGCGAAGGCGCGCTTCGAGGGCAGTTTCATGTCGGCCGGAAGGGTGCCCGCTTCAATATCGCGCCTGATACAGCGATAGAGGTGCCCGTAGAGGCTCTCGCCTTCCCGCTCGTCAAACGTGTACGTAAGCATGACACCTTCCCTTTCGAAGCTGCGGCGGCGCGGCTGATCCCGCGTCCAACCCCGCAACTGGCCTTACCCGTGGCCTTACATCTGACCCTATTGATTAGTCCGACTTTGGACATACTACCATAGCCACCTTCGCCCTATTCTCAGACGACACACAACCGCAATGAAGGAGGCTCCCCATGGCAGAACCCAGCACCACAACCGCGCACGACCGCCGCGAGGCAAACCGCGCGTTCGCCCGTGCGCTCAAGGGCGGCGTCATCATGGACGTCACCACGCCTGAGCAGGCCCGCATCGCC
>DSLMC04103__coassemble_345_pt1 | contig 49063 bp, 11 predicted proteins | sample DSLMC04103__metabat2_high_PE_001 | metagenome-assembled genome bin DSLMC04103
TTCACCGGCTCGGGAGTGCGTTGGGGAAGCGGCTCGCCGGGTGTGGGCAGGTCGGCAAAGCGGCTGCGGATGGAGGGCTTGGGAGGCTCGGGCTGCGAGGCCGGCTCCGCTACAGCGGACTCCGCCACTACAGGCTCCACCACCGCTTCCGGCTGAAAAGCGGGCGCCTCGGGTTCGGGCTGTGGCTCATCCTCCGGCTCTGCACCGCCAAGCAAAGCCGACAGATCGAACGGCTCCGCCTCTTCAACAGGCTGGGCAGCGGCGGGCTGGCTGTCCTCCTCCGGCACGCCAAAGAGAGATGCCAGTGAGAAGTCAGGCTCCGGCTCGGGCTCGGGCTGGCGGGAGGCCTCTTCCACCGGCGGAGCCCCAAAAAGCGTCGCCAAATCCACTGGCTCATCCGCAGCAGCCGCAGGCTGCGACACCTCCGCAGCCTCAGTACCCCCGCCAAGCAGGGACAACAGGAAGTCATCCGAGCCAGCCGAGGCGGCCTCACGCGCCGGGGGCTCAGCCTCAATCACCAGAGGTTCATCACCCAAGCCGGCAAAGCTCAACGCAAACGCGGGCGCCGCGGGCTTGGGGGCATCCCCAGGCTGGGAGGCGCCGTGCCAGGCGGCGAGGGCGGACCAGATATCAGTAGTTTGCTCATCTTCCCCCGAAACGGCGGGGGCCGCGGCCTCCGGAGTGGGGGCTGCGGCCTCGGATTCGTCATGCGCCACGGAGAAGAGGGCGTCGAGGGACAGGGTGTCGGACGTACTAACGGGTTCCTGCATCGAGTTTCCTTCGTTTTGTCGCCATCGGTTACTTCGTTTCATTGCCGGACGGGCGCGATGCGCGGGAGCGGGCTGCAATGAGGCACGCAACGCCCGCCGCGCCAGCGCCAGCGGCCAGCGCTCCCAGCACGGCTGCTGCCAGGTGTGCCATGTCGGCGGCCGAGGGGCGCGGCGGCACGCTTGTGCGAGCAGCCTCCACCGCCTCGGGCTGGAACTGGGCAAACCAGGGTCCCACTCCCAGCGCGCCCGCGGACGCAGAAGACGCGACCTCGTTAAAAGTCGCGTCTGAAACCTCATTGCTTTGTGCGGGGATCGCCCCTTCGGCAAGCCCCGGACTATCCGGAGGAACCGGGGTGCTTGCCCACGCGGGTGCGGCGCACATCCCGGGCGCCATCACAGCCGCGGCCAGCAGCAGTGCCAGCCCCGCCGTTTGGGCCGAAGCCCGGAAGCGCTCCCCCACTGCGGGCGAACACTTCCGGGCCAAAGCGGCGTTTAACTCACTTGAGCGCCGCGGGGGCCCCGCGAGGTGCGCGGGGCCGAACATCACAGGAGAGGTGGCTTGCTTCACCGGCGATCGCCTCGGGTGCTCCGACGACGCGCCGTCACCGCCAAGCCAGCAGCCAGAACCGCCAAGCCCAGAACCGTGCACGCCAAAGGACCATTCGCATCGCCCGTCTTCAATAGGTTCATACCCTGATCAAGTCCACGGTTGATGCCATCAATCGGGTCGGTAGGTGCCGGCGCCGCAATAGGTGCGAACCTCACTTCAAGGGTATGTCCATTGGACACATCGGCCAGATAGTAGCTCGAACCATTGAACGGCATCCACACGCCATCAATACACAGCGCGGTCACCATGTAACCCTGGTATGGCAGGAAGGAGAACGTCTGCCCCTTGCCATGCTCCACGCGCACCTCGCCCGACGGAGAAACAATACCGCCGTAATTATTCGTCACGCCCGCCTTGATAATGTGGAACGTCGGATCAACGTCTGGCGGCGGCGTAGGCTCAGCACCCTTAGCGCGGAACGCCACGTAAATCTTGTGACCAGCCTTCACATTCTCGAAGGTGTAGCTGGTACCTGGGTTATCCACGCGCTTGCCATCAACCTCGACGTAGTCAATCACATAACCATCGTCTTTAGGCTTGAATACAAACGCAGCATCTTCACCATCAACAACTTCGACGGTACCCGACGGCGAAATACTACCGTTTTCTCCAGCTTTAGCTGTGATGTAGTGCGTATTCACCGAAGGACCAGGCGTCGGCGGGTTCACATTACCCTTGCTCTTAAAGGTGACGTACAAGTAGTAGTTCTTCGACTCTGTTGTCTGAACGGTATAAGACGTACCAGGATTAGGAGCAGTCTTGCCATCAACCGTCACCGATTCCACTTCGTAGCCAGAATTCGGATAGAAGGTGAAGGTGACACTTTCGCCCACGTTGACCGTCTGCGGCGTTGCAGGGGAAATACGACCACCAGGGCCCGCCTGACCAGTAACAATGGCCTTATCAGGCTGAGGCGTCTCAACCTTTTCGAACACGCCTTGTACTGTGTGCGGCCCGCGAATGTCACCGAGCGTATACGAACCAGAAGCCCACAGCGAAGGACTCACCGGCGACCCATCCAACAGTACGTTTGCCAAGCGGTGATCCGCCTTCGGCGTGAACTTAAACGCAAGGGACTGACCTTCCTCAACGGACATGGTGCCACTCGGAGAAACCGAGCCCATCGTCTTGTCGTTAACAGAAGACGTTACGTCGTAGAACTTCGGCGCAGGAGTGGGTTCCTGCGTCTCGCGGAAGGTAACCACAAGGTTGCTCTCCACCTGGACATTCTTTATCTCGTAGGTATAGGAACCGTCAAAGTTAGCGTCCTTTACGCCATTCACCGTTACGGTATCGGGGACGTACTTATCGGATGCAGGCTTAAAAGTAAACGTCTGGTTTCCACCGCGCTCGACCCGTGCCTCCAGAGGCGACACGGTACCACCTGCACCATTCACGGACGCATGAACCACCACGTAATCAACCACTGTTTCCTTATGCTGGAACGAGGCGGACACCACGGTATCGGCAGCCAGGTCAAACGTGTTATCAAGCTTGAACTGGTTGTTCGCAATGCGACCTGTTGCGTCAGTCGACTTACCGTTTTGCAGCACCGTCAGCGACTGCAAAACGTAATCGCTATCAGGCTTCACGGTAAACGTGGTGGACTCCCCGTTCGGCACTTGCAAGTCGGTGGGCATAATGGAACCACCAGCACCGGCGCGAGCCGTAATCTTGTGCGTCTGCACCGGCTCAGGAGTGGCCTCCCCTTCCGCCAGCTTCTTGAAAGCAACATCAATCACGAGGTCTTCCGTCACGTCCGGAACCACGAACCAATAGCCGCCAGCGGCACCAGGTTCATCATGTTCCGCGAACAACGAAGCGCGTGCACCGAACAGCGAGAACGTAGCCGGCTCCGGAGAAGCCTTGCCTATCTCATGGAATTCAATGTGATCACCGTTCGCCGTAATGCTTTCCACACCGTAGCCCGGTTTCGGGTATACGTAGAACGGCTCGCTTGTTCCACCTTTCTCTACGGTAGTGAACGTGGGGGTAACCACACCAGCATCATGAGTATTAACTTGCTGCTGCACCTTCACCTTCACCTGAACATCCACATTCAAGTTGGGATCTTCGGGTTCCGTAGCATCAATGTGCTCGAATACGGCGCGCACTGTTTGGGCAGCGGTCACGTTATCAAGCGTAAACGTACCACCTTCAGGCGTAAATGCTTTCTCTTCCGCGCCCACCAGCATGTGCTTCACTTGGTAGCCCGCGTTCGGCTTCACAAGGAAGCTCACGCTCTGGTTCTCGGCCACCTGCACAGCACCACGCGGCGAGATGGAGCCACCGGTTGTCGCGGAGGCAAACACCTCATACATCGTGGGCAGCTCTTGGTCGGGCTCGCCCAACTCTTGCTCATGGAAGGTGGCGTATATCGTAGTCTCTGCCTTCACATTCGTGAGCGTCAACTGCGACTTATTCAACTTGGACAGAACAGATTCGCCATCAACCGTCACATCGTCCAAGACGTAATCTTGGTTCGGCATGAACGTAAACGTCGTGGCGTTTTCGCCCTTTTTCACGCGTACATCACCGGATGGCGAAACAATGCCGTTGGGGCCGGCGCTTGCATGGATAACCACGTACTCAGGTTCAACCGGCTGGGTAGTCTTCTTCTGGAACTCAGCACGGATGGTGTGGTTGTACACCACGTTGTCAAACGTGTAGAAACCATCAGCAACCGCCTGAGGCACTTCGGCACCGTCCACCAGCACGCGCACCAGTTCGCACTCGGCGTCGGGCGAGAAGGTGAACGTCTGAGACTCGCCGCGATTCAGAACCTTCGTGCCGCTGGGGTCAATGGTGCCGCCCGCAGAAGCCTCGGCCGTAATGGTGAGCACCTGCGACGCCTTGAACGTGGCGTTAATGGTGTGCGGTGCCTGCACGTTCGGGAACGTGTAGGACAAGCCCGGGTTGGATACTCGCTGACCATCAACCGTCAACGTAGCAAGTTCATAGCCCCTCTCGGGCGCTATGGTAAACGTGGCATCCTGACCCAACGTCACCGACACATCACCCGCAGGACTGATGGAGCCGTGCTCGCCAGCACTAGCCGCAATAATTACGCTGCCGGTAGGCTGATCGGGGTCGACATCCGGGTCGGGGTTCGTCCCCTGCTGTGCGAAGTAGGCGTGAATGGTACGGTTACCCTGCACGTTGGAGATGCGATGCGTACCCGCAGCCATTTCGTCTTGTGAGAGCTCATAGGGAGCCTCGGAATCCTTGTCCACCACCACGCGGTACAGTTCATAGCCATCGTACGGTGCGAAACGGAACGAGAGGGCACCGCCATGGACAACGGACTGGTCACCCTCGGGCTCGATGATGCCACCAGCCGAAGCGAAGGACGACACCGTGTGAACCGCAGGAGGCTCCACCGACGAGTCAGCTTCGAACGTAACCCCAATGGTCATATCAGCTGTCACATCAAATATGGTGTAGCTGTAGCCCGAGAAGTCAAAGGCTTTGCCACCCACGGTAATCTGAGACACCTTGTAGCCTGCATCCGGAATGAACGAGAACGTCTGAGACGAACCGCGCGCCACCGTTACTGCACCAGCAGGCGAAATCTTGCCGCGCCCACCGTTGACCGAGGCCGTGATGACCGGGTCAAGCACCGGCTCAGGGTTGCTCACACGCTGGAACTCAGCATGCAGCTTTGCGGGTGCCACGACCGGAGCAAACGTATAGGAGTTGTTCTGAACAGCAACCTCAGTGCCCCCAACCGTCACCTTAGCCAGTTCCCAACCAGCATCCGGCACGAAGGTAAACGTAGGCGTGGAACCCGCAGCCACCGTTACATCGCCAGACGGCGACACGGAACCACCCTGACCAGCGCTCGCCGAAATGACAAGAGGCTCAGGAGGCGTCGGCTTAGGATCATCAGGCGTGGCCGCGCGGAAGGTGACCTTTACGGGCACGTCGTTGTGCACATCGGTAAGCGTGTAGGTGAAGCCATCGACAACAACAGGCTGACCATCCACTGTTACCTTGTCAATAACGGAATTTTCCGCAGGCGTGAACAGGAAGGTCTGGGTACCACCATCCCTCACGCGAATCTCACCCGCAGGAGAAACGGAACCGCTGCCGCCCTCAACACTGGCCGTTACCGTGTGGTACGTGGGCGCGGGAGGAGTAACCGTTTCCAGAACGAAGGTTGCGTTCAGCTCGTGAGGACCAGAGATGTTGCTCAAAGTGTAGGTGCCATTGGTAACCGTGATCGGGGCATCATCCAGCGTCACAGCCGACAGCTTGTAGCCAGCTTCGGGCACGAATGTGAACGTAACACTCGAGTTATCAGCGGCATCAAAGGTGCCGGACGGAGACACGGTACCACCCTGGTTGGCCGTAGCGGTAATCACATGGCTTACCGGAGGAGTCGGAGGCTCAGGATCAACACTCGCATCTCGCTCCACGAACTCAGCACGCAAGGTGCAGTCATTTGCAACATCGGACAGCGTATACGTGCTATCAGTTTCCGCGTTGAAACCAACAACGGGATTGCCATCCAACGTCAGCGATTCAAGCTTCATGTCCTTGTTCGGCGTGACGATGAACGTTTGCGAGCCACCCTTGACTACACGCACGTCACCCTCTGGAGACAGGGAGCCACCAGCACTTGAAGTAACGTGAATGGTGCGGTACTCAGGAACCTCAGGATTATCCGGCTGAGTGCTCTTGGTTTCAAACGTCGCAGACACCGTAAGAGCAGTTGTTATGTTATTCAAACGCAGCGTACCAGAGGCAGACACCTCTGAGATCTTCTCGTCGTTACCCACCTTGACAGAGGTCAATTCACTGCCGGTGTTGGGCGTAAAGGTGAGCAGCAGCGAGCCATGCTCGGCAACCTTGGTTGTGCCCAAAGGCGAAACAGTACCGTCGCCCGTTGATGACGTGGTCACATCGTACATGGTCGGCTTAACTGGCGGCTTTTCGTCATCCGGAACTTGCTCGAACTCAACCGCAAGAGTCGTGTTTTGAGAAATATTGGCAAGCGTGTAGGACAGGCCAGACCAATTGAACGTTTCGCCATCCAGCGTAATAGACTTCACCCGATACTTGTTGTCATCCGTATCATTCGGCGTGAAATAGAACGTCTGGGTTGCACCAGGGGCCACCTCAAAGGTACCTGCGGGCGAAATCGTGCCCCCCGCGCCAGCCACAGAGGCCTCCACCTGATAGCGCTTCTGGTCATCCGGCGTGGTGGTATCGCGCTCAAAGGTTGCCTGCACCGTGGTGTTCTCGGTTACACCAAGAAGACGATAGGAGTTGTTCTGAACATCGTCGGTCACAGGCGTGCCACCAACCGTCACCGTGGACAGGTGCCAGCCAGCATCGGCCGTGAACGTGTACAGCACGTCTCCGCCGGACACGACACGCGTCACACCAGAGGGCGAAATGGTGCCGCCCGTGGTGGCGCTGGATGTAACCTCATAGGTCACCGGAGCGGGAGGCGGCGTCACACCGCCCTCAGGTTCATCAAAAACCGCATGAACGGAAGCTTCGTCCGTACCTGCTGATAGCGTGTAGGAGTTGTCAACCACTTCAACGGGGCTATCGTTTACCGTGAGACTGCTCAACACCATACCCTCATCGGGAATGAGGTAGAACGTCATCGAGCGATCGGCTGCCACGCGCATTTGACCAGCCGGTGAAATGGTGCCCGGGCCTTCGGAGGTAGCCTTCACCGTACGGTAGGTAGGCTCAACCGGCGTCGAGGCATCAAGCTCGAACGAGACAGTAATAGTGATATCCATACGGATGTTAGACACCGTGAAGCTATTGTTCTTCAGGGTGGCTGTCTTGTTGTTTACCAGGACATTCTTCACATGATAGCCAGCCTCGGGCGTTACCGTGTAGGTAACAGACGATCCCTCAACCGCCTTCGTCACGTCGGCGGGCGAAATGGAGCCGCCCTTTGTGAGAACAGATGCGGTAAGTTCGTATGTCTTGGGCTGCGGTGTTGGCTCGCCCTTGGACTCAACGAAGGAAACATCCACCGTCACGTCAGACTTCATGGCGTCCAGCGTGAGCTTGGTCATTTCAGCCGTGTTCTCCGTGTAGGTGGTCGTACCATCCGCATCGGTTACGGTAACTTCACCAACAACGAAACCCTCCTTGGGATAGAAGAACACCGTCTGGGAAGCGCCTGCCGCTACCTTGGTAGTGCCCTCAGGCGAAACTGAGCCGTTCTCGCCCGCGTTTACCGTGAGGTTGTAGTAGTCGGGCTCCGTCGGATCGACCTGCTTCTGCTTGAAAGTGACAGCAATTGTGTGAGTGCTCGTCACGTTGTCGAAACGATACGCACCGGCAGCTTTAGCATCAGGGTTAGCCGTACCGTCTATCGTTACTTCGTCAATCTCATAGCCAGCTTGCGGGATGAACGTGAAGGGCATGGAGCCACCCTGGGCTACCTGCACCGTGCCGGATGGCGAAATAGAGCCACCAGATCCAGCTGTAGCGGTAATGTCCCACATCGTAGGCACGGGCAGAGGCTCTCCCCCGCTGCTTACTGCGCGGAACGTGCCTTCAACCGTGGTGTTTGCCATCACGGAATCAACCGTGTAGGACAGGCTGGTCGCCTTCACCGGATCGCCACCGTTAACGGAAATCGTATCCAGTGTGTAGTCCTCCTCCGGCACAAACGTGAATGTTTGAGAAGCACCAGCCTTCACGCGCACCGTGCCGGACGGCGAAACAGTGCCGCCCTTGTTGTCCTTGACCGAGCCCTTCACCGTGTAATACACGTCGTCGGGCACCTCAATGCCGGTCGTCTTGAACGTGGCTACGAGTTCGCAGCTTTTGCTGATGTTCTTCAGCACGTACACGCCACCGTTAACGTCCGAAGTGACATCCTGATCATCCAACGTAAGCGTATCAAGCACATAGCCCGTCTCGGGATACAGATGGAACGTCGCCGACTCACCCGGCTTCACCGTCTGCGAAGCGGGCGTGATGGAACCACCCTCGCCAGCCGTAGCGCTCACCGTGAACGTGTCCGGATCAGGAGGCGTAGTGCCCTCTTCTTTGTACGTGACTGTAACCGTCACATTAGACGTGATGTTAGACACCTTCAAAGAGTTGTCTGTCACGGCAACCAGCTCTGCGCCCTGCCCACGGTCAACCGACACGGTGTTGATGATGTAACCGTCTTCCGGAGCAAAGGTAATGGTAGCTTCCCCACCTTCATTCACTTTAGTGGTAGCACTAATGGCAGCAGTACCGCCATTGATAGCAACAGCACCATTGCCGTCTTTGACATGAGCCGTTACATCATATTGCTGAGTGACATCTATTTCCTTGAACGTTGCACTGATGGAGTGATCTTTGGTTACGTTCTTGAACGTGTACTCATCATTCGCAAGCTGATCAAGCGCAGGTTTATTATCTACCGTCACACTTTCAATGGTATAGCCTTCATTGGGTTCAATGCTGAAGGTGATGTCAGCACCATCTTCAACTTTAACCGCACCATCCGTGCCACTGGGCATGATGGAGCCGCCTTCACCCGCTGAAACCATAATGGTATGCGGCTCGACAGGCGTGGTCTTCTCTTGGAACGTTACATGAATAGAGCTGTCAGCTTCTACGTTAGTGAACGTGTAGTACTTATCGTCTGCTAGTTCACCCTTTTTGTTCGTGCTATCCCCGCCGATAAACACACCAGCGATCTCGTGAGTGCTATCAGGCTCGATAGTAAACACCGCATCCTCGCCGTGGACAACTTCAACTTTGCCGCTTGGAGTGATGGTGCCACCTTCATCGGCAGAAGCATCAATGTAGTGTTTCACTATCGGCTGGTCAGCCGGCGCAAACGTAGCATAAATGGAGCCACCTGTAGTGACGTTTTCGAAGTCATAGACGTACTCCGAGCGGGGAGAATCCGGAACCTCAATGTCCTTGCCGTTCACGGTGACTTTCTCGATGACGTAATCAGTGCTTGCTGCAATCTTGAAACCTTGGTTGGTGCCCAGGGGCACTTCAACTTTGCCGTCAGTAATAGTGTTATCAGGATTGACGGCCGTTATAGTGCCATTCTCACCATGCGACACCGTGATGATCGCCGTGCCGGTGGGCTTGTCGGGGTCTTCTGGGTCGGGAGTGGTGCCTTGTTTTGCGAAATAAGCTTTGATGGCGTGATGGGCCTGGACATTGGTCAGGCGATAGCCATTAACGGGCAACTTTTCGTTTTCAAGCGTTTCCGCATCAGCTGTACCTTCGTCAATTACTACCTTATAAAGTTCGTAGCCGTCGATGGCGGCAAAGGTGAAGTTCATGGCTTCGCCCTCAGCTACCGGCACGATACCTTCGGGTGTGATAGTACCACCCGCGGTTGCTTCGGCGGTAATGTTGTAGAACTTTGGATCAGGCGTAACGTCGCCTTCCTGCTTCTTCCCGAACGCAACCTCGATGGTGGTGTCGTTTGTCACATTGAAAAGAGTGAAGCTAGTGCCACTGAAAGCGCTTGAACGGCCATCAATAGCAATAGAGGTAACTTTATAGCCCTCGTCAGGGACGATGGAGTAAACGGGCGACGAGCCGCGCGGTACGGTATGAACACCGGAGGGCGTGATGGTGCCACCAACGCCGTCTTTCACGGTGGCGGTAACAATGGGGTCAGCCGGAGGCTCAGGGGCGCTGACACGCTCAAACTCGGCGTGCAACTTGGCATCTCCCGTCACCGGAGCGAAGGTATAGATATTGTCCTGAACAGCAACTGGCTGATTATCTACCGTGACCTCGGACAGCTGCCAACCAGATTCAGGGATGAAGGTAAATGAGGGAGTTGAGCCCTTCGCCACCGCCACATCACCGGACGGCGACACAGAGCCACCTTGACCAGCATCAGCCGTAATCTTAAAAGTATCAGGAGGTGTCGGATTGGGCTCGTTATCCTCAAGTGCGCGGAATGAAGCGACCACGGTCGTGTCTTTATGTACGTCAGTCAAAGTGTAAGTGAAACCGTCAACAGCAACTGGTACATTATTAACCTTGACCTCATTGAGCGTGTACTGACTTGCATCGTCAGGCGTGAACAGGAAGGTCTGCGTGCCGCCGTCTTTCACGCGAGTTGCACCCGCAGGAGAAACGGAGCCATTGCCACCTTCAACGCTGGCCGTCACCGTATGATAGGAGGGCTGCGGGTCAACAATCGACTTCGGGGCGAACGTCGCCGTCACAGTGTGATCAGACGTACCCATATCAAGCGTGCATGCGCCATCTGTAACGGCTAGTACGGTACTCCCATCCTTCACTTCTTTTAGTTCGTAGCCAGCATCGGGCGTAAGTACGAATGTTACCGTGCTGTTATCAGCGGCTTCGAACGTACCGCTAGGAGATATCGTGCCGCCCGGACCAGCCGTAGCAGTTACTTTGTGAGTATCGGGAACTGAGGGCTTCGAGTCGCCCTCTTCAAGCGCCGTGAACTCAGCATAAAGCGTGTAATCTTCCTGAACGGTTAGCGTATAAACACCATTTGTAACTTCGTCAGTAACAACCTGGGAATTGGTGCCGTTCGTTAGCGTGAGCGATTTCAGCTTTTTACCATCATTAGGTCTCACAACGAATGACTGCTCGCCGCCCATAGGCACGCGGACGTCGCCCTCGGGCGAGAGAGAGCCACCGTCGCCAGAAGAGGCGCTAATGGTGCGGTACTCGGGAGCATCAGGGTTGGTGGGCTGCTCGCTTGCAGGAACAAATTCCACCGTGAGTTCATGTCCAGTGGTTACATTCGTCAGGCGAAGGGTGCCAGAGGCTGTCACCTGTGAAGTATAATCTGTCTCGCCTTCCTTAACCGACTTAAGCACATAGCCTTCGCTCGGCGTAAAGGTAAGCAGGAGTGAACCCTTGTCGGCAACTTGCGCTGTAGCAGGTGAAACAGAACCGTTTCCGTTCGGAACTGTCGCACTTACTGTATGCATGTCCGGCACAACCGGAGGTACTTCGCCGCCCTCGGTATCGACCGCCGCAAATGTCACTTCAAGCGTCGTATTTGCGGTGATGTTGGCCAGCGTGTAAGACAAACCGGACCACGGAATCACAGTATCATTCACTATAACTTGTGTAACTTTGTAACCCGTCTCAGGAGTGAAATAGAACGTCTGGGTGCTGCCAGGGGCTACTTTGCTCTCGCCCGCAGGAGACACCGAACCCATGGTTTCATCGTTGACGGAAGTCGTAACCGTAACAGGGGTGGGAACGTCGGGGGCAGCATCACGCTCGAAGGTTGCGCGGACGGTGGTGTCTTCGGTGATGCCGAGGACACGGTAGGAGCCACCTTGAGCTTGTGAGGTTACATCAGTCTTATCCACCATTACTTGGGACAGATGCCAACCAGCATCGGGGGTGAACGTGAAGAGCATCTCTCCACCCGACACAACACGGGTCACGCCGGAGGGTGAAATGGTACCACCCGTTGACGCACTGGAAGTCACGTTGTATGTGGTTGGTACAGGAGGTACCTCCTGACCAGACTCAGGCTCGCCAAACTCAGCGGCAACAGTGACATTCTCCTTGCCCGCCGGAAGCGTGTAGGAGTTGCCAATCACCTCAACAGGTTCGCCACCCACCTTGAGACTCTTTAGCACTTTGCCAGAATCGGGAATAAGGTAGAACGTCACAGAGCGGTCGGTTGCTACGCGCACTTGGCCAGACGGCGAGATGGTGCCGAACTCATTGGATGTAGCAGTGACCGTACGATAGGTAGGCTCAACCGGCGTCGTGGCCTCAGCCTTAAAGGTAGCCTTGATAGTGGCAGCGCCCTTTACCTCAGACACCGTAACCTTGTTGTCTTTGGTCTCAATCTTTACGTTGCCGCTACCCTCGCTTGCCGTGACAGTGTTAAGCGTGTAGCCAGCTTCGGGGGTCACCGTATACGTGACGGACTCGCCGTCAATCACCTCAATATCACCAGCAGGTGAAATAGTGCCGCCTGTCTCTGCAACAGAAGTCAACTTGTGCTTCGTGATTGTAGGCGTCTGCTCACCAGCATCCGTGTTCGCCGTGCGGAATGTTACATCCACCGACACGTCGGACTTCATGGCATCCAACGTCAGCTTGGTCATTTCAGCCGTGTTTTCCGTGTAGGTGGTCGTGCCATCACCATCAGTTACGGTTACTCCGCCAACAACAAAACCTGTATTGGGATAGAAGAATACCGTCTGGGTAGCTCCGGCTGCTACGCGGGTAGTACCCAACGGAGATGCCGAACCATCAGAGCCAGCGGTCACCGTCAGGTTGTAGTAGTCGGGCTCAACAGGAGCGGCCTTCTTTTTGAACAGGGCCTGGATGGAGTGAGGCTCTTGCACGTTGTCGAAGCGGTACGATCCTGCTTTCACAGCATCGGCATTGTTCACGTCATCTATCAGCACCTGATCCAACTCATAGCCCGAGTTGGGGATGAAAGTGAAGGGCATGGAGCCGCCCTTGGCTGCCTTTATTGTGCCCGACGGCGAGATAGTACCACCGGAACCAGCCGTGGCTGTAATATCAAAGGTGTCGACAGGAGGCTGCGTCTCGCCAGAGTTCAACGAACGATACGTAACCTCAATGGTGGTGTTTTTCGTCACGGGGCCTACCGTGTAGGAGGAACCCTGCGGCGCAAATGCCGCACCGTCATCCACCTTTACCGTATTTACCACATAGCCCTCTTCGGGCAAGAACGTGAACGTCTGCGAGCTGCCAGCCTTCACGCGCGTCACGCCAGACGGCGAAATGCTGCCGCCCTTACCGCCGTCTTGAAGATCCGCCACAAAAGCGGTCACCGCGTAGTAAGTGTCTTCAGGCACCACAACACCACTGGCCTCAAACTCGGCAGTCAGGGTGTAATCGCTTTGTACGTTATCAAGAACGTACACGCCGCCAACAACCTTGCTAGCCACGTCAGACGCCGTGCCATCCTTGGGCGTCAGCGTTAGCGACTTAAGACGCATATCCTTGTCGGGGTAAATATAATAGGTCGCAGAAGAACCCTGCGTTACTGTCGTTTCAGCAGGCGAAATAGTGCCGCCCTCGCCCGCAGTCGCCGTACCGGTAAACGTCTGCTTATCAAGCTTGAACGTGACAACTACGTTGATGTTTTTGTCGACGTGTTGGAGTGTGATGGTGTTGTCATCCAGCTTGTTCTTGGCATCTGCGCCGTTCGCAGTAACGGTATCTACGACGTAGCCCTGATCAGGCGCTACCGTTATAGTCGCAGTGGCATCTTGCTTTACTGACTGAGTGTCGGGTTGTACCGTGCCGCCCCCGCCCGTTACTGATGCGTTAACGGTATAGGTGGGCACCGGAACTGGCGTGCCTTCCTTGTACTTTACGATTACTGTGGTATCAGCGGTTACCGCAGAAATTTTGTAGGAGTTGCCAATAACCTGAACCTTTTGAGCACCTTTGCCGTCGCCCAGATCAACCTTCACCTCATCGATGACATAACCATCATTAGGTGTGAAATAGATAATGGCAGGTTTGCCTTTTTCAATCTCAGTACTAACTGTATCGCCAGGTGTACCATTATCAATAGCCACCTTGCCGTTGCCAAGAAGACCACCATCAACGCTTGCACTCACCGAGAACTTGGTTTCAGGCTCAACCGGCACGGCTTCGAAGGTTGCGGAAATGGTGTGGTCAGCCTTTACCTCAGTAAACGTGTAAGTATTGCCTACAATCTGACCGGTGACATCATCAGAGTCAACCGTGAGCGACTTGAGGACGTAGCCCTCGTCAGCCCTAATCGTGAATGTAATAGAGCCGCCATCGGCTACCTTAATCTGACCATTATCATCACCACTGGGAGAAATAGAGCCATGTTCAGGCGTTTCCACCGTGATGGTGTGTTCATTTTGACTGGTGCCTTGCCATGCAATTGCAAACATACCAAGGCTCGTCGTATCGAACACAGCCTTTCCGTTTTCTACCTTAGGTGTGTACTTAGTTATTTTACCCTCACTGTCCATGCCAAAAATGACAGGATCAGTACCTTCGGGGATACCTACGGGAACCGGAATTGAGACAGCCACCTTACCCATAAACGGTGCCTGACCAGAAGTACCCGTCAAGTCGATTTGCCAAGCGTTGCCCACGATAAGACCAGCAGCCGCCTGTTGTAGAGCAGAGTATGCCGGGGATTCCGAAGCAAGCGTAGCAACGTTCAGCACAGCAAGATAATGCAAAGAACCTTTAACGGACACGTTGTCTTTGGTTCTTTCACCATCCGTGTAGTTGCTCGACACTGTCACCGTGATAGTGGTTTCAACGGATTTCTCCGTCTCGTCGGTCACTTTTATTTTGTAGACGTAAGCGTACCCATCCTTGAGCGTATCAACGTGATTCCATAAATCATATGTTGCATATGATTTATCTTTGGTGTCAGTACCCCCGTAAGTAAAGGAAATATCGTCGGTCACAGGAGCATTCAAGTCATCGGCTTTGTAAACCGTACGCGTCCAGTCATAGGTCAATGCGCCTTGACCTTTTGCCACAACCTCAAGATTGTACTTTTCGCTACTTATTTTCCCAAGCGGAGCGGCAAAATCTTCGGTCTTGGAAACCACCTCCAAGGTTTGCAGCGTTAGCACGTTAACCGTGCTGGTTGCCTGGAAGCCGTTACCGTTATCTTCAAAGCCGCCACTTCCCGATACCGATGGTTCCGGCGCTCCGGCTGCGGAAGCGGGGAGCGGCGTGTATGATATGAGCAGGCACATGCACAGCAGTGCCGCCAAAATCTTGTGAGCATACCTTCTCATAGCCTGCATCTCTACTTCCCTCTTCCTAGTTCAGTACCGAGACGGTGAGCTTGGCGGCCGCTTGGCCTACCAGCTGCTCGTCTTCTTTGTCGTGGGCGTAGAACACCGCCGTGCACGGATAGTCGCCCGCATCCAAATCGACATCGAGTTTCGCCTTTTGGATGTGGTGGTTCGGTTCAATAAGCCCCGACGTGTAAATGGTGTCGCCCGTGTCGTCGCGCGTGATTTCCACCTTCATGAGGTAGGGGTTGTTCGGCACGTTTTCTATGCGCAACTCGGCCTCGGAGGTGCCGTCCTCCAGCTGCACGGTGGAGGCAATGGAAATGTTGAACATGCCCTCCTCCACAATGCGGTCGAGCTCCGCTTGAATCTCTTCCTGCGTTTTACCTTCCAGCTGGCCTACTGCGGCGTTCGGGTCGCGGCCGGCGCCGGTTTGGGCGAACAGTGCGAATGCAAGCACCGCCGCCACAATAAGCGCCAGCACGGCCACCGCAATGGCAATGTAGAAGCTGGCTGGTTTGCGGGAAAGCGCCGCGGGCACTCCACCCGCGCCCGAGGTGGCGGCATTGCCCTTGGACGCGTTGCCTTCTGCCACCTGCGCACTTGACGTATTGTGCGAACGCACGCCGCTCGCTTTGTCTCCCGTGAGGGAATTAACAAGACCATCGGAAGATGCTCTGCGACGTGTGACAATGGATGGAGTGTCCGCGGCGCGCTGGGCGCCCGCGGAGGAACGCGACGCAGACGCCCGGCCACCACCGGGCGCACCGGCGGCAGGTGTGCGCTGGCCCTGAGGGGCGTGCGCGGAGGGCTGAGTGGCCCCCGCCTGCCGCGGCGCGTCCGTCCGCTCGCGCGGCGGCGTTGATCCGGCGCGCTCGCGCTGCGGAGTGGTACGTTCGGTGTGGCGGTCGGGTGTCTGCATGGTTGATCGTGTTCCTTCTTTAGGTAGGTCTGGTAGACGCGCCCAGCGCGCCTACCAGGTGGTTATTGCGGGTTGTACTGGGTGGGGAAACTAGGCGCCGGCTCCGCCACCACCAGCTTCATCGCCACCGGAGGCGGAGGTGTCAGCGGGAGCAGCGTCGATTGTGTAAGTAATAGTGACCGCTTCAACAGCATTCTTATCGTATGCTTGCCTTAACTTTGAGGTTTTACCTTCGAGTTTAAGAGTCAAAACACCAGGCGCAGAGGCAGATGATGCAGCGCCGATCTCCCAGTCTTTAGAAGTTGCAAAAGCTGATCCCATATCCCAAGCAGTACTTGACGCCCCAGGAGTAAGTTTCAGGCTGATATCACCAATCTTAGTTGTAGTGTCAGTGGGGTCTGCTGTACCTGAAACATTAGCATCAGTTTTTAAAACCCATCCCTCCCCCTGCTTAGCTTCCGCCTTCGTCACCTTAATCGGGAATATCGAATTGTTCTTGATGCAATAGCCATCGTCCGCTGGTTTTGGTGCTGTAATCGACCCGCCGCCCATCTTTGCAATAATGGTCGCATTTAGGGGAATAGCTGCGCTAATCTGTCCGACAATCGTCTTCACAGATACGGTAGTGCTTTGCGAGTTAACCCCAGTTGTCGAGTTGTAATCAAAATCCTCCGGGGCGGTAACAGTGCCCTCCGGATCCGCAGCGAACGCTGGCACGGTTCCCATGGCCAGCACAGCCGACAGAGCCAATGCCGCTACTGTCTTTTTCTTCATGGCTTTTCCTCCTTTTGGTTGTAGCCATTTCCTTACATTTCTTCCCTCGCGCCACCCGTGAGCGAGGGCTTGTTCGAGTCGAGGTCATTGCGTCATCAACCACCTCGATCCCGTACTTCCAGCGCTAGCATGCGCATCACCCCATCACGTTCAGGGTCACCTTCGCCGCGGCCTTGCCGGCTTCTTCATGAGATTCCGCATCGAGCGCCGTGAACGTGGCCGTGGCGGGGTACGTGCCCTGGTCGAGGTCCTTCGTCAGCGTGATGTCCTCAATGTACTGGCCCGGCTTGATGGCCTTGGTCTCGTACACCACGTCGCCCGCTTGGGCCGGGTCGTCGGTGTCGAGCGTGATGGTGACCTGCATGAGGTAGCGGTTGCCCGGCACGTTTTCGATGTAGGCTTTGCCGGGGGCCGTGCCGTTGTCGAACTGGATGACACTGGCGATGGAGATGTTGAACATGCCCTCTTCAACGATGCGGTCGAGCTCGGCCTGCATTTCCTCCGGCGTCTTGTAGGGCGCCTGGCCCTCCAGGGCGTTGGAGTCGAAGAAGCTGTCCATACCGCCGCTTGCCAACTGCCAAATGCCGAAGGCGGCCGCCACAACCACCAACACCGCCACCACGGCGATGACGATGCGCGTGGTGCGCTTCTTTTTGGCGGCTGCGGGCGCGGGGGCTTCGGCGCCGGACTCGGGGGCGGGGGCGGCGCTGGGGTCGCTGGCCTGGGCGGCCTGCGCGGCCTGGGCCTCGTCGGCGGGTTCTGCCTGAGTTTGTTGTTTCTCTTCAGTCATGCGTTGGAACATCCTCCTCTATCGGGTTCGACCTTGGGGGGTCGCTTTTCCGTGTGGTGTGGTGCGGTGGTGCGGGCTTAGCAGGTGCTGCGCGTAATGCGGGAGCGCGGGCGCGCGAGTGAGCGCGGGCGCTGGTTGCGAGCGCGGCCGGCGCCGGGAACGGCAACGGGGCTGCGGCGTAGGGCCTCTACCCAGGTTGTCCGTAGGGCAAGGGCTCTGCCCTTGCCGGCAGCTACGTTTGACCTGCCTGTTCACCAATGCCAAGCGGCAAGGGTAGAACCCTTGCCCTACGGAATACTGGCAAAGGGAGCCCTTGTTGTGGCCCCCCTCCGTTTTAGGTATGCGAACAGACCGCGGCGTTACCTTCCTGCCGCGGCGTGCCACCACCGGTTGCTCCGCGTTGGAGCGTTCCGGGTGGAGCCGATATGTCATCCCCTCACTCATAAGGTATGCCTACTGTTGCCACCGCACTCTCTTCAGCTGGAAGGAGTCCCCTCCTTTTCCCGCCTGCTTACCGTTACATGAACAGGCCGTGCGCGGGCGCGCATGTCCTGCTCTGTTCCTTTGCGAGAGACCTCGCATGGAGCCGCCGTCCGAGGCCCGAAGGCGCGAACGTTTCCAACGCCGAGGCCGCGCCCGACAGCTATTCCGTCGGGCGACAAGCCTGCGTCGTCGGATGCGACCTGATCCGACCCATTGCCACTTTCCTCGCCTCACCCGTGGAGGCGCCGCCATTTTGCTGAACGGAGGTCTGCGTTCCCGTCGCAGGGGTGCTCCGTCGCTCAGGCGCTACTCTCGGCAACCGCGCCGTCCGTGGGGGCCGGCGCACGAGCTGGGCGGGATGGCGCACGCGCGCTACCCTGCCGAACCCGGTTCGGTTTTCAAGTCGCATTCCCTGTCCCTTTTCTCCAGATGAAACGCCCTATTGGTAGCGTTGCACCCCACGAGGTATGTGCCATGAATGCGGCATATAATCGACATCTTAGCACGTCAAGCAGTTTTGTGAAGGCCAGGTGGAGGGCTGCACGGGGCCACTGAGAGGCCGTGATGTTCGGGAGATTCAACTAAAATCGCAGGTGGATTATATTCACCACTTGTGCGGTAGATATTCCACACGACCAGCCACCTTCACAGTTTCTCCATATTTTGAGCGTGGGGCGCTGGGATGTGGCAGGAGCTGAGAATGCGGGTGCATTGCCGCAGGTTGAAGGGGTATTGAGAGGGCTGGAAGTGACGCACTTGACACTGGCTCGTACGTCACGAGATCATTTCTCCCCCGCTTACCAACGCGGGCTTTTTCTTCCCAGGGGGCAGATTTTAATCTTGGTGGCGCTTAGTCCACCTATGCTACCGTTCGAAGCGATCTTGTCCGTTTTCTCGTTCGGCGCACTTAGCTCGGGCAATTGCCGCTTGATGCTTAATTTCTTGGCGAAGAGTTGATTCGACTTTGCCTATCTCGTCGTTTGAGAGCGTCTTGAAAAGAGATTCGACATGATCTGCGATGGCTTTAATCTGCTGTATGTCGCTGTCTCTTAGCATTTGTCTTCACTTATACCACTTTTTGCATTTGAACAAAATACTATCTTTGGTTTACTTTAGCATGCACGATATAATTAGATGAATTTTTCAATTCCAAAATCGTTTACATTGCTCGCACGATATCAACTGTTTTGGGCTTTGGAAATCTTTCCCGTTCTGGTGCTACCCTTCTCATCAATACTGCTGCGGCGTAAAATGTCAGTTGAGATTGGCGTAAAATGTCAGTTGGAATGGGCGTAAAATGTCAGTTGGCGGTGTTGAAAGGTTGCTTTATGGAAAGCGCGGAAACTGAAAAGCTTACCCCAGCAGGGTATTTGCCTCGCGTCATCGACGGACGATTAGAAAAGATGCTTAAATCATTCGGAGGCGTCGAGATAACCGGTGCGAAGTGGTGTGGCAAAACATGGACGGCTTTGGCACACGCAGCGAGCTTTGACACGTTGGTGTCTGAACCTACGCGGCTTGCAGCACTGACCGATCCAATGCTTGTCCTCGAAGGAGCCGAGCCGCACTTGGTTGATGAGTGGCAGGAGGTTCCTTCCATCTGGGATGCTGCGCGCAACCGTATTGACACCAACGCGAACAGGAAAGGTCAGATCATCCTCACCGGCTCATGCCAGCCCAAAGATGAAAGAATCCATCACAGTGGAACCGGCCGGATTGCGAGGCTGCGCATGCGGCCTATGTCTCTTTACGAAACTGGAGATTCTAACGGCACGGTAAGCTTAAAGGGCTTGTTTGATGGCGTATTCAATCCGACGCGCAACAAGACCGAAGTTGCCGACATAGCGAGATGGTGCTGTAGAGGAGGATGGCCATCAGTCCTGGGCATGGATGACGAATTCGCACTAGAAACACCTGTTGAATACATCAACAGCGTGCTGGAGGTGAGTATTCCGAAGCTGGAAAAAACTCCCGAAACAGCGCGACGTCTCATGAAGGCCCTCGCTATGAACGTCTCGCAGGCGGTTACCTACGAGACCCTAGCAAAAGATATGGGCTATGGAGAAGAAGAGACACCCCATCGCGTCACCGTGGAGTCGTACCTTGAGGCCTTGGAGCGCCTTTTTATTATTGAGGATCTGAAAGGGTGGGAACCGCCGCTTCGTGCAATGTTCGCACGAAGCCAAAACGCTATTTCGTCGACCCCTCCCTCGCTGCGGCTTTGATCGGGGCAACACCGAGCAACCTGTTGAGAGATACGCAAACCCTTGGCTGTTTGTTTGAGCAGCTTTGCGTTCGCGATTTGCGCGTATATCTTTCATCGCTCGGTGGTGTTGGCAACCGAATGGGATACTATCGCGATGAGAAGGGGCTTGAAGCCGATGTAGTCATTGAGCTGGGCGATGGCCGCTGGGGAGCCATCGAGATTAAGCTGAGCGAGGATGCCCTTTCCGATGAGGTTTCAGCGAAGCTGCTGAGACTGAAAGAGAAGATTTCGGGGAATGCTGCGGCGCGCAATCGCCCTCCAGAGTTTTTGGCAATCGTCGTGGGAAAAGGCGATCTTGCGTATCGTCGCAAGGACGGAGTGCTGGTTGTACCGATTACAACTTTGGCACCGTAAGGTGATTGAGCGCGGAAAGCGCGGCGCGGGTGTTTGGGAGGGCTTCTACGGAGACTTCCCACTTATATATAGGTAGCGCATACTTTATAAAGTGTGACGCATTACGCGCTGGCTATTACGCCACGAGGTATTTCGCCTCCCCTGCTTTATGACGAGGGCTGACTGACTTGAAAGCATTGACTTGCAAGTGACACAACCTTCGTAGCGGAGTTAGCAGCGACGGCGCGAATCGCCTAGTCCCTTTACGGAAGCGCCGTTCGCGCGGAGTGCGAAAGCGCAGGTCATGGTTGTGTTCTCCGCCTGCGGCGGAGAGGGCGCTTCGTGAAGCGCCCCTACGTAGGTTGCCGAACATGTGAGATAGACCTACGAGTACGCGCCCTCGTCATGATGGTAGGGAGAGAGGCATCTTGTGGCTTAATTAGTAGCGCGGAGTGCGTCGCGCTTTTGTGCGACGTGGCTCCCCTTGCCGGGTGGGTGACGGCAAGGGGAGGTTTGCTTGGCGGGTTCGCTTGGTTGGGCGGGTCTCACTTATTACATAGGTCTCACTTGGAAGGTGAGGCGGGCTAGGTCGGTTATGAGGCCGTCGCCTACGTAGGTGTAGGTGGCTTCAGGTGGGGCGTTCATCTGGATAAACAGGTTCAACGTGCCAGGAGCGCTGGCGCTGGTGGATGCGGGAAGCGTGAAGCCGGTGGGCTTTTCGGTTCCGAAAGTCAGCGACGTTGAGGTGTCGGGGTCGGTGGCGTCTCTCACCACTATTTTTGTTTTGTCAAGCGAGACAGCGTCAATCAGTTGTTCGGCGGCACCCATTTTGGTGCATGAGATTGTGCTTACCGCAAGCGGCACGGCGGAGTATGACTTCACCTGCGCAAGCGCGGGCTGGATGGCACCTGAGGCATCAAGCACCATGACCGCAGAGGTGGGCGCGTCAAAGCTGATACGCATCACCAGCTTGCCGTAGAGTACCGTATCAGCCGACACCGAGGCTGAGCCATCGGCATCGAAGATGAAGCGTATGGTGCACTCGGGGTCCTTGTACCAACCGTCGAAGCCGTAGCCGTAGGGCACAGGAGCAGCCGGTGCGCGGAAAGTGCCGGTGGCGTCTGTGACTATCGTGGTAAAGTCATCCCAGTTCAGAATTGGGCTTGCAACCTCATCGGCCGACACCACGCGCGTCTTGAATGACACTTTCTTGAACCCCTCGGGCAGCGAATCATTTTTGCTCACAAGCTTGCGGTGGTGCTTTTGCAGCCAGTATTCTGACGTCGCAGCCGCATCGCTTCCGGCAACAACCGAGAGGGATGTCAAGTCATCACCGGCGTAATAAGTTGTGAGTGGAGTGCTAGCCGTAAAATTATTCGTCGTAAATATTGGCTTAGCGGGATCAACTTTATCTTCAAGCCCAGTAAGCACAAAAGAAGATGGCAGTGAAGTAAGGCTGTAACAGTCCTTAAATAGGTGTGAAACATTAGTCAACACAGAAGGATTTTCAAATTTGAAGCCCTCAGGCAAAGACGAAAGCGACCTGCAATGTTCGAACATACTTGCAGCATTTTGCATCGACCCCGGAATCTTGAAGGAAGATGGAAGGGAGGTAAGAGACGAGCACGCATAAAACAGACCCGGAGCTTCCGTTGCATTTTCCGGGATCTTAAAGCTCTCTGGCAAGCTTTTTAAGCTAACACAATTGCTCAGCATCCAACCAACATCGGTTACTGTTTCGGGAATGGAAAAACCAGCAGGAAGAGACTCGATTCCACTAAACTCTAGCATTGCATAGACATTATTTACAGAAGAAGGGAGAGTAAAGCCTGATGGAAGCTGCTTGAGGCTTGCGCAATGGCGAAACATGCTTCGCAGGTTCTCAGCACCGTTAGGAATAGCGAAGTCGGAGGGAAGAGTCACGAGCGCAGAGCAGTTGTGGAACATTCTCCAAAGGTCCTTAGTTCCTTCCGGAATGAAGATTCCCGTTCCATCGACAAGCTGGGGCATTTCACAGAACCAAGCGAGCAAACTGGATGTTTTTATAGTTTCATCCATTACTACTCTTTTTACTGAAGATCGTAGAGGGCCCCAATAGTTAAGATAAGCAGGAGAATCAACAGAGTCGTGCCATAACGGCGCAATAACTTCTCCCGGAGCATTCCAGATGGACAGCGTGCCGTCGGTGGTGAGGTGCCAACCGGCGATGGTGGGGTCGGTGTTGGCGGCATCGCTCTCAGTAGGCAGCGCGCCGGAAGCGGTGGCGTAGGCGCCATAGAGTGCGTAAGGCTCCTTGGTCAGGCCGTTCTCGGCAAGGCTCTTCGTGAAGTCGAACAGCTTGGTGCAGGTGGGATCGGTGTACCAGCCAGCGAAAGCTTTGCCGTCCACTGGCGGCGCGGCGAGTTCGGCTACCATGCCGCCTTCGGCCGACAGTGCTTTGGTCCAGGGTGTGTCACCATAGGTTCCGTCCGCACCTGACAGGAAGAATGAAACGTAGCTGCGGTTGCTGGGCACCGCACTTACCAAGTCACGGTGGTAGGTGGTGCGCCAATAGGCCGCCGCGTCGGCAACGTCCGCACTCACCTTGAGGTTCTCGATGTTGCCGGCATAGTAGGTGACCAGGGGGTTCTCGCCGTAGATGCCAGCGTCCAGTGCGAACATGGTGTCCTTGCCCGAAGCGGTGACGTTCCTCAAATCGAGGGAAGCAGGTAGTGAAGTGAGTGAGATGCAACCTGAGAACATCTGTCTTACATTGGTAGCCGTATTAGGAATGGTGAAACCTTCCGGCAGCGCAGTTAGAGAGGTGCAGTTGATGAACATGCTATACATGATCGCATTGCCTTCAACCAACCGGAAGTTATTCGACAGCGACGTGAGCTGCGCGCACCCTTCGAACATAAGCGATACGTCTTTCAGCCGATCATGCAGAACAAAGCTTTCGGGCACACTGGTGAGTGCCGTGTATTTGAACATCTGATCGGCCTTAGTTACGAACTCAGGAATAGTGAATCCTTCTGGCAACCACGATAGCTTATTACACTCACCAAATAGGCAGTGCCAGTTTGTGCAGGTCTCGGGAAACCGAAGGTCGAAGCCATCCGGAATCCTGTCTAACTGCGTACACCTGAAGAAGAGCCAGACTGCCGCCGTTGTCTCACCGGGAATGCGTACTCCACTTATGTCACGCAGGTTATCCATGCGTTGGAACCAGGCATTGATGTTGTATGCCCGCAGGTTGTCAGACATAAGAATACTCTTCACGTCTCCACGATGAGCACCCCAGTGTTGGGTCATTGAAATATCGGTATATTCCCACGACCACCCTAGATTCTGAATTTTGCCGTCGCCCAAGATCATGAGGGTGCCGTCGTTGGTGATTTGCCACCACGCTTCGCCCGTGTCGGGGTCCACGGGCAGCTGGCCTTCTCCCACCGCTTTGTCGCGGCCACCGTAAATGAAGCGCTTGCCGTAGACGGTGACATCGCTGGTGGCGGGAGTGGCGAAGTCGAAGGGTTCGAGGCAATCGGGGTCGGCGGACCAGCCGGTGAAGCCCTTTTCGGATTGCAGTTCGGCCAGTTGCGGCACGATGCCAGCGGCATCGGTGAGCACGGTGGCGTAGGTTTTCCAGGTGCCGTCGTCGTTTGCCAACTTGTAGGTTACTTTGTGGCCGCGGCCAGCGGGGTCGGTGATGAGCACGCGGTTTTGGCTTGCCCAGTCGAAGGTAAGGACTGCCTCGTTGGTACCGGAGTAGTACGTGGGCAGCGGTGTTGTGGTAGTGGCAGGGTCCACGTAGAAGGGAGGAAATGCGCTCGTCGCGTCGTTGGCAGCAATATCCGCTGGGAAGTCAAAGCTTTCCGGGAAATACGTGAGTTTATTGCAGCCGTTAAACATAAACTGCATGCCCCGATCGGTGTCGGTGGCAGCGTCGTGGCCGAACTGGATATCAGCAGGTACAGAGAAACCCTCCGGCAGTGCGCTGAGCTGGGAACAATCGAGGAAGAGGCCCGTTACGTTCACCCCACCAGAGGGGATAGTGAATCCATCTGGAAGGGAGGTTACCTTTGTGTTCTGGAACAAAAAGCTGGCGTTTTTGATGCTGCTTGGCAGCAGGAAGCCATCAGGTATCTGTTGGATCGGGTTGTTCCTGAGCAGGCACTGTGCCGATTGCAAAGTTGAGGGTAGGGTGAAGCTTGCCGGAAGCGAAGTCAAGCGAGCATCGGCAAATAGATAGCTTGCGTCGAGCGAGCCTGCGGGCAGCGAAAGCCCCTCCGGCAGTGAGGTAAGCGAGTTGTCGCCCTGGAACATGCCCTTGAGACTAGTGGCGCTCTGGGGCAGGTGACCTTGGCTAAAGTCCGTAAGATTGGTCATATTCCGAAACCAGTAATCGGTCGCTTCGGCGTTAAAGGAGGGCTGCATGGCAATGGCGTTCACATTGACACGGAAAACGCCCCAGTATTCAGAAACGGCTGGTGTGGTGGAGAAATCTCCGAAGATATCCTTCCATCCGAAGTCGGCTACCTTGCCGGTGCCGCGCAGGTAGAGAGTGACTTTTCTACCTTCCGACCCCTCCACCTTTCCGAGTGACCACCAGGCAGAGCCCTGGTTGTCTACCGTGGGTAGGGCTCCTGAGCTGGTAGCGGTGTTGCCGGTAGCCGCAGCGGCGTAACGGCCATAGAGTTGGTAGGTGCCGTCGGCGGCTGCTTCGACGCCGTTTTCAACCAGCGACTTTCCGAAGTCGTAGCGCTGCTTGCAGTCTTGGTCGGTGTACCAGAGTGTGAACACCTGGCCCACGCGTGCGGGAGCGGCAGGTTCGGGCATGAGGCCGGAGGCGTTCGGCACAAAGGCAGTAACGGTTTCCCACTGATCAGGCGCTGTGGCGGAGGGCACTTGGAACTGCACTTGACCGGTGGTGCTCGGCGTGACAAGGACGCGGTTTTGGGCAGTCCACCAGGCAGTCCCCTTCCCAGTGAGCGCAGTGTCGGTGCCTGCATAATAGAGCGGGAGCGGCGAACCAGCATTGGAGCACGCAAACATCGCTCCCGTGTTGGTGGATTCGGGCATGGTGAAGTTCTTCGGCAGTGAGGTGAGGCTAGAACATTCGTAGAACATGCTGGTCATATTGAGGCCCGTCGCCTCCGTAGGAATGGCGAAGTTCTCAGGAAGGCACTCTAGCGAGCGGCATTCATACAGCAAGTAGTCAATACGCTCCGCCCCCTTCGGGATGGTGAAACGCGCAGGTAGTTCCCGGATGCCAGCACGCTGGAACATAGCCTGACAACTGCCGGTGAGGGTGTCTGGGAGCACCACGCCGTCGGGCAGATATTCCAAGCTGTAACATTGGGCAAACATGCCTTGGGCAACGGTCAATTTCGAGTTGGCAGGGATGGCGAAACTGCTGGGCAGCGTTTTGAGCGCGAAACAGTCGATGAACATGTTGAGCGTTGTTTCCACACTTGCCGGTATGGTGAAGCCCTCAGGCAGGCTGGTGAGTTTTTGGCAGTTGGCGAACAAACGATCAACCGAGGTCACGCCTTCGGGGATGAATACACCTGACGCGTCTACAAGTTCCGTCATGTTCATGAACCAAAGAGCCATACTTTCGGCTTTGAGACCGGGGGTCATGACGACCTTTTTGACCAGAGGACGCAGGTCTCCCCAGTAGCCGCTTTGATTCTGGTCAGAATCGTTGTTGCGGTACCAGCCCAGGTCTTTGATGACGCGGCCGGGGGTGCAGCTGATGTCGAGAACGCCGTTTTCGAGTTTCCAGGAAGCAAGGCTCTCGTCCGAGACGTCAGTATTGGAGTTTGCACCTTCTGCGTAGCTAGGTAGCGCGCCGCTCGAAGGGGCCACTGTGACTGTCGTTTGGCCTGTGGCGAGCACCGTTCCGTTTTCGCCTGCATTCGCGCCGATGTAGACCATGCTTGCCGTAGCAGTAAACGTACCCGGTGCCTGTGTGATCGGAGCGATGTTCAAGATGCGACCGTCGGCGGAAGGCGTGAACGTGGCCAGTTTCTCCGCGCCTTCCGAGTACGTCCAGCGAACTTCGATGTTATTCGCGAACAGAGAATCCTCCGGAATGGAAAGATTCGTGGAAAGCGTGGTTGCTCCCCCGTCGCTCGGCACGCCATACGAAGCCGGAAGGCCCACGTCATGCTTGATGGTCGTGCCTTCGTTGCCTTCCCAGGCGGCAGGATCGCTACAGTAGATTGCCACGTTAGTCATTGACACCCCGTTCCAGGGCGAGGTAAGAGCAGCTGAGTCTATCTGCTGGCTACCCGCCGGAGGAAGACAAAGGATTTCGGACCCGCGGTATCCTCTGAATGCTGAGTGCAATACCTCGGTTACGCTTGACGGAAGCACTACGCCCTGGATACCTTCCCTATCTTTGATGGAACTGTCTTCGATTCGCTGAGTGCCTGATGACACTTCAAAAAGCTGGTCATGGCGGGTGCCGGTATCGATAAGGCTTGTTCCATCTTTGGAGTACAGCGCACCGTCTACAAGTTTGTAAAGGGAATTGCTGCCAAGCTCGATAGTTTCCAACGTATAGCAGCCCACAAAGAGAGCGGCGAGCCTTGCATTGTTAGCCGACATGCCTTTGATGGTATCGGGCAGAACCACTTTGCGCAGGTTACTGCACAGCTCAAAGCAGAGCACACCCATGTATTCAACCGAAGGGGGAACGGTGAACTCTTGCAGGTTGTCGCAATCGCGGAAGGCTGAGACCCTGAGGTCCTGGACACCTGGCATGACGGGAGTCTCGGACAGGCCGGACTGGTTAAACGCCAGCGACTCAATGATTTTGACCGTTTCGGGAAGCGTTATGCACCGCAAGTTACTGCAGCCGGCAAATCCACTGCTTGTGACGCTGGTGACGGTATAAGTGGTGTCGTTATTTGTCACTTGATCAGGTACAACGACGGAGCCTTCTGGCTTTTTTGCGGCGTCAGCCGAGGCACCGACAGACACTTCGTAGGTGTTGGTAGACGCGTCGGCCTTGGTGATGGTGTATCTGAACCAGGTGCCATCTTTGCCTTGCTCGAAGGGGTCGTTGGCCGCAAGGGGCGTTATGTCGTTGGTTGTTTGTGCGGCAGTGGGTGCGGGTGTTTGCTGTTCGAAGGTGGTGCCGAGCAATGGGTTGGGTGCGACGGATGAGAGGTTCATGGTGCCGGTGAGCATTTGGGGAGTTTCGGCGGGGTTGGAGGTGGAGGTTGTGGGCTCGTTGGTGGGAGCTTCGAGCGATTCGGGCGTGGTGGTGTCGGTTACGGGCATCCCGGGAGTCTCGGGTGCCGGGACAGTTACCTCGACTGTGCGGGTGGCGCGCGCGAGTTCTTGGGCGTCGAGGGTGAGGGTTGCGGTGACCTCGGAGGTGCCGGGGGCTTTGGCGGTGACCTGGGCGGTTTGGTCTACGGAGAGCGGGGTGGCGGCGTAGGAGAAGGTGAGGTCTGTGGGCTCGGGCGACTCGCAGAGGGCACCTTCGAAGAGGTTGGCTTGCTGGCCTACCTCAAGTTGCAGGGGCTCTTCGGGAAGAGTGAGGCCGTAGGGCATGAGGTGGTTGTTGTTGGCGAGAAGGCCCAGGTTCCAGGGGTAAGTGCCTTCCGCGCTGTACGGGCAGTAGACGGAGAGGTTCGCGCAGCCGGCGAGGGCGTCGTCGGCTACCTCGGGGGTGCCCGGGGCGACGATGCGGGTGAGCGCCTCGCAGTTTGCGAAGGCGCGCGGGCCTATGGTTGCGATGCTGGCGGGAAGCCACACGTATGTGAGAGCGGTGGCTTCGAAGGCGCGTTCGCCGATAGTTTGCAGCGCGGCGGGGAGTTCGACGCTTGCGAGGTTGGCACAGCCGGCGAAGGCGGCTTCGCCGATGGTGGCAACGGCGGCCGGAAGGTTCACCGTTTCGAGCGCTGCGCGGTTTGCGAACGCGTTGGGAGCGATGGTGCTCACACGGTAAGACACGCCGCTGATCTCAGCGGATGCGGGGATTTCCAGATGTGCGGCAGGATCTTCTGCACCTTCCCAGGCAACAGCGAGGGTGTAGTCAGCCAGCAGGGTGAACACGAAGCCGCTGGCGGACGCCTGGGAGTCAGTGGTTTCCGGACGCGCGGTTGCGCCGGGCTGAGCGGGCTCGGCGAAATGCCGGAAGCCGGCCACTTCCCAGACGGCCTTGCGCGCGGCGTAGTCCTCCCCTGCCGGAAGCGCCACGGTGGCGGCTGCCTTGGTTTCGTCGGCGAAGGCCGTGGGGTCGATGGTGCGCACGGTGCCGAGGGGGGTCACGGACGCGAGGTTCGCGCACCCGGCGAGGGCCTGCGGGCCGATGACCTCGGTCTCGGCGGGCAGCACGAGGGCCGTGCCAATGCCGGCCGGGCAGAACACGAGCGTTGTGAGGTCGCCGGTGTAGAGCGCGCCGCCGAAGGTTGCGAAGGCGGGAGTGGAGGCGGTTGAGCCTGCGGGTTCGCCCTCCCCTGCAGCGGCGCGTTCGCCAGCAGTGGCGTCAGCGCGGTCGCCGCCTTCCCCACTTTCACCATCGTTCGAGGTCACGGCCACGGACGTCACGCCCGCGCAGCCCGCGAACGCCTGGGGCGACACATCAGTTGCGCTGGCAGGCAGCACAGCCACGCCGCGCTTGCCCTCAGGACAGCGCACGAGCTTCGCGCCCGCCTTGTCGAACAGCATTCCGTCGAGGGAGCTGAAGTGCTCACTTGCGGCCGCCACCTCAATGGACGCAAGCGACGGGCAGCCGTCGAAGGCGTCGGGCGCTACGTCGCGCACGGAGGCCGGCAGCGTGACCGACGTGGCATCGGCGCACGTAGCCAGGGCGTGCGAACCTACGGCCACCACGGCGAAGGTGTCGTTTCCGCCGGTCACCGTTGAGGGCACGGCGATATCGCCCGCCGGGGCCGCAGAGGCTGCGCCCACCAGCTTCACGCTAGTGCCGTTCGCCAGCACCTCATACTTCAAGCCGTCGCGCACGATGATGCCCGCCACGGCCGGGGCATCGTCGCCCGCAAGCGTCACCTTGCCGGCGATCTGGCCGGAAGGGGTGAGGGTGGCGGAGGCGTCGCCGGGTGCCGACGCAGGCACCGACCCCGTGGTCGGCGTGCCGGATATTGCCTGTTCAATCGGCACTTTCTCGGAAAGCTGCGCGCGGTTTTCCGTACCAGAATCTGTCGGATTTTCCGCAGCGCCTTCCCCTTCCCCACCACCTGTAGGCTGGTTGGGGTTCGCGGCAGACTCGCCATCCGGCTGCGACTGCGACTGTGCAGAGGTGCCCGCTTGGCCGCCTCCCGTTGCTGTGTTCTGAGTGGTTTGCGCGCCTGTGGCCGGGCCGTTCGCCGCGTAGGCGAGCTGCGCCGTAGCGCCGTCCATGAAGATAGTCGTCGACAGGACGCACGACAATAAAAGCGCGCACGCCGTCCTGCCGACCCGTGAAGGTCGGATTTCCCGTTGCATTGTTCTGTCCCTTTACTCCTGTTAGTGCATTTCCCGATGCTGCACTAGCCCTGAGCGTCGCATTTCCCGTACGACGTGGCCCTCAAGGCTTCCTCAGGGCGCTGCATTTCCCGTACAGCGTACCTCCCCGAGGCTATGCCAATGTGCGGCATATAATCCGCATAGTAGCACGCGCCGGCGGTTTGTGAAGGGCGTGCGGAAGAACCCTGTTCTCGGGAAAGCCGAGAAAGCGCGGACCAAGAGGCGACAAAACCGCAGGTAGAATATATCCCTCTGGAGAATCATGGAGAATTCGGGCGACTTTGCGGGAATTCATATTTTCTTCATACTTTATGATTGCGCTTATATAGTGCATCACGTGCGGAAACATGCTAAAATACCAAGTGCGATGCTCCCACCCATGGGCATCGTCTATGGCTAAGGTCGGGCTGTCCTCATCAGCAGCCCGACCGTTTTTGTTTCTTGGGTTCTTTGGTAACACCCCCCATTCTGGCACGAGTTCCACAACAAAAGGCCGCCTTCCCGTTCGGGAGGCGGCCTCTTGGTTGTGAGTTACGTCACAGCGGCCCTACCCTATCCCAGGCCAACCGTCCATTGGAGGCGGGCTACGTCTTCTATGGGGGTTTCGCTGTAGTTGACCTGGGCGTTGCCCAGATCGAGGGTGAAATCTCCCTGTGCAGTGCCGGGATCGGCGTAGCCGGTTGCTGCGGAGAGCGACACCGACAGCGGCAGGGTTCCGCCGTCCAGCTTCAGCTTGCCCTCATACCCGAGGTTGATCAGGGCTTTCACGGCATCGCGATCGGCCGGGCGCGGCAGTAGCGCCGTGGCTCCCGTGCCATAGCCGGACGTCACGCCACTCACGGACACGGCGGCTGGCGTGTAGGACGCAAATGTCAGCCCCGCCTTGGACACGGTGCCCGCCGCATCAATGGACACCTCCACGCCCAGCGGCACCTGGTAGCGCAGCAACACAGGGCCGAATTTGCCGTACACCGTGGCATCTTCCGACAGCGCGGCGCCAAAGTTGAACGGCTGCATGCACGCCGGGTCGCGATACCAGCCTACGAACGGGTAGCCGAAACGCGAGGGGTTCTTGGGACTCACCACCAGCCCGTCGGCGCTGGTCAGCGCAGAAGCATAGGTCACCCACTTGCCCGGCTTCGCCTCGTCGGGCGTGAGGAAGGTCACCAGGTGCACACCCTCAGGCAGCGGGTTGTTGGGGTCGTTCGCTACTACCAGCTTGCGGTTCTGGCCCTGCCACGCGAAGCTGCGCACGGCTGAGGATTCCGGCCCGGCGAAATACGTCAGCGTGTCAGGGTTCGTCGCCATGAACGGTTCCGTCGACTTGTTCGCCACGTCCAGCGGGAAGTCGAACGAACTCGGCAACACCGTGAGCGCGTCACAGCCCGCAAACATACGCTCCATGCCACCTACCACCAGGTCGGATGCGGACGGCGGCACCTTGAAGCCCTCCGGTAGCGTCGCCAGCGAGGTGCAATCCGCGAACATGTACGAGCAATCGGCTACGGCATCGGTCACACTGAACTCTTCCGGAAGGGACACCAGCGCCGAGCATTCCGAAAACATATACTTCATCTGGGATGTTTTGTTACCCAGCTTGAAACCGGCCGGCAGCGACGCCAGATTTTGACACCCCGAGAACATCCACGAGACGCTGGTGGTGGAATGCGGCACGGTGAATCCATCCGGCAGCGCTGTGATGCCACTGCCGCCAAACATCGCGTACGCGGTGGTCACCGTGTCGGAAAGCGCGAAGCCCTCTGGCAGCGTTTTCAGCGCAGTGCAGTGGCGGAACATGCCCTTCACCGACTTAATGCCCGATGGCACCGTGAAGCCCGCGGGGAGCGATTCCAGCGAAGTGCAGTCGTTGAACAGCATGGTAAGCGACGCCGTACCCGTGGGAACGAAGATGCCGTTTGCGCTTGTGAGCTGGGTCATTCCAGCAAACCAGTAGTCGAGTGATACCACCCTGAGCGAGGCATCCATATCCACCGACCTCACCAAACCCCGCACAGGGCCCCAGAAGCCTTGAGTGTAGGTGTCCTCACTTTGGTACAGCCTGTCAATGATGCTACCCTCGGCGCACGTGAGGTGCAGCACGCCGTCGGCGGTAAGTTCCCACGCGCCTTCAGTTCCGGCTACGCCGTTGCGCGTGGTAGGCAACACATCAGAAGAGCGGTAGTAGCGGCCGTACAGGGTGCTCACGGGGTTGGGCGCGGTTTCTTCTTGATCGGTGATGCTTTTCGCGAAATTGAACGGCTGCGTGAGAGCGCTATCAAGATACCAGCCGATGAACGCGTGGCCCTCGGCCACGGGAGCGGTCGGCTCGATGAGCAGGCCGTTCTCGCCCGCCACCTGCTTCTGGAGGGTTTTGGTGAAAGCGCCCTCGGCATCCGGCAGCAGGAAGGACACCGCGCGCTCCGCGGGCACTGCGGTGACGATCTCGCGATTCCACTGCGGCCAGTTGGCGTACTGCACAACGTTGCTTGAGGAAGGGCCGCCGAAGTACGTCTTAGTCATGGCGTCGCAGTAGAACGTCGAGGTTCCGCCCTGATTCGCCTGGTCAATCGGGAAGGTGAAGCTATCGGGCAACGAGGTGAGCGAAGTGCACCCATAGAATATGCCCTCCATGCTGCCCACGTTGTTCGGGACGTAGAAACCCTCCGGCAGCGCCGCGAGTTTCCGGCAGTTTCCAAACATGTAGCCTACTTCGATCTTCGACACCTTGCCGTCCGGAATGCGAAACCCAGCTGGAAGAGAGGTCAGCTCAGCACACCCGCTGAACAGCGAGGTAGCAGTTTCCAGACTATCGGGCAGCGTGAAGTTCTCCGGCAGCGTGGCTAATTTCGTGTCCATAAACATGCTACCCGCCCATTTCACGCTGGATGGCAGGGTGAAGGCGGACGGCAGCGCCTCAAGCGAGCGGGCGCCATTGAACAGCGAAGTTGCGTCTTCCACCTTGCTTGGTAGCGAGAAGCTGGGCGACACCAGGGTAAACGCGTCTGAGTTGTAGAAAAGGTTGTGCACGTCGGTGCACTCCTCGGGCACGAACACGTCTGTGACATCGGTCAAAAGCGGCATGCGTTCGAACCATGCGCGCATGCTTTGCGTGCGCAGGCTCGGATCCATGTGCACGCTGGTCACCTGGCCGCGCAAGGGGCCCCAGAAGCCCTGATTGGTGGTGTCGAGACTGTCCCATAAAGGGGTCACCAGGCCATCGGCCACCACATCGAGGGAAAGCGAGCCATCGGCGGGGTTAAACGTCCAGGTGACTTCGCCCTCGTTGTTGAGCGTGGGCAGCGTTCCGGAGTACGCCGCATACTTGGCGTACAGGGGGAAGTCGCTGGTCACCGGCTGCGTGAAGTCGTACGGTTCGCCCGTAAGCTCCGAGTTCGCATACCACGCCTCGAACACCTGCCCCGGCTTCACCGGGTCGGCGGGACGCGCCACAGCCTCCCCCGCCACCACCTGCGCCGTCGACGTGGCGGGCACGCCACCCTTCGAGTCAAACGTCACCGTATGCAGCACCGTCCCGCCCTCGCCATTCACGTGCAGGTTCAGCACGGGGTTGGGGTAAGCCTTCTTGTAAGCCTCCCACGTGGACTTGCGGTCAGGCGATGCCAGGTACACGTCAATAGGACCAGGGACATTGGAGAACACTGAGTTCCCAATATCAGTAACATTCCCCTGCACATAAAGGGTTTTCAGATTCGTATCTGCGAACGTAAACTGACCTATACTACTCAGATTCGCAGGTAGCACTATACTTTCGAGAGACGTGCTGCCAGAAAAGACATTATGGTGAATGCTTTTCAGGGAAGCTGGTAGATACACGGTCTTCAACTTCGGGCAAAAGGTCATTGCATTCATGTATATCTCGGTAACCGAGTCGGGCAGCGCCACAGCTTCCAAATTTTCGCAATATCCAAACGTTGTGTCCTCAATGACTTTAATAGTGCTTCCCTCTTCGAATGTAACACTAACCAGGGAATCACAGTTATAGAACACTGTGCGACCTATTTGTTTAACGGATGCAGGCACGCACAACTGCTTGATCCTTGTCGCTTCGAAAGCATCAGAACCAATAGTTTTAAGCAAGCCATTCTCGGCAAAATAGATATCCTCAAGCGTAGAATCCTTGAAGGCCTGCGCACCAATTACTTCCAATGCGGTGGGGAATTTAACTGAACGAATGGAGGCTTTCATGAATCCTTGGAGTGCAATCTCCTTCACCGGATAGGAGCGGCCGCCGTATTCGGCGGTTTCCGGAATGACCACGTCACTAGTCAGACGCTCCGGGTCTCTGGCTGCAATTGACAAGCTTTCCCCATCGCTGCGCATGCGGAAGATAAAATCGCCCTGCTCAACATTCTGCGACCACGAGGCGTAGAGCGGCAGATTACGCTGAACAGGCGTGGCGAAATCCCAGCGGTTCACCAAAGCTTGTTCGGTATACCAACCATCCACCGAATAGCCCGGACGCGCCGGAACGGCCGGAACAGGAACGGTGTCCCCTGCAGCCACCTGGTACTCCAATACGGTGTCCGCATCATCGTTCACGTGGAACTGCACCGTGTAGAAGGCCGACTGGAAGATGATGTGATCGTTTGGCACTCCAGAACCGAAGCCCTCCCAACGCGTTTTCTGTTCCGCAGACGGCACATACACTCGGAGGGTATCCGCCGGTGCTCCTAAGAAAACGCCAGCTGGTTCAGCAGGTGTAATTTTACCTTTTATGATGACTGTTTCGAGCGACGCGCATCCATAAAACAAGCGACGCTCAAGAGTAGCTACGCTTTTACCCAGCACAATCGTCTTGAGCGCAAAGACGCTCGCGAAGGCTTCTTGCCCGATTGTGGTCACCTTGTCTGGTATATTCAAATACGTGAGAGATGAGCTATTGGCAAAGCACGAATATCCAATGCTTACCAGATTACTGGGGAGAGTAACGCTGGTCAGGGCGCGGTCGGCCGCGAAAGCAACTCCGTCGATGATCAGGGATGGACTGCCTTCTTCGAACGTGACAGACGTTAGCCCTGCACAACGAGAGAACCCGTTAAGTGCCACCCTTGTCACCGCATAGGTTACACCATCATAGGGGACCGAAGCGGGAATTGTTAGGTTACCCTCGGGGCCGTCGGGTTCAAGCGAACTTTTCGACACCATCACCGTGCCCTCGCGCCCCTCATGGGTGAGCACGACGTAGTGCAGCATCTGACCGCTCGGAGCCACCAGGTCGAACTCTTTGATACTCCACTTCGCGAAGAGTGTGGTGTCCGCCGTTACCGTGTCGGAGTTAAAATCCCAGGCGTTAAGGTAACTTTCCTCCTTGTACCACCCGCCAAAAGTATAGCCCGCACGAGTGGGGTCGGTCGGTTCAGTGAGTTTGGTGCCGTCTGCGACCGTGAGTTTTTCAACTGCCGAGCCGCCGCTGGTTTGGAAGGTGACCTCATGGGTAATCTGCGTCCACTTCGCGTGAAGCGTAGTGTTTTTGGTTACAGTATCATTCTCAAACGACCAGGCGTTTTGACATTCCGGCTCTTTAAACCATCCGCCAAAAATATATCCATCCTTACTGGGATCACCGGGTTTGATGAGTTTGGTGCCGTGCTCGACGGTGAGTCCTTCGATGGCTGAGCCGCCATTGGTTTGGTATGTGACGTTGTAGGTGTTTTTCTTCCATTGGGCGTAGAGATGGACTTCACCGCTTTCGGCCAGGGGACGTGCAAGCGTTGCGCCGTTCGCGTAGGAAGTTCCTGTGCCGCCCGCTTCAGTGGTCCAGTGGTCGAACGTCCACCCTTCGCGTTGGAACGAGTTGGGAGCAAGCGAAGGCGAAGCCGCGTCGTACTTCAAACTTTGGCTGGTCGTAGCCGTGTTGTCCCCGTAGTTCGCGTGGTAAACGATGTTGTAGGTGTTCGCTTGCCAGACGGCAAATAGTCTAAACACCGCATCTTGAGTGTTTTCCAAATTGAGTACTGGAGCCTTGTCAGCGTACTCAACTTTCGGGTCAGAAATGGTCTTTGACCATCCTGCAAACGTATACCCTTTTCTCGAAAAGGGATTGGGAGCAAGGTTTTCCTGTTTGTCGTAGGTAAGGGTTTGCGTTGTGGTCATATCATAGCCATCGCTCGTAATTCCACCCGCAGGAGCAAAATAGACGTTATAGGTGATTGGCGTCCAATAAGCGGTGACGTTGATCCAGCGCTCTTCCCCACTGTCCGTAACTACCTGAGTGACAACATTTGGTTTTATGGCATGCTGACCAGAATTTCCCGTGACAAACTTAGTGCCATCTGTGTGATACCACCCATCGAATATATACCCCGCTCTTGGTGCTGGGTCAGGGATCAATCCCGCAAAGGGATTGTTAAGCATCCAAAAGTATTCTCCACTGTCAAGAATACTTGCATTTGTATCAAGTGAAACAGGAGCAAGTTGAGGGCTTCCGCCATTCATGTCGAAAAAAACTCGCCAGGTATGAACACCTTCGGCCGTTCCTCCCCAACCATATAACTCAATTTCCGACATCTCAGCGGCTGGCAACACTTCCACCGGGCGGCTCGCGCGAGCGAGTTCTTGACCATCAAGGAAAAGGGTTACTGTTACTTCTGAGCTACCTTTTGCCTTGCCGGCTGCGGTGCCGTCGGAGGCAACAGATAGGGGTGCGGCGGCGTAGGAGAAAGACAACTCGCAGCCTTCGGGGGCTTCGCAGATTCCTCCTTCGAAGAGGTTGGCTTGTTGACCGACCTCCAACTGAAGGGGTTCTTCGGGGAGGGTCAGGCCGTAGGGCAGCAGGTGGTTGTTGTTGGCCAAGAGGCCCAGGTTCCAGGGGTAGGTGCCATCTTCGTTATAGGGGCAGTAGATGGAGACGTTTGTGCAGGTGGCGAGGGCGTCTTCGGCTACTTGGGGCTCGCCGAGAGACACCACGCGGGTGAGGCTCTCGCAGGCGGCGAAGGCGCGCGGGCCTATGGTTGCGACGCTGGCGGGCAGCCACACGTCCGTGAGGGCGGTGGCTTCGAAGGCACGCTCGCCGATGACCTGCAGGCCGTCGGGAAATTCGACGCTTGCCAGGTTGGCACAGCCGGCGAAGGCAGCCTCGCCAAGAGAGGTCACGGTGGCCGGCAGCTTCACGCTAGCAAGCGAGGCGCGGTTCGCGAAGGCGTTTGCGGCCACGGTGCTCACGCGGTACGACACGCCGTTGATCCCGGCGGACGTGGGAATCTCTACCTCGGCGGCGGGATCTTCCGCACCTTCCCAGGCAACCGCAAGGGTGTAATCATCAAGCAAGGTGAACGCGAGGCCGCTAGCGGCGTTGGGGTTCTCGGTGTCGGAGCCGTTGGCGTGCGGGCGCGTGGTCGCGCCGGGAGCGGCGGGTTCGGCAAAGTGCTGGAAGCCCGCCTTCTCCCACACGGCCTTGCGCGCGGCGTAGTCCTCTCCCGCTGGCAGCGCCACCACAGCGGACGTCTTGGCTTCGTCGGCGAACGCGGTGGGGTCGATTTCGCGCACCGTGCCCAGAGCAGTGATGGACGCGAGGTTCTTACAACCCGCCAGCGCATCCGTGCCGATGCTTTCCGTTTCCGCAGGCAGAACCACTGCCGCGCCCGCGGCCGGCGGGCACACGAGCAGCGTCTTCAAGTCGCTGCTAAACAGCATCCCATCGTGCGTTGAGAGTGCGGCGCCGCCGTCCCCTACGCGGACGGACGATAACCTCGGGCATCGGGAAAAAGCCGAGGCGGGGACAGTACTCGTCCGACCAGGGATAACGGCGGCGCCCTCCTTGTCCTCGGGAATGGACAGGAGTTGCGAGAGGTCTTTGGTGAACAGCATGTCGTCGTGCGAGGCGAAGGTTTCGCTCGTGGAGCTGACGGTGATGGATGCGAGCGAGGTGCAGCCGGTGAAGGCGTCGGTGTCGACTTCGCGCACGGCGGCGGGCAGCGACACGGAGGTGAGTTCCGGGCAGCGTGCGAAGGCGCGCGGGCCGATGGCGACCACGTCGTAGGTGGTGGTGCCACTGGTGACAAGCGCGGGCAGCGCCAGGTCGCCCGTGGGCGGCGTGGCGGAGGCGTCCGTGAGTTTGACGGAGGTGCCGTCGGCGCGCACTTCGAACACGAGGCCGTCGGCGACAATGGAAGTTATGGTGTCTGCGGCGCCCTCCGTTGGCAGCGGAACCGTGCCCGCCACCTGGCCCGACGCGGTGCCGGGGCCTGCGGTAGACGCGGAGGGGGCGTTGTTGTTTGTTGAAGGCTGCGGGTTGAGCTGCACCTGCTGGGTGAGTTGCCCACTGGTAGAGTTGCCTGAGTTTGGGGAGGAAGGTTCGCCGGAGTTCGTGGCGTTGCCGGGGGCTCCTGCGGTTCCGGATTCGCCGGCATTTCCAGCGTTGCCGGGGGTTCCCGTTCCGGCGTTGTCGGCATTGCCGGCGTTGCCTAACCCGCCAGCTTCGCCAGATACGCCACCATGGGCGTCGGAAGGATTGTTTTCTTCGCTTAGAGGCTTAAAATGCCCCCCCCCCCCGACAGGTTTTGGGTTTGGGAGGCGGGGTCGGCCGCAAAGGCACGACCCGAGGCGGCGCCCGCGGGCACCAACCCGGCCGACAGGGCTAGCGACAGCGCAAAAGCGCACGTCACCCTGCCGAACCGCGAGGTTCGGTTTTTACACATCTTCTTGTCCCTTTACTCCTCTGCGTCCCATTTCCCGATAGGACGCGTTTCCCGAGTAGCGCGCACCCCGAAAGGTGCGGCATGCCCGGCATCCTAGCACGCGCAAGCCGCGCGCGCAGAGCGCAAAGGAGCCCCCTCCCCCGCCACCAACCTGCCAAGAAACCCTCGTTACCGCAGGTAGAATATATTCCACACACTGTCGAAGAGGACTTTTGAGAAGCCCCTAATTCTCCACTATTTCTACATATAATCTGTGCATCAAGAAGTGAGATAGCCAACTAGGCAAATTGGCTTAACACGAATGAGTAATATGTTATTCATTTCCAACCACCACAACCATCGCGGCGAGTGATAATATGACTAAAATGGTCAAAGGAGAGCCGATTGAGTAAGCGCACCGAAAAAGTTGATATTGAATACATCAACTCCGAAGCGTATAGGTGCGCCTTCGATTTTTTCGAAGATGCGACGCTTGGAGATGTTATTTGCGAGGTAGCACGCGAAATGCTCAAGCATCGCACTGGTACCTCGCTGGAGGATTTTGCGGCAATAAGCATTAGTAAAAAACACGTTGTGACACGGCTTGTTTCTTCCAAAACGCATAACGAAGCAGTTCTAACAAATGAAAATAGACGCGCAATGAGTGTGGCTAAACGTGGTGACTTGGTAACGATTCACAACCATCCCGAAAACATGCCACCCAGCTCTGCTGATTTTCGTTTATGCCTCGTACGCTCCGTACGGTACGGCATTATTGCAGGTCACAATGGGAGCGTGGTTAGATATCGTATTGTAGATCGCGAAAAATTTCTGATGGCTGTCGAAAGTCGAACCATGAAAGAACTCGATGGATTCATACTTCGGAACGTGGTATATTACGGCACAAGGATTGGAGATGCTTATATTTCATCAATGCTTGAAAGGAGGTTTGGAGTATCTTATGAACGGATCGACACCTATGATGAATGAGTTTAGGGAAATTTTTGACGCGGATATGTTTGATTCGGAGGATAGCCTCCATCTTCCTGAACTCTCTTTGGAACAGACTGAAGGCCTTGAGCCTGATCCTGAACTTGTCGCCCTCATTGAAGAGGCACAAAAGGCTGTAGCTTAATTAACCAAGGAAACTAAAAGCCCACTTCGGTGGGCTTTTTTGGTATCTGACTCACTATCCGAAAGACATCATCTGACTAGCGATTTTCCGCAACACGATCGTATTATGACGCCTCCTTATTTCAGGTTATGGCATAACCTGAAATAAGGATCAGCGCTATTTCGGGATATCGTGCAAAAAGCGGAGTGTAAGTTAGGTTTTGAGGTGTGGGGCACAAAGATTGTCCCCGCCTGCGAGAAGGCAGGCGGGGAGAGATTTGCTATTTGGCTAGTTCGAAGGTGAAGGTTATGTCGGCTAGGCCGGTGGAGAGGCCGTCGCGGTGGAAGAGGACGTCGGCGGGGTTCAGGCCTTCTACGTCGATGGAGCAATCCAGCACGCCAGGGGTTGCGACGCCCGTTGCGGTGGGGATGGTGAAGGTATCATCTCGCGTTGGCCTGGAAATCCCTCCATCCAGAAAAATGACCAGTGTTCCCTTCCCTATTGGCGGCCTCATTACCAGAGACAGATCCGCAAGAGCGCTCGGTTTTACTGCGGTGTCGGCCTCGATGTTGGGGGTAGCTACCGCCTGAGACACCCACACGGGAGCGGCGGTCTGAGACGTCAGTCGCAGGGGCGCTTTGGTGATAGTGCCCGACGCGTCAACCGTGATCTTAGCGGAGGCGGGCGCCGTTGCCTTCAGGATGGGAGCGGTGAAGCGCGCGTACAGCGTCATGGTTGGTGTGTTCGGCTCGATTGTGGTGCCGAACACCACCTCTTTACCTTCCCCATCGAACCAGCCCTCGAAGGCCACGCCGTAACGCGATGCCAGCTGCGGGTCGACCAGCGTGCTGCCTCGCGCCACCACCATGCTTTGCCACAGCGTGTAATTGGAGTTGCCGGTAGTATCGGGGATCATGAAGTTTACTGTGCAGGTGCCCTCAGGCATGCTCGTGCCACCATTGGTAACCACCAGATTGCGCTTATAGTTATCCTTCCAGTAGGCCTCCGCCGCAGTCGCATCGCCGCCATCGACGGAGAGTTTAGCCAGATCGGAGCCTGCATAGTAAGTGGTAACCTCAGTGGCATCAGCAGCAGGGGCAAACAGAGTCTCCACGCCTGAAACGCCCTGCAGCCCCGTCAGGTCAAGGGATGCTGGCAGCGAAGTTAGCGATGAGCAGCTTTCAAACATGTTAAAAACAGTAGCGACGCGGGATAAATCTCCAATAGAGAATCCCTCAGGCAGTGTCGCAAGCGTCGCGCATCTGGAGAACATGAACGAGAGATCGATCTTCTTTTCCTGGTTAGTGCTTGCTGGAATGGTAAACCCAGCCGGCAGCGAGGTTAAAGCCGCGCAACCCCCGAACATGGCTGATGCGTTAGAGAGGCCCTCTGGCAGCAAGAACGAACTCGGCAGCTGCTTTAACTTCGAGCAATTCCAGAACAGATAGTGTGCATTGTTCACCCCTTCTGGCAAGGCAAAACCTTCCGGAAGAGACTCAAGTTCGAAGTTCTCGCCGAAGATGATGACAGCCTCTTTAAGGTGCGGCGGAAGTTTGAACCCGTCAGGCAGGGTTTTGAGTTTGCACCTTCTAAACGTACCTGTCATATCGGTGACCGAATCGGGCAGCGTAAAAGTTTCCGGAAGGGCAGTGAGCGACGTGCACACATTAAACGTATGGTCGAGTGACACCGTGCCCTCGGGCACGTACACCCCATCAAGGCTTGTCAGCTTTTGCATTCCAGAGAACCAATAGTCCATGTCTCCAGACACTCCATCGTCACCACCAACAAGGAGGCCGTCACTCATCTGGACTTTTTCAACCTGCGCCCTAAACGGCGACCAGTAGCCAGTCGTTGGAGAGCTATGAGCATTGCTAGGAGTCTGGAACAGCTTCTTTATTTTCGCGCCAGGCACGGTGGCCTCAATCTTCAGGACATGGGTGTCCTGGTCGTACAACCACTGCGCTCCCTGACCCTCGGTGCCGTCGGGATTGATGGTGGGTAGCGTGCCGCCGGTTGTTTCGTAGAGTGCGTAGAGGTAGATGTCCTCGCCGAGTGTTAGCGGGAATGTGGCGGGATTCGTGCATTCCTCGTTCAGATACCAGCCTTTGAAGGTTTGGAAGGCACGGGGTGCAGCGGATGGCTCAACAGTAATGATGTTGCTTTTGTTCGCGTACAACCTCTTCCACACCGTGGGATAGGCACCCGCGTCATCGGGCAGCCTCAGGCTAGCGATGTGCTGGCGATTAGAGTCATCGGCCTTCACGATGGTGCGGTGCTGCGCGCTCCAATCCTCAATCAGGGCAATCTCTTCATTGCTCGCGGGGAAATACGTTGGCAGTGGATCGGGATCTGGCTTCAGCGATGACCCATCCTTGAACCCGAATACGTCCCATCCCTGCTTCAGATTTTTCCGCAATTCGCCGTCCGCAGGCATCTTGATGACATTCTCAAACAGATGCGCAGGGAGCGCCGTCAGTTTGGGGCAAGTATAAAACATGAATTTCATATCGGAAGCCGTCGAGGGAATTTTGAAATCCTCGGGAAGCGTCGTAAGGTTTTTACAATACGCAAACATTGAGTTAAAGTACGCCAAGTTTTCATGCAGCTTGAAGCCTTCAGGAAGAGTGTTGATACTCGTTCCGTAGAACAGGCACCAGGTTGCGTCAATTGTCGTTGGCAAAACAAAGTCATCAGGCAAAGTAGCGAGACCTGCGCAACCTTGGAGCATTCCTCCAATATCTTTTAGCTCCACCGCTCCATCAAAGAAACCCTGCGAAAGTGTTTGCAGTCCAGTATTGTAGTAAAAGAGCCAACGTGCACTGACGCAGTTCTCCGGGAAGAAGAACCCTTTGTCGATGGTTGTGAGGTTTGTCATTCTCTTGAACCATGAGGTCATATCCTGAGCTCTGACCTTGCGCTCCATGCGAAGGGAATACACGTCGTTAAGATACGGCTCCCAATATTTATCCGCTTGCACGTCGTATTTGAACCCAAGATTGGCAACCGAGCTGCCGTTTTCGCACGCGATGTGGAGGGCGCCGTCGGTGGCGATGCCCCACCAGGCGTCTTGACCCTTGGTGACATCGGGGTTTTCGGTGGGCAGGATGCCTTCGTCTGTGTCCTTACCGCCGTGCTTGGCCCACTTGGCATAGAGCGTGGTTGCTCCTGTGACGGGACGCGAGAAGTCGAATGCCTCAAGGCAATCTTCGTCAGCGAACCAGCCAATGAACCCGTAGCCGAGCTTTTGCAGCGTGCCCAGGTCGGGCACCAAACCGTCTCCCGTTGTGAACGCAGAGGCTGACGTTTCGAACACGTTCGTATCCGGATTCATCACCTTATACTCAACCGGATACAATCCCTTATCAGCTGCCCCCTCACCTGTTGTAATGAGCGTACGGTTCTGGCTGGTCCAGTCGTAGTTGAGAACGGTTTCGTTACTTCCCGCGTAGTAGGCGGGAATGCGCGCACCGCCTTCGGCAATGTCGCAGAAGAACATGTTGGCAGGATCAGTAAGCACCTCAGCTTGAAGTTCCATATCCGCAGGCAGCGACGTCAGCTGGGTACACCCCTCGAACATATTCGCATAACCTGCATCACCCCAAGTGGCTGGCTTTGTCGCTAGTACTGAGAAACCATCAGGCAGCGCAGCGAGAGAAGAGCACCCCGCGAACATATGGTTAACGTCAGTTACTTTCTGGGGAATAGTGAACCCTCTCGGAAGGGAGCGCAACTGCGGGCAGTTGTAGAACATATAATCAGAATGCTCAGTCGACTCAGGAAGCAAGAAACCATCAGGCAGCGCCACTAACGCAGTATTGGCGAACATACCCGCAGGGTTCTTGAAGCCTTCAGGCAAGCGGAAGTTTGTCGGAAGCGCCTCGAAAGGAAGGCCATTAAACATATCGCTCGCCTCCGACAGCGTCGAAGGAAGGGAGAATCCTTCAGGAAGCGCGCGCAAGTTCGTATCAGTAAACATATCCATTGCATTGGTAACGCCCTCGGGAATGGTAAATCCATCCGGCAGAGACTCCAGCGCATAGCAGTAGTAGAACAGAAACTTAGTCGAGTTCACGCCCCGGGGAATAGAGAACTCGGACACATCAGTAAGTGACTCAGCGCCCGCGAACCAACAGTTGACGTTATTTGCGCGCAACGATGGTGTCATGGAGACACGGGTAATGTTTTTGCGATAGTCCAACCAGTGACCCGAGATTTTCGACGGATCCTTCCGATGCGCAAGACTCCAGTCTAAATTATCGACTTTGCCAGCGCCGCGAAGATACAGCGTGCCATCATCGGGGAGCGACCAAGCAGCCGAGCCCGTGCCAGCCACGCAGGGCAGCGTACCACCCAATGTCCCCGGCGATAGCTTGCCGTAGATAGTGGTGTTTGCGTTGAAGAGCTTCGAGAAGTCCACCCGCTGCGTACATTCCGGATCGGTGTACCACAGGGTGAACACCATACCAGGGCGCGAGGGAACATAAGCAGGTTCGGCAAGCAGGCCGGAAGCGTCGGTATGCACAGCCGACCAGAACATTCCTTCGCCCGCTTCGCCTGCAGTTTTTATATTGAGCGTAATGGTGCTCGCGCCCTCGGGCCTATTCGCTGGCGTAATGAGGGTGCGGTTCAGCACAGACCACCACTCGTCCGATTGCCTCAGGAGTACCGAATCGTTACCAGCGTAATAGAGCGGCATTGATGTATCACTGTAAAAGATTCGCTCCGAGCTGGCGGTCTGAGGCATGCTAAATTTCTCAGGAAGTGAAGCCAGACTGTTGCAGCGCCTGAACATATAAGATGCCTCTGTGACCGTTTCGGGGATCTTAAAATCTGCTGGCAAACTGGCAAGGCTGGAACACTCTTCAAAAAGAGATGTTACATCCTGCACGTTATCAGGAAAAACAAAGTTTGAGGGTACTTCTGTAAGCGATGTCCATCCTCGGAAAAAACCAGCCATTTGCTCGACAGTTGACGGGATATGAAAACTTGCCGGAAGCCCGGTCAAATTTGGATTATAGCCAAACAAATAGCCGCAGTTTTTTATGCCTTCGGGCAAATTAAACCAATCAGGAATTGATTTAAGCGATAAACATTTATTAAATAAGGCATTTATAACTTCGATATTCTGAGGAAATGATAATTCTGCTGGAATCGAGGTAATACCCGTTTCAGCAAACATGTTGTTCGCATCTGTCACTCCATCAGGTATTTTTGCAGCCCGCGAGATATCTACCAAGTTCGGCATGCTTCGAAACCAGCACGCTGTAGATGTATCAACGGATGCGATGCCTGTCGTGTCAACAGCGGTTACCAACAAACGAACGGGTCCCCAATATTGGGTGTTCATTTCTGCGCCCTTGTAGTCCCATGCAAGGTTCGCGATCTTTTCGATGCTGTGGATGGTGAGCGTGCCGTCGCTGGAGAGCGTCCAACCAGCTTTTTCCTCATTGGTATTGGGAGAACCAGGGATGTCATTTGCCAGAGGCAAGGGTCCACCCATGGGCGAGAACTTTGAGAAGCCGTAACCTTCCCACTCTCTTTTCATATCTTCGTACGTTTCACTTCCATCTTTGGACTTGGCAGGTAGCACGATGGTTGCGCCGTCCCTGGTTGCAGGATCGAACACTGCTAGCGAAGTCGATTTCAGGGCATCAGCCAAGTGCGACAGAGAGCTGGACGCATGTATGGTTAAGATATTCGAGCATCCTTGAAAAACCTCATTTTCAACGACAGTCAATTTCGAAGGCAGCGAAAGACTACTTGCATTCACGCAGTCCAAGAATGCATGAATACCAAGACTTTCCAAATTCTCGGGAAGATTGACCTGCGTGAGGCCGGTACCTTTAAACGCCGCATATTCCACACGCTTCACCGTCGCTGGAAAGTCGAAAGATTTGAGTGCTGCACAATTGATAAAGCTCTGATCACCAACAACTTCAAGCTTTGAGTGAGCGCCAATTTCAACTGTATCCAATTTTTTACAATTGAGAAAGGCTGCACGACGCAAGATACGAAGGCTATCTGGCAGCACCACATGTGTTAGGGATGCGCAGTTACTAAAGGCGTCCGACTCCATCACCTCAAGAACAGAATCTTGTTCAACAATCACTTCTTTAAGTGCCTTGCACCTGGAGAAGGCATGTACCCCCACGGTGCGGATCGTTTTTGGCAAAACCAAACGTTCAAGATCTGACGCAGAGTGGAAAGCGCCAGGTTCCACTTCAGAGACCTCACGTAGGAGTCCTCCAATTTCATAACTTTCAGGAATACGAAAGTCGCCAACAACAAGCAAAGGGTCGATGGCACCCACAGAAAGCGTGCCATCCTCCTTAAGACAAAACTTCAAACCAGATGCTTCGTCGTATACTTTCTCGACCCACAAAGCGCGAAGCTCCAAATTATCCGTTATCGGATCATTGAAGTTCCATTTAACATCGCTACCAACAACATACCAACCTTCCAGGCCATACCCATCCCGCGAGATCGAGGGCATATCCATAGGTTTGCCTTGGGGAACAGAAAGTTGCATAGTGGCCGGATATCCACCCGCCGCGTCAAACACCACGTTATACGTAGCATCGGAGTTTTCTTGCTCCACGATGTTTTTAAGCAAGAAATCCGACCCTGAGTTTATCCAGGTCTCCTTATCACCAGCGGGAACTTGCACTTCAGTCTGAAAAGGAACAGTACGGTAGAAAGAGGTAGTAGAAAAGGTAGTAACATTGCCTAGCACATTGATGGTTTCAAGGGCTGTACAGCTGTCGAAAAGATAATCAGGTAGAGCAGTTACTCCCTGCCCTAATGTGACCTGACGCAAAGCGCAGTTGTAGAGGAACAATCCCTCACCAAGAGAAGTAACAGAATTTGGTATGGTAAGTGACTTAAGGCTCATATTTCCTGCAAGAGCATTTTGCTCCAAGGTGGTTACGCCTTCAGAAATCTCGACGTACGTCAGATTTTCGCAATTGTAGACGGCGCGATAGCCAAATGATTCAAGGCGTGAGTCTGCAGCAAACGTGAGAGAGGTTAGGTTTCCGAAATCATTGAATCCACGCTCAGCAATACGCGCGACGGAATACTCAACCCCGCTGTTGGTAACTGTGGCAGGAATCACCACATCACCCGGACCGTCCAGGTTGCGTTCGCCAATTCTTACAGCCGCTACTTCTACGGATGGGGTATCACTTGCAAGGATCGTGAAGATAAGCATCTGACCTGATGGAACGCGCTGTTGGAATGACTCGCCGGTGGTGAGTGCTGCGGTAAGAGAGATGTTGGACTCGTCCTCAAGGGAGAGATTTGCAAGAGCAGCGTCGTTGGCGGGTACTTCGTTTGAGGTCAACGTGTGGGTTTCGTTGATGTGTGGAGTGTCGTTGGTTGAGTCTTGTTCGGAGCTGGAAGAATCGGGAGTGGCAGGCACCGGAGATTCGAGTGCCTCAGGCGGCTCGGGAGCGGCCGTTACTTCTACCGTGCGGGTGGCGCGGGTTAGTTCTTGATTGTTGAGGGTGAGGGTTGCGGTGACCTCGGAGGTGCCTTCGGCTTTGGCGGTGGTGGTGCCTTGCTCGTCAACCGAGAGGGGCTTGGCGGCGTAGGAGAAGGAAAGCTCCACGGGACTCGGAGCTTCACAGGTGCCACCTTCGAAGAGGTTGGCTTGCTGGCCTACTTCGAGACTGAGGGGTTCTTCGGAAAAGGCCAGGCCGTAGGGCAGCAAGTGGTTGTTGTTGGCGAGAAGGCCTAGGTTCCAGGGGTAGGTGCCTTCTGCATTGTAGGGGCAGTAGACGGAGAGGTTGGCGCAGCTCGCGAGGGCGTCGTCGGCCACTTCGGGGGTGCCTAGGGTCACAATGCGCGTTAGTGAATCGCTAGAGGCGAAAGCTCGCGGTCCGATGAATTGTACGCTCGCAGGGAGCCAAATGTTTGTGAGGCTCGTGGCTTCGAAGGCGCGCTCGCCTATTTCGAACAGATTCCCGGAGAGTTGAATGTCAGTGAGGTTGGCACATCCTGCGAAAGCGGTTTCACCGATGATAGAGATGCTTGTAGGGAGCTTCACGCTCGTGAGTGAGCCGCGGTTGGCGAAAGCGTTGGCGGCAATGGTTGAGACGCGGTAGGAAACGCCGTTGATCTCGGCGGATGCGGGGATTTCGAGGTTGGGCATGGGGTCTTCGGCACCTTCCCAGGTGACTGAGAGGGTGTAGTCATCAAGCAGCGTGAACATGAGGCCGCTTGCAGTTTCAGCGTCGGCTTCCGGGCGTGATGTTGCGCCTGGTTCGGCAGTTTCGGCGAAGTGTTGGAAGCCGACTTGTTCCCAGACGGCTTTGCTCTCCCTTGCTGGGAGGGCAACTTTGGCAGTAGCTATGACTTCTTCGGTGAAGGCCGTCGCGTCGATCTCGCGCACATTCCCGAGTGCGGTGATTGAGGTCAGGTCTTTGCAGCCGGCGAGGGCATACTCGCCGATAGTCTCAGTCTCAGCAGGTAGCACGACGGCGTTCCCGATAGCCGGCGGGCAGGAAACGAGGGTCTTGAGGTCTTTTGAGAAAAGCATCCCATTGAGCGTGGTAAATGCGGCGCTGCCATCCCCGGCAGTGAGTGAGGAGCCCATAAGATAGCATCGGGACAATGCCTGGGCGGGAACAGTAGTAGTAGAACCGGGGATGTTGGCAGCACCCTCCATGCCCTCGGGAATGAGCAGGAGACGCGAGTAGTCTTTGGTGAAGAGCATGCCATTGTGCGAGGCGAAGGCCTCGCTCTTGGCGCTCACGGCGATTGATTTGAGAGAAGAGCAACCAGCAACTGCGTCGGGGTCCACCTCGCGCAGGGTTGCCGGGAGCGACACGGAGGTGAGTTCCGAGCACTTCGCGAACGCATCCTTCGCGATGGAAGTTACCTCGTAGGTGGAGGTACCGCTGGTGATGGATGCCGGAACCAACAAGTCGCCCTTGGGCGGTGTCGCAGCCGAACCCACAAGGGTCGCGGTTTTGGTGGTGTCGTCGATTTTGAAAACAAAACCATCGCTTACGATAGACACCGCATTGGCATCAGCCGGCAACACGACTGTGCCAGCTACCTGGCCGGACACATCAGAAGTACCCGCAGCTTGCGCAGGAGTACTTTCGTTTTTGTTTTCGTTGGAAGGTTGGTCGAGTGGGACCTGTTGGGAGAAC
>DSLMC04103__coassemble_350_pt1 | contig 47911 bp, 40 predicted proteins | sample DSLMC04103__metabat2_high_PE_001 | metagenome-assembled genome bin DSLMC04103
GGGGGGGGGGGGCATTCACTGATTCTTCTCTAGAATCACTCTCCCTTCCTGAAACAATTCAAACAATAGACGACGAGGCACTCAAAGGTATCTCGTCACTTAAGCACGTCCAGATAAGCCCCAAGTGTGAGGGCTTTTCTTCGTTAGACGGCATGCTCTTTACGAAAGACTACTCGCATCTCCTACTCATTCCCGAGGGTAAGGAGGGTGCTATCGCCATCCCTGGTTCTACAACCCATGTCTCTGCCCAGGCATTGTCCCTGTGCCAATCGGGCTCCTCACTCACCACCGGGGATGGCAGCACCGCATTTGCTTCACATGACAGGATGCTGTTCACCAAGGATCTCAAAACCCTGGTTGCGGTTCCTTCGGCTTACGGGACGGCCGTGGTATTGCCAGCCGAGACTGAATCTATCAGTGAGTATGCTCTTGCTGGTTGTAAAGACCTGGCATCAATCACTGTGCTCGGGAATGTTCAATCAATCGACCCGACGGCCTTCGCTGATGAAGTCAAAGCTTCCGCAGTTGTAGCTCTTCCGGCGGGGCAGGACTACGCAGCTCGCAAGGCCGTTTGGAAGGCGGCTGGCTTCCAGCACTTCGCAGAGCCTGCTCAACCTGGTGCAACCACAAGTGCGAACACCAACGAAACCAGCGGCCTCGCTTACACCTTGCTCAACGATTACACGCTCGCAGTCACCTGGCAAGGTAAAGATGACCCGCAAGGCGACCTTGAAATCCCGTCATTTGCCGAGATCAACGGCGTCCCCTACCGCGTAAGCACCATTGCTGAGAGCGCCTTCGCAAACCGCGGCTCACTCACTAGCGTGAAACTCCCCACAACCATCACCACCATCAACAACGGAGCCTTCGCTGGCTGCGCCAACCTCGCAGCTATCGAGTTTCCGAACACTCTTCGCGAGATAGGCGAGCGCGCCTTCGAAGCTACTTCCCTCAAAGACGTGTGGCTTCCCGCCAGCATTAACTCCATCGGCTCTCGCGCCTTTGCCTCTTGTTCAACCCTTGAGCGCGTGGTGGCTCTCGGTAACTCCGAAGTAGCAAATGACGCCCTCGCCGGCTGCACCAACGTCTCGATCTACGTTCCCTCAGGCTCCGAAGATACTTGGAACCCAGGCATACCCTCAGACAACAACCACCTCATGCCTTACGGTATCTCCCTCTCAGAAGAAACCCTCACTATTGAAGCTGGTCAGGAAGCCAACCTGCTCGAAGGTGCTAACCTCCAAGCACCCGACCCCATAGAAGTTTCCTACTCCTACGCCGCTGCACCTCTGTCGGTGGAAGATGGTATCATCTCTGCCAAGAAAGCAGGCACCACAGACGTAACCGCTGTGCTTTCCTTGGACGGCATCGAACTCACTCGCGCAACTCGCATTGTCGAAGTCTCCCCAAATCCCGAAGGGGAACCTGACATTGCCATCCTCAACTCCGAAGTACCCCTGCCTGCTGCCTATCTCGCTAACGCTCGCGAAACCCAACTCAATGTCACAGCTCCCGTTGGTGTCACCTTCGGCGAAGACACCCCCTACGACGTCGCGGATGCTAATCCTCCAGCATCCATGCAATCAACGGAGTACTTTCAGAACAACATGGATGTTCCTGTTTATCTTGCCCAGGTTGATTGCGTTAATCAAAATATTGGGAACGTTCTTGTGGGGAATACTGGTGCCACGACTCTTGTTGTGGATCAAAAGCTTTTCAGTCTCTATCCTGAAGGGGCCGAAGGAGAGGCAATGCATTTTGGATGCGATAAGGACATTAAAACTGCGTCCCCCAATAATCCAAGTGCTTTTACCATACAGCCCAAGTCCAAATCTCCTTTTATCTTTCGCTTGAACCTCACCAACGACACAACCAACCTTGCCAATGCCAAGGTGAATCCGAGCGTTGCTACCAAAAACACCGAGACGAAAAAACTTGCCTCCTTAATGTACACCTTTGAAACGGTGCCTCTTCTCGGCTTTGGATCCGGTAAGGTTGAGTCATCGCCCTTCTACCTAAAGGACAAGACTACCGGTGAGGTGTACACCGCAGCTGAAGTCAAGGAACATGCCAACGCAATCGCAAGCGGCAACCAAGACATTAAAGCAGCGTATCAATCCTTTATGACTAAAGAGGACACTTACGAGTGCAAGACTGTTTGGGATGATACTCCCTACGATGTGCGCATCATTGGCATCAATCACGATGAACTTTCAGAGCGGTCTGCTGACGGTCGCAGCAAGGCTGGTCTTACCTTCCAGTTTGTGAATCTACTTGACCAGACGTACGAGATGAATCCCACAAGTGTTACCAACACTGGTGGCTGGGGTGCAAGCGGACTTCGTAGAAAGATGAACCCTGGTGGTGAAATCTGGAACATGGTTCCAGTTGATCTACGGAAGGAAATTGCTCAAGTACTCAAAGCCTATGGGCCTACCTGGAATGCACAATATAGTATTGTTGAATACTCGCAAGACTATCTCTTCCTGGCTAGCTACCGTGAGCTTTCAGACTCAGTCTACACTGGAGGTAGCTTCGCAGGTAGGGCGTGGCTAACAGCTGAGGGTTACCAGTATGAATATTGGGAAGGAAAGGTTCCTAACAGTTATGGTGCCAATCCGAACCTCGTAAAGCACCCCCAGTCCTACTCGTGGGCGATCTACTGGTGGCAGCGCTCTGTGACTCCATACAACCCGAATGGCTTCATGTATAGAGGTAAGGACGGGGACCCCGATGCTAGAGCCAGCGACGCTCCGGGCTCGACGGGAGTTTGCCCCTGCTTCTGCCTCTAATCCAACATCCAGAATCTGCCGGGGCTGTGTCCCCGGCAGAGTCCCTCACTTCCTCACACCGCTAGTTACTACTTCGCAGCTACTCGTCTGCGGAGCTGAAAGAAAGGAGTGTGTCAGCAATGCCGGACATGAGACATATCTCAAAGCCACACACCCGGCCCCTCCTCGTTGTGCTTTTGTTTCTGCTTGTTTTCTCGGCAGCTTTGATGCTTGTTTTGCCTCAAGCAAAAGCTCTTGCGGACACGGGACCCACTATGCTCAGCATCAACATAAAGAACTCTTCTATCTATACCATTACGCTAGATAACGACGGCGTAGAGCCGAATCAAACCTTTGATGTTGTTTATGATGCTTATCTAGGTTCAGTGACGCCCCCAAAACAAAGAGATGGCTATTCGTTTCTGGGCTACTTTGATAGCGCGAACAAAATGTATTTCGACACAGAGGGCAAAGGACTTGGTAAGTGGGACAAAACGTCAGACACCACTCTTTATGCTCACTGGGCCTTACAGATACAGTGCACGTTCCCCAGCAAAGCTCTCGTTCGGGTGGATGCAGCAGGTAACATTACCGGCCAAGAAGGACTTCCGTTTTCTTCTACAAGTGCGGGGGCCATTAAAATAACCGCTGTTGAAAGTTCACAGGATTCCGGAGCTGACTCACTGTTTGTCGGTGTTGCAACCTTGCGCGGTACGCGCATTCTGCTGACGCCGCCTGCGGCCTCCGGATCGACCGTTGAGGTTCCTCTCACGACAGCAACAACAACAACAACCATTCCTGGTGAAGGTTGGACTATTGCTGCGGGAACCATTGATAACCCATCCACCCTCTTGGTTGATTTCAGCCTGTCTTTGCCGGATGGAGCCCAACTCAACTACCTCGCAGGAGATGGTGAGGTTTCTGTAGCTAACCTCTCCTACGTAGTAAGTGCCGCCTGAGCCTCCTAGAGGCGGCAACCAGCGGCCGGAACCACCCGTCCGGTTGCGCAAACCCAACAGGCGCGCCTCCCCATCACGGGCGCGCCTGTTGTGGTTTTGGGTACGCTGCGTCCCTGCCGCGCGAAAAAGCCCCTCACGGGGAGTGCCTGACAGGTAATGTTTATGGTGCTGGCAAGATGCCCGCGTCATAATGTGAGGGTAGGATGGGTGCTCTTGACGCAATTGATAGCGCGTAAGCGCGTCACACTTGGGCGGCGCAGCGACATTGTGTTCACAAAGGTTATGTCTCGCTGTTGGCGATGAGGCGCATCATGATTTCGTGTATCCATGTGACGTCGATGCTCTGGTTTTCATAGCTAACAAGGTCACCAGCAAAGAAACGAGCCATAGGTTTCAGAAGATACGTGTTGTCAAAAAGGAAGACTTCGTCACAAAGAGGAACTGCCTGAACCAAATTATCGAAGGATGCTTTTGCGCGCCGCCGCACCGTATCGGGGTCTATGCCGTGACCTCCTTGGGTCACCCGATAAGCGATACGACGGTTGGCTATTTCAGGATCTTCAATGCCTACATAATATAAAGTGATGTAGAAGCCTAATTCTTTTGCCTGAGCAATAAAACGCATGATAGTGCGTCCCGTTAAGGTGGTTTCTTGATTGAAAGAAACCCGCTGCTCAAGGCATGTTTTAACTATACGAAGCGCTTCCTTTCCTGCGCGTAGTTGCGCAGTGGAGTCTGTCCAATCCCATCCGCTTGCTAAAAGTATCTCATCTGAGTTTACGCGTGGGGTGGTTGGGGTTATCGTGGAAGAATCCCACAGATCAGACCTAAAAAGCGTTGACTTGCCAGCACCATTCACCCCAGCAAAAAGCGTATAGCGAAGCTGCGCCTGCATCAGAACACGCCTTCTTCAATGAGGCGTTTCTGCTTTTCTTGGAGGAAAAACGTTGCAACGGTTACGAAGAAAGCTTCTTCTTCTTTGGTTTGAGCTTGGTTAAGGAAGTTGCCGTTAAAGATGCCGGACAGCGTTTCTTTGCAGTCCAGATAGAGCTGATGGGCTTTCTCGATGTCGAACGGGTTGTCTTGGGGTTCGACCTCTTTTTGCTTGGGGGGCCGACCAGCGCGCGGTTTTTGACGGATGCGTGCTTCGACCGACTCTTCCGATACAACCCACGTGCGGCCAACCTTCGTGCCTTCCAGAAGGTTCTTTTCAAGTAGCGCCCTCACGCGTACTTCGGTGATTCCAAGCCTGTCGGCTGCTTCTTTTGTGCTGAGCATGCTATCCTCCTAACGCAGTTTCCCATAATTATTGCGTATAAAAAACCTATTGTCAAAGAAACTATTTTTACCAACAGGATGACACGAGAGGCGCGCCCAGGCACAAAAAGAGGGCCGAAGCCCTCTCTCTTACCTATTTATGGTAGTACCTGTGTTGCTCGTATTTGGGTTCGCAGCAGACGTTGATGCCGAGGGTGCGGTACAGCTTCTCGTCGGTGGCGGAGATAATCACGCTGAAGAAGGCGTCGCAGCCGCGCAGGTCGTCAATGTGGTCGATCAGCTTTTTCGCCAGGGGGTCGGTGGCGGAGCTGATGGACAGGGCGATCAGTGTCTCGTCGGAGTGTAGGCGCGGGTTCGTGCTGTGCAGCTGGTCGGTTTTCAGGCGGCAGATGGGCTCAATGACCTCATCACTTATGACATCGATGTCGTCATCCACGCCCGCCACGCCCTTCAGCGCGTTCATCATCAGCGACGATGCCGCGCCCAGCAGCGTGGACGTTTTGCCCGTCACCACGGTGCCGTCAGGCAGCACCATGCCGCCAGCCGGCGCGCCGGTCATTTCCTCTTTCAGCAGCGCGGCCGAGCGCGCGGGGGAGAGCCCCATCCCCACGCCGGCCTGGTTCATGAGCAGCTCCAGCTTCTCCACCTGCTCTTCGCCCACGCCGCTGCGCTTCACTTCCACGGCCGTCTGGAAGTAGCGCCGCACTATCTCCATGCGCGCCGCGTCGCACACCGCCTCGTCATCCACAATGGCCAAACCCGCCATGTTCACACCCATGTCGGTGGGCGACTTGTAGGGGCTGTCGCCCGCAATGCGCTCCATCATGGCTTTCAGCACGGGGAATATCTCCACGTCGCGGTTGTAGTTCACCGTGGTTTCGCCATAGGCTTCCAAGTGGAAGGGGTCGATGGTGTTCACGTCATTCAGGTCAACCGTGGCCGCCTCATACGCCACGTTCACCGGATGCTTCAGCGGCAAGTTCCACACGGGGAACGTTTCGTACTTCGCGTAGCCAGCCGCCACGCCGCGTTCGTGCTCATGGTAGAGCTGCGACAGGCACGTGGCCATTTTGCCTGATCCGGGGCCCGGCGCGGTCACTACCACCAGCGGGCGCGTGGTTTCGATGTAGGCGTTTTGGCCGTAGCCCTCGTCGCTTACGATGTGGTCGATGTCGTAGGGGTAGCCGGCAATGGGGTGGTGCACGTACGTCTTAATGCCCAGCGCGTCCAGGCGCTTGCGGAACGCGTCGGCATCGGGCTGGTTCGTGTAGTGGGTTATCACCACGCTGTTCACCAGAAAGCCCATGCCGCGGAAAATGTCCATCAGGCGCAGCGAGTCCTCATCGTAGGTGATGCCCAAGTCCCCGCGCTGCTTGCTCTTCTCGATGTCGTTCGCGTTGATGGTAACAATAATTTCCACATCGTCTATCAGCTGCTTCAGCATGCGGATTTTGGAGTCGGGCTCGAAGCCGGGCAGCACGCGCGCCGCGTGGTAGTCGTCGAACAGCTTGCCGCCGAATTCCAGGTACAGCTTGCCGCCGAACATCTCAATACGGTCGCGGATGCGCTCTGCTTGCAGCGCGATGTACTTGTCGTTGTCAAATCCGATGCGCATGGGTAAGCGGGCCCCTTTCTTGGATGGGATGGGGAACGGGTGGCGCCGCACTCGCGCGGCGGTCTCTTCGACTGAAATTATAGCCTACTCGGCAGGCGCGGATGTTGCCGGTGTGTGAATTCACCAGGTGAGTGCCCCTGGTTTTCGCGGCCGTTCGCGGGCGCGTGCAGTAGAATGTGGGGAATCGGGCGCGACGGAAGCGAAAGAGCGGAGGTGAGGCAGTGGTTGACGTGGGGAAAGGGAAGCGAATGCGCGCTGGTGCTACGGTGGCTGCCGCGGCCTCCCCGCCCCGAGGGGCGGTGCCATGCCTGAGGCGCTAAAACCCCTCATCGACGAATACCTGTCGCACCTGCGCGTGGAGCGGGGCAGCTCGCCGCTTACCGTGTCGTCCTACGCCACCGACCTCGCCGACTACGCGACCTTCCTGGCCGAACAGGGCACGCGCACCGTGGATGACATCGACCGCACGGTGGTGGTGGCCTACGAGGCCAGCCTTATTGAGCGCGGCTATGCCACCTCAAGCGTGGGTCGACGCGTGTCGGTGCTCAAGGGCTTCCACCGCTTCCTCGTGCGCGAGGGCTACGCGCGCCGCAACCCCACCGACACGCTGCAGCTGCCGAAGCCGCCCGAGCGCCTGCCCGATGTGCTGTCCGTGTCGCAGGTGAACGCGCTTTTGTCCGGCGAGGCCGACCGCGCGCCGCTCACCGTGCGCAACCGCGCCATCCTGGAAGTGCTCTACGGCTGTGGCTTGCGCGTGAGCGAGTGTACGGGGTTGGACCTGGGTGACTGCATTCTGGATGAAGGCTACCTGCGCATTGTGGGCAAAGGCAACAAGGAACGCATCGCCCCCATCTCCGGTGCCGGCTTGGCCGCGCTTGAGGACTACCTGGCCAACGCGCGCCCTGACCTGCTGAAACCCTATGCGAAGCCCACGTCCGCCGTGTTCCTCAACGCGCGCGGCGGGCGCCTCACGCGCCAAAGCGTACATACTATAGTAGCGGATGCCGGCCGCACCATCGGCCTTGCCGACCTGCACCCCCACACGCTGCGCCACTCGTTCGCCACTCACATGCTGGAAGGCGGGGCCGATCTGCGCGTCATCCAGGAAATCCTCGGCCACTCAGACATCTCCACCACGCAGATCTACACCCACGTGAACCGCACCCACATTCGCGAGGAATACCTCCACGCCCACCCGCGCGCCTAGACGCACCTCTTACGGGTAGCAGTGGGACGGGGTGGGGGAAGCCCACAATTTCTCCCACTTTATCCCCCCGCGCGTTTTTCTGACCCACCAATCCATATCTTGTGGGTGTTTTTCCGTGCCCGGCAACATATGGGAGAGGTACAAAATTTTAGGGGCGAACACCAGTTCACCTGAGGTTAAACATACGGTTTCATCACGGCAAAAAGGGCCCGCCAGGGCGCAAAAATGTTGCGAAGTGGGATGAAGTGGGATAGAATGCCAAACATCGAAAGGGCCGAGTGGGCCAACACGGAAAGGGTAGCATGGCGGACGTCGTCGACACAGCGGAAGGCACCAAGACGACGCGTATCGTCGATCTGAATGGTGAATACCGCTTCAAGGTGGATGCCAAAGGCCGCATGTCCCTGCCCGCGAAATTCCGCAAAGCACTTTCGAGCGATCTGGTGGTAACCCGCAATCCGAAGGACGAGTGCCTCTACGTTTTCGAACCCGAAGCGTTCAACAACTGGGTGATCAAAGCGCTTGAGGACAAGTTCGGGAAGTTTGATTCCACGAACGATCTGCATGTACGTCTGCGCCGCAAGCTGAAGTCGCGCGCGAAGGACGTGGAAGTGGATGGTTCGGGGCGCATCATGCTCCCCAGCGAGGCGCGCGCGGCAACGGGCATCGACAAGGATGTCGCGGTCGTGGGCAACACGGGCTACTTCGAGATTTGGGACGCGAAGCGTTACGAGATGCAGGACGACGACACCGACCTCAGCTTGCTCTTCGGCTGAGTGCGGGCAGATCGTAAGACGTGAGCGCAATGACAAGCGAATATCGGCAATTCAAGCACACACCGGTTCTGCTCGCCGAGTGCCTCGAACAATCACACCTTAAACCACAGCAGACGTTCGTGGACGCAACACTCGGCGGTGCAGGGCATTCTCTCGAAATGGCCAAGCTCATTGGGGCTGGCGGTACGCTTATCGGCATCGACCAAGACGAAGTGGCGCTCGCCGCCGCCCGTCAGCGGTTGGAATCTTTGCCTGTGGAGCAGCGCCCGCACCTGGAACTTCTGCGCGGCAATTTCGGGGATATGGACGACTTGCTCGTCAGTGCCGAGGTGCCCGGGGTCGATGCGTTCCTCTTCGACCTGGGAGTATCGTCGGTGCAGATAGACACACCGTCTCGTGGCTTCTCCTTCAAGGAGAATGGCCCCCTTGATATGCGGATGGATCCGGGAAAACAAACCCTTACCGCAGCAGAGATCATCAACACCTATAACGCAGCAGATCTCACTCGGATCATCCGTACGAACTCGGACGAAAAGTGGGCCAGCCGCATTGCGGACTTCATCGTGCGCGAGCGCGAGAAGGCCCCGTTCGAAACGAGCGAGCAGTTGGTCGACCTTATTAAAGCAGCTATTCCGGCCTCGGCGCGACGCGCTGGCGGCCATCCGGCGAAGCGAACGTTCCAGGCGCTCAGGATTGAAGTCAACTCGGAGCTGGACGTGTTGCGTCGAGGACTCGACGCGGCTGTCCGCTGGCTCAATCCTGGTGGTCGCCTGGTGGTTATCAGTTATCACTCGCTGGAAGATCGCATTGTGAAAGAAACGTTCAACTCGTATGCGAACCGCTGCACGTGCCCACCAGACCTGCCAGTTTGTGTGTGTGGAAAACAGCCGATACTCGATGTGATAACGCGCAAACCGCTTCTACCCACACCGGGGGAGATCGAGCGCAACCCCCGGGCCCGCAGCGCCAAGCTGCGCGTGGCCCAGAAACGCTAACGAACACAACGTGACGGTCGGGTCGTGCCCGACCGCCTTATATACAGACCACCGAAACGCAGCCAGAAACGAAGTAGAAGGAGGTTGGTCATGGCGGGAGCCGCACCGGCGTTCTCATATAGCTATCCCGAGCGCATCCCTGAGCGTCCTCTGCGCCCGCGCGTCAGCGTTATGCCCGGTACGGGCACGCGCGAAAGCACGCATGCCATGCCCACCACCGTGGTGCTGTTGGCGAAGGCCGCGGCCGTTATATTGGTAGCGGTGGCGCTTCTGTGCTGCGCGCGCATTGCGCTGGCTTCGGCCGCCGTGTCCACGTCGCTTCAGGCTCAGCAGCTGGAAAATCAGATTGACGAGGCGCGTTCCACCGGCAGCAACCTGGAAGTGAAGCAGAGCACGCTTTCCAACCCCACGCGCGTCAAGGGCGAGGCGGGCCGCTTGAACATGGCTGCCCCCGAGTCTGTGGGCGTGATTGACCTGGGTGTTGACGTGGTCGCCTACGACGCGGCTGGTAACCTTTCCCTGTCCAAGAGCGTGCAGATCGCCGCCGGAACCGCGGAGTAGCATCGTGGCGGGCAAGTCCCACACGTCCCGCGCCGCGCGCGGCGGCCAGGGCCGTGCGTTCGCGGGGTCTTCGCGTGCGTCATCCTTTGTGGAAGCGGCTGAGTCCAGCCGCGCCTTCTTTCCTATAGTGGTGTTTGGCGTTATTGCGCTTTTGCTGTTGGCACGCCTGGTGTATTTGCAGGTCATCGTGGCGCCGGAGTATTCGGCGCAGGCCCAGGAAGCGCGCACGGTGGGCTTTGGCATAGAGCCTCGGCGTGGCACCATTTACGACCGCAACGGCACGGTGCTGGCTGTGAGCGTGGATGCCACCACCATCTATGCAAACCCCTCTGAGGTGGAAGACATTCGCGGCACCGCCAAGGCGCTTGCCGGCGTACTGGGTGGAGAGATGGCCGACTACGAGGACATTCTTGCCGCCAACACCTCCACGTTCGCCTTCGTCAAACGCAAGGCCGACGTTGAGGTGGCGCAGAAGGTGAAGGAGCTTAAGCTCAAGGGCATTTACTTCATTGCCGACACGCGTCGCGAATACCCGAATGGCCAGATTGCGGGCCAGATTGTGGGCAGTTGCGAGATTGCGCTCGACAAAGAGGCGGGTCGCGAATACTACAAGGGCCTCACGGGCCTGGAAAAATACTACGACGACATCCTGTCCGGCGAACCGGGCTACTACGAGGCCGAACGCGGGCGCGACGGCCAGCCCATTCCCGGCGGCGTGCACGAATCAACCCCGGCGGTGGACGGCCAGGACATCATTATCTCCATTGACCTGGAGTTACAGCAGTTTGTGGAAGAGCGCCTGACCTCGGGCGTGAAGGACCTCAGCGCCACCGGCGGCAATGCGGTGGTTATGGACGGCGCCACGGGTGAAATCTACGCCGCCGCGTCGCTTCCGCTGTTCAACCCCGCCGACCGCTCGAAAGTTGAGACGGGTGCCACCGAACTCAAGAGTGTGTCGGACCTGTTCGAGCCGGGTTCCATCTTCAAATCGGTAACCGCCATGGCTGTGCTGGAAACGGAAACCATGACGCCTGATACCGAACTGTTCTGCCCCGCCACGCTGGAGGCCGATGGCTACGTCATTTCTGACGCGCACGACCGCGGCGACGCCACGTTCACGTTGCGGCAGATCATGGACCAGTCGTCGAACATCGGCATCTCGCTGGCCGCGCAGAACATGGGCTTCGACAAGCTGTACGACTACATATTAAAGTACAACCTGCACGAGAAGACGGGCGTGGATTTCCCCGGTGAGGGCGTGGAAGGCTCGGACGTAGTGGGTTACATGGTGCCGTTCGACGAACTCAGCCGCGTCGGCGCGTACAACGTCAGCTTCGGCCAGGGCATTTCCGTCACGCCGCTCCAGATGACGCGCTTCTACGGCGCGCTTACCAATAACGGCGTGGAGTGCACCCCGCACTTCCTTATTAGTAAGCCGCAAACAGGTGAGAAAATCTGCTATCCCACTGAAGACGTGGTGGAAAACAAGGCCGCCATTCCGCAGATGACCGACATGCTGAAGACGGTGGTCACGGAAGGTACCGGCAAAAAGGCCGCCATTGAGGGCTTCAATGTGGCGGGCAAAACGTCCACGGCCGAGATCTATGAGCAGGGCAAGGGCTACCGCGAAGGCGTGTACAACCTGGCCTTCACCGGTTTTCTGGCCGACTCGTCAAGTCAATTGGTTTGTTTTGTGGGTGCGAACGAGGTTCCCTCAGACGGTGTGGTCACTCCGCTGTTTAAGGATATAATGGCTACTGCCATCGACCGTTTCCAGATTTTGCCGGAATGAGGATAGATCATCATGGGGAAAACCTGCACCGAGCTTTTCGCGGGCGTGAACTGCACTATTATCGGCAACGCTGACGAAGAAGTGGGCGGCATCGCCTACCGCAGCGACCGCGTGCAGCCAGGCGACGCGTTCTTTTGCATTGTGGGCCTGACCACCGACGGCCACTCGTTTGCGCAAGACGCCATCAACCGCGGCGCCAAGGTGCTGGTGGTGGAGCGCAAGGTGTATCTGGCCGACGCGACGGATGTCACCGAAGTAGTGGTTACCGACACGCGCAAGGCCATGGCTGCGGCCGCCGCGAACTTCTACGATCATCCCTCCCGCGATTTCTCGCTGGTGGGCATTACCGGCACGAACGGCAAAACCACCACTACCTATTTGGTGGAACACATTGCGCGCGAGGCGGGCAAGCGTACGGGCGTGATTGGTACCGTGGGCGTGCGCATAGGCGATGAGCAGGAGAAATCCGCGCGCACGACGCCCGAGTCGCCCGATTTGCAGGCCACGTTCGCCCGCATGCGCGACGCGCGCTGCGACGTGGTGGCTATGGAGGTGAGTTCGCACGCGCTGGATTTGGAGCGCACGTGGGGTACTCAGTTTGCCGTGACGGCGTTCTCGAATCTCACGCAGGATCACCTGGACTACCACCACACGTTTGAAGCGTACTTCGAAGCGAAGGCGCGCCTGTTCTCGAAGGATTACCCGGCTCGGCGCGTTATCTGCATCGACGACAAGTGGGGCAAGGAGTTGCTGCGTCGCTGCTCGTCGGCTGAGGACAGCATTATTACGACGGGCTTTGACCCCGCCGCGCAAATTCATCCCGTGAAGGTGCGCTATACTCCCACGCTCACCGAGGTGGAACTTGAGGTGCGCGGTAGCCGCGTGAACCTGCGCTACCCACTGGTGGGCCGCTTCAATGTGGAGAACGTCATGTGCGCGTTCGGCATTGCGCTGCAGCTGGGCATTTCGACCGACACCATTGTTGATGCGCTGAAGGATGCGCCGCAGATTCCCGGGCGCCTGGAGCGCGTGAGTGCGCCGTGCGACGGTGGCGTGGCCGTGTTTGTGGACTATGCGCACACACCTGATGCGCTGGAGAAGGCGCTGGGGTCCATTAAAGAGTTAGCACGCGGGCGCACCATCTGCGTGTTTGGGTGCGGCGGCGACCGCGACGCGTCGAAGCGCTCCATCATGGGTAAGGTAGCGCTTTCGGCTGACTTTGCCGTGGTCACGAGCGACAACCCGCGCCACGAGGACCCGCTGGCTATCATCGACGACATCGTGGCGGGCATGGGTCCGGCGGGCGAGCGCTACGCCGTGGAACCCGACCGCCGCGCGGCCATTGCGCTCGCGCTGGCGTACGCGCGCCCGGATGACGTGGTGCTCATTGCGGGCAAGGGCCACGAGGACTACCAACTGGTGGGTGACGAGGTGCTGTCGTTCGACGATCGGGTGGTAGCGGCTGAGGAATTGAAGCGCGCGTTTGGCGGCCTGCTTGATGAGGAAGCGAAGTAGCCCATGCGCTTGAATGCGAAGCAGATAGCGGCGTGTACCGGGGGCACCTTCGTGGTGGAACCGGTGGATGCTCGGGCGCTGTTGACGGGGCTAACCTGGGATTCGCGCGAGGTGCATCCGGGTGATTTGTATGTGGCACTGCCGGGTGAGCGGGTGGATGGCCACGCCTTCATTGCTGCGGCGCTACGCGCGGGGGCGCTGGGGGCACTGGTCATGCAGCCGGTAGACCAGTCGGTGCGCACTCTTGCGCGCGAGTTGGGCGCGGCGCTCATCGACGTGCCCGATACGACTCATGCGGTAACTGACATTGCGCGTGAATGGCGCGGCCACTTGAAGGGCCGCGTTATTGCGCTCACAGGTTCCACGGGCAAGACCACTACGAAAAACCTCGTGCGCGACGTGTTGGCCGCGGCGCACACGGTGGTGGCTACGGCCGGTAACCAGAACAACGAGTTGGGCGTTCCCAAGACGCTGCTTACCGCCGAACCCGACACCGAAGCGGTAGTGGTGGAGATGGGCATGCGCGGCGCGGGCCAGATTGCCGCGCTCTGCGCGTTCGTGCGTCCCGACTGGGGCCTCATTACCAACGTGGGCGAAAGCCACATTGAGCTTCTGGGGAGCCGCGAGAATATCGCGCGCGCCAAGGCGGAGCTTTTGCGTGAGCTGCCTGAAGGGGTGGGCCGCGCGTTCGTGAATGCCGATGACGACTTCGCAGACTTCGTGCGCGCCGATGCACACGTGGATGCGCGCGGGGTGGCAACGGTGCTGTTCGACGGCTCGTCGCAGGCGCCTGAGCGCTGCGGGCAGGGGAGCGGCGACGAGGCTGCTCCGGCACGCATGTGGGCTGAAGATGTGACGCTTGATGAGCAGGGTCGTCCGCACTTCACGTTGTGTGCCTGCGGGTTTGGTGACGACGACGCGGCTGCGCCCGCGCCCGCGGTGGAAACCGCGCCCTGTTCGCTCACTCTGCGAGGCCTGCACAACGTGGCGAACGCCTGCGCTGCCGCAGCGGTGGGGCGCGCCTTTGGTATGTCGCTTGCCGCCGTGGCCGAGGCGCTTTCGCACGCCGAGCCGGAGGCGGGCCGCCAGGAAGTGCTTGCTGCACGCGCGGGCTACACCGTGGTCAACGACGCGTACAACGCCAACCCCGATTCCATGCGGGCTTCCCTGCGCACGTTCTGCGCGCTGGAAGTGCCCGGTCGTCGTGTTGCGGTACTGGGTGATATGGGCGAGCTGGGCGAATACGCCCCGGCGTGCCACGAAGGGGTGGGTGCGCTGGCGGGGTCGCTTCCGCTTGAGCGTCTCATCTGTGTGGGTGAACTGGCGCGTCTCATTGCGGACGCCGCTGAGCAGGCGGGTATGGATCCGGCGCGCATCGTGCGCGCCGACTGCGTCGCGGAGGTGCTCGGAGATTTGGATGCGTATCTGGAGCCCGGGGATGCTGTCTTGGTGAAGGCGTCGCATTTCATGGGTTTGGAGCGCGTGGTCGAAGGACTGGTCAACTGATATGTTTGCTATCTTTTCGGAATATCCAACGTTTCTCGTGTTTTTGGCCATTGTACTGGCCATTGTGGTTACCATGGCGCTCACGCCGTTTTGGATTAGGTTCCTCAAATCCAGCCACATCGGTCAGCAGGTGCGCGCTGACGGCCCCGAGAGTCACCTGGTCAAGCAAGGCACGCCCACCATGGGTGGCGTCATCATGCTCATTGCCGTTATCGCGACGGCGCTTGTGGTAGGCATGCCCACGCCCGAGACGTTTGTGCTGTTGGGTGCCACGGTGCTCACGGGTCTGTTGGGTTTGGTCGACGATGCGTCGAAGGTGATCAAAGAGCGCTCGCTCGGCCTTACGCCGAAGATGAAACTGGTGGGCCAGTTCGCCATTGCCACGGTGTTTTGCCTGGTGGCAGTGAACCTCATTGGCATTGAGCCCACGGTGGAGATTCCGTTTATCTACACATTTGACTTCGGCATTCTCACCACGGTGGTGCCCATTGGCGACGGCATCGCCATTCCGTGGCTCTACCTCTTGTTCGTGAATATCCTGTTGGTGGGCTTGTGCAACGCGGTGAACCTCACTGACGGGCTGGACGGCCTGGCCGCCGGCACCGTCATGATTGTTATGATTGTTATGGCCGCCATCGCGTACCGCTCCGACCTTCTGGAGCCCGCCATCTTTGCGGCCGCCATCGCGGGCGCGTGCGTCGGGTTTCTGTGGTTCAACTCGTTCCCGGCCGACATCTTCATGGGCGACACCGGCTCGCTTGCGCTCGGCATGGCGCTTGGGTGCCTGGCTGTGCTCACGAAGACCGAGTTCATCTCCATCATCATTGGCGGCCTGTTTGTGGCCGAGGCCCTGTCCGTCATGATTCAGGTGTTCTACTTCAAGAAAACCCGCAAGCGCATCTTCCTCATGGCGCCGTTGCATCACCACTTCGAGAAGAAGGGGTGGAGCGAGACGAAGGTGGTTGTGCGCTTCTGGATTATCTCCGGTGTGCTTGCGGCCTGCGGTTTCTCGCTGTACTTCGCCGAGTCGCTCATGGCGGTGGCGTAGGGTATGACGCGCGAGGGCTTCATCGAAGGGCGTCGATGCGCGCCAATGCGCCTGGGGCGTGTGCTTATTTTGGGCCTGGGGGCCTCCGGCCGCGCCATGGTGGACTACTGCCTGCCGCTGGTGGGCGAGCGCGTGGAAGCGCTGGCTATAGCGGCCGGCGCACGCACGGATGCGTCCGAGGCGTTCGCGGCCCAAGCGGCTGCGGCCGGTGCGCACGTGGCGTTCGGCGATGATGCCGTGGCCGAACTGGTGGCTGCGTTGCCTGTGCGTGAGCAGAACCCCGCGTTTGATATCTGCGTGCCGAGCCCTGGTATTCCCCAGTCTTCGGCGCTCTATGCGTCCGGTGCCGCGACCAGCGCCGAAACAGTGAGCGAAGTGGAATTCGCCTGGCGCGAGAGCGCGGCGGACAGCCGGTGGGCGGCCGTCACCGGCACGAACGGCAAGACAACGGTGGCGTCCCTTGTCGCGCACCTCATGCGCGAAGCGGGAACGCGTGCCGCGGCCGTGGGCAACATCGGCGACACGTGCATTGCCGCCGTGGCGGCGGGGCGCACTGACGTGTATGTGGCTGAGGTGTCGTCCTACCAGTTGGCCTCCACAAGGCAGTTTGCGCCAAACGCGGCGGCGCTGCTGAACATTACCCCTGATCACTTGCACTGGCATGGCACGTTTGAGGCGTATCGTGACGCTAAGTTGAAGTTGCTGGCGAACTTGGCGGACATACCGGGTTCTGTGGCGGTGCTTGACGCGACGAACGACATCGTGCGTGCTGAGGTGAGGCGCCTGCGCGCGCTCGGCGATGAACGCGGGTTTGCCTACGTGCCGCTGGGCACGGCAGAGGGTTTGGCAGGCGACATGCGTGCGCGCTGCGGCAGCCACAACGCGGCCTTCATCGCCGCTGATGACACGCTTACCGTGGCATTGGGCGGCCGCGAGCACGCGCTCGTGCGCGCCGACGAGTTGCTTATCGAAGGCGCACACAACGCGGGCAACGCCCTTGCTGCGGCGGCCTGCGCGCTGGCTCTTGGCGCTGATGAGGCATCCGTTGCGCGCGGCCTGCGCACCTTCGCACCGCTTGAGCATCGCATCGAACCGTGCGGTTCGGTGGCAGGCGTCACGTGCGTTAACGACTCCAAGGCCACGAATGTGGACGCCACGCTGAAGGCGCTCGCGTCGTTCCCCGGCACGGGCGTGATTGCGCTTCTGGGCGGCGACGACAAGGGAACCGACCTCGCACCGCTGGTAGAAGCCGCGCACGCACACACCCGCGCGGTCGTGTGCTTTGGCGAAGCGGGGTCACGCTTTAGCGAAGCTTTTAGTGGATCTGTATCTGAGGATTTCTCCGTCCTGCGCGCCGCCCACCTGGAAGACGCCTTCGACGCGGCACTCGCAGCCGCACGCCCGGGGGACGTGGTGTTGCTGTCCCCGGCCTGCGCGTCGTTTGATGAGTTCGGCTCCTTCGAAGAGCGGGGGCGTGTCTTTAAGGCGCTCGTAGCCCAGCGCGCAGCCCGCGCGGAAGGGTAGGCTTGTCATGGCTGCCCGGGGCGCGCGCGGAGCGCGGGAAGTCCCCGCGCACATCATGGGACCGCGCATCATCCTTCTGCTGACCACACTGGCGTTGCTGCTGTTGGGCTTCGTCATGGTGTATTCCACCTCGTCGGTCATTGCGCTTTCCACGGGTGACCCGGCCGAGGTCAACCCCATGGCCGACATGGTGGGCCAGGTAAAGTACGCCGCCGTGGGTATTGTGCTCGCCATCATTTTGTGGAAGTTCATCCCCTATACGCTTTGGAAGAGTAACGCCGTCTGGATTGTGTGGGGCGTTGCGTTTGTGCTGCTGCTGGCTACCGCGTTTATGGGCGTGGGTGAAGACGAGTGGGGCGCGAGTCGCTGGCTTGCCGTGGGAGGCGCCAGCCTCCAACCCTCGGAGTTCGCCAAGATTGCGCTCGTGCTGGTGGCCGCGCGCCTGTTCTCGGATTTCCGCGACGGCCAACTTACGGTGTCCACTTTCTTCGTGCTGATATTTCTGCTGGTGCTGGCCCCCGTGCTGCTGGTGTTGGTGCAGCAATCGGACCTCGGCACGGCCATGATCTGCGTCGTGGGTATTGTCGCGGTCATGTGGCTGGGCGAGGTGCCCACGCGTGTGATTGTGGTGGTGCTCCTGGCTGTGGTGGCGCTTGGCCTGGTGGGCATCTTCGGGTCGGAGTACCGCCGCGCGCGCCTCATGGTGTTTCTGAACCCGTGGAACGACGGCGAGGGTGGCTACGGCACGGGCTACCAGCTCATTCACTCGCTCTATGCCATCTCGGGCGGTGGCCTGTTCGGTGTGGGGTTGGGCAACTCGCACGAGAAGTTCTTGTACCTCACGCAGTCCGACACCGACTTCATCTTCGCCATCATTGCTGAGGAATTGGGGCTGGTGGGCGCGCTGGCAGTTATCGTGCTGTTCCTGCTGTTTTTGTACGCTGGCATGCGCGTGGCGCGCTCGGCACCCGACGGGTTCGGTACCATGATTGCCGGCGGTCTTACTATTATGATAGCGTTCCAGGCGTTTCTGAATATCGCCATGGTTATCGGGTGGTTCCCCGTGGTGGGAAAGCCGCTGCCGTTCATATCGTCCGGCGGCTCGTCGCTCATTGCCTCGCTTATGATGGTGGGGTTGATCTTGTCGGTGTCGCAGGGGTCGAATGTGTCCGAGGTCTACGAGCGCCGTCGCGCCGACTTACGCGTTGTGCGCGCCGAGCCGGCCGAGCCGCGCAGTGGTTCGTCGCGCGCCCGCAGCAACAGGAGGTAGAACATGCTGGTCGTACTTTCCGGCGGCGGAACCGCTGGTCATATTAACCCGGCGCTTGCGCTGGCCGAGGTGCTGAAAGAGCGCGGCTGCGACGTGCGTTTCGCCGGTACCCCACAGGGCGTGGAGGGGCGGCTTGTGCGCGAGGCGGGCATCCCGTTTCAGGCGTTCGAGGCCGCTGGTTTCAATCGCAACCACCCGCTCACGCTGCCAAAGGGCGTGGCGAAAATCCAAAAGAGCACGGGTGCCGCAAAGAAGTGGCTTGCCGAGATTGGTGCCGACATCGTGGTGTGCTTCGGCGGCTACGTGTGCATTCCCGTGGGGCGCGCGGCCGAAAAGTTGGGCATTCCCGTGGTCATACACGAGCAAAACTCCGTCATGGGCATGGCAAACAAGTACCTGGCGAAGAAGGCGCGCGCCGTGTGTCTCACCTACGAGCATGCCGCCGCTCCGCTGAAAGAACCCGCGCGCTCGCGCGTGGTGCTGACGGGCAACCCGGTGCGCCGCAGCGTGCTGTCGGCCACACGCGCCGAAGGTCGCGAGCGTTTGGGCGTGCCGGAGGACGCGCGCCTGCTGTTGGTGACGGGCGGCAGCCTGGGTGCGCGCCACCTCAACCAGGCGGTGTGCGCCATGAAGGGTGACCTTCTGTCCGCGCCTGATGTGCATGTGGTGCACGTCACGGGTCCGAAGGAGTATGACGCCGTGCGTGATGCCCTGGCGCTCACGCCGGAAGAAGAAAAGCGCTGGCACCTCTTCGGCTACCTGGACTTTATGGGTGCGGCCATGGCGGCGGCCGATGCCATCGTGTCGCGCGCGGGGGCCTCGTCGCTTGCCGAAGTGTCGGCGCGGGCGTTGCCGGCGCTGCTTGTGCCGTTCCCCTTCGCCACCGAAGACCACCAGACCACGAACGCGCGCGCCTACGTGGAAGCGGGTTGCGCGTACCTGGTGGCAGACGACAAGGTAGAAGGCCCCGAGTTCGCGCAGCTTGTGCACTCGCTGCTGGATGATGCGGACGTACGCGCACGCATGAGTGCAGCGGCCCGCGCGCAAAAAACTGAGGACGCGGCTGCAAGATTGGCAGATGTTGTGATGGAGGCGGCGCGTTAGGCCCTCTTTGGTTACCATGGAAGGCTCGCAGAGGAAAGGCACTACGATATGGATACCAACGACAATTGCAACCTGCGCTCGGTGCACTTCATCGGGGTGGGCGGCGTCGGCATGAGTGGCATTGCGCGCGTGGCGTTTGACCAGGGCCTGTGCGTGAGCGGCTCGGATTTGAAGGAAAGCCGCTACACCAAGCAGCTGAAAGCGGCAGGCATCGACGTGCACATTGGCCACGATGCGGCGAATATTCCCGGTGGCCCGGGATGTACCGATGCGGCGCCCGACCGCGTGGTGGTGTCCACGGCCATTTTGGACAACAACCCCGAATACCGCGCCGCCCAAGAACGTGGCCTGCCCATTTGGCACCGCGCGCAGATGCTGGCGCATTTGGGCCGCGACTTGGAAACGCTTGCGGTGGCGGGCACGCACGGCAAGACCACCACGTCTTCTATGCTGGCCAGCGTGCTGGATGACATGGGCGAAGACCCCACGTTCCTCATTGGCGGCATCGTGCGCGCCTACGGCACCAACGCCCATTCCGGGCGCGGGCCGCACTACGTGGTGGAGGCCGACGAAAGCGACAAGTCGTTCACGTACTTGTCGCCGCGCGCTGTGCTGGTGACCAACATCGAGGCCGATCACTTGGATCACTACCGCGACCTCGACGAAATCTACGAGAAGTTTGGCGCGTTCATTGCATCGGTGCCCGAGGATGGCGGCGTGGCCGTGGTCTGCGGCGACGACGCAGAACTCACTCGCTTGGCACGCTCCACCGGCCGCCCGGTCATCACGTACGGCTTTGGCGAAGACTGCGACGCGCGCATTGTGTCGTTTGAGCCGAAGGGCGTGGGGAGTGACTTTTCGCTCGCGCTGCCTGACGGGCGCGTACTGGCGGCTCACATTAAGCAGAATCCTGGCTCGCATAACGCACTCAATGCCGCAGGTGTTATAACGCTCATTGACGCGCTGGGCATGGATGCGCTGGTGGCAGCCCAGGCCATAGGCAACTTTGCCGGCGTGCGCCGCCGCTTCGATTTGGTAGGGGAGGCGGCCGGCATTACGGTGGTGGACGATTACGCGCACCACCCGACCGAGATTGCGGCCACCATTGAGGCGGCCTCGCGCTTGGGCTATCGCCACGTGCACGTGCTGTTCCAGCCGCACCGCTACTCGCGTGCCCCCCTGTTCACCGAGGTGCTGGCCGACGAATTTGGCCGCGCGTTCGACGCGGCGGATTCCGTCACCTTCATGGACGTGTATCCGGCGGGCGAGGCGCCCATCCCGGGTGTGAGTGGCAAGACGTTCCTCAACGTGGTGTTGGATCATGCGGGTCACCCCGAGGCGGCCTACGTGCCGCGCCGCATTGAAGTGGTGCCGTATCTGGCCGCGAAAGCGAACGCGGGTGACCTGGTTATCACCATGGGTGCGGGCGACGTGACGGCCATCGGGCCGCAGCTGGTTGAGGTGCTGCACGCGGGCGACTCGAGCGCGGCTTCCGCAGCCCCCACCCAAAGGTAGGGCAGCCGTGACCGCACGCCACGCATCTTCGCCGCTGGAGGCGCTGCTCGTCGACGGTCGTTTCGACGCCGATGTGTATCCTTCCGAACCCATGAGCCGCCACACGATGTACCGCATCGGCGGCCCCGCGCGCTTCTACGTGCAGGTGGCGTCCATCGGCGCGCTCACGCGGCTGGTGGAAGCGTGCGAACGCACGGACGTACCGTGGGTGGTCGTTGGCCGCGGCAGTAATTTACTGGTGGCTGACGAGGGCTTTCCCGGCGTGGTGATAGCGCTCGGGCGGGATTTTCGCACCTGCCGCTTCGACGAGGACACGCAGCGTTTTTGCGTGGGTGCGGGCGTGCCGCTGTCGTCGGTGGTGCAGGAGGCGTTTCGCCGCTCGCTTGCGGGGCTTGAGTTCGCCGTGGGTACCCCGGGCACGGTGGGGGGCGCGCTGCGTATGAACGCCGGCTCGCGTGACGAGTGGATAGGCGAGCGCGTGGCCTCGGTGACCACGTTCACCCCAGGTGAGGGCCTTGTGCGCCGTGCGGGCGACGAGATTGCGTGGGACTATCGCACCAGCTCGTTTCGCCCCGAGGACATCATTCTCGAATGCGAACTTTCCGTAGAGCCTGCCGATCCGTTCTTCATCCGCGGTAAGATGGAGGCCTCGCTCGCGCGGCGCAAGAAGACACAGCCGCTGTCGGACCCCTCGTGCGGCAGCGTGTTTCGCAACCCCGAGGGCAACTCGGCGGGCGCGCTCGTGGAAGGCGCCGGGCTCAAGGGCGTGTGTAAGGGAGGCGCGCAGGTGAGCGAGCTGCACGCGAATTTCATCGTGAACACGGGCGACGCCACGGCGCGCGACGTGAAGGATCTTATCGAACTCGTACAGGCGAAGGTAAGCGAAACCTATGGCATCGAATTACAACCGGAAGTCCGCTTCCTCGGGTTCTCGCAGTAAGTCAGGACGCGGACGGACGCCAGCGCCCTCGTCGCGTTCTACCCGCTCGCAAGCGAAGGCGGGCAGGAGCACGCGGCAGGGGAATCGTCCGACCAGTTCCGGGCGCACTTCGTCGCGCCCTTCGCAGGCCGGGGCCTACCGCGCTATGCCGGGCGGCCGCTACACGGGTTCGCCGCGTCCGCAGCAGCGCATCACGTCGGTGCGCGTGGGTGACCTCGACCGCGCCGAACGTGCCCAGCGCGCCCACAACACCTACCGTCGCCACGTCATCCGCATTGTGGCCGTGCTCTGCGTGGTGGCCGCGCTCGTGGGCGGCGGCGTTGCCGTGTACTACTCCGACGCATTCGCCATCGAAAACGTGACAGTTTCCGGCGTGGAGCACCTCACGGCCAACGACATGACGAACATGGCGAACGTGCCCGCGAACACCACGCTTCTGCGCGTGGATGCCTCCGGCATTCGCGAGCGGCTGCTGAAGAACTCGTGGGTGAAAGACGCGCAGGTCAAACGCGTATTTCCCAACACGTTGGAACTGGCGGTAACCGAGCGTACCATCGCTGCAGTGGTGCACGTGCCCACCGAGGACGCCACGTCTGTCAAGCAGTGGGCCATCGCATCGGATCACATGTGGCTCATGCCCATCCCCGACCCCGAGTCCGAAACAGGTAAGGCCACCAGCCCCAAGGTGTACGAGGATGCCGCCGCCGTGCTGGCTATCACCGACGTACCCTACGCAACGAAGGCCGACATCGGCACGTACTGCTCCGACGATAACGTGAATAACGCGCTTGACATTGTGTCGGGCCTGACCACCGATTTGGCCGACCACGTCACCAAGGTATCGGCCGCCGGTCCCGAGGAAACAAAGCTCGAACTGGACAGCGGCGTAGAGATAGCCTTCGGCAAAGCAGACGACATCCGCGAAAAGGAACGCGTCTGCCTCAAAATCATGGAAGACAACCCGGATGTCGTTTACATCAACGTCCGAGCCGTCGAACGCCCCACCTGGCGCGCGCTGTAGCGCTTTTTGAAGCGGCGTTTTCGCCTGCGCGGGCGCGTAATCCTTATAAGGCGCACGGCTCAGTTCCGTTCATCCGCTATATCTGTGGACGTGCGGTTTTCATTACCTCGGTGTAATTTGCAAATGGTTGAGCATCGTGTACAATAACCCCACGTGAACTGTACCCAACGGGAATCGCAGACTCAAAACGCAGCAGGTGTGGAGGATACAATGCCAAACAAAATGGGTTCCGATCATTTGGCGGTCATTAAGGTCGTCGGTGTCGGAGGCGGCGGCACGAATGCCGTGAACCGCATGGTCGAGGCGGGGGTGCGTGGCGTCGAGTTTATCGCCGTGAACACCGACCGACAGGCCTTGCTCATGTCGGATGCCGACAAGACGATTCACATCGGCGAGGAGTTGACACGCGGCCTGGGTGCCGGTGCGAATCCTGAGGTGGGTTGCCAGGCGGCGGAAGAAAGCCGCGCGGAAATTCGCGAGGCGCTTGCCGAAGCGGACATGGTGTTCGTTACGGCTGGCGAAGGCGGCGGCACGGGTACGGGCGCCGCTCCTATTATTGCTGAAATTGCGCGCGAAGAAATTGGCGCGCTGACGGTGGGCGTGGTTACCAAGCCGTTCTCGTTTGAGGGCCGTACGCGCCGGAACCAGGCCGAGCAGGGTGTCGATCTGCTGTCGCAAAAAGTTGACACGCTCATTGTTATCCCGAACGACCGCTTGCTGGAAATTGTTGACAAGAAAACGAGCATGCTGGACGCGTTCCGCATCGCCGACGACACGCTGCGCCAGGGCATCCAGGGCGTGACCGACCTCATCACCATTCCGGGCCTCATCAACCTTGACTTCGCGGACATCCGCACCGTCATGAAGGATGCTGGCACGGCCATGATGGGCATCGGCATTGCGCAGGGCGAAAACCGTGCGCTCGACGCCGCTCAGCAGGCCACGAACTCGAACTTGCTGGAGACCTCCATCGCGGGTGCTTCGCGCGTGCTGTTCTCCATTGCCGGTGGGCCTGACTTGACGCTTACCGAAGTGGATGCCGCGGCTCGCACCGTTGAGGCCTGCGCCGACGAGAACGCCAACATCATCTACGGCCAGATTGTCGATGAGGGCATGGGTGACCAGGTGCGCATCACGGTTATTGCCACGGGTTTTAAGTCCAACGGCCAGCAGCAGTCCTCCATGGACTTCTCGCGCAGCAACCTGTTTGCATCCACCACGCCGGAGCCGTCGATGCCGGTGTCCACGCCGCAGCCTTCTGCGCCGCCGGTGTCGTTCTCCACGTCGTCGAACAGCGGTCGCTTTGCGGATGAGGATTACATTCCCGACTTCCTGAAGCGCCAGCGCTAAGGGTTCGCCCGCATGCTCGCGAACATCGTGGAGCTTCCAAAACCACATCTCGACGCGCGCCTGTTTGGCGCGCGTCGCATATCCGCGCTCACCGACGAGTCGCTGTTTGAGCGCACGGGCCTGCGCATTGCCTTCACGGCGCGTGGGGGCGGGGTGAGTGAAGCGCCGTACGACAGCTTGAATTTGGGATCGCACGTGGACGACGACCTGTCTGCGGTGGAGGTGAACCGCGCGCTTTTGCTGGAAGCGCTGGGCGCGGCAGACGCGCCGCTCCTTGTTCCCAGCCAGGTGCACGGTGACGAAGCCGTGGAAGTGACCTCGGCCGATGCGGCTGCAGTGGAAGAGGCGCGCCGCCACGCTGCGGCTGGCGCTGATATTCTGGTAGTGGGCGCGCCTGAGGTGGTGGCGCTTCTGTGCTTTGCCGACTGTGTCCCGGTGATTGTGGCTGCGCCCTCGGGGCGCTTCGCCGTTGCGCACGCGGGGTGGCGCGGCGCGGTGGCGGGCGTGGCGGGCAAGGCCGCGCGGCTCGTTGCGGCGCGCGAGGCGGCCGAGACAGGTGTTGATGAGCGCACGGCAGCTTCCACGCTGAATGCCTACCTGGGACCCCACATTCGTGCGTGCTGCTTTGAAACGGGTGCTGATGTGCGCGAACAGTTCGTGCAGCGCTTCGGCGCAGAAGTGGCACCCGATGCGCATCACGTTGACCTGGCGCGCGCCATCACGCGCGACCTTGAGCAGGCGGGTGTGCAACCAAGCCGCATTGCCGATGCGGGGGTGTGCACGGTCTGCCATTCTGATGAGTACTTCTCCTACCGCGCGTCTGGGGGCCGGTGCGGCCGCCACGGCGCGTTTGCGGTATTGCAGAAAGGGTGATTGTTCGTGGGCGTTGAAGAACGCTATAAGAAGGTAGCCGCGGAGGTGGCGGAGGTGTGTCGAGCCGCCGGCCGTGACCCACGCGAGGTGCGCGTTGTCGCCGTCTCCAAGACGGTGGGGCCGGAAGCAGTGGGTGAGGCCCTGGTAGCGGGCGCGCACGACTTCGGCGAAAATCGCCCCGAGGGCCTCGTGCAGAAAGCGGCAGTGTATCCGCAGGCCACGTGGCACTTTATTGGAAATATTCAGTCGCGGCGCATCCCGGATATCGTGGGGTCAGCCGCGCTCATTCATTCGCTTTTCGAAGAGCGGCACGCGCGCAAAATTGACGAAGCGGCCCGCGCCGCAGGCAAGATACAAGACGTGCTTCTTGAGGTGAATGTATCGGGCGAGGCCAGCAAAAGCGGTCGCACGCCCGCTGACGTGCGCGAACTTCTGGAGGTGTGCACCGCGCTTCCCAACGTGCGCGTGCGCGGCCTCATGACCATGGCACCCCGTGGAGACGCGGCCACCGCGCGCGAAACCTTCGAAGGGCTGGCCCGTTTGCGCGATGAACTGCGCGCTGGCCTGGACGCCGAGCAGGCGGCGGCGTTCGATGGGCTTTCTATGGGTATGAGCGAAGACTGGCGCGAGGCCGTGGCCGCGGGCGCTACCATAGTGCGCATCGGAAGAGCGGTGTTTGACGACGCCTTTGAAAAGTGAAGTCGCAGGCGCGGGGACGTGGCCTGTATAACAGCAGCAGGATGAAACGCAGCGGCGGTTCGACCGTCGGAATCAAACGAAGCAGGTGGTGAACATGGAGCTGCCCAGAATCAAGAAATCGGAGCATGGGGGAATGCTCGACGGCATTAAGTCGAAACTCGGCTTTGCCGAGGCCGATCACGGCCAGGATGAGTATTACGACGATTACGCCGACGACTACGGCACCTATGACGACGAGTATGGCGAATACGGCCCGGACTACGACGATGCAGCTCCGGCCTCGCGCTACGATCCGTACGCGCCCGTGACCACGCGTCCCGCGCGTGGTGGGCGTTCCTCACGTACAGGCGCGTCGGACTCCGAGTTCCCCAAGCTGGTGTCCATCGACGACGTGCGTGCCCACACGCAGGTGCCCGACAGCTTGAATCGTGATCCGCTGCCGCCGCGCCGCGTGAGCAGCGCTTCTGCAACGGCTGGTGGCTACCGCGGCGAGCGCACGGTGGTGAATGCCACCGCACCCGCGCCGTCTTCGCCGGCCCACACGGCGGCTCAGCGTGAGAGGTCTGAGGGGCTGAACTCGCTCTTCGAGCCCAGCACGTCCGCAGCGTCTGTCGGAGCGGGTGCCCATGCGGCCACCACGTCGTCAACTGCCAGTACAACGTCCTCGGCAGTGACCGGCGCGTTTGACCCGTACGAAGCCTACGCTGGCTCCGGTTCGGCGGCCCATGGTCCCTCGCGTTCGCTCACGGTTATCAAGCCGGCCGCGTATGGCGAGGTTGAGCGCGTGGCCAAGGTGCTCAAGGCGGGGGATGCTGTGGTGCTTGCGTTGCGCAACACGCCTGATTCGCTGGCCAAGCGCATCCTGGACTTCTCGTTTGGCGTGTCGAGCGCGCTCGATGCCCGTGTGGAATGCGTTGCCGACAAGGTGTTCGCCATCACGCGCGGCGATGCTTTGACCGAGGCCGAACGAAGTGCCCTGCGCAACCAAGGTGTGCTGTAGCGCTGGAGCATGTTTGCATTGTAAGTTTGACCTGCCTTTACGTTCTAAGGAGCAAGGCCTGTGCTAAGCCTGAAGTACCTCATCGTGTCACTTGCCGATGCGTACAGCATGGTGCTGTTCGTGTATGTCATCATGTCGTGGCTGCCCACCGACCGCGGCATCCTTGCCGATATCTACCGCATTTTGGGCAAAGTGTGCGATCCGTACCTCAACCTTTTTAAGAAGCTCATACCACCTCTTGGAGGTATGGTGGATGTAACCCCTATCATTGCCCTGCTTGTATTACAATTCGGGGTACGATTAGTGATAGGTTTGTTTTAACTGCGCCTGACCGCGTTCGCGCGCGGACGTAACGAAGGGATCGACATGGCAATCACCTCGGCTGAGATACACAACCAAAGTTTCTCGATAGACCGCAAGGGCTACGACGTCGACGAAGTGGACGTGTTCCTTGAGCACGTCGCCGACGAAATCGACGGGTTGAACAACCAGATCGAGACGCTGGAAAGTCAGCTTGACGACACCTCGTTCGCCGGGTTTGATACGCCGGCTCGCATCGACGATGCGCCGGTTCCGGCCGCGAAAGCGAGTGATGAGGAACTGGCGGCCAAAGACGCGCGCATCGCTGAGCTTGAGCGTGAACTGGCGGCGAAGAAGGCTGACGACAACGCCATCGCCCAGGCGCTCATCATCGCGCAGCGCTCCGCCGACGAGATTATCGCGAACGCCAACGCCACGGCGGCCAGCACCATCAAGGACGCCGAGGAAGAGGCCGAGCGCATTGTGGGCAAGGCTGAAACCGAGAAGCAGAAGGTGCTCGACGCCATCAAGAAGCTTGAGGACGACCGCGAGGATGCTCGCGAGGAATACCAGGAGCTGCTGACCGACTTCATCACCGACGCAACGCGCAAGCTGGCCGAGATCGGTGGCGACGTGCCCGCGCCCGCGCTGCCCGTGAGCGCACACGCCCGCGTCGCTGCTCCCGAGCAGGCAGCAACCGGCCGCGTTGTCACCTCCCCGGCGCAGGCTCCCATCAACAAAGAGGGCAGCTCTTACGCCACGCCGCAAACCAACGCCGTAACCGTGGCACCGGCCACCCCGACGCCCTCCCGCGTAGAGAAGGATCTCTCCGGCTTCGGTGACGCAGACGACGCGTTTGAGTTCGAAGAGATTGACTAGCTTCGCAGGTTGAATAACGGTACGAAAGCGCGTTCCTTTCCGGGACGCGCTTTTTTATTTCGTCCTTACCTCAGGGATTACTGTTAGGGGTTTTCCCGCTTTTTTGCTCCATTTCCCAGAAGCTCACAGATTGTCGTTGACGATGACGTAGCGTCATCGCATATGCTCGGTTTCGTCGGACGGGGGCGTCCGACGAAAGGACGAGGAAGCGGTCGCGCCGGCTGGACGCGGCATCGCACGAGGAGACTTGCATGACCGATCAACGATACCTGACCGTGGGCGAGCTTGCCCGCCGCGTCGGGGTGACGGTGCGCACGATCCAATACTACGACCAGCAGGGCCTGCTGTCGCCGTCGGCGAAGGGCCCTCAGAATCAGCGCCTGTACACCGACGACAACGTGAAGGATCTCTATCGCATCCTTACCTTGAAGTACCTGGGGCTTTCTCTCGCCCAAATCAAATCGGACGCAGCCCTCTTCGACGCGCCCGCCGCACTGCAGGAGTTGGCCGACGAGCAGATGGATGCCATCGAAGAGCAGTTCCAGCAGCTGTTTCGGCGCATGACCACCCTGCGCACCCTTCACGATGAGGCCGTTGAAGCGGGCGAAGGCCCGTCGGACTGGGAGGCGCTTGCCTCTGCCGTGGAGCGCTGCCAGGGCGAAAGCCAGTTCTTCTGGCGTCTCACCTGCATTCGCGAGGACGCGCCGAGCGAAGCCGCCGATGAGCGCGTGGCCCGCGGCGAGTCCGTGTCGAAGTGGCACGAGCTTATTGCCGACACCATTCGCCTCATGCCCGCGGGTGAGCCCCTCGACAGCCCCCGCAACCGTGACCTGGCCGAGCGCTACCTTGCGCTCGATGCATCGCAGGACGCAGCCACGGCCGAGCGGAACTTTATTCTCATGGAAAACATCGCGCCGCACGGCAACGACGATGGTTCATTCGACGAGTTGCGCCAAGCGGTGTTCAATTACCTGGAGGCCGTTGTGGCTGCGTATCGCGGCTGCCCTGACCCGGCCGACTAGCCTTATTCGGCGCTCGTTGGACGCGGTACCGCTCCCGTATCTCTCCTGGTACCGCGTCCGACCGGCGCATTCCTTTCAATCGTTTCACGTTTCCGAATGCCGCAGTCATGCGCGCCGTCTGTCGGTGCGCCCAGATGAAAGGAGTTGCCCATGCTCGTGTCGTGGATGACGACGAACCAATGCAACCTCAAATGTGTGCATTGCTATCAGGACGCCGAGGAAGCCAGCGACCGGGAGCTTTCGACCGCCGAGGGCAAGAAGATGATCGACGAGATTGCGCGTGCCGGCTTCAAGGTGATGATCTTCTCGGGCGGCGAGCCGCTCATGCGTCCGGACATCTATGAGCTGGTGGCGCATGCGGCCAGCAACGGCCTGCGTCCCGTGTTCGGCTCGAACGGCACGCTCATCACGCCCGAGGTGGCCGCGCGCCTGAAGGAGGCCGGGGCGTGCGCCATGGGTATCTCGGTGGACAGCCTTGTGCCCGAGAAGCACGATAAGTTCCGCGGCCTGGAGCACGCCTACGACCTCACGATGGCGGGCATCGAAGCATGCAAGCAGGCGGGCCTGCCGTTTCAGCTGCACACCACCGTGGTGGACTGGAACCGCGACGAAATTTGCGCCATCACCGACTTCGCCGTGGAGATAGGCGCCATCGCACACTACGTGTTCTTTTTGATTCCGGTGGGTCGCGGCAAGTTCATCCAGGAAACATCGCTTGAGGTGCTTGAGAATGAGAAGTTGCTCACCGACCTTATGACGAAGGCGGCAAGCGTGTCCATTGACGTAAAGCCCACCTGCGCGCCGCAGTTCACGCGCGTGGCGAAGCAACTGGGCGTGGAGACGCGCTTCTCGCGCGGGTGCCTCGCGGGGCTCACGTACTGCGTCATTGGCAGCGAGGGTATTGTGCGCCCCTGTGCCTACATGACCGAAGAGGCCGGCGACGTGCGCACACAACCCTTCGACGAGATATGGAACACGAGCCCGGTATTCGAGAAGCTGCGCACGCAAGCCTACTCCGGCTCCTGCGGCACCTGCGACTACAAGCAAGGCTGCGGCGGCTGCCGCGCCCGAGCCGCCTACTACCACGAAGGCGACATCCTCGCCCAAGACGACTACTGCGCCCACGGCAATGTTTTGGTTCCGTCGGCCTGACGGCCGCCGGAACAAGTCGACGCTGCGAAGCGCCGATGCACCCAGCCTTGCCGCTTTTTCGCTTACCCTCACGTGCGAAGCACGCTCGGCCGCGAAACGCAGCAATTCTGGGCACCTCGACGCTTCTCGCTGACTGATGTAGACCTGGTCTGACCCCCATGTTAAGGCGCGGCCGATGGCTTGCAGTTTCGTCGCTTGTATCCGCGCCAGCACGTCGTGCATGTAGGTTGATTCAACGAGAAAGGACTTCCATGACTCTTACCACCTTAAAGCGCCTGGTCGCTACCACCTTCGCGGCTGCTCTCGCCCTCACGCTCCTTGCGGGCTGCTCCACGACGCAGCCTGCGGCAGAAGCGGAGCCAGCTCCCGCCCCTGAGCAGCCTGCCTCCACGCCAGCTGCCGCCTCCGTCACTTTCACCGACGACACGGGCGCGGAAGTCACCGTGGACAACCCGCAGCGCGTGGTGGCCTGCATGGGCAGCTTCGCGAGCATTTGGGAACTTGCCGGTGGCACGCTCGTCGGCGCATCTGATGACGCATTTACGCTGTCCAACTACGACCTCACGTCCCCTAACGTGCAGAAGGTGGGCGATTTCACCAACCCTAACCTGGAAGCCATCATCGCCCTTGAGCCCGACTTCGTCATTATGACCAGCGGTTCCGGCGGCCGCGGCGGCGAATCGAGCCAGACCGACCTCAGGGCCGCGCTCGAGGCGTCCGACATTCCCGTGGCCGCCTTCCAGGTGACGACGTTCGATGACTACCTGCGCATGCTTAAGACCTGCACCGACATCACCGGTCGCGCCGACCTCTACGAGCAGAACGGCGAAGCCACACAGAAGCGCATCGACGACATTGTGGCGAAGGTTCCCGCGGGCGAGGCCCCCACGGCGCTCGTGCTCACCACCTACTCGGGTGGCACGCGCGTGCAGGCATCCTCCACGATGACCGGCGCGATGCTGGCCGACCTGGGTGTCAAGAACCTTGTTGACGACAACAAGAGCCTGCTCAAGGACTTCAGCCTAGAATCTCTCATCGAACTGAACCCCGACTTCATCTTCGTGGTGCCCATGGGCAACGACAACGCGGCTGCCATGAAAGCGCTTGAGGACCAGACCTCAGCGAACCCCGCCTGGTCCACACTGTCCGCCGTGCAGAACGGCACCTATGTGACGCTTGACCCGCACCTGTTCCAGTACAAGCCCAACGAGCGCTGGGACGAAAGCTACCAGGCGCTGTTCGACGCGCTCTACGCGTAGGCGAAAGTAGCGTCTGACGTGGCCGGATTCAACCGAGATAAAGCAGCGCCGGTCATCGCGGTTGTCTCCGTTTCCCTCCTAGTGATGGCAACGGCGGCGGCATTTCTCGTGGGCTCGTCGTCGGTGAGCCTGGGCGAACTGGTGGCGTGGGCCACGGGCGGTGACGTGGCGGCTTCGGCGAAGAGCATCCTGGTGAACGTGCGCCTGCCGCGCGTGCTTGCCGCGCTTCTGGCGGGCAGCGCGCTTGCGGTGGCGGGCGCCATCATCCAGGCGGTGCTTGACAACCCCATGGCCAGCCCCAACATCATCGGCATCAACTCGGGCGCGGGGCTGTTCGTGCTCATTGCGGCGAGCGTATTCCCCAGCGCGCTCTGGTTGCCGCCGCTCGCGGCGTTCGGAGGGGCGCTTGTGACGGCGCTCATCATCTTCGGCATTTCGCTTGGCGCTTCCACCTCGCGGCTCACCGTGGTGCTGGCGGGTATTGCCATCACCTCGGTGTTTGGCGCGGGGATGAACACTATCCTCATTGTGAACCCTGATGCCTACATCGGGTCGTCATCGTTTTTGGTGGGTGGCCTGGCGGGCGTGCTGCTCGACGACTTGTGGTGGCCAGCCCTCTACGTGGTGGGTGGCTTGGCGGTGGCGCTGCTTGTGGCGGGGAAGCTCAATATCATGGCGCTGGGCGACGAAACGGCCCACGCGCTTGGCATGAACGTGGGGGCGACGCGCCTGGCCATGCTTGGTTTGGCTGCCGTACTTGCGGGCGCGGCGGTGAGTTTTGCGGGGCTGCTTGGGTTCGTGGGGCTTATCATTCCGCACCTCGTGCGCTTCTTCGTCGGGCACGACAACCGCTGGGTGCTTCCGCTTTCGGCGGTGACGGGCGCGGCGTTTGTGGTGGTGTGCGATTTGCTGTCGCGCGTGCTGTTCGCGCCCTACGAGGTGCCCGTGGGCATCCTCATGTCCTTTCTCGGCGGCCCCTTCTTCATCTACCTCATCTTGAAGAACAGGAGGCGCGGCCTTGATTAGTGCGAGTTTTTTCCGGGTCCTCCGGGACGAGGGTCGGGGAGTCCGGCGCTCAGACAGTCCTGTTCGCGCGAAACTTGCAGCGGCCTTGAACAATGCGACTGCTCCCTGGGACGCGTCTGGGCGGCGGGAGTCTGCTGCTCAGACAGTCCTGCTCGCACGAACGTCCCACAGGGACGTTCGGCTCGTGCGGAACTCGCATCAGACCCCCGCCACCCAGATGCTACAGCCGGGATCAGAGGTCGCTGGACCTGTTGTTTCTGCTGGTGAGGCTCGTGCGGAACTCGCGGCGGATCCCCCGACCCCCGTCACTCCGGCATCAGAAGCACCGGTTGCTGAATGTGATTCCCCTGCAATTGAAGTGCGCGGCGTTTCGTTCTCGTATGGGGAAGAGCCGTTTATCGAGGGGCTTTCGGCTTCGTTTCCTCATGGGGCGGTGACTAGTGTGGTAGGGCCGAATGGGTGTGGGAAGTCTACGTTGGTGAAGTTGGTGGACGGGCTGCTGCGGCCGCGTGTGGGTGAGGTGTTCGTGGATGGGGTGCCCACGTTGTCGATGAAGGCGAAGGAGCGGGCGCGGCGGGTGGCTGTTTTGGCGCAGGCGTCGCGGCCGCCGGCGATGACGGTGGAGGCGCTCGTGGCGTGCGGGCGCTATCCGTATCAATCGCATCAGGGGCGACTCTCTCGGGAAGATCGCGAGCACGTGGAACACGCGCTTGAGCTGGCGGGTATCGCGCGGTTTCGCGACCATGAACTGCGTCGCCTCTCCGGCGGCGAGCGCCAGCGCGCGTTTATCGCGATGACGCTCGCGCAAGACACCGACCTCATCGTGCTTGACGAGCCCACCACCTACCTCGATATTCGCGCGTGCCACGAAACGATGGAACTCGTGCGCACCCTCAACCGCGACCATGGCAAGACTATCGTCATGGTCATCCACGACCTCGACCTGGCCCTGCGCTACTCCGACCGCCTGCTGGTAATGGAGCGGGGAAGAGCCACCTGCGCCGGCGCCGTGGACGAAGTGCTTGCCGCCCACGCCATCGAACACGCCTTCGGTGTGACTATCCAACCCCACGAAACCAAAGAGGGCCGCGCCTACACCCTCTTCCCCGCACAAGGGTAAAAGTGTGACGCGCTTCGCGCTATCTATTAAACCACAAGGCATCCTTCTCCCTATCACCATGACGGGGGCGCGTACTCGCAAGTCTTTTTCGCAAGAACGGCAACCCTCGTAGGGGCGCCCTCTCCGCCAAAGGCGGAGAACCCATCCTTGACCTGCGCTTTCGTGCTAGCGCGTCGGCATCTCGAAGCCTTTGAGGGCATCGTTTAGCCACTGGTTGAATGCTCGCATGGCGTGGAAGCTTTCCAGAAACGCTTGGCGGCATGCCGCGTCATCAGCCACTACGGCGTCGTCGAGGAAGTCCTCAACGGCCCAGCACTTGCACTTGAGGTACTCGGCGGCGGGGCTTTCTGCGTCGAAGCCAGCGGGCACACGCTTGAGCGGCGTGCCAACAAAGTGGAAGCGTTCCTTGAACGCGGGTGCTTCCACCATCCCCAAGAACCCTGCGGGATCGGAGGCAATCGCTTCGCGCACCATCCGCGTCGCGTCCTTGAAGTGCGGCGCGAACAGGCCGCCGCCGGCGAACGTGCCGCCGGGCGTCAGGCTGATGAAATACCCCACGGGCACGGGCGCGCGCCCGGCCGGCGAAATGTGCGCGCGGAATGTCGGGTTGTAGGGCGACTTGTCGTCGGAAAACCGCGTGTCGCGGTTGATGCGAAACACAAGGTCCTTTGCCTCAAGCGCGGCTAGTTCCGGCTTGTCAACGGCGAGTTCGGCCACGAGGCTGGCCACCAGCGCGACAAACGCCTCCTGCGCGTCCTTCTTCTGCTGCTCGTGGGCGTGCATCCAGTCGTAGGAGTTGTTCTCGTGTAACTCCGCCAGAAACTCCAACATGGTGGCGTTACCCACGGTGCACCCCCTTGCCTGCTTCGGCGCGCCCGTCCGCCACCGTGGCGAAACTCGCCGTGGCCATGCACGTTTCCAGCAGTTCCTTCGCGCGCGGGGTGGGGCGGTAGGTAGGCAGTTCGTCGAACAGGCACGAGTAGCCGTCCAACTCGTCCATGGCCTCGACAAACGCACCCGTGGCGCGCTCTTCCTCCGAAAGGCGGCTGTACTCCAAGTCGTGCGGGGCCAGCCGGTGCGTGGCAATGGCGAAGTCCACGCGCCGCGTGCACGAGCACGTTTCGGAGCCTCCGTGCTGGCAGTATGCGCGCAGGAATTCCGCCACGGTGCGCCGTGCGCGCGAGAGCCGCTGCCGGTAGGCCTCGGGCGTGATGCCGAGCGCGTCGGCCGCCGTGGCGCTGTCCACCTTGAACATCGTGCCCAGCACATACGCCATGCGGCTGTCCGCGTCGAGGCACTGCAGCATCACGTTCGTGCACGACAGCTTCAGCTCGCTCGCCAGCAGGTTGCGGTCGACGCCCTCGGAAAGGTCGGGCACGTTGCGTGCCCGCTCGTCAGTGATGTCGGCGCCGTACATTTCGAAGCTGAACGGCGCGTTCGCGAATCGGTGCGTGCGGCAGTCCTTCAGGTGGTTCACCGCAATGCGGTAGATCCAGGTAGAAAATGCGCTTTCCTTGCGGAAGGTGGACAGGTGCGTCATGATTTTGACGGCAATTTCCTGCGCGGCATCTTCCGCATCGGGGATGGTGCCCAGGAAGCGCAGCGCCAGGTTAAACACTAGTCCGTGCGTCGATGCCAACAGCTGCTCAAGCGCCTGCGTGTCGCCAGCCACCGCGCGATCGACGAGATCGAACGTAGGATCAGGGGTTTCAGGTTGCATGTTCATCACCTTTCGTCAAAGCGGGGAAACGCCCATCGTTTCCCATGCACAGAGTTAGACGCCGCAACTCGCGTCCTGTGACAGAAAAGTTTTCGGAGGTGGGAAGTGCGAGCGGGTCGATAAGCCGGGTTCTGTCGTTGGACGACCATTTATCTGAGGCGTCTGTCGCCAGACGCCTTAAGCACGCAACCCGAACGTACGGCGGGCCACCGTGTCGCGTTCCTATTTGCGCTTGCTCCGGATGGGGTTTTCCAAGCCGCGCCGTTGCCGACGCGCTGGTGCGCTCTTACCGCACCGTTTCAGCTTTTCTCCCGTTGTGGCGCGCCGAAGCGCGTGGTCACGGGGGAGTTTTCTTTTCTGTGGCACTTTCCGTCGGGTCGCCCCGCCCAGCCGTTAGCTGGCATCCTGCCCTGTGGAGCCCGGACTTTCCTCACACCGAAGTGCGCGATCGTCTGGCCCGCTCGCGTATGGTATTCTAGCACAGGTGGACCGGGGAGATAAGGTGAACCTACCTGCGCGCTTTTGGGGTGCGTGGGGCGCTCATTTCTGACCTGGGTGAACCGTGATGGTGGGTATAAGGAGAACAATAATGGCCACGTGTGCTTTGGTGGGGGCTTCTGACTTTAACGCTGAGGATTTCAAGGCGCGCTATGACGCGGGCTTGTTTGAGTTCGTGATTGCGGTTGACGCGGGGTTTGCTCACCTTGAGGCGCTGGGAATTGCGCCCGACATGGCGGTGGGCGACTTCGATTCGCTTGGCTATGTGCCGAAGTGTCGGCGCGTGTCGCGCCACCCCGTGAAGAAGGACAAAAGCGACATGGAGCTGGCGCTTGAGAAGGCCGTGGCCTGGGATTACGACGAACTTATCATTTATGGTGCGCTGGGAGGTCGGCTGGATCACACCATTGCGAACCTGCAATTGTTTGCCACGTTCTCCGAGCGCGAGCTGTATGTGACGGCGGTTGGCGACACCTTCGCTCTGCGCTTGCTCACGGGCCCTGACGTGCTGGAACTGCCCGACCTCGATGCAGGCACCGTGTCGGTGCTCGCCGCAAACGATCGCGTCCGCGGCGTCATCGAGCGCGGCCTGGAATACTCGCTCAACGACGAAGACCTCACCAACCGCACCTCCCGCGGCCTCTCCAACGAACTCACCGGCGAACCCGCAAGAATCGCCGTCGAAGAGGGCACACTCTACGTTTTTTATCCTTTGCCTTGATGCATTTCCTTCTCTGTCATCCTAATTGTGAAACACCGCAAAACGCGCCTCTTGTCATCCTGAGCGAGCGAAGCGAGTCGAAGGATCCCGTGCGGTGTCAACCGTGAGTCTTCCTGCTAGCGCCGCACGGGATCCTTCCCCTACGGGACTAGCTTTGCGTCGCGACTCCGGCGGCTTCGCCGCCTTCGCTCAGGGATGACACTCTCCACCAGAACCTACCTATCAACGTGAGTTTTCGCGCTTTGCGCGAAATGGGGGAGTGCGGCAAGCGGCGCTTCGCCTATACTGTGTTCGCACCTTTTCATACCGGGGAGCTTGCAGCCGCGTTGCGGCCGGGCAGGCTGAGAGGAAGCGCCGTCACGCTTCGACCCGAAGAACCTGACATGGGTAATGCCAACGAAGGGAGTTCTATGACGCATGTTAATGCGCCGCGTGACGGAACCGTCACGCAGATCGACGCTGCGCGGGCTGGTACGGTGACGCGCCAGATGGAAGCCGTGGCGCGCAAAGAGGGCCGCGACCCCGAATTCATCCGCGAGGGCGTGGCGGCCGGGCGCATTGCCATCCCCGCAAACATCCACCACACATCGCTTTCGCCCGAGGGCGTGGGCGGTGGCTTGCGCACGAAAGTGAATGTTAACTTAGGGATCTCGGGCGACCTCGCCAACGAGGCCGAGGAATGGAAGAAGGTGGACGTGGCGCTTGAGCTGGGCGCCGAGGCCATCATGGACCTCTCCAACAGCGGCAAAACGGCCGCCTTCCGCCGCGCGCTCATCGAGAAGTCGCCAGCCATGATTGGCACCGTGCCTCTGTATGACGCCATAGGGTACTTGGAAAAGCCGCTCGTGGGCATCACGGCGGCGGACTTCCTCAATGTTGTGCGCGCACATGCCGAGGACGGCGTTGACTTCGTCACCATTCACGCCGGCATGAACCGCCGGGTCATCGAGTCGTTCCGCGAAACGGGCCGCCTTACTAATATAGTAAGCCGCGGCGGCTCGCTCATATTCGCGTGGATGGAAGCCACCGGCAACGAGAACCCCTTCTACGAGTTCTACGACGAGGTGCTGGCCATCCTGCACGAGCACGACTGCACCATTAGCCTCGGTGACGCGATGCGCCCCGGGAGCACCTACGATGCCACCGACGCAGGTCAGATAGCCGAACTCATCGAGATTGGGAAGCTCACGCGCCGCGCGTGGGACGCGGGCGTGCAGGTGATGGTGGAAGGCCCCGGCCACATGGCGCTCGACGAGATTGCTGCCAACATGAAGCTGGAGAAGCGGCTCTGTCACGACGCGCCCTTCTACGTGCTGGGGCCGCTCGTGACCGACATCGCGCCGGGGTATGACCACATCACGGCCGCCATTGGTGGCGCGGTGGCCGCCGCTGCGGGCGCGGACTTCCTCTGCTACGTCACACCGGCCGAACACCTGCGCCTGCCCGATGCGGCTGACGTGCGCGAAGGCCTTGTGGCCACCAAGATTGCTGCCCACGCCGCCGACATCGCGAAGGGCGTGCCCGGTGCGCGCGACCGCGACAACCGCATGAGCGATGCCCGCCGCCGCGTGGACTGGGAGGGCATGTTCGCCGAAGCGCTCGACCCGGTGCGCGCCCGCGCGTATTTCGAAAGCGCCCCGCCTTCGACGGACGGCACCTGCACCATGTGCGGCGAAATGTGCGCCATGCGCACGGTAAACCAGATTATGAACGGACTAACAATTGACCTGGGAAAGGAATAACCCATGCAACCCTTCGCTTTGAAAGCTGCTCTTGATACTGTCCGTGCTACGACGCCGCTGGTGCACAACATTACCAACTACGTGACGGTGAACGACTGCGCGAACGCGCTCTTGGCCATTGGCGCAAGTCCCATCATGAGCGACGAGCCGAACGACGTGCGCGACATCCAAACCATCTGCGGTGGCCTCGTGCTCAACATCGGTACGCTCAACCAGCACACCATTGAAGGCATGTTCGCAGCGGGCGAACGTGCGGCTGAACTGGGCCATCCCATTGTGCTCGATCCGGTGGGGGCGGGGGCTTCTACCCTGCGCACCACCACGGCGGGTGACTTACTTGACAAGTTCCCCATCGCCGTCATTCGCGGCAATATGTCCGAAGTGAAGGCGCTTGCCGGCGGCGCGGCGTCCACGCGCGGCGTCGATGTATGCCCGGACGACGCGGTCACCGAGGACAACCTGGCAGCCAGCGCGGCGTTCGCCCGCGACTTCGCGGCACAGACGGGTGCCGTGGTTGCCATCACGGGTGCCATCGACATTGTGGCTGATGCGAACCGCGCGTTCGCCATCCGCAACGGCAGTGCGCTCATGGGCCGCATCACGGGTGCGGGCTGCATGCTCACGTGCATCTGCGCTGCCTTCGCTGTGGCGAACCCCGACGCGCTGTTGGAATCCCAGGTGGCAGCCGTGGCGGCCATGGGTCTCGCCGGCCAGACGGCCCAGGGGCGCATGGGTGGCTTCGACGGCAACGGCTCCTTCCGCACCTATCTTCTCGACATCCTCTTCAACCTCACCGGTGATGCCCTGGAACAAGGTGCCAAGGTAGAAGAACTGGCACACTAACAAGCAGAAAGAAGACCCTCATGTACCCACGAGAATCCCTTCGGCGCGCGATGGCGCTCTATGCGGTGACCGACCGTGCGTGGCTCGACAGCCGCACGCTCGCGGAGTGCGTGGCCGAGGCGCTTGCGGGTGGCGTCACCTGTGTGCAGCTGCGCGAAAAAGGCGCGCCGTCGGCGGAAGTGGTACGCCAGGCACAAGCACTCCTGCCCCTTTGCCAGGCAGCAGACGTGCCGCTCATCGTTAACGACGACGTGGAAGCCGCGCTCGCGGCCGGCGCCGATGGCGTACATGTGGGTCAAAGCGACGCCGCCTGCACCGCCGCGCGCGCCAAGCTCGGCCCCGAAGCCATCGTGGGCGTGTCGGTGCAAACCGTCGACCAGGCGCTCGCCGCCCAGGCCGACGGCGCTAACTACCTGGGCGTCGGTGCCATATTCGGTACGGCCACGAAACCCGATGCCGCCGACGTCGGCGTCGAAGGTCTTGCCGCTATCCGCGCCGCGGTTGACATTCCGGTTGTTGCCATCGGCGGGCTCAATGCCGAAACGGTGCCTGCGCTTGCGGGCACCGGCACCGATGGCGTGGCCGTCGTATCGGCCCTCTTCGCCGCCGACGACATCCGTGCAAGCGCCCATACGCTGCGCACCCTCGTGCGCGACACCCTCAGCGTCTAGCCACCAAAGGAGGCCACCATGGAAGCAGTGCTCAGTATTGCCGGATCGGACTCAAGCGGCGGTGCCGGCATTCAGGCCGACATCAAAACCATCGCGGCGCACCGCCTGTTCGCCGAAACCGCGCTCACGGCGCTCACGGCGCAAAACACGCTCGGCGTGACCGGCGTGGTTGCCATAGACCCTGCGTTTGTCGCCGCGCAGATCGACGCCGTCTTCGAAGACATTCGCCCCGCTGCGGTCAAAATTGGCATGGTGTCCTCGGCCGCCATCATCGAAGCGATAGCCGAGCGCCTGCAAGCGCACAAAGCAGCCAACATCGTGGTCGACCCCGTCATGGTGGCCACAAGCGGCGCGCGCCTCATCGACGAAGACGCCGTGCGCGCCCTCACTCAGCACCTGCTTCCCCTTGCGGATGTCCTCACGCCGAACATGCCCGAAGCGGCGGTTCTTTGCGGCTTCCCGGCCAATGACGAGGCATCCCTCGAACGCGCCGCCCGCCAGCTGACCGCGGTAGGGAAGGGTGCGGTGCTCGTAAAAGGTGGCCACGCTGCCGAAAGCGCCGATGACGTGCTCGTCACCAGCGCAGACGCCCCTGCACTCTGGCTGCGCGCCCCGCGCATCGACACGCCGAACACGCACGGCACCGGCTGCACGCTTTCGTCCGCCATCGCCTGCGGCCTCGCCCAGGGCTTCACCACCGAGCAGGCCGTGCGTGCCGCCAAGGACTACGTCTACGGTGCCCTGGCCGCTGGTCTCAACCTTGGCCACGGAAGCGGCCCGCTTAACCATATGTGGGAGTACGAGTAGGCTTCGCCCCAGAGCGCCTTTCGCTATCCTCACTTATAAGTTCAATGCCTTTACGGCCCTGAACGCCCATGCTAAAGTTCGTCTGCTCTCTGAACGGTAGCAAAGCGTCGGTGGCTGGAAAGGCCTTTCGTGAAATCGATCCAAACCAAGTTCATACTGCTCATCTTCGGATGCGTGTTGCTTTCGGCGGCCGTAATCGGCGGCGCGGGCATCCTGAGTGCAGGGCGCGTGATCGACGAGGACTCCGGCCGCATCATGAACCTCACCTGCGACGATCGCGCGCAAGAAATTGATGCGCTTTTGCTGCGCATCGAGCAATCGGTCAATACGCTTGCCGAATACTCCGCCGGACAAATTACCGACCTCACGCGCTTCCACGACGATGCGAGCTACGTCGACACCGTCACCGACCAGATTCGCGCCGTCGCGCTCAACGCCGCCAACAACACCGAAGGCGCGCTCGCGGTGTACGTGCGTTTCAGTCCTGACCTGGCCCCTTCCACGGCAGGCCTCTTCTGGAGCCGCACCGATCGCAGCGGCTCTTTCACCGAACTCAAACCCACCGACATCTCACGCTACAGCGCGGAGGATGTGGAGCACGTGGGGTGGTACTACCAGCCCATCGAAAACGGCAAACCGCTCTGGATGATGCCCTACCAGAACAAAAACATCGGCGTGCAGATGATCTCCTACGTCATCCCGCTCTATCGCGACGGCGTGGCCATCGGCGTGGTGGGCATGGACATCGATTTCGAAGTCATCGAGCACATCGTGAAGGACATTCGCATTTACGACACGGGGTACGCGTTCCTTGTAGACGACGACGCACGCATCCTCAGCCACAAATCGGCACCGCACGGATCCCTCATGGCCGACCTGGAACAGGGCTTACAGCCAACGGCTGACCAGATGGTTGCTTCGGCTTCAGATAATGGGCTGCTTTCGTACACCTGGCGCGGCAATGACAAACGCATGGCGCTCTCGACGCTGCATAACGGAATGCGGCTGGGCATTACGGCTCCCGTGTCCGAAATTGACGCAGCCATGAATGCGCTCATCTTCCAGAATGTGATTTCGTTTGCGCTCATCGCCCTTCTCTCAATTGTGCTTACGGTGCTGGTCACACGCCGGATTATCCAGCCGCTGAAGGACCTCGATCGGGCGGCAAAACGCATCGCCGACGGCGACCTGTCCATCAAGCTTGAAAGCCGGACGAAAGACGAGGTGGGCACCCTCACGGAAAGCTTCCGGCAAACGGTGGAACATCTGCGGCGCTATCTGGAATACATCAACGGGCTAGCCTATCGCGACGGACTCACCGGCTTGAAGAACAAGATGGCCTACAACGACGCAGTTGAGCGGCTTAACGAAGAGATACGATCGGGGAAACCCGCGTTCGGTGTGGTGGTACTTGATATCAACGACCTCAAGGATGTCAACGACACCCACGGCCACGATTTCGGCGATATGCTCATCATTGATTCGGGAAAGATTATCTGTGACGTGTTTAAGCACAGCCCAGTCTATCGGGTCGGGGGAGACGAATTCGTGGTCATTCTCGAACAGCGCGATCTCACAAGCCGCTGCGAACTGCTGAACGATCTAGAACGAAAGATCGAGCAGGTCAATGCCGACGCGCAGCTGGCGAGCCCCGTGTCGCTCGCCCGTGGTCTTGCCGTGTACGACGAAACTATCGACTGCGATTTCAATGCGGTGTTCAAGCGCGCCGACGAGGCGATGTATCGCAACAAGGCCGCCATCAAGGCCTTCTCGGCCAGCGAGGAATAGCGCCGGGCGCGCCGCTGCTCGTCTGGCCGCCCGGTGTCGTCCTAGCGTTCGAATACGCAGCGGCCGCCCATGAATGTGGCGAGCACCTGCGTCTTTTGGATGTCCGCAACATCGCAGGTAAGCACGTTGCGGTCAAGTACGCACACGTCGGCGAGCATCCCCACCTCCAGCGTACCCAACTCGCGGCGCCGTCCTGCCGCTGCGGCACTGCCCTGTGTGTAGGCGCGCAACGCCTCGGCCATGCCCGTACGCTCGGCGGGAAGCCAGCCGCCCGCCGGCTCGTGCGACTTCGGGTCCTGCCTGGTCACGGCTGCGTATAGCACATCCATAGAGTTCACGTCCACCACGGGCGAGTCCGTGCCAAAGGCCAACACGGTTTGCCGGTCAAGCAGCGTGCGGAAGGGCCACATGTATGGCACGCGCTCAGGTCCCAAGTCGCGCTCGGGGCCGCCGGGGTCAAGCGTCATATGAGGCGGCTGCACCGCTGCCACCACCTGCAACTTCGCAAGCCGCTCCACATCGCCAGGCAGGAAGTTCTCCAGATGTTCCAAGCAGTTGCGCCGCCCCTCGGGCAGCGGCCCATAGGTTGCGCGCGCTTCCTCAAAGATATCAAGCGCCGCATGAATGGCCGCATCCCCAATCGTGTGAATGCGCACGGGATACCCCTTCGCGGCTGCAGCCAGCACCAACGTCCGCATGGTGTCGACATCCACCGTGGGCCGTCCGCAGTCTCCCGCCGAGCGCGCGTTCGCGTACGGCTCGCTCACCCAGGCTGTATGCTGACTCGACACGCCGTCGAAGAATTGCTTGAACCCCGGCGCTTGCAAATACGGCCCCGTGTACGTCTGCCGCATGGCTTCGAAGCGACTCATGTCAGCCAACAGGGTGGGGAAGACGTGCACGCGCGCCGTCAATTCACCACGCGCAAGCAGCGCCGCATGCACATCGTCGCGGATGAAGTCGAGCCCGGGGTGTGCCATAAGCGACAGGTCACATACGCTCGTCACGCCGTTGCGCGCTAACGTGGCGAAGAACCCGCGGTACGCGTCCATGATCTCCGCGTTGCTGAACGCTCCCATGATCTTCGGCATCAGCTCCATGGCCGCCGCCTCGCGCACAATGCCGGTCAACTCGCCATCTTCGAAACGGTCGTACGACCCGCCGGTCGGCGGCACGCTTTCAAGCGAAAGCCCCAGCTCGTGCAGCGCCACCGAGTTCAGCCACAGCGTGTGTGCGTCACCTGAATACAGCGCCACTGGGCGCGTGGGGAAGGCCTCGTCAAGTGAGCGCTTCGTTGGCATGGTCGGCGGCTCCCACCGATACTCGCGCCATCCCTGGGCGAGCAGCCAACCTTCCGGGCGCGTAGCAGCGAACGCCTTCATGCGCGTCACGCAGTCGGCCTCGCTCGTACCCATAAAGGTGGTCGCAAGGGGTGACGAGTACACGGCCGAATGAAAGAAGTGCAGGTGCGAATCGTGAAGCCCCGGCATCACGAGTGCATCGCCGAAGTCGCGCACTTCCGGTGCCGCCGCGCCGCTCGCCGCGTTCATCTGCCGCGCGAACGTCCGCACATCCTCGCGCGGCCCCACGGCCACAAGGTGCCCATCCGCGCAGGCAACGGCACCCGACCGCGTGGTGGGCTCGCACCCCGTGAACACGTGTTCGCTTTCGATGATGAGATCAACCTGCATGGGAAGCTCCTTTCCCGCGCCGGCCGCAGCCCGACGCCACACGCACGCATTCGTCGTGCCCGTTGGTGCAGAATAAACAAAAGGCCGGGGCATAAGCCCCGGCCTGCAAGTTTCGTGGTAGCTCCGACCGGATTCGAACCGGCGACCTCCGCCTTGAGAGGGCGGCGTCCTAAACCGCTAGACGACGGAGCCACGTTGTTGCACTGTGCCAGTATACCTTAAAAATGGCTGGGGTGGAAGGAGTCGAACCCTCACATACGGCACCAGAAACCGCTGTCCTGCCATTAGACGACACCCCATCGGCTTACCGATGCGCGTCCTGCGATGTTTGTCGTAAGACGCGAGCGCGAGTGGATATATTACGGGGTGACGCTTCCTTCGTCAAGCCTTCTTGGCAACTTTTTTCGGAAACTTTGGCCTGTGGGGTCACCGACCGGGTGCTCGGCGTCCCCGGTTGCGTCGCCTCGCCGCCGCGGCCTGCGCTCTAGAACAGCCCATCAGAAAACGACACAGTCACATGCATGGCATCGCAAAACGGTTTGTTGCGCGACGAACCGCACCGGCAGAGCGCATAGCGGTTGCGCAGTTCATACACGCTGCCATCCGCGCCAATCAGCGGAATGCCGCCGCGCACGAACAACGGCCCGCTGGCACCCACCTCAGGGTCTTCCAACAGCGAGATCGACGGCTCCAGTTGCGGTTCATAGGAACCCCCTTCAGCCGCATCAAAGTGAACGAGCCGCCCGGCGGGGCAGTCCGACGACGCCTTGATCGCTTCGTCCTTCAACCGCGCATCACCCGAGCGCTCGGTGAGCGTCCATACGTCGCCGTCTTCGCGGTGGCAGAAGCGTGCATACGCGCAGCGGTTGTCGTCCATCAGGAATACGCCTGCTCCCGGATAAATATCGGCACGTTCCTCATAAGGGGCTTTGCTCGCCGTTTCGGCACCCTCAAACCCCACCGTCATATGCGAGCCGTCGCAAAACGGCGGCGTTTTCGTGCGCCCGCAGCGACAGAGCGCATAGGTTTGAGCCGGCGGAAAGGAGCGCCGCAGACGGTACTCGCGATGGCCGTCCACCGGCGTGATAATTTCCTGCAGCAGGGGAACGCCACCGGAGACCACGTAGGGGCCGTTTTTCGTGATAGTAATGCTCATGGATCGCGCCGCCCCCTCAAGGGCCTCGGCGCGGGTGTCTGTCTGAGTGTCGGGAGTTTGTTCGCTTTGCCGTTCTGCCATCATGGTTGCCATGGCGCCTCGCTTCCTCGCGTACCTGCACGTCTGCGCACTAGTCGGCCCAGTATAGAAGCAGGGAAGCACCGCACCGCACCGCCGCACGCTATCGTTGCGCGCAGGTGGGCCACCCGTAAAAGGTTCGCCACGTCCAGTGGCCGCGAGAAGCCACCACTATAAGGAAGGCGAAGAAGAAGGCGAAGGGGGAAGCGAAATCGAAGAGGCATAGCGTCAGCGAGACTCACCCTCAGCATCCGCACGCGCGCCAAGCCACTCCTTTACGAAGCCAAGCAGCGCGTCCTTTTCGTTCGGCACGCGCTCATCAATCACCGCGTCGAGCGCCGCGGCCAGCACCGCACCCACATCCGGCCCCTGCGCAACGCCGGCCGCCATCACCGCGCGCCCATCAAGGGCAAGCTTCTTCAACGTGAACGCCTCGTCGGCCGCCAGCAACTCATCAAGAATCACTTCCAACTCATCGGCCAGCGCCACGCGCCCCGCGCACTGCGGCGCCTGGGCTGCCGCATCCGCCCGCTTGAGCGCGCACAGAGCACGGAACAACTCCGTATCGCCCCCCAGTCGCGCGAGTGCCCGCTTCACCGCTTTGGGCGTGGGCTCTATCACATCGTCGTGGCGTTCAATGAGTACAAGCACCCGGTCGCGGAACGCAGGGGACAGCAGCAGCTTATTCATGGAGCAGCGTGCCAACTCTACGCTGATCTTTGCGTGACCGTAAAAGTGCCCCGTGCCTTCCGCATCCTGGAAAAACGCCGCCGGCTTGCCGGTGTCGTGGAAGAGCGCCGCCCAGCGCACCAGCCGCTCAGGCACTGCAGCCTGCACCGCATGCGCCGTGTGTTCAAGAACATCATATATATGGTAAGGCGTGTGTTGGTTGAACCCCTTCATGGCCACCAGCTCCGGCAGCACCGCAGAGATCACATCAACAGTGCGCATCAGCGCCTCGCCCGCGAATGCCCCCAAAAGGAAGCGATCCAACTCGTGAGTGATACGTTCGGCCGAAATGCGCGAAAGCTGGCATTTGTTCGCCATCATGCCCGCATAGGTGTCCGGGTCAAGCGAGAAGCCCAGCTGCGCGCAAAACCGGCACGCCCGCAAGATACGCAGCGCGTCCTCGGAGAAGCGCTTGGCGGGCTCACCCACGGCGCGTATGATTCCCGCGCGCATGTCCTCCACGCCACCATACGGGTCCAACAGCCCGCGGGTGGGGTGGTACGCAAGCGCATTGATAGTAAAGTCGCGCCGCGCAAGATCTTCCTCTATCGTGCGCACGAAGGTGACGGCCTCGGGGTGACGCGCATCACTATATATACCGTCGGTACGGTACGTGGTAATTTCCAGTGCCTCGCCCTCCACTATTACGGTGAGCGTGCCGTGTTTCACACCCGTCTCATGGGTCCGATAGCCCGCGTCTTCGAACACGCGCTGCACGTCAGTCCACGCCGCGTTGGTGGCAAGGTCCACATCGTCGCCCGGCCGCCCCAACAGCGCATCGCGCACAAACCCTCCCACGCACCACGCCTCATACCCTGCGCCCTCCAACAACTCAAGGGCACGCAGCGCATGTGCTGGCAGCGCAATAACAACGCCCTCGGCGTTCGCGGTAGCTATCGTCTGTTCACCCATGCGCAACTCCTCTCGCCTGAATCGCCCACTGCACCCACTCCTTATAAGGAAGACAAAAAGAGAAGTGAAAGCGGCCGACACTCTCTAGTATAAGGTACCCACTGCCCTCCAACGACAATTCAGTGCCCGTCGAGACCCGCTTGGCATCAGCTAGTCAGTCATCCGAAGGCTCAAGATACCTTTCTTCACGCCCATGCAAACGCAGCACACCACCCGCCACCTGCGGTTTCGCCACTATAACACCGCCCACGCCGCCCTTCTTCACCCAAATTTTGAAAAAAGTTAAAATTACCTCTTGTCAAACGTAGGGGTGCTCGGTATTATATTCGGGCTGCGTTTTCGAGGAGAGAACACAGCACCGTGACTCACTTGGTCAAGGGACGATGGTGGAAGCCATCAACCTCAAAAACTTTTTGAAAGAAATTGAAAAAAGTTCTTGACAAGAGGGAAACGGGAGAGTAAAGTATCTCCTTGCGCT
>DSLMC04103__coassemble_368_pt1 | contig 45564 bp, 48 predicted proteins | sample DSLMC04103__metabat2_high_PE_001 | metagenome-assembled genome bin DSLMC04103
ATGATCGCCGCTTGGAGCACTACAGCGTGAAGGAAGCCGTCATGCCCTTCGGCCGCTTCCCCGGTGCCGACACGGTGCTCGGCCCCGAGATGAAGTCAACGGGCGAGGTCATGGGCATTGCACGCAACTTCCCCGCGGCGTTCGCGAAGACCCAGCTGGCTATCAGTTACGCGCTGCCTGAAGGCGGCACGGTGTTCATCAGCGTGTGTGACCGCGACAAGCGCGCCATTGTGAGCATCGCGCGCGACATCGTACGCCTGGGCTTCCACGTGGTAGCGACAGCTGGCACCGCTCGCGCCCTGCGTGCCGCCGGTGTGGACTGCGAGGACGTGAAGAAGGTGCACGAGGGCACGCCGAACGTGGTGGATCGCATCGCCGCCGGCGAGATTGCGCTCATGATTAACACCCCATTTGGCCACGCCACCCGCGCCGACGGCTACGAGCTGCGCCTTGAGGCCGTCAAGCACGGCGTCACCCACGTAACCAATCTCGCCGGCGCCCAAGCCATGGTAGCCGGCATGGAAGTAGCCCGCGGCAGCGGCCTCACGGTAGTAGCCCTGCAAGATCTCCCCCAATGGGAACCGACGACTGCCGAAGCATAACCTAACCTCAAGAACTCGCAGGTCACCCGTAGGTTAAGGGCAAACTTTCGCCCCAACCCACCACCAACCTGCGAGTTCTCTTGCTTTTTGTTGCTTTCCGCATTAAGATATCTATTGAGATATCTAGGAGGTGACACCATGCCTGAAGTGATAAAGAAACTGACGCGGCTTTGCTCGTGGGGGACTTCGCGTGCGGTTCGTGTGCCTCGTGAGGTGTGTGAGCGCTTGGGGGTGGATGTAGGGTCGATGCTCAATATGCTTGTTGGCCATGATGAGCGCGGTTCCTTCATCCTTATTCGCCCCGAGGAACAGTCTCACCGAATGGTGCGTGACGTGTCCTATCGTTCAATGGATGAACTGTTTGCCGAGTACGAGGGCGATTATCGGCCCACCGAGCCCGACTGGGGCAAAGACGTCGGTGGCGAGGTGATCGACTAATGCGTGCATACGAGCAAGGAGACATCGTTGAAGTTGACTTTAGTCCCTCCGTCGGGCATGAGCCGGCAAAGGTGAGACCGGCCGTCATCGTGAGTGGTTATGGCTTCAATTCCCGTTCAAGTATGGTGTCTGTCGTGCCGGTGACCAGCAAAGATAACGGTTACCCGCTGCACATACCCGTAACAGGGTCGAAAGGAGTTGTTGGCTTCGCCTGCGTCGAGCAACTGCGTAACATCGACCTCGCACATCGTGGCTGCCACTTCAAAGGAACCGCCGACGACGCCACCATGCGCTCCATCCTCAGCACCATCCGCGGCATGCTGGAGTTGCGGTAGTGCAGTAGGTAGTGCTGTGATTTTCGACATTGCGAATGATCACTTTTCCAAAAAGAATGCCAGTTCGTGGGCGGGGTTTTCAAGGAAGCGGTGGAGCATGATCCATTCCATGGTGTCTTCAACTGTCACTTTGCGCACCTCGTCGTCGAACTGGTAGATGGTCGCGCCCGGTGCCGTGAGCAAGATGGGCGAGTGCGTGGCAACGATGAACTGCGCGCCTTCGCGTGCCAGCCGTATGATCTGCGCCAACAGCGCCACCTGGCCGCATTGCGAGAGGCCGGACTCCGGTTCGTCAAGCACATAGAAACCGCGTCCGTGGAACCGCTGCGACACGAGCGCAAGCACGCCCTCGCCGTGCGACCGTGTGTGCAGCGCGCGGCCTTCGCGGTAGAGGTCGCCGTCACCCAAGCGGTCCATTTCCGTGATGAGGTTGAACATAGTGTCGGAGCGTACAAGGAAGCTGTCGCTTGGCTTGAAGATGCTCTTCATCAGCACGAGGTGCTCAGCCAATTCGCTCGGTGCGTCCACCGTGGAAAAGCGGTGGTTCTTCGTCCCGCCCTCGGCGTTGAGGCCGTATGCTACACTCAGCGCCTCAAGCAGGGTAGATTTCCCCGTGCCGTTTTCCCCGCAGAAGAAGGTGACCGACTGCCCAAGATCAAGTACGTCGATGCTCGCGATGGCCGGAATAGCGAAGGGGTACTCGCCCCTGCTTGTGACCGACTCCCAGTCAATAGCAACCGAGTTCACATACACATCGTCGCGCATGGTGTCCTCCCTCCGCTTGTTCTCGGCGCAGTGCGAACGCTTATCTCTCCAGAATCCTAACCTCGTCCCCGCTAACCACGATGGCTTGGTTGTCGCTGATCACTCTCAAGTCCAGGGTTTCTGAGAACGTGTCCCGTATTGTCTGCGCGGCCTTTCCCATCTCCCAGTTCTTGTCATGTGGCACGACGAAGAAGTCCACCAGTCTCAAACCGGCGCAGTCTTTCAAGTCGGGCGCCTTTTCAGGACAGTCCATGTCGGCAGAGTACGCGATGTTGGGCGCTGTGACAATCGCCCCGGCAGACTCGCCGATGTAAAGCTTGCCGTTTCTCACCTCGTTGACCAGGATTTTGTCGGCTCCGGTTTTTCTCAGCTCCTGCAGGAGATAGAACGTGTTGCCGCCTGCAACGAATATGAAGTCGTTGCTCGTCAGCGTGCTTGCGATGACCTCGGGCGAGGCGGTTGAGATGTCGAGTTCCTCGACGGCAAGCCCCAGGCGCTTCAGATGCCATTTGCCTATCTTGGTAAAAAAGCCCAGCTTCTCGACGTTACTGGCGGTTGGGATGTAGGTCACGGTCTTGTGCTGCAAATTCGGCTCAACTGTTCTCAGTAGCTTCGCCACGTTCTGAAACATCGACACCAGAAACAACTTGGTCACGGCACACTCCTTTCAGGCGCGGCTCCGCAAGTAAAACACGAGTTGAAGCTGGGATTCATTGCAGCACAACTCCTCCTTGAATGCAATGCGCTTTTCGAATAGAGGGATCGCTGCATTGGCTTTCGCATGGCGTCTGTTCGGCCTTTGCGGTAGGAGCATGCGTCGATTGCCTTCGGAAAGTCACCGTTTCAACCGCTGTGAAGTCTTTGGGCGGTCGTTCGGTGGGTTTTTGCGGTGCGGGTTTCGGCGTTTTTCCAGGTCGCAGAAAGTCTTCTTGCAAGTTTTCGCCGTGCAGGGCTTCACAGCGGTGAAAACAGTGATTCAGAGCATTGTTTGAGTGCATCGAACGTAGTGTTGATGCTGTTACGCCTTCTTCGACTTTGGCGGGCGCGTGGGGCCGCGCTTGATGGTGAGATCGAGGGCGGCAAGCGCGTCCATGACGGCGTGCGCCGAGGCGTCGAGCTGTGTGGCGTCGAGATCGCGTTCATTAGTGACGTGCGCAACGGCGGCAGCATAGTTGCGCTTGAAGCGTTCGTTGAGTTCGGTCCAGTTCACGCCTGTGAACGCTTCGGCGGCCGCGTGGTCAAGCGGCAGTTGCCCCTGCTCCATGAGCACGGCGAGCACAGGGTAGCCTGCGTAGCCCTGCCAGTATGTGGCGTTGTCATTCGATGAGTACACATGCCCGTCAGCGTCCCACGCAACCGTGTACTCCTTCTGCCCGTTCGACGACGCGACGGTCGCGCGCCGCTCATCTGCGCACACGCTCACGCGCCCGTCAGCCAGCGCGCTCCAGGCTTCGTACACTTTCTCAAGGGGTGGCAGTTTCTCCATGGGGCTCCTCCGATTGCGGCCTGTCCCTATGGTGCCTCATCGGCACGTCGCATGCAAGGAACGATTCCGCTTCCGCCCTTGCCTCGCCCGTACGGTACGCAAGTAGTCTGCCCACATGGCGCGTTTCGAAGAACAGGTCGCGGTTCGCCAGTACTACGAGCACCGCCGCCACGGTAATCACTACCGTCTCAATACATTTCGTCTCCGGGGTGAGCGCGATCTTCTCCTGAAAGAAGTTCACGAACAGGTGAAACACGATGCACGCAAGCATGCTGCGGTTATTCTTCGTGTAGACCCAGGTGGTGAGAAACCCCAGCGGCACGACGCTGACAAGGAAGTTCAGTGCGTAGCCGTACCCGAGGTCGAGCAGTCCTGCATGATAGGTACCGGGGATGAAGAACAGCGGCAGATGCCAGCACGCCCACACGACGCCGAAGATGAGCGACTCACGAAACCATGGATGGTACTGCGCGATGGCATCCTCGCCGTAGCCGCGCCAACCCACTTCCTCAATCACCGACGCAACGAGAATGGTCAGCAGCGCCGAGGTTCCCGCGATAGAAAACGAGAACCCTTCCGTGAATGAAAACTGCGAAAGCGGCTGCCCTATCAGCGTCGATGCAAGAATAGAAACTGCGATAATCCCGCCGAACAGTGCAATGGCCTGCATAATGACGAGGGGTTTGATGCGGTGGAATCCGATGATCTTACGTTTCAGGTCACGCTTGAGTTCTGGGCTTTTAGAGGCCAGCACGAAGATGATTGACGTGACAGCCGGCACGCACAGGCCAAGAAACATAAGCGTGAGCGACAGACCCGCGCCGCCATCGGAGCCCTCCGCCATTGTATCTGTGCTTGTGTTCGCGAAGATAGCAGCTATCCAGAACGCCCAGGTGAGGGCGAACACAAGGATGTAGTAGCGGAAGGGTCGGTAGCGGTAAGGGGCAGCGGAGGTCTTGGAAGCAGTGGGGGTCATGGCTATCACGAAGCTCACGCGCCTGGTGCGTCGACGCTGATGGTGAGTTCGCTTCGCATGCCGTTCAGTTCAATGACCGTGGTGCACGCGGTTGCCTCGTCGCCGTGGAGTGAGAAGTCGTCGCAGGGCGCGCCCGCGCGCTGGTACAGAATGTGGTTGCCGATGCCGCGCACGATGCTCTCGAAGGGCGTGCCTTCGGCAATGCGTAGTTTCGAGGTGGCAGAAAGCTGGTTCACGTCCAAGCGGCCATCGAGCGCGACACAACGAATGTCCAGATCATCGTTGCAGTTCAACTCGACGTGTCCAGACACGTCGTCCAGCTCCACCGCGCTCAGCCTGCCCGAGAACTCGAAGCGCTCGGCCGCGAGGTGACGCACAGCAAGTGACACCGCATTGCCAGCAAGCTCAACCTCGTCTACGTAGCGCTGGGGGAGGCGTACGGTCAGACGCAGCCCCTCCTTCGCCTTCGTCTCCGACAGTCCTTCAAGTCGCTTCACGTCGATGTCGATGCGCTTGCGGATGTCGTCTATCTTCACCTTGCAGACGCGTTGCACGTCGGGGATGGTGTCGGAGGCCAGCTCAACGCGCACTTTCTCGCTGTCGCAGCCTTCGACCACCACGGAGGCGGCACCCGCGAAGGTGATGTCGAAGCGTTTCTCGCCGTCGATGTCGTATTCGGTCACACTCTCATGCAAATGTCCGCGTGCCGCCGCGTCCTCGCTCACGTCGCCCAGCAACTCATCAAGCGTGATGCCGAACAGCACCGCGATGGCCCGCAAGTTCTCAATGTCCGGAATGCCCGCGCCCGTTTCCCACTTCGTCACCGCCTGTCGCGATACCTGCAGCTGCTCGGCCAGCTGCTCCTGTGAGAGACCTGCCTGCACGCGCCGTCCTTTGATATTCTCCGCCAACATAATGGCCTCCTTTGTTCGTTTCGACCGCCCCATCATGGCAACGCGCGCTCGCCGACGCAAGCAACCGAGCATAGCATTCGCCTCTAAAATGCTACGCTCCGTGGCATTTTGAGGGCGAATGGTAGAATGTCACAGCGAAGTACCCCTTATGATCGAAGGATAGCCCATGATCTCCTGCGACACGCTGCTCTCTCTGCTCGAACCGCCCGCGCTCTACGAATTCACGGATGAGCCGTTCTGGGACGACGAGCACATCTCGGCGCAGATGCTGGCCGCGCATCTCGACCCCAACTTCGAGGGAGCCAGCAGGAATCACACGTTCATCGACCGCTCCGTTGCGTGGATTGCGCGCGTGGCACCCGTCGCCGAGTATCAGCGCCTGGTCGACCTGGGCTGCGGCCCCGGCCTCTACGCCGAGCGCCTTGCGCGTGCGGGCTACCGTGTGACCGGCGTGGACTTCTCGCGCCGCTCGATTGCCCACGCGCGCGACGCCGCCGAGCAGCAGGGGCTTGCCATCGACTATTGCTGCGAAAACTACCTTGCGCTTGACCTGGGGCAGCAGTTCGACGTTGCCATCATGATCTACTGCGATTACGGCGCGTTGTCCGCCGCGGATCGTCGCACGCTGCTCGACCGCGCCCGCGCGCACCTGCGTCCGGGTGGCCTGCTCGTACTCGACGTGTTCTCGCGGCGCGCCTTCGATGCGTTCGAGGAAGGCCGCATCTGGGAGGATCACCCGCACGGTGGCTTCTGGCGCCCAGGCCCCTACCTCGAGATGCAGCACCGCCTCAAGTATGAGGATGTGGCCACGCTTGAACAGATCGTGGTAGCCGACTGCGACGGCGCATCTGCCTATCACCTTTGGAACACCTACTTCACGCCTGAGATGCTTAGCGCGGAACTTGCTGCGGCTGGCTTCGATACTCTCGTCTTCGCTGGCGACGTGGCCGGAGCCTCTGCCTCAAGCGACAGTCAAACCCTCGCCGTCGTAGCGCAAGCCCATAACCAGGCTTAACGCAAGGCTCGCAGCCTATTCCTCCACCGACATGATAAAAGCAATAATCTCTTCCATGCTCGGATTCCCCTTCGTGTAACTTCGCTCGGATATAGATTCCATCATATCAGGCACAGCTCCTTGACAAGTATATCGGCTTCCGATATAAATATATCGGCACACGATATAACGGATGAAGATACAAAAGAAAGGGGAGCGCCATGGAGCCTATTGCGCTTACGGAGGCGGTGTTCTACATCCTGCTTTCGCTCGGCGAGCCACTGCACGGCTACGGCATCATGCAAAACGCCGAGGCACTCAGCAACGGCCGCGTGCGCTTGGCGGCGGGCACGCTATACGGCGCGCTCGGCACGCTGGTGGACAAGGGCTGGATCGAGGAAGTGCCCGCATCAGGCGGCGGGCGCAAGCGCGAGTACCGCATCACCGCCGCAGGTCGCAGCGTTGTGGAGGCCGAGCTCGCCCGCTTGCGCGAGCTTCTGGAAAACGGGGAACGCGTTGTGGAAGGATGGTCGCGATGAACAGGAAAGTCGTCCACAAGGTGTTCTGGGCATGGGGGTTCGAAAAGGAAGAACGTTGGCTGAACGACATGGCGGCCCTCGGGTGGAACCTCGTCGACACCACCGGCGTACGCTACGTGTTCGAGCAGGGAACACCGGGGGAGTACTGCTACAAACTTGAATTGCTCAACACCCTGCCGAGCACGGCGGAAAGTGAGCGCTACCTGCGCTTTATGGAGGACGCCGGTATTGAGCAGGTGGCCGCGTGTGGTCGCTGGGTCTACTTCCGCCGCCGCGCAGAAGATGGTCCTTTCGACCTGTTCTCTGACTTGGATTCGCGTATCACGCACCTGCGACGCATCCGCACGCTGCTGCTCGTGTTGCTTGGGGTGGAATTGCTCGCAGTCGTATTTCAGTTGGTAGCGTTCGCTCATGTCAACACCCCAAACTTCAAGCAGGTGATGGGTCCGGTGCTCTCGGCGGGCGACCCGCTTTTCCTTGGCATTGCCGCAATCCTGCTGGTGATAGCAGTGGTGCTGGCTGTGCAGGTCATCCGCATTGCGCGCCAGATCGGCCGTCTCAAGAAGGAGCGCGCCATCCGCGAGTGAGGTCTCCTTCACTCAACCGGTTCTGCAAACCTTCGTGAGCAGGAGGGTCAAAGGGTTGTCTGACCCTCCAGCAAGTCACGAACCGCCGCAAGCAAATGCTAGAGGTTGATACCCGCCTTCCGCGCCTGGCTGCACAGATCGCGGGTGCGCAGGGTGTAGGTTCTTCCATCCTTAATAAAGTGGGTTCCGCATTGCCGGAATTCAAAATGGGTTCCAGCCGCCGCGCACTGCTCGCGTATGTCGAGCACCCACGCGTAATCGTGCCATATTCTCTCTTCTGCCTCTTTAGCATCCCTTGGAAATGATTCTAGTGCGCATCAACAGAAACGTAGACGTCCATATAGGTAACACTCTCTTTAACATAGACTTCCTCCATGCAGATGCGGTTCTCGTAACTTTGAGCCACCATAGTATGGGCGTTCGCGTATTCGTAGAGTTCCCCATAAGCGCGAGGGATCTTCTCCCAAGGCGCAGAGAAGGGGTCCGTAATAGTAATCACGGCGTACTGGTCGGTCTCCTGAACAGTCAGCTCCGCCCCCTCGCAGGAAGGAACAAAATCATCAGGGACGATGTACGCCGCTACGTATCCATGCAGGCCAAATCTTTCTTTCTGCTCTTCGGAGACGAAGGGGAAATCCCAGCCAATTTTCCTTGGGGTATAATCGGGGTAGTCAAGCAGCCCGCTGTTTTTCGCCCAGCGCTCCATATAATCCATAGCATCATGTTCAGGATTCTGACTAATCACGACATACCGGGCAAGCCTGAATTGTTCCACTGTCTCTACCCTAATTCGACCGCACTCATGCTGTAAGCCGCGAATCGCTGCAAGGGCGGCTGACACATCGGCAGCGATGAGAGGCTGCATGCTGTCGCGATAGGCACCGGGGTTGACGCGTTCGAGCTCGGCGACGATGCGGCCAGCGAGTGCAGGCTTTGCGGCGGCCAACTCGGGCAGGGCTTGCACGCACTGGCGCGCCACCGTGGGCTTGGGGTCGTGCAGGCAGGTGGCCATGCGGTCGAACGCGGCATCGATGCACCCTTCGGCGTCGTGGCGCGCGTTTGCCACAAGCAGGAGGAAGCCACGGGTGCGCGCGTAAGAACTCTCAGCCTCAAGCATGGCCACGAACTCGCCAAGGTGCGCGGCAACTTCCGGCCCAGTCGAGCTCGCTTCGCGCAGCTGCTTGAACGCCGCGTACGCCTCGTTGTTGTCGGCCGAGCGCAACCGCTCCATAAGTTCCTCAACCTGTTCCATCTTTGCGTACTCCTTCATCGTTCGCCGCACGTTCCAAAGGTTATCTTCCGCACATGTTGCATGTTACTATGCGTTGCTTGAGGCAACGGACTGTTTTTTACACACTTGTGGTAACGCCAAAAAAGGAGGTTACCCATGCTCAGCGAAAACATTAAGGCGCTCAGGAAAGCTAAAGGGCTTTCGCAGGAAGAACTTGCCATCAAGGTGCACGTGGTGCGACAAACGATCTCCAAATGGGAGAAGGGGCTGTCTGTACCCGACTCTGATCTGCTGATTTCTCTGTCAGAAGCGCTTGACGCGCCGGTCAGCACCTTGCTGGGAGAACAAGTAATCGAACCGGAAGTTGATGAGGTAAAAGCTTTTTCCGAAAAACTGGAAGTTATCAACCTTCAGCTTGCGCGAAGGAAGGCGACGAGACAAAAAATAGTCCGCGGTCTGCTTATTTCTTTGTGCGCGGTTATCGTACTCATTTTTGCAGCACTAATAACGGTGCCGAGTCCTTATCTGGGTTGGGATTACGGCGATCCCGAAACAGCCGTTTTCGGAGCAGGCTTCCACGTCTTCGAATGGCTGTTCGTGAGGCTTGCTCCGCTTGTCTTTATAGGGGCACTCGTTGGCCTTTTCTTGTCCCGAAAGAACAGCTAACACCGCACAGTGGGTTGCAGGCGAAGGTAGGCCACGCGACTCATGGGGGTGCGCCGTCCGCGTGCGCTTCCCGTGCATTTCGGCACGTCGGGGGCCTAAGTGACGGATGAATGGTACAATCTCGCCCAAACGACGATTGAGCCGCTTTGTGCGGCCGCGGGGTGAGAAAGGACTCTTCGTGGCTCTTGTCAACGAACGGGCGCGCATTCTGGAGAATACGTGTGTCGGCCCGAACCTGTACGTCATGCGCCTCTTGTCGCCAACCATTGCGACAACGCTTGCACCGGGGCAGTTCGTGCATATGAAAATTCCGGGGATGGAGGCGCACATCCTGCGTCGACCGTTCTCGGTGTATTCGTGCGATCGCTCGGCCCGCACGCTTGAGATACTTTACCAGGTGGTGGGCTTCGGCAGTGGGCATATGCGCTTGCTTGAGCCTGATGTGGCCGCATGCCCGGCAGGTCTTTCGACGGCCGAATGTGCAAACCTTGAGGCGGTTGAGCTCATGGGGCCGGTGGGGCGCGCGTGGCATCCGCCCGCAGATGCGCGTCGCGCGCTTCTTGTGGGGGGCGGTGTGGGTGCGGCTCCGCTGTTTATGCTGGCCGAGCAGCTGGTGAATGCGGGCGTACGCACGGATGTGGTGCTAGGCGCGCAGACCGAGGACGCACTTTCATGTCGTGCGCGCTACGAGGCGCTTCTAGCTGCTGCTCCTACCTGCGATAATGCGCCTCGTTGCGCCACTGACGACGGCAGCTTTGGCCGCGAGGGCTTCTGCACGTCGCTGGTAGAAGAGGCCCTTGCCGAGGCTCAGGCGGCAGGTGAGCCTTACGACTATCTGGCCGTTTGCGGCCCGGAACCCCTCATGAAGATTGTGGCCGCGATGGCTGCGGAGGCCGATGTCACGTGCGAGGTGTCACTGGAGCGCCGTATGGCCTGCGGCATTGGCGCGTGCCTCTCGTGCGTGGTAGACACGGTGGATGGCAAGCAGCGCGCCTGTGTGGATGGGCCGGTGTTCGACGCGAAGAAGGTGATCTGGTAAATGGGCGATAGCTTCAACGCTTCTCAACATGCTGGGACGGGCGCCGAGGCGACCCCCCCAGTCGCTCAGACAGTCCTGGGCTCGCACGAAAGCCCCACTGGGGCTTTCGGCTCGTGCGAAACTCGCTTGGTGGGGGGGTCGCCTCGGTGCCCTGCTCCTACTATGGTGAACATGGCGGTGAATCTTGGTGGGTTGGGGATGAAGAACCCGGTCACCGTGGCTTCGGGGACGTTTGCGGCGGGGCGGGAGTATGGGGACTTTGTTGACGTAGCGAGCCTTGGTGCGGTCACCACGAAGGGCGTGTCGCTGCACGGGTGGGAAGGCAACGCGAGCCCTCGCATTGCGGAAACGCCCAGTGGCATGCTGAACTCCATCGGCTTGCAGAACCCCGGCGTGGCGCACCTGAAAGAGTACGACTTGCCTTGGCTTGCCGAGCGCGAAGCTACGGTTATCGTGAACGTATCCGGCCACAGCTACGATGAATACGTGCAGGTCATCGAGGCGCTTGAAGAGGCTCCGGTGGACGCCTACGAGGTGAACATCTCGTGTCCGAACGTGGACGCCGGCGGCATGACCATCGGCACATGCACCACCAGCGTGGAGGAAGTGGTTTCTCGCTGCCGTGCCGCCACGAAGCGGCCGCTCATCGTGAAGCTTACGCCCAACGTCACCGACATCACCGAGATCGCCCGCGCAGCCGAAGCCGCCGGTGCCGATGCGCTCTCACTTATCAATACGCTCATGGGCATGGCCATCGACGCGGAGCGCCGTCGCCCACAGCTCGCACGCGGGGTGGGGGGCCTTTCGGGTCCTGCCGTGAAGCCCGTGGCGCTGCGCATGGTATGGGAATGCCACAAGGCGGTGCAGGTGCCGCTTCTCGGCATGGGCGGCATCGCAACGGCAACCGACGCGGTGGAGTTTATGCTGGCGGGAGCCACAGCGGTGGCCGTTGGTACCGCGAATTTCGTGAATCCGTTCGCCACGGTTGAAATCATCGACGGAATAGCGCAGTATTGCGAACGACACCATGTTGCAGATGTCAACGAGCTGATAGGAGCGTTGGAATGGTAAGTTCGTTCGAGCAGATTCCCGCAAAGGAGCGTGTGATTGTTGCGCTCGACTGTGGCATCGAGGAAGCGTTCGACCTCGCCGACCAGTTGCAGGGCAAGGCCACCTGGATGAAAGTGGGCATGACCCTTTTCTACGCGAACGGCCCGGCCATCGTGTACGCGCTCAAGGAACGCGGTTTCAAGGTGTTCCTTGACCTTAAGTTCCACGACATTCCGCACCAGGTGGAGGGCGCGGCCTATGCGGCTGCCGGCAGTGGGGCGGACATGCTTACCATGCACACGGTGGGCGGCGTTGACATGATGGCGGCGGCTCAGAAGGGCGCCGAACGTGCGGCGGCCGAATACGGCTACGAGGTGCCCGCTACTCTCGGCATCACGGTGCTCACCAGCATGAACGATGCGGCGCTTGCCGAAACGGGCGTCTCCCGTGCCATGGCTGACCAGGTGGTGGTGCTTGCCGAACAGGCCAAGCGCGCCGGCATCTCCGGCGTGGTGGCCTCACCGCAGGAGGCGGCGCGCCTGCGCGAGATTTTGGGCCCCGATGCCTACATTGTCACCCCGGGCGTGCGCCCGGCGGGCGCAGCGAAGGGCGACCAGAGCCGCGTAGCCACTCCGGCCGAAGCGTTCGCCAATGGTGCGTCGCATATTGTGGTGGGACGTCCCATCACGCAGACGGCCGACCCGGCGGCGGCCTTCGAGGCCATTGTGGCCGAGTTGTAAGGCGTTTATGGCGTTTCCCCCGCTCACCGCTTAGCTATGCCACTGTGTAACAAATAGGCGACGAAACGGGGTTTTTGGCGCGGGCCACTCCTACAATGTGTGGCATCAAGCTGGAATTTTTTGGAATTACGGCGATTGACAAGGCAAGATGGATGATTGCGTGATAGTATCACGAAATCGCTTTTGAACAAGAAGGAGAGATGCACGATGGCTATTCCTCAACTCAGCCCGGAAGAGCGTCAGGCGGCACTGGAGAAGGCAAAGGCGGCCCGCATTAGGCGCGCCGAGGTCCGCGATGAGCTGAAATCCGGCAAGCTTACGCTGAAAAAGGTTCTCGAAATGAAGAACGATCCGGTCGTGGGCCGCATGAAGGTGTCCACGCTCATCGAGACCATGCCTGGCTACGGCAAGGCTAAGGCCGAGAAAATTATGAAGGAACTGCAGATTGCCGAAAGCCGCCGTCTGCGCGGTTTGGGCGAGCGCCAGCAGTCCGCGCTGCTGGAGCGTCTGGGCTAATTCCCCGCATGCGACGCGGGAACCTGTTCGTCATCTCAGGGCCATCAGGTGCCGGTAAAGGCACGCTGGTGGCCCGTCTGTTGCGTGCGGTGCCCGACGCCTGGGTGTCGGTGTCCGTTACCACGCGCGCACCCCGCGAGGGGGAAGTGGATGGCGTTCACTATCAATTCGCTACTGACGAGGAGTTTCAGCGTCTTGTGGACGAAGACGGACTTCTGGAATGGGCCGTGTACGCGGGTAACCGCTACGGCACGCCGCGTGCGACGGTTGAAGAGCACATGGCTGCCGGTCAGCAGGTTATCCTGGAAATTGATGTGCAGGGCGCTTTTCAGGTGCGTGAAAAGATGCCTTCGGCACACCTCGTGTTCATTGAGCCTCCCTCGCTTCAGGTGCTTGAAGAGCGCCTGCGCGGGCGGGGCACCGAGAGCGACGAGGTGATTGCGGAGCGCTTGCGCGCGGCCGAAGTGGAGCTTTCGCGCAAAATGGAGTATGATATGCGGCTGGTAAACGACAATTTGGATGAAGCCACCGAAGCTCTGGTGCGCTACGTCACTGAACAAGCCGAGGAAGCACGAGGTTAGATACTATATGAGCATCATCGAACCGAAGATCGACGTTCTCTTGGGTAAGACCGACAACGACCGTTTTTTGCTGTGCGCTCTTGCTTCAAAGCGCGCGCATGACATTAACGACATGATGCGTGGCCAGCGCGACCGCGCTATTCAGCTGCAGACCGCGGTGGAAATTGCGCGTGCTGCCGACAAGAAGCCGCTGTCGCTTGCGTTCAACGAGATCGCTCGTGGCGAAGTGTCGTACGATCCGTCTTCTATCGATATCAAGAATCACTAGGGTTCCGGCGGTCTGTCGACCGCCGGAACTGTTTGACGCTGCGAACGGCCCCGGCACCGAATCTTGCCCCTTGTGCGCTTGCCCTCACGTGCGAAAGCACGCTCGGCCGCGCGGCGGGGCAATCTTCGGCACCGGGGCCGTTCTCGCTGACGCACTACGCCAACCTGTGCTTTTTTTCAACCTATGGGTTTGTTTTTGCGCCTCGCGCGCATTGATTTGACCGGGGAGTTTCTTCATGACTGAATTCCAACGTATCATCCTTGTGCACTACCATGAAATTGGTCTCAAGGGCCACAACCGCGCTTCGTTCGAAATGCGGCTTTTGAAGAACCTCGAGGCGCTGCTGGCGGACTTCCCTGTGGTAACGATCCATCGCATTTCGGGGCGCATCTGCGTGTTTCTGCGCGAGGGAACCAGTTGGGATACGGCAGTTGAGGCGTCGGATATCGTGAGCAAGGTGCCGGGCGTGGCGCGCGTATCGAGTGGCTTTAAGTGTGAGCGCGACTTGGACGAGATGGCCGAGGCGGCGGTAGTGGCCCTTGCGGAGGCTGGCGACTTCGCCACGTTTAAGGTGGCCGCGCGGCGCAATCACACCGACTTCGCCACGAACTCCATGGAGATGAACCAGATTATCGGCGGGGCGCTTTGTGAGGCTTGTCCCGACAAGCAGGTGAAAATGAAGAACCCTGACGTCACGGTGGGTGTCGAGGTGGTACAGAACGCGGCGTACGTGTACGCGCGCTCGGTGCCGGGTGTGGGTGGGCTTCCGGTGGGTAGCTCGGGTAAGGTGGTGTGCTTGCTGTCGAGTGGTATCGACTCGCCGGTGGCCACATGGAAGCTTGCGCGTCGCGGGGCCGTGTGCATTGGCGTGCATTTCTCGGGGCGGCCGCAGACTTCGGATGCGAGCGAGTATCTGGTGGATGATATCGCACGCGTGCTGGAGCGCACGGGTTGCATCGGGCGCGTGTATACGGTGCCGTTCGGCGACTATCAGCGCGAAATTGCGTTGACCGTACCGCCTGAACTGCGCGTTATTATGTATCGCCGTCTCATGTTTAAGGTGGCCGAGGAACTGGCGCGCCGCGAAGGAGCTGGCGCGCTCGTGACGGGCGAGAGTCTGGGGCAGGTGGCATCGCAAACGCTCGACAACATCCGCTGCACGGATGAAGCGGTGAAGTTGCCGGTGTTTCGCCCGCTCATTGGTACTGACAAGCTGGAAATTATCGCCGAGGCGGAGCGGCTGGGCACCTTTGAGATATCGTCGCAGGATGCGCCCGATTGCTGCACGCTGTTCATGCCCCGCGCGCCCGAGACGCACGGGAAGGTTTCAGTGGTGCTTGAGGCCGAGTCGGCACTACCGATTGAGACGTGGGTTGCTGAAATTGCTGATGCCGCCGAACCACGCGACTACGCCTGCCCCTCCTACAAACCCCGCAAACGCCGAGAAAACGCCCAGGGGTAGAAGGCCCTCTTATAAGCTTCTGACCAGCGGCGTTGTAAATGCGTTGGGAATGCGCTTGGTTCGCGCCGGCTTTTTGGCGTGTAGGTGACGGTGCTGGCGTTGGGAATGTGCCAGATTTGTGCGGCTTTTTGACGGTAGACTGACGGCCCAGCGGCAAGGTTGCGGCGCTACGATCGGATCGTAAAAGAAGGTGAGAGCGATCCGAGGAGGGCCTCATGTCGTTTCAGGAAAGCGCGGAGTCGTGGCGCGCGAAGCTGCATCTGTCGGGGGCGCGGCTCCCAGTACTGGTGGGGTTGACGGCGGTCGTGCTGGTGGTGGTCGTGTGCGCGGGTGGCGCGCTTCTGGGTGCGGCGACGGCCGACGGATTCGCCGTCGAGCGCACACCGTCCGCTGATCAGGAGGAATCTTCCCCTGAAAATATGCCTGCGCCCACACTTGTGCGCGTGCACGTTGGTGGGGCAGTGATAACCCCAGGGGTCTACGACATCCCAGAGGGCGCGCGTGTGCAGGATGCGGTGGACGCAGCGGGAGGTTTCGCCGAGGGTGCGCTGCGTGACGGCTTGAACCTTGCTCGCAAGGTGGAAGACGGCGAGCAGATTATCGTACCTGTTGAAGCGCCTCCTTCACCAGAGGGGGAACCCGCGCCCCAAGCTTCTACACCTAGTGCAGCGGTGGGTGGCAAAATCAACATCAACCGGGCCACAGCTGCCGAACTCGATACGTTACCTGGCGTCGGTGCCTCCACCGCCGACAAAATTGTTGCCGACCGCGAAGCGAACGGCCCCTTCAAAAGCATCGAAGATCTCAAGCGCGTGTCGGGCATTGGTGACAAAAAGTTCGCCAACTTGGCTGACAAGATTAGTGTGGGGTGAGTGTTGTGGACGAACACTCTCACGCAGAGGATCCCATTCGCCCTAGTATTCCGCCCTTGCTGGCCGTTGGCCTGGGGTTATGGGCTGCTTGCGCCGCCATGTTTGCGGTGGGGCGGGTGCAGGATATGGCGGTGTGTGTCATGGAGGGCGTCGCTTTCTGTGCGGCGGCGTGCGGTGCTATGGCATTTCTTTGGCGCTTTCGCGGTGCGCTTATCTGGTGTGTGCTCACCGGTGCGCTCGCCGGTGCCGCCTGCGGGTGCGCAGGAGCGGCCGCTCTCCATACAGTCCAGCATGATGTCGCAGCTCAGCCAGCAACTATACTGCGTTTTGAAGCGCTTGAGGATGCCACGCCGGGTTTGTATGGCTCGCAGGGAACGGCGCGCGCCCGTCTGCCCGACGGGCGCGCGGTGGACGTGCGCCTGAGCTTCGAAAAGGACTCCTACGCTCCGCGCTATGGGGAAGTGTTCGAGGCTGCTGTGTCGCTGGCGCCTCCTTCGGAGAAGAGTGCCGACTACTGCTGGCGCACCGGCGTGGCGGCCGAGGCCCGCGCGCGCGACGTCCGTCCCCTTGAACGAACGGATGCCCTTGGCGCCCTCACCTCCCTGCGCTCGCGCGCGCTTGACGTGCTTTCAGCGCAGGGAAGTGAGGGCGCTGCTGTACTGCAAGCGCTCGTGTGCGGGTCGCGTGCGGCCTTGAACGAAACGGATATCAATCAGGCCTTTAAGGTGGCAGGGTTGGCGCATTTGGTGGCGGTGTCCGGCGCTCACCTGGTCATCGTGTGTTCGCTTGCCGCCGCAGTGCTGCGTGCTTTGCGTGCGCCTCGTGTATTTTCCATTGCCGCACAGGTGGCGTTCATCCTGTGCTTTCTCGCGCTGTCGGCGGCGCCGGTGTCTGCCGTGCGCGCTGCCCTCATGACGTTGTGCGGACTGGGATCATTCTTCGCGCGGCGACGTTCAGCCAGCGCCAGTGCACTCGGCGCGTGTATGGTGGGCGCGGTGGTGCTCAACCCCGCCACGGCGCTATCGGTTTCGTTTGCGCTCTCAGCACTCTCCACGCTGGGCATTGTGCTGTTTGTACCCCTCGCTTCGGCCTGGATCAGGCGCTGTGTGCCGCGCCTGCCGCGCTTTGCCACCGACGCGCTTGCCCTCACGGTGGCATCAAGCGTGGTGGCGCAGCCCCTAGCGGTGGCGCTCTTCTCGCAGCTGTCACTCATCTCGCCGCTTGCAAATGTTGTTACCGCGCCTCTGTTTGCGCCTGTGTGTGGTCTTGGGCTGGCGGCCGCTCTTGCGGGCGCGCTTGTGCCAGGTGCGGCGCCTTTTCTTTTGGTTCCTGCCGAAGGGGGAGCTGAAGCCCTCTGTGCCCTCGTGCGTCTGGTTGCGGAGGTGCCTTACGCCAGCATTCCTGTGAATCTCCCGCTCGGTGTGGCGTTTGCCCTGACTGTGGTTGGCATGGTGGCGCTCTGGGTTGTTTGGCCGCAGGCACGCGCGCGGGTGGTTGGGGTGTTGGCAGGCGTGCTTGTGGCGGTCTTCGCCCTGGTTGTTATCATTATTCCCCGTACGGCTGGCAACGAAATTGTCATGCTCGATGTCGGCCAGGGTGACGCCTTCCTTATCCGGAGTGGGCCGGCGGCGGTGTTGGTTGACACCGGCAACAAAGACAATCTCTTACGCGAAGCGCTCGCGCGGCACGGCGTGCTGCACCTCGATGCCCTGGTGATCACCCACGGTGACGATGACCACTGCGGCTCCCTTGAATCGCTCAAGGGGGTTGTCCAGGTGGACAGCGTCCTGCTCGCCCGCGACGCGCTTTCATGCGGCTGTGCAGCCTGCGCCAGTTTGCGTACGTCGGCCGAGGCCCTGGTGGGGGAGGGCAACGTCGAAGGACTCACGGCGGGAGATAAGATTCGCGCCGGTGCTTTCAACCTCGACGTGGTGTGGCCCGAGCACTTCCAAGATGAAGGGGGCAATGCCGACAGCGTGTGTCTGCTCGCGCGCGCCGACGTTGACGCAGATGGTGTGACCGATTGGACCACGCTCTTCACCGGAGATGCCGAACACGACCAGCTGCAAGAGATGGTCGACAAAGGCTCGGTCGGCCACGTAGATGTCCTCAAAGTGGGCCATCACGGCTCGAAAAACGCCCTCACGCCTGAGCTTGCCCAAGCGTTAACCCCACGTCTCGCACTGGTGAGTGCCGGAGCAGGCAACCGCTACGGACACCCAGCACCCGTCACGCTTGAAACCCTCCAAGAAGTGGGCGCTCAGATCCTACGTACCGACGAAGAGGGGGACGTTTCATGCATATTGCAACCCGACGGCATTCGCGTGGAAACGCTGCGGTAAAATACAGCCATGCCTCAAAACACGAAACAAGAAGCGCCGCTGTTGCCCGTCTATCTCATTGTGGGAGAAGACGCGCTCAAGCGCGACACCGTCATGAAGCGCCTGCGCGTGCGCCTTGCTAAGCTGGGCGATCTGTCGTTTAACTCAGACGAATTTAATGGCGAAACGGCCCTCGGCGGCGACATCGTGGCCGCCTGTAATACCGTGCCGTTCGCAAGCCCTGTGCGTCTCGTGGAGGTGCGTGGGGCTGACAAACTCAAGAAGGCCGATGCAGAAGCGCTGGTCACCTATTTGGAAGCGCCGAACGAAACCACCGTGCTCGCGCTGGTGGCCGAAAAGCTGGCCAAGAACACCCGCCTTTACAAAGCGGTTGCTAAGCTGGGCAAAACGGCGGTCATCGACTGCGCCCCCCTCAAGCGCTATGAGTTGCCCAAAACCGTGCGCGCTCTGGCGGTCGGCCATGGCGTCACCCTGACCGAAGGTGCGGCAAACGTGCTCGTTGACCTCGTGGGCGAAGATACGGTGCACCTGGACAACGAACTCAAGAAGATTGCGCTCGCGCACCGCGGTTCCGATGCGGTGAACGAACACGAGATCATGGGCTTGGTCAGCCGCACGGCTGAGGTGAAACCCTGGGAGTTCGTGGATGCCTTCGCCGCACGCGATACGCGCAAATGTTTGCTCTACCTGGGCCGCATGGACTCAGTGTCGCCGCATGCGCTGCTTGCAATGTGCACCACCCGCCTGCGCGAGCTGGTTTGCGCGCGCTCCTTGGCAGAGCGTGGCAACCCACGCGGCGTTGCCGCCGCCCTCAAGCTTCCCGATTGGCGTTGCAAGAACCACGCCACCTGGGCCCGCGGCTTCACGGCGGCCGAACTGCGCCAAGCGCTCATATCCTCACGCGACACCGAGCGCGCCATGAAAAGTGGCACCGACCCCAACGCCGCCTTCCTCGACTGGGTGTTGCTGGTAACCACGCGCTCCTAGTAACTCTCATCACTCCCACTCCCACACACGAAGAAACCCCCGAAGTATCGGGGGTTTCTTCACCTTGATATGCGAATGGATCGCGGGAGCAATCCCAAAAGCATCAAACCTATTCGGCAGCCTCTTCGGCACCTTCGGCGGCAGCGGCCTCAGCCTCAGCCTTGGCAGCCTCTTCGGCCTCCTTCGCCTTGCGCTTTGCAGCGGCAGCCTCGTCCTTCAGCGTCTTCTCGCGACGCTTCGCCTTCTCGGCGGAAGCGGCGGCCAGAGCTTCCTTGCGCGCAGCCTTCGCAGCAGCCTTCTTGGAGCCGGTCTTCTGCTCCTTTTTCTCCGGCTTCACGTATGCGGCGCGGTCGGCGTCGGTCACGACATCCTTCACCAGCAGCATGACACCGCTCTTGCGGTTAGCGGCTTGGTTCTTGTGGATGACGCCCTTCGAAGCGGCCTTGTCAAGCAGACGGCACGCGGCCAGTGCGGCGGCGTACGCCTCGGCGCCGTTGCCGGCAGCCACAGCGTCCTTGACGCGACGGATAGCAGTCTTGAGCTCGCTCTTCACCGCGCGATTGCGCATGCGGGCTTTCTCGTTGGTGATGATGCGCTTCTTTTGGCTCTTGATGTTCGCCATGTGTGTTCTTTCCTCCAATGGATCGTGCTTTATTGCGGTCAATCGTACCGTATACAGCGCTGCGGGCGCATGCCCCTTAAGCACACCGGTGCCGATTGCCACGCACGTGATCCGCAAAGGATCGGGCCACTTCAAGAAGCGGCGTACTGCGTGTGAAACAGGCGGGATTTCTCTGTTTCCTGACCAATCGGGTCACCAGCGAAACGAATCCTAAAGCGCAGCCACGTCTGCGGATTCGGCGATGGAAAGCATCGCGCGCACGTATCGCTGTATACACAATGCGATAGAATACCAAAGGATTCGCCCAATTTCACGGGAATTTGCCGAAACCACGTATTTTTGAGGCACGCACACAGCGTACTCGCGTGGATTCATCGAGCGCTTGGACAGCTGTCGTTAAGCTGTTGGAGCGAATGAGGTAAAATGACCCTTTCGTTTCCCTTTTCGTGACCCCGCGTGCGGGGCGCGTGCAACGTGAAAGACAGGACATGACCGACCCGAACCACATTCGCAACTTCTCTATTATTGCACACATCGACCACGGCAAGTCGACGCTCTCTGACCGCGTCCTTGAGCTCACGGGTACCGTGGCGCACCGCGACATGCAGGAACAGCTGCTGGACAGCATGGACATCGAGCGCGAGCGCGGCATCACCATTAAGAGCCAGGCTGTGCGCGTGGATTACACGGCCGACGACGGACAGACGTACCAGTTCAACCTCATTGACACGCCGGGTCACGTGGACTTTACCTACGAGGTAAGCCGCTCGCTTGCCGCGTGTGAAGGGGCCGTGCTGGTGGTGGATGCCACCCAGGGCGTCGAGGCGCAGACGGTGGCCAACGCCATGATGGCCATGAATGCGAACTTGGAAATTATCCCGCTCATCAACAAGATTGACCTGCCGGCGGCCGAGCCCGACCGCGTGCGCGAAGAAATTGAGGAAGGCCTCGCCATTCCCGCTGATGACGCGGTGCTCGCTTCCGGCAAAACCGGCGTGGGCGTGCATGATCTGCTGGAAGCCATCGTGTACAACATCCCCTCGCCAATGGGTGACGCCGACGCGCCTTTGCGCGCGCTCATCTTCGACTCGTATTTCGACCCGTACCGCGGCGTGGTGGCGCTCGTGCGCGTGGTGGACGGCTCCATGAAGAAGGGCGACCGCGTACTTATGATGGCTACGGGCACCGAAGTGCTGGTGGAAGAGGTAGGCGCGCGCCGCCCTGCCGAGACGCCGCTGCCGACGCTTTCTGTGGGTGAGGTAGGTTACCTGGTCACGGGCTTGAAGGACGTGCGCCAGGTGAAGGTGGGCGACACTATCACGGCCGTTCGCGGCGGGGTAGACGAGCCGCTGCCGGGCTATCGCGAGGCCAAGCCCATGGTGTTCACCGGCTTATTCCCCATCGACGGCGACCAGTACGAGCCGCTGAAGGAGGCGCTGGAGAAGCTTTCGCTCAACGACCCGGCGCTTGCTTGGGAGCCGGAAAAGTCGCACGCGCTGGGCTTCGGCTTCCGCGTAGGCTTTTTGGGGCTTCTGCACATGGAAGTTATCAAGGAGCGCCTTGAGCGCGAGTTCGGCCTGGACCTTTTGGCCACGGCGCCCTCGGTGGAGTACCACGTGTATCGCCAAGGTGGCGAAATGATTTCGCTGCACAGCCCGCAGGAAATGCCCGATCCTGGTGAGATCGAACGCATCGAAGAACCCTACCTCAAGGCGAAAATCCTCATTCCGCCTGACTACGTGGGTGCGGTGATGGAACTCACCACCGCGCGACGTGGCACGTTCATCACCATGAACTACCTGTCGCCCACAACGGTGGAGATGATCTGGGAAATTCCGCTGTCGGAGCTCATCATGGACTACTTCGACAAGCTGAAGTCCAACACGAAGGGCTACGCCAGCCTCGACTACGACTTCGACGGCTACAAACCCAGCAAGCTGGTGAAGCTGGATATTCTGCTGTCGGGCAAGCCGGTGGACGCGCTGTCGTTCATCATCCACAAGGACAAGGCGTATGAGCGTGGACGCATACTCACTGAGAAGCTGCGCTCCATTATCCCTCGTCAGATGTTTGAGGTGCCCATCCAAGCCGCCATCGGAGGCCGCGTGCTCGCGCGCGAAACGGTGAAAGCGAAGCGCAAAGACGTGCTGGCGAAGTGCTACGGCGGCGACATCAGTCGCAAGCGCAAGCTGTTGGAAAAGCAAAAGGCCGGCAAGAAACGCATGAAGAACATCGGCAACGTAGAAGTCCCCCAAGAAGCCTTCATGGCCATCCTGAAAGTAGACGACTGATATGGATGCCCCGGTCGCCATTGTTGGAGCGCTGATTGCTGCGGCGTTTATTACTCTTATTGTGACATTGTGCCGAGGGCATGTTGAACTGTTGAGTTCGTTTCCGCAGGATCCGGAGACGCTTAGTTTGAAAGATCGCAAGAGTATGGGCCGCGGAGTGGCGGCTGTATTGGTATTTATTGTGGTGGTATTGATAGTTGTTTTGGCTGTAACCATAGGGAAGTAGATATATGGCGCGGAAGAGTAAAGACGAGTTTGATTGGCTTGACGATCCGTTTGATGAGAAGAAGGCGGCGCGGGCTGAGGAACAGGCTACCACGTCAGGTGGCATGAAATTGGCGCTGGGGTGTGGCTGTTTGCTCGTAGTGGCGGCGGTGGTTGTGCTCATTGTGCTTACGTTGGTGAACATGCTCAACGTTTTGGCATCGTAGCTGATGAGCGCACGGATGAAGGGAGCAAGGCATGAAGACTAACCCGGTGATTGAAAACATTATGAGCCGACGCTCTATCCGCAAGTTCGAAGAGCGCCCCGTGCCGCACGAGGACCTGGAGACCATTGTTACCTGCGGTCAGTGGGCACCTTCCGCCATGAATCGTCAGGAGTGGACGTTTGTGGTGATGGAAGATGCCGCCCGCATTGCGCAGTTGGCCGAGGTCATGGGCGCGGTGCTGGTGAACGAGGCTTATGACATGTATCGCCCGCAAGCGGCCATCATCGTGGCGCACAAGAAAGGCGCTGCCTTTGGCCGTGAGGACGATGGCTGTGCGCTGCAAACCATGTTCTTGGCCGCTCATAGTTTGGGAATTGGCAGTGTGTGGATCAACCAACTGCAGGGCATCTGCAACGAACCCGACGTGCGCGCCGAACTTGACGCCCTTGGCGTGCCCGCCGACTATGAGGTCCACGGCATCTGCGCCCTCGGCTATGCCGCTGCCGAAACAGCTCCCAAGGACCGCAAAAGCGAAATTGTGTGGGTGTAACGGGCGGCATGTTCGACTTTTTCCAATCTCATAATCTGCTGCTTGCGCCGATGGCGGGGGTGAGTGACGAGGCGTTTCGGACGCTCTGTCGCGAGCAGGGGGCCGATCTCACCTACACCGAGATGGTGTCGGCGAAGGGGCTTTCGTACGCGAACGAGAAGACGCGTCATTTGCTGCACCTGGCGGAAGGCGAAGATCAGGTGGCGGTGCAGCTGTTCGGGCATGAGCCGGACACGATGGCTGCGCAGGCGGCTTGGATCGAAGATGAGATGGGCGACTCGCTTGCCTACCTCGACATAAATATGGGGTGTCCTGCGCGTAAGATTGTGTCCAAGGGCGATGGCTCGGCGCTCATGAAGGAGCCCGAACTGGCGGCTGCCATCGTGCGCGCGGTGCGTGCAGCAGTGGCGCATCCGGTGACGGTGAAGTTTCGTCGCGGCTGGGCCGAGGGTGAGGAATCGGCGCCCGCGTTCGCGCAGCGTATGGAAGAGGCTGGCGCGTGCGCGGTGGCGGTGCATGGGCGTTTCGCCGAGCAGTTGTATCGCGGGTCGGCCGATTGGGGCGTCATCGCGCGGGTGAAGGAAGCGGTGAGCGTGCCGGTAGTTGGCAATGGAGACGTGCGTTGCGGCGCGGATGCCGTGGCCATGGTAGAGCGCACGGGGTGCGATGCCGTAATGATTGCGCGCGGAGCCGAGGGCAACCCCTGGGTGTTCGCCCAGGCCAAAGCCGCGCTGGCCGGTGAGATGGAGCCACCGCTTCCAACGGTTGAAGAGCGCATCGCGATGGCGCGTCGTCACGCGCGCTTGCTCGCTCAGCGCGAAGGCAAAAACATTGTGCGCATGCGTAAACACGCCATGTGGTATATGGCCGGGCTCCCGGGAGCCGCCGCAGCCCGCGGCAAAATCAATGCCTGCGTGTCGGTGGAAGATTTCGACGCGGTGTTTGACGAGTTACTGGAATATGTGGGTTCGTCCGCGCCGAGTGGGCGATAACGTTCAGTCGCTCGGACAGTCCTGGGCTCGCACGAACAGCCCACTGGGCTGTTCGGCTCGTGCGGAACTCGCTTGGTGAGCGCAATCGCCCGCTCGGCGCTACGTTTCCGCTATTCTGGTGCTCGTCATTACTGGTCGAAATGAGCGACGTACGGGCGTAATATCAACCAGGTGGAACGGCTCCCGGAAGCCCTTGAGAGAGGGGGGAGGGTTCCGTCCCTGACATTTGGGTTAGTTGAAAGGGATTTAGTATGCCGCATGATCCTTATAGGGCGCTTTATTTGCATCTGCCGTTTTGTGTGAAGAGGTGTGCTTACTGCGACTTTGCGACCTCGGCGGTGGCGGGGGATTCGCCGGAGATTGATGCGTATGTGGAGGACCTTTCGCTCCAGATTCGCCGTAAGGCGAAGGAGGGGGAGTTGGGCGCCCTTGAGACGGTGTATCTGGGAGGTGGCACGCCGTCGCATGTTGGGCTTTCGCGGTTGTCGATGCTGCTGTATACCTTGTCGCTTTCGATGCACCTCACGCCTGAGGTGGAGTGTACCATGGAGGCGAATCCAGAGAGTCTCACCGAGCGTATGGTGCGCGACGTGTGGGCGCTTGGCGTGAATCGGTTGTCGCTTGGCGTGCAGAGTTTCGATGATGAGGTGTTGGCGGTGCTCGGGCGTGCGCATTCGGCCGATGACGCGCGGCGGGCCATTGCGGCGGCGCAGACGCGCTTTGAGAACGTGAGCGTGGATCTTATGTGTGGCATCCCTGGTCAGAGTGTGGAAAGCTTCGAAGCAAGTGTGCGCGAAGCCGTGGCGCTTGGGGTGGCGCATGTGAGTGTGTATCCGCTTACTATTGAGCCGCACACACCCTTTGACCTTGCGGTATTGGCGGGTGAGATGGAAGAGCCCGACGATGACGTGGAGGCGGCGCATATGGAGCTCGCCGCTCGTGTGCTCACCGAAGCGGGTTTCGAGCGCTACGAAGTGGCCAGCTACGCGCGCCCTGGTTTCCAAAGTCGCCATAATAGTGCGTACTGGACGGGTGTGCCGTACCTCGGTCTTGGTCGCTCGGCCGCCACGATGACGCAGAACGCCGAGCGCCGCATGCGCGTGAAAGATGGCCAGGTCACTGACGACCTCGACGCGCGTCAGATGGCGGCCGAGGACCTTATGCTTGGCATGCGTATGACCCGTGGTATCTCCGATGACCAGGTGGAACGCGCCGCTGCACTTCTACCCGAAGCGCCTGCCACACTTGAGCGCCTTGCGGGCGAAGGCTTTGTCGTGCACAAAGACGGCCGCTGGCGCCCCACCGAACAAGGCTGGCTCTGCGGCAACACCCTCTACGGCGAACTCTTCGACCTCGCCCCTTAAACAAAGCATGTAACGCTGGTGCGCCAGCAAAAAGCAAGGGAGAACTCGTGGCGGTGAGGAAACTGTATTCATATTTCCCGTTTTTCTTAGCACTCTCTTGCATCGGCTGCTAAAATGATGCGTTGGTGCCGTTCGGAGAACGGATGTGAAGAGAGATGCAAGGCGAGAGAGGAAGGTGGGGAAGCGTGCTATCAGATCGCAGGCAGCGAGTGCTTGCTGCGCTCATAGAAGAATATGTTGCGCGCGCTCTGCCGGTGGGCTCGCGCACGCTTACGGAGCGCTACCACCTGGGCGTGAGTCCGGCTACGGTGCGCAACGAACTGTCCGTGCTTGAGGATGGGGGCTACATCACCCAGCCGCACACCTCGGCGGGGCGTATTCCAACCGATCACGGGTATCGCGCGTTTGTGGACAATCTGCTTGATGCGGATTTCTCGGGCGATGATGAGCGCTATCTTCCTGTTGTTGAAGAACTGCGTCGTAGCGCAAGCGAACTTGATGCCCTTCTTGAGCAAACCTCATCTGCGCTTACGCGCCTGACGGATTGCCTGTCTATCGTGCTGGCACCGTCGGTGTTGAAGCTCCACATTAAACAGTTGTCGCTCATCTCGCTCAATCCGTACCGCGCGCTGGTGGTGCTGGTGACGGAAGACGGGCAGGTATTCAACCGCCAAATGGAGTTCGCCGAAGAAGTGGGCGCGGATGACCTCGCCCGTGTGCAGGCGTTTCTCAGCGAAGTGTTTACCGGCAAGTCGCTCCAGCAGATTGAAGACGGCCTCGGCCAGGGCATGGTTGAGGCGTTTCGCGATCCGCTCGTGCGCATGGCGCTTGACGAAGTGTTGTCGTGCTTACAGGAAAGCGAGTTGTCGCGCGCGCATCGGCTGGGCGTGAGTTCACTGCTCACAAAACCCGAGTTCAGCCAGTCGCAGGCGCTGCTTCCTGTCATGCAGGTGCTTGAGGACGATACGGTGTTGCTGCATGTGCTCGACGACGTGGCGCGACAAACCGGTGGCATTCCTTGCGTGCGCATCGGCAGCGAAAACGAGGCGGCGGAGCTTGCGGGCGTGTCGGTGGTGGCAAGTCGCTACGGGCGCGGTGCGTCAGCTGGGGTTGTGGCGGTCGTGGGTCCCACGCGCATGGATTATTCGAAGGTGCTGCGCGCAGTACGCATTGCGAGTGCGGCGCTTCAGGACGTATAAGGTTGGGTAGCGCGCGAGGGATGCGCCGCCCGTGAGGAAAGGTACGCGGAAAAGCAATGGCCAAGGATCTGTACGAGGTTCTGGGTGTTTCCAAGAACGCCACTGAGGACGAGATCAAAAAGGCGTTTCGTCGTCGAGCGCGCGAGCTTCACCCCGATGTGAACAAGGCGCCCGACGCCGAAGACCAGTTCAAGGAACTGAATGAGGCGTACGACGTGCTGAGCGATCCGGCGAAGCGCGCGCAGTACGACCGTTTCGGCACCATTCCTGGCGCGGCGGGCGGCGGCAACCCCTACGGGGGCGGCGGCTACGTGGACTTTGAAGATCTGTTCGGCGGCGGCTTTGGCATGGGCGACATCTTCAGCTCGTTCTTTGGCGGCGCGGCCGGCGGGCGTCAGCAGCAGCGTCGTGAAGGCCGCGATATGGGCGTGGGCCTGCGTGTTACGCTGGAAGAAGTGGCTTCTGGTGCGAAGAAGGAAATTGTTTACGATCGTCTGGCGCCGTGCCCCGACTGTGATGGTTCGGGCCTGGGCGAAGATGGCCGCGAAATCACCTGCCCCGACTGCAACGGCCAGGGCCGTGTGGTCACCGTGCAGCATACGTTCTTGGGCGACATGCAAACGGCTACCACGTGCAAAACCTGCGGCGGCACGGGCCGCTCGGTGGAGAACCCCTGTCCTGAGTGTGAGGGTCAGGGTCGTGTACCCGACCGCCAGCGTGTGACCGTGGAAGTGCCTGTGGGCATTCGCGACTCGCAGCAACTGCGCTTGTCGGGCTTCGGTGAAGCCGGCATGCAGGGCGCCGCTCCCGGCGACCTCATTGTCACGGTGCGCATTCAGCCTCACGAGTTCTTTGAGCGCGACGGCGACCATCTGCACGCGCGGGCGAACGTGTCCATCGTGCAAGCGGCGCTTGGTGCAGAAATTGAAATTGACGGCATCTTTGAAGACGAAAAGGTGCAGGTGCGCATCCCCGAGGGCTGCCAAAACGAGCAGGTGGTGCGCGTCAAGGACTACGGCATGCCGAAATTCCGTAGCGACGCGCGCGGCGACTTGTTCGTACACGTGAACGTAGTGGTTCCCAAGAAACTCACGAAAAAGCAGCGCGAACTGTTGGAGCAGTTGGCTGAAGAACTCGGCGAGGACGTCTCCGACGCCCGCACGCCTTTGCAAAAACTTCGCGACGCTTTTAATTAAGTTAGGAACGGTATGTCGCTGCCGCATTTTTACCTTGAGGAACAGGTGCTTGCTGATGAGGGGGCTGAGGCGTTTTCTTTGCGGCTTTCGCGGGATGACGCGAAGCATGCGCGGGTGCTGAGGCTTGCTGTGGGCGAGCATGTGGCGGTGGTTGATGCGGCTCGTGACTATTTCGAATGCGAAATCGTTTCGTTTGATGACGCTGAGCCGCTCGTGCGTATCGCGCAGCGATTCGGTGCGGCTGAAACGGAGCCGCAGGTAGTGCTCGTGCAAGGCCTCGCCAAGGGCGACAAGATGGACGAGGTCATACGCCACGCGACGGAGTTGGGCGTAACGACCTTTGTGCCCTTGGTGTGCGAGCGCTCCATCGTCAAGCTTGATGCGAAGAAGACGGCGGCGAAAACCGAGCGCTGGCGTGCCATCGCAAAGAGTGCGGCCATGCAGTCGGGGCGTCGGTTCGTGCCCGAGGTAACTGAACCGGCAGCGATTAAGGATGCGAGTGCTTCTCTTGCAGACGCGACGGCGGTGCTCGTGTGTTGGGAAGAAGCTCCTGGGACAGCGTATTTGGACGAGGCGCTTGCTGGTGCCCTTGCCACTGCGGACGTCGCACCTGATGAGGCGTGCGTGGCAGTGGTGGTGGGTCCCGAGGGGGGTCTCACGCACGCTGAAGTCGACGCGCTTATGACCTGCAACGCGCACGCGGCGCTCGCCACGCTGGGCCCTTCCATTCTGCGTACTGAAACTGCTGGCGTGGTTGCGCCTGCGCTCGTGCTGCATGAACTGCGGCGTTTGGCTCGCGGGGCCGCACAGGTGGAGTTTGCACGATGAACTTCTGTGTTGTTAACCTGGGGTGCAAGGTAAATCGCGTAGAGTCCGACGATGCGGCGGCCCTCTTGGCTGCCCACGGAACCGAAACGCGCGAAGAAGACGCCGACCTCATTGTGGTAAACACCTGCACGGTCACCGGTGAGGCCGAAAAGAAAACCCGCAAGGCCGTGCGCCACGCCCTTCGTGCGAACGATCACGCTCGCGTGCTCGTCACCGGCTGTGCCGCCGCGATCGACGCCGCCTTCTACGAGGGACTTGACACACGTGTGGAAACCGTGGGGAAGGCAACACTGTACGAACGCGTCGCTGAACTCGCGTTATTGTCGGACACATCGCTCGAAGAAGAGGAAGCTGCTCTGTCCGCAGAAGGTGCGGAGCATCACTCCGCGCCGCTGCTGCGCCTGGGCGAGGGCTTCCGCACGCGCGTCGGCGTGAAGGTGCAGGATGGGTGCGACAATGCGTGTACCTACTGCATTGTGCACGTAGCGCGTGGCCGTGCGACCAGTCGCCTCGCCGATGAAGTGGTGCGCGAATGCGTTGCCTACGCAGAGGCCGGCGTGAAGGAGATTGTCCTTACCGGCATCAACCTGGGCTCCTACCGTGACGGAGGCACGAGCCGACGCGACCCCGCAGCAACACGCCTCGCCGCCTTGCTGCGTCGGCTTCTCGCCGTAACCGCACACCTGCATAAAACCGGCGAGCCGCCCGTGCGCTTCCGCATCTCCAGCATTGAACCGCGCGATGTGGACGACGCGCTTATTGACCTGTTGGCCGAAGCCGAGGGCCGCGTGTGCCGTCATCTGCACCTGCCGCTGCAATCTGGCAGCTCCAAGGTGCTGCGCGAAATGGCGCGTCCCTATGATGCCGAGACGTATCGCGCCCTTGTTGATAAGCTGCGCGCCCGTGTGCCTGAACTCGCGCTCTCCACCGACATCATCGTAGGCTTTCCGGGCGAAACCGAGGAAGACTTCCAGGAATCGCTCGCCCTCGCGCGCGCCTGCGCCTTTTCCAAAATCCACGTCTTTCCCTACTCGCGTCGCGAAGGCACTCCGGCTGCCGTCCGCGCCGATCAGGTGAAACCCGAGGTCAAAGCCACCCGCGCCGCCACCCTCCGCACCCTCAGTGATGACCTCCGCGCTGCCGACTACGCGCGCCGCGCTGGCACCCAAGAGTTCGCCCTCGTAGAAGAAAACCAAACCGCCATGACCGAAAGCTACTATGAGATTCCTGCACCCGCCGACGCGCTTCCCGGCGGCCTGATATGTCTCGACCTACCAAGCGCATGCCACTAAGAAGCAGCTCTGGCAGGCGAACGCGCCAGCGCCACGCACTGGAAACCGCCACGCAAAGCTTCACTATTTGTGCACGTGCACTATTTTCCCTTGTCGGTTCGGTGACATCGGCCTGCGGCATGAGACCCCGTGGTACAATGACCGTATGACAGACCAGACGCAAATTACTCTCACGGCTCCTACCAGCGTGAATATGGCGCTCGTGGTGGGACAGGCCGACGAGTTGCTCCATCTTGTGCAAGACGCCTTCGCGGCGCGCATCACCGTGCGTGGTGACACCATTGTGCTTGAAGGCGACCCGCTTGAGGTGCAGTCGCTCACCGCGCTGTTCAGTGACCTTATTAAGCTGGCGGAAAACGGCGAAACGCCTACGGTTGACTACGTGCGCCACGCCATCGACCTTTTGCACACGGCGGAGTTTTCGCCCACCGCGCTGCGCGAGGACATTCTGCTCACGTATCGCGGGCGCGCCATCCGCCCCAAAACGGCCGGTCAGAAGCGCTATGTGGACGCCATTCGCACCAACACCATCACCTTTGGCATCGGGCCTGCAGGTACCGGCAAAACCTACCTCGCCATGGCCATGGCCGTGGCTGCGCTCAAGCGCAAGGAAGTTGGCCGCATCATTCTCACGCGCCCCGTGGTGGAGGCGGGGGAGAGCCTGGGATTTCTGCCGGGCACCCTCACCGAAAAGGTGGATCCTTACATTCGCCCGCTCTACGACGCGCTCTTCGACATGACCGACATGGAACGCGCCACGCAGCTCATCGAAAACGGCGTCATCGAAATTGCCCCGCTCGCGTTCATGCGCGGCCGTACACTCAACGACAGTTTCATCATCCTTGACGAGGCGCAAAACACCACGCCCGAGCAGATGAAAATGTTCCTTACGCGCCTGGGCTTCGGCTCGAAAATGGTCATCACGGGCGACGTGACGCAGCTTGACTTGCCGCGTGGCATCTCGGGCCTCAAAGGCGTGCGCAGCGTGCTGGAAGGCATCGATGACATCGCGTTTTGTGACTTCACCGGCAAAGACGTGGTGCGCCACTCGCTGGTGGCGGCCATCGTTGCCGCCTACGACGAGGCAAGCAGGAAGGCTTGAGACATGGATATTCAGATCAACTACGATTATCGCAAAGACGAGCTGGAGAAGCTGCCGCTGCACGAGCTGGCGCAGTTTGTGCTCACACGCGAAGATAAGCCGTTCAACACCGAGGTGTCCATCAGCTTCGTGACGGACGAGGCTATCGCCGAACTCAACGAAAAGTATCGCCACAAGGAAGGCCCCACCGACGTGCTGTCGTTTGAATGCGATGGCGTGGACGACGACCTGTCCGCGATGACACTAGCGGAAGACCCCATCTTTGAGCTGGGTGATGTCATCATTGCGCCCGACGTGGCCAGCCGTCAGACGCGCGAGTTTGGCACCACGTTCGAAGAGGAAATCAGCCTGCTTTTGGTGCACGGCCTGCTGCACCTCTGCGGCTACGACCACATCGCCGACGACGAGGCCGAAGTCATGGAGAAGCGCGAGGCCGACATCCTTGAGGCGTGGTCGAAGCGCTAACGCCGAAGGGGGCTTTCATGGATGCGTCGAACGCTATGGACGACGAAGAGCGCTCAGCGGCGGGCGGCGGCTCTGACACGCAGCCAGAGGCTCCGGCGGGATTCGTCCGCAACGAGCAAGCGAAGGAAGCGCGGGCGCGCTTTTCGCTGATTCGCGCTTTCAAGTGTGCGTTTGACGGCATTGCCTATGTGGTACGCACGCAGCGCAATATGAAGATTCACCTGGTCATAGCCGTGGTGGCGGTGGCGCTGGGCTTGGCGTTAGGCATTGACGGCGCATCGTGGGCGGCGGTCATCCTCTGCATTGCGGCGGTGTTTGCGGCCGAGTGCGTGAACACGGCCATCGAGTCGGTGGTGGACCTCGTGTCGCCGGACTACCATGAATTGGCGCGCCGCGCGAAGGACTGTGCGGCCGGGGCAGTGCTCATTTTCGCCCTCGTGTCCGTGGTGGTGGCCGTGGTGGTGTACGGCCCGCGCGCCTGGCTGCTGCTGTTCGGGTAATCACAACGTTTCGCAATAAGGTAGTCCGGGGGACTGCTTTCACGTAAAAGGGGAAAGGTAAGCACACGCATGGAATTTGACGCACACGCGCCTGAGAGCTTTAAGTCGGGCTTCGTTACGCTGGTGGGACGGCCGAACGCGGGCAAGTCGACGCTCTTGAACGCCATCATGGGCAAAAAGATTGCTATCACGTCTAACACCGTGCAAACGACGCGCCACCGGTTCCGCGCGGTGCTCACGCGCCCGGGGTTTCAGCTGGTCATCGTGGACACGCCGGGGCTGCATAAGCCCCACGACGCCCTCGGTGAGGAACTGAACACCTCCGCGCTCAAGGCGCTTGAAGACGTGGATGTGCTGGCGTTTGTGGTTGATGCCTCCAAGCCCGTCGGCCGCGGCGACGAATGGGTGGCCGAGCAGCTTTCGCACACGCGCTCCAAAAAGGTATGCGTGCTGTCGAAGACCGACCTTGCCACGCCCGAACAGATTGCCGCCCAGCGCGACGCCGTAGAGCGTTTAGGCACGTGGGACGCCATGGTGGCGCTGTCGTCGGAGACGGGCAAAAACGTGGACGCCTTCGTGGAAGAGGTGGTGTACCTCTTGCCGGAAGGCCCTGCGTGGTTCCCCGCCGACATGGAAACCGATCAGCCCATTGACGTGGTGGTATCCGAATTCATTCGCGAAAAGATTCTTCGCACCTTCCGCGACGAGGTGCCTCACGCCATCGGCGTGCGCGTGGAGGAAATGGAGTACGACAAGAAGAAAGACCTCCATCGCATCTTTGCCGTGGTGTACGTGGAGCGCGACAGTCAAAAGGGCATCATCATTGGCAAGCGAGGCGCCGCCATCAAGCAGATTGGCATCGAGGCGCGCGCCGATTTAGAGCAGCTGCTGGGCACGCGCGTGTTTCTGGATCTCTCCGTGAAGGTGAAGAAGAACTGGCGACGCGACGCCAACCAGATTCGTCGCTTCGGCTACGGGGAATAGCAACCGCGCGGCACACTGTTTCAGCATTCGCACGCAGGGAACCTCCTTCGTAGTTCTGCAGGTATTGTTATCACGATGAGCGCGCCGCCCACCGGCGCGCTTTTCCGTTACAATAGCTGCGAAGATGTCATTTTGAGGGAGTCGTGGAGCATGATCTGTCCGAACTGCCATTCAGATAATAAAGAAGGCGCAAAATTCTGCAACGAGTGCGGCTTTCCGCTGACCGGGCGCATTGCCTCGGTTGCGGCGGCGGCCGATGAAGAGCCGCGTGACCGGCAAGTCCTGGAGGCCGAAGTCCCAGAAGTGGACGTGCCGGCGGTAAGTGATCTTCCCAGCGCCACCGAAAACGGCTTCGCTGATGAAGCGGCCGACGGGGATGTTTTCGGCGATGAAGAGCCTGTGGCTTCGCCCGCGCCTGGTCGGTCCCAGGGGTCTGGCCCCCTTGATCGCGCGAGCCTGCCGGTTATTGGTGTGAAGGGTGTTGACGTCGACGAAGACGGCAACGCGTTCGATTTCAGCGACGTGGACGACGAACCTGAGCCACGTCCTGTTCCCGCACCTCAGCCGGCCGATGTGACGGCCGACCTGTCCGGGCTCGATGAGTGCCTCGTGGACTCCGGCTATGTGCCGCCGCAAACGTGGCGCTCGGGTGGCACCATGGAAATGCCGCGCGTCGAAGGCGCTGCAGCGCCCAAGCAAAAGGAATTCCGTGCTCCCGACGCGAACGAGAAAAAGCACGGCCGCGGTCGCGCGGTTGTTATCGCGCTGGGCATTGTGGTGGTGCTTGCTGCCGCAGCGGCGGGCATCACGTATCAGATGGAACTCTGGGGCGGAAAAATGCTGCCCGACGTGACCGGCATGACTCAGGCCGACGCCACCTTCCGCCTGGAAGGCAAGGGCTTCACGGTGAGCGCATCGCAGGTGAAGTCGGATGAAACCGAAGGCCTCGTTCTGCTCATGGATCCCTCAGCTGGTGCGCGTGCAGAAAAGGGTTCTGAGGTGGTTATCCACGTTGCCGTGGCCCGCACCATTCCCGATGTGGTAACCAAGACGAAAGACCAGGCAGCCAAGCTGCTGAACGAAGAGGGCTTTGAGCATGTCGCCTTCGTGGAAGAAATGTCGGCTGAGCCGGAAGGAAGCGTGCTGGCTATCAGCCCCGACGCAGGCACTAAGGCTAAGGGGTCGACAACAGTGACGGTAACCGTGGCGATACCCTTTTTGGTTCCTGACGTGGCTGGGCAAACGGCCGACGCGGCGGTTGCGGCGCTTGAGGCGGCTACCTATGTTCCCTCGGTGGTTACCTACTACACCGAAGAGGTGCCCGAAGGCACGGTGGTCAAAACCGATCCAGCGCCCGGCACGAAGCTTGAACCGGGCTCAACGGTGACGGTGAACGTGGCGAAGTCGCGTGCGAGCGTGCTGGTTGCGGCGGCGCGTGATTACCTCGCAAGTGCGGGCACTATTTCCATCGGCGGCACCACCTACGAGATTATCTCGGTGGATGACGTGAGTTACCCCGCCTACAACCAGACGGCGTTCACCATCACGGGCACGGCGGTGACCACGCTGGACGGCGAGACGGTGCGCGGCTCAGCCAAGCAGAAGAGTGGCACCATCACCTGGGATGACGCCAACAACATCGTCAGCATCTCGTAGCGGTTGTGGCCAGCGCGACGTACACGACGCGCGCCCTCGTGCTGCGCAAAACCAAGCTGGGGGAAAGCGACCTCATTGTGACGCTGTTGGCAGAAGACGGCTCGCAGCTGCGCGCCGTGGCCAAAGGTGCCCGTAAGCCCGCAAGCCCCTTCGCTGCGCGGCTGGAACTGTATTCAGTCGTTGACCTCTTGTGTTCCGAAGGCCGCAACCTGGATATCGTGAAAGAGGCGCGCATTGTAGCCAGCCACGAGCGCTTGCGCCGCGACCTGGAACACGCCGCCTGCGCCGCGCCCATTGCGGAGCTGCTCGATCGCATGACGCAGGCGGGCCTCGAAACGCCGCGCCTGTTCGCGCTTACCGAAGCGGCCCTCACGCGCCTTGATGCGGCTGAGCCTTCCCAGGCGCCCGCCCTGTGTGCGGCGTGTCTGTTGAAGGCGCTTGCGTTCTGTGGCCTGCGTCCCAGCCTTTCAACCTGTGTGGGGTGTGGAGCGGAGGTTGCGCTGGGGCGGCCCGATGAGCTGGTGTTTGTGTCGTATCGCGAGGGTGGCATCGTGTGTCCGTCGTGCCGCGCCTCGGTTGAGGCGGTGGGCATCTCGGCTGGAACCGTGGCCTGGTGCCGCGCGCTTCTCGGTTCCACGTTCGACGAAGTGGTGGCTCTTAAGGTGGACCCGTCGGCATCGTTCGCCGTGCTGCGCTTCTGTCAGGAATGGATTCGCGAACACGTGGGTGCTCCCCTGAAGTCGCTCACCTTCCTGTTTACGTCGGGTTTGTTCTAGGCCCGCCGGACGGGCGCATATAAAAGTTGTTTACCCAGGATATCTTTTACGGCTGTTGTGGGATAATAAGGTTCACTCATTATGAACAAGGAGAAGACGATGTATACCTACACTCCGCGTGGCGTGTGCTCGCGCGCTATTCATATTGAACTTGACGGCGACACCATTCAGCATATCGACTTTGTTGGTGGTTGTGATGGTAACTTGAAAGCTGTTTCCAAGCTTGTTCAGGGCAAATCGGTGGACGAGGTGGCCGCGCTGCTGGAAGGTAACACGTGTGGGCGTCGCTCCACGTCGTGCGCCGACCAGCTGGTGCGCGGCCTGCGTGCTGCTCAGGCCGCCGTGTAGGCCCAGAGGTTTCTGCACTGGCGCAGTACGGTGTCAAAATCCCAGGCCTGCGCCGTGCGCTCGGGGCTATTGGGGTCGCGAATGATCAGCCGGCCGCGCTCGTCAACTCCCGTAAGTACGATAAAGTGACCGGTGCTGGTGAAGTCGCCAGGCCCGACACTGCAAATGACCGGCGAGCCGGACACCAAAGCCTGGCGAACACTGGCCTCATCAGCGGGAAGTTCTTCGGCTAACAGTCCCTTTTCGGCCGCGCCTTCCGTCATGAATGCCCACGCGGTACCATCGGCAGACGCACACCCAAGGCGTTCGGAAAGCGCGCCCATATCGGCGGGTGTCATATCGGTGTGCCCGGTGAGCGCCACGTACACCATGGTAAGACAGGTGGGCCCGCAGCCCGTGTCGCCAAAGGAGCCTTCGGCATACGACGCGTTGGCCCAGGTGGCATCACGCTGGTAGAGCTTGGGTACCTCGCCGGCGCGCCAGTTTTCGCGCGGCGTACTCTGGGGTGTGTCGCTTTCTGCTCCTGGGGCGGAAGAGGCGGCAAGTGAGGGCAACGTGAACCACGCCGTTGCCGCCAAGGCCACCACCAACACGAGGGCAAACAAAGCCGACCCCAGGCCAAAGCGCCGACGAGTGGAGGCGGCACCGGGGTGGCGCTGAAAAGTCGCAGCACGTGGCCGCGCCGCTGCGGGGTAGGCGGCAGCGCGCGGGTTTGCATGCCTGGTGTGCGGTGCGCGGTTATACTCGTCGTGTCCGTATACGTTCGAATAGGTCATAACGCTCCCTTTCCGTATCAACCCTTCTGACGGTTCGTTTTCAAGTATCCGCACGCAGTGACGCGCTGTCTCGGAAGAAACGGCTACGAAACCTTTAAGAATTCCTGAATATTTGCGCGACCTGGGGGCGCGGCCGATACAATGGTTCCCAGAGAGAAGGCAAACGCGCTGCGGGGCGCGGGAAGGAAGAAGCGCATGGGGGACACAAAGCGCATAGCGGTGTGCGACGACGAGGCGGCCATCGCCGATTTGGTGGTGCAGCTTCTTTCCCAAGGCGGCTTCGAGGCGCGCGCGTTCTATGCGGCGCCCGACCTGTTGACTGCGACCGCGCATGATCCGTTTGACCTGGTGGTACTTGACATCATGATGCCGGGCATGGACGGGTTTGCGTGCTGTCGCGAAATCAGACGCACCAGCTCGGTGCCCATCATCTTCCTCACCGCGAAAGACGAGGAAGTTGATAAGGTGGTGGGCTTTGAGCTGGGGGCCGACGACTACGTGGTGAAGCCCTTCAAGCCGCGCGAACTGGTGGCCCGCGTGCGTGCGCGGCTGCGGCGTACGAGCGCCGCCGCTGCGTCTGCTGGCGAGGACGTAAACGTGCTGGAAGCGCGCGGCATCGCCGTGGACGAGAACGCCTACCAGGCAACCCTGCACGGCGAGCCGCTTTCCCTCACGCCGAAAGAGTTCGCCATTCTCGGGTGTCTGCTGCGTGCGAAGGGACGGCCCGTGGCATCGCGCGACTTATTTGAAGCAGTGTGGGGCGAGGAAGCAAACGCCCAGAGCAACAACACGGTGATGGTGCACATCCGCCATCTACGCAAAAAGCTGGCGGCCATCGACTCGTCGCAGGAACTGATCGAAACGGTGTGGGGCGTCGGCTACAAACTGGGGTAACTATGGTGCGCCACACGGCGCTTTATCAGGCGCATGAGGCGACGCGCACAAGGAAAGGGAGGCCGCCATGGCCGTTCAGGAACAGGGCATGCTCGCGCAGGCGCGCAAGGAGCAAACCAGAAGGCTCTCGAACAGTATTCTGCGCCGCACGCTGGCAAACGTGGTGCTGTTTGCGGTTGCCTACGCACTGTTGTTTACGGGATTCATGTTCATATTGGGCACCCCGCTCTCGAACCTCGTATTTAACCTGGTGGGGCAGCGTTACTCCGTCCATTCGGCCATTGCGAATCTGTTCTTGCTGTGCGTTGCTGCCGGGTTCGTTGCGGGCATTGTGCTGCTGGTGCGCTCGGGCATCAACCGGGCGCTTGGCTACTTCGACGACTTGCTCGACTCGGTGGCAAACGTCCTGTCCAAGCGCGAAGGCCCCGTGTCGCTGCCGCGCGAACTGGCACCCACGGAAGCCTACCTCAATGCTGTGAAGGAGGAAAGTGAGCGCAGCGAGCGGGCGGCACATGCGGCCGAAGAGCGCAAAAATGAACTGGTGGTGTATCTCGCCCACGACATCAAGACGCCGCTCACCTCCATCGTGGGCTATCTGACGCTTCTGGCTGAATCCCCCGACCTGCCGCTTGACGTGCGCGCCCGCTACACGGGCATCACGCTTGACAAGGCCTACCGCCTGGAGGAGCTGCTCGAAGAGTTCTTCGAAATCACGCGCTATAACCTTACGTCCATTCCCATTGAGCGCTCGCGCTTCGATGGCGTGCTGTTTGTGAACCAGGTGATGGAAGAGTTCTACCCGCTGGCGGAAGGGCGCTCCCTTGAGCTCACGTTCGACGGCCCGGCCGAGCTCTCTGTGTTCGCCGATGCAAGCCGTGTGGCGCGCGTGCTGAACAACGTGCTGAAAAACGCCGTCGCCTACGCCGATGCGGGCACCGAGGTGCGTGTGCGCACGGGCCTGGTGTGTGCGCCCGATGGCTTTGTGTGGTGGGAGCTCACCGTGACCGACCACGGCCGCGAACTCTCGCCGGAACACTTGGAGCGCATCTTCGAGAAGTTCTTCCGCGCCGATGCCGCGCGCACCTCGGAAGGGGGAGCGGGGCTTGGGCTGGCCATCGCCCGCGAAATTGCGCGCGCCCACGGCGGCGACATCTACGCCACGAGCGACGCCGGCATCACCTCGTTCACCATCTGGATTCCCCAAGGCCCGAGCATTGCCACGGCGCCCAGCACCCGCGCGTAAAATCCACGCCGACAAGCACCTCCTTTTTGTGGGCAACCTGTGGCGCTATCAGGTGCGTGCTTGTTGCGCCTTCGGCCTTCGCCTACAATAGACAAGCTGCGATAACGCAGGCACTTCCCGCTTGGTCCGCATACGTCCACCGTATGCCCACCCAGAGGGGAGCGCATCGGTTCTGCGCCGCCGGATAAGGGCTGCGCGACAGGCGGCCCGGTGACGGCGCTGCCAGGAAAGGTGGAAAAGCTATGGCAAGCAAGCTCAGCATCAGCAAAGAGCGCACTGCGGAACTCATCAAAGAGTACGGCAAGGGCGAGGGCGATTCGGGTAGCCCGGAGGTGCAGGTGGCAATCCTTTCGGAGCGCATCCGCAACCTCACCGAGCACCTGAAGGTCCACAAGAAGGACAACCACTCCCGCCGTGGCCTCATGATGCTCCTCGGTAAGCGCCGCGGTCTTCTGAAGTACATCAAGGCCCGCGACGTCGAAGAGTACCGTACGCTCATCAAGAAGCTCGGCATCCGCGACACCATCTAGCAACGAGAGCCCGCTTCGGCGGGCTTTTGTATAGGCGTTTCGCACCTTCTCGCGCGTTGCGCGGCGAAGAGGGAGCGCCACGGCGGTCGGAAGCGCAAGGGCGTTTCTGCTCGCGGCGGGCCGCACAGGGTGGCACCGTCAAAGAAGCTTGGCCGCACGAGGGCGTCCAAGGTAGAAGAGAAAGAAAGCTGAAACATGGAAAAAATCGTCGAATCCTTCGAGCTGTACGGAAAAGAGTACCGTCTCGAGACGGGCGAGCTGGCCAAGCAGGCCACCGGCGCCGTGCTCGTGACGCAGGGCGACACGAGCGTGCTCGTGACCGCGGTTATCTCGAAGGAGGAGAAGGACTACGACTTCTTCCCGCTTACGGTGGACTTCATCGAGAAGATGTACGCCGTTGGCCGCATTCCTGGCGGCTACCTGAAGCGCGAAGCCCGTCCGTCCGACAAGGGCACGCTCACGGCCCGCATGGTCGACCGCCCCATCCGTCCCGGTTTCGTTGACGGCTTCAAGCGTGAGGTGCACATCGTGTGCACGACGCTGGTGGTTGACAGCGTGAATCCGCCCGACACCATCTGCGTCATGGGTGCCAGCGCGGCACTTATGCTGGGCGCCGCTCCGTTTGACGGCCCGGCTGCCTGTGTGCGCATCGGCCGCGACATTGAAACGGGCGAGTTCATTGTGAACCCGACCTTCGAAGAGTCCGAGCACTCTGACCTGGAGCTGACCATTGCCGGTACGGCTGACTACATCTCCATGGTGGAAGCTGGCGCCGACGAAATCTCCGAAGAAGACATGCTTGCTGCCATGACATTTGGCCAGGAGGCTATCGCCGCCTTCTGCGACGCGCAGCAGCGCTTCCTCGACCGTGCGAACATTCAGCCGGTGGAATGGCCTGTTCACGTGGCCGACCCGGCCATCGCCGAGCGCGTGGCTCCGTTCATGGACGAGATGAGCGCTGCCTTGCACGACGCCGACAAGCAGGCGCGTATGGCGAAGGTGGAAGAGCTCAAGGCCCGCATCAAGGAGGAGCAGTTCTCAGACGAAGAGCGCGCCGCCTGGAAGAGCGACATTGCCGCTGAGCTGAAGAAACTTGAGAAGAAGGCCATGCGCGCCATGGTTATCGCCACCGGCGAGCGCGTCGACGGCCGCCGTCCCGACGAGATTCGCCCGCTGCACATCGTGCCGGGGTATCTGCCCCGCGTGCACGGTTCGGGCCTGTTCCAGCGCGGTCAGACCCAGGTGCTCTCCGTGGTGACGCTTGGCATGCTGAACGAGTGGCAGCGCCTCGACACCATCGATCCCGCCGAGGGCAAGCGCTACATGCACCAGTACAACTTCCCGCCGTACTGCACGGGCGAGACGGGCCGCATGGGTGCCCCGAAGCGCCGCGAAGTGGGCCACGGTGCCCTGGCCGAGCGTGCGCTCATGCCGGTGATTCCCAACGAAGACGAATTCCCCTACGCCATTCGCGTGGTGTCCGAGGTGTTGGAGTCCAACGGCTCGTCGTCGATGGCTTCCACCTGCGGAAGCACGCTTGCGCTGATGGATGCTGGTGTGCCCATTAAGGCGCCCGTGTCCGGCATTGCCATGGGTCTTATTAAAGAGGGCGATGACGTGGTCATTCTCTCTGACATCCAGGGTATTGAGGACTTCCTCGGCGACATGGACTTCAAGGTGTGCGGCACGGAAAAGGGCATCACGGCACTGCAGATGGACAACAAGGCTCGCGGCCTGTCCGTGGATATTCTGGCCCGCGCGCTCAAACAGGCAAGTGAAGGCCGCGCCTACATCCTTGACGCCATGCTGGCCGAGATTGCCGCGCCGCGCGCTGATCTGCGCGAAACCGCTCCGCGCATCGAAACCATCCACATTCCCGTGGACAAGATTCGCGACGTCATCGGTAGCGGTGGCAAGGTGGTCCGCGGCATTCAGGACGAAACCGGCGCACAGATCAACATCGAGGAAGACGGCACCATTCACATTGCCGCCGTGGAGGGCCCGGCTGGCGAGGCTGCCAAGGCCATGATCCTCGGCATTGTGAAGGAGCCCGAGGTGGGCGAGGTGTTCGACGGCGAAGTTGTGGGTATCAAAGACTTCGGCGCGTTCGTGAAGCTGACGCCGGGCAAAGACGGCCTGCTGCACATCTCGCGCATGGCCAACGGCCGCGTGGGCAAGGTGGAAGACGTACTCAACCTCGGCGACACCGTGAAGGTTGAGGTGCTTGAAGTGGACCCGAATTCGGGCAAGATTTCGCTCGATCGCCTGGAGAAGCCGGACGCCCCCGAGGGCTCCGCTCCCAGCCGCGAGCGCTCCGACCGCCCGCGCCGCGACGATCACGGCCACGGCGACAAGGACAATCGCCCCGGTCGCAGCAATCGCAACGGCAACGGTAACGGCAGCGGCGGGCGCACCCCGCGTCGCCGTCACGAAGGCTAGGAACTCTCGAAGGGCCGCGCGAGCGGCCCTTCCGCTTACCGGGAGTACTTTTGTGCGTCCGCCGGGCGCTCGGTGCCATCGGGATAACGTTTCGTTGGGTGCGGGCACCTGACATGGTAGGATGAGGGAAATCATCACAGAGTGAAAGGCTTTCTTCATGATTAAGGTTGCGGTTTCGGGATGTGCCGGGCGCATGGGTCAGGCGGTTGTGAACGCGGTGCGCGGTGCTGATGACCTGGAACTTGCCTGTGGCATCGACCCGCACGCAAGCAGCACGCACGCCGACTTCCCCGTATTTACCAGCGTCCCCGAGGCGCTTCGTGGCGCTACGTTTGACGTGCTCGTCGACTTCACGCAGCCCTCTGTTGTGGCTGATAACCTGCGCGCCGCCTTGCCCGCGGGTGTTGACTGCGTCGTGGGCACCACCGGGCTTTCGAACGAGACGCTAGAAGAGTTGGCGGCGCTCGCCCCGGAGGGCACGTGCCTCTTCTACGCACCGAACTTCACCACGGGGGCGGTGCTCATGATGGAGTTCGCCAAGGTGGCGGCACCCTATTTCCCCGAGGCGGAGGTCATCGAGTTTCACCACTGCAACAAGAAGGACGCGCCCTCCGGCACGGCTGTGCGCACGGCGCAGATTATCGCCGAGGCGCGCGAGGGCCGCGTGAGCGAGGCGCCGGGTCGCGAGACGGAAATCGCCGGCGCGGAAGGTGCGCGCGGCGCGCTCGTGGAGGGTGTGCCCGTGCATGCGGTGCGCTCGATGGGCTATGTGGCCAGCCAGGAAGTGATTTTCGGCTCGTTCGGTCAGACGCTCACCATCCGCCACGACAGCTGGGAGCGCGGCTCGTACATGCCCGGCGTGCTGTTGGGCATTCGCAGTGTGGGCAAGCGGTCGGGCCTGATTGTAGGTTTGGAGAACTTCATGGCGTGAGCGCGCCCGTCCGTGCAGCTCATGGCATACTACGTTTAATACGCACGATCTAAGAGCACGACGCTATCTGACGGACGCTTTCGTTTGGATGGCGGCTCGGTGAGGAGTCAGCATGACGCAGCCCCGTTTTGGCCGCATGATCCCGGCCATGGTCACCCCGTTCGATGAGAACCGCGAACTGGATCTGGACAAGGCCCAGGCACTTGCCGTGCGCCTTGTGGATGGCGGCAGCGACTCTCTCATCATCAACGGCACGACGGGGGAGAGCCCTACGGTGTTCTACCCGCAAAAGATTGACCTCTTCCGCGCCGTGGTGGAGGCGGTGGGTGACAAGGTGCCCGTCATTGCGAACGTGGGTGACAACTGCACGGCTGACACGGTGAACTTCGCGCGTGACGTGGCGAAACTGGGTGTTGACGGCTTCATGTGCGTGGTGCCGTACTACAACAAGCCGCCGCAAGAGGGCATGTACCAGCACTTCCGCACCATCGCCGATGCGGTGGAGCTGCCCATCGTGCTGTACAACATCCCCGGTCGTTGCGTGGTGAACATGGAGGCCGAAACCACGCTGCGCTTGGCGCACGACTGTGCGAACGTGGTGGCTGTGAAGGAAGCCTCGGGCAAGCTGGATCAGGTGAAAGCCATTGTCGACGGAGCGCCGGAGGGCTTTTGGGTGTACTCGGGCGACGACTCGGCCACGCTTGATATCATGAAGCTGGGTGGCGCAGGTGTGGTGTCCACCATCGGCAACGTGGCACCGGCGCGTATGAAAGAGATTGTGGACTTGTGTGCGGCGGGTGATTGGGAGGCGGCCGAGGCTGCCAACGAGCGCCTGATGCCGCTGATGAAGGGCTTGTTCGAAACCTCGAACCCCATCCTGGTGAAGGAAGCGCTCAAGCTGCTTGACTTCCCGGTGGGAGGCGTGCGTCTGCCGCTGGTGGATGCAACGCCCGAACAGTCCGAGCGCTTGGCTGCCATCATGCGCGAGGTGGGTGTGCTGAGCGCCTAAGTGGTGTTCAGCCTGATAACGGAAAAGGTGGGGTTGCAACAAAAGTTTGCCAGGTATTCCGTAGGGCAAGGGTTCTACCCGTGCCGTGCAACGAGAATAAACCTGTCAGGTAAAGAACTTTGGTTACCTCCCCCTGAGAAAGATATGAAACCGCGCAGGCGGGCGCGCCCTTACGGTGTGTCCCATCGCTTGTGTTCCTCATACGTGGGGAGCCGGCGAGAGCGGCGCAGGCGAAGCCGGGAGTCCCGGCTCTTCGTCTTTACGCGTCCGCTGCGCACGACGAGAAAGACCGGAAGATACACATGGAACAAAACAATCAGCGCTCCGAGCGCGGCGGAAGCCGTGCCAAGGAGCAGGGGCGCGCGGCGAACAGCCGCAGCGGCAACGGTGGCGCGAAGAGCGGGCCGAACGCTGCTAACGCCTCCGAAAAGAAGACGCGCTCCTACAAGCATGTGCAACTTGAGCACAAGCGCCCCCAGCTTACCAAGGCGGGCGCGCAGGGCGGCGGTCGGCGCGGGCAGGGTGAGCAGAACGCGCGCCGTAACTTCGCCTCGCCAAAGAAAGATCCGAACGCCACGCTGAAGATTATTCCTTTGGGTGGCTTGGATGCCATCGGCAAGAACATGACAGCGTTTGAGTGCAAGGGCGACATGATCCTCGATGACTGCGGGCTCATGTTTCCCGACGACAATCATCCGGGTGTCGACCTTATTTTGCCCGACTATACGTACGTGCTTGAGAACGCCGACAAGCTGCGCGGCATCATCATCACGCACGGCCACGAGGACCACACGGGTACGCTGCCGTACCTGCTGAAGGACCTCGACCGCCAGGTGCCTATCTACGCCACGAAGCTCACACTGGGCCTCATTGAAGGCAAGTTCGCCGAGCATAAAATCAAGAACGCCAAGCTGGTGGAAATCAAGCCGGGCGACCAGATTAAACTGGGGTGTTTCACGGCTGAATTCTTCGCGGTGAACCATTCCATTCCGGGTGCGGTGGGCGTGTTTTTCCAGAGCCCGGCCGGAAACGTGCTGCATACGGGCGACTTCAAGCTTGACCAGACGCCCATCGACGGCGTGACCACCGACTTTGGGGCGCTCGCGAAGTTTTCCAAGGTGGGCGTCGACCTTATGATGAGCGATTCCACCAACGCCCAGAACCCCAACTTCACGCCGAGCGAGGCTGAGGTGGGCAAGGAGCTGGCCAAAATCATTTCACAGGCGAAGGGCCGCGTTATCATTGCGTCGTTCGCCAGCCACATTCACCGCATGCAGCAGATTTGCGACGCGGCGGTAGCTAACGGCCGCAAGGTGGTGGTGACGGGCCGCTCGATGATTCAGAACACCGACATCGCGCGCCGTTTGGGTTACCTCAACATCTCTGACGAGGACATCGTGGACGCGTATGACCTCAAGGGTATTCCGCCTGAGCAGGTGGTTATCATGTGCACGGGCAGCCAGGGCGAGCCGCTCTCAGCGCTTGCCCGCATCGCGAACGGTGAGCACAAAACCATCGACTTGGACGAGGGCGACACCGTTATCATTTCGGCCACGCCTGTTCCCGGCAACGAGAAGGCTGTGACGCGCGTGGTGAACTGCCTGGCGAAGATTGGCGCGGATGTGTACGACAAGAAGCGTGCGCGCGTGCACGTGTCGGGCCACGCGGGTGCCGAAGAGTTGAAGCTGGTGCTGTCCATTGTGCAGCCCAAGGCCTTCATGCCGGTGCACGGCGAGGCCACGCACCTGCGCGCCCA